>Ga0307509_10012295_pt1 | contig 10259 bp, 13 predicted proteins | sample 10_EM_MG_FD_202245 | JGI IMG/M metagenome (GOLD analysis project Ga0307509, IMG submission 202245) | Populus trichocarpa ectomycorrhiza microbial communities from riparian zone in the Pacific Northwest, United States - 10_EM | ecosystem: Host-associated > Plants > Roots > Unclassified | place...
CATCGGATACCGGTTCAAGCGAGACGCTTGGCGGGTCCAGATCTGGAGTAAGGGCACCCACCGGCCGACGGTGCCGAAGCGGGACCTGATGGACGACGAGTTCGTCGCGTCGTTGCTGAGGCAGTGCCAGGTTCCACCTGAGGAAATCCGTGCCTTCCTCGCCGACTGCAAGAGCTAGCCGCCCGTTTCTTTAGTCCCGCCCCCCGCGCCGTAGCCTCGATCCGGGGCTATGGGTCTGCACGACAACGCCGAGAAGGACTGGAACTTCAAGGGCCGGCGTGCGTACAACTCCCGCCACGCGATCCTGCCTGACGACCTCGTCCGGCTCGACGACCTCGAGGCTGCCATCGCCGGCCTCGGCACCGCGTACAGCTTCACCGACGGCCTGACCCTCGGCGTCGGCAATGTCGTCCACGGCGACTACATCACCGGCAAGTCGGGCGGCAACACCTGGTCGGGGGGGCTCGCGCCCGGCGAGGGCCTGACGATCGACGCCAGCAAGGACACCGTCAAAGGCCCGATGCGGTTCAACGCGAGCCGCTGGGGGTTCAACGCCGGCGCCGTGTCGCCGACGATGGTCGACGTCGATCTGACGCAGAGCTTCGCCCAGGACAACTTCACGACGCTGGACGCGTTCCAGATCCGGGGCAGCACGATCGACTTCACGGCCGACGCGAGCATCAACACCTGCAACAGGGTCGCGTACGTGTCGATCGGCGCGCCGACGTTCAACAACGACGTGGGCGACAACGACATCACGCCCAACCTCGGCGGCGGCGGCATCGCGACGGTATGGATTGAAGGCGCCCCCAACCTCGTCGGCTGGGACGACACCAACGATGCGTTTTCGTTATTCGTCGAGAGCGGCGACGTCTTGTTCGGCGGTTCTGCGTACATCTCGGGGATAGGGTCCAACCTGTTTTTCCGTGGCGCCGGCGGCCATCAGATCGGCGAACAGGGTGGCGGCGGTCTGACCATCTATTGTGGCGGCGGAGGTGGCACCGTCAGCCTTGGCACCGCCGGCTCGGTCCAGGTCCCATACAACAGCAGCAGCGTAGGATTTTCCGTCCTACCAGCCGGCTCTCACCACTTCCAAGTCCACACCACCCAGACGGTTGTGTTTGGGGTCTCGGCCACCCTGGATGCCGTCTATTTCGACCCGTCGACCACGACGATCAGCGGCAGCGGGACGATCTCGACAGCAGGTGGCTTCAACCAGGTCACGTTCGCGGCGCCGACCTACAACGGCACCGCCACCATCACGCACGGGGCGAACGTCGTCATCGGCGGCGAACCAGGCGGCACGGCCTCGATCACGAACAAGTCGGCCCTGTGGGTGCAGAGCGGGACCACCCGCCTGGCGGGCACCGTAATCATCCAGACGCTGACCGGGATGCTCAAGGGCACGAGCGGGACCGTGGGCACCGCCACCGCCGGCACCGACTACCAGGCCCCGCTCTCCGCCGCCGACACGACGATCAATTTCCCGACGTCGACCACGATCAAGGTCGGGGTTCTACCCAGCAAGTTCATCGTCCAGGGCACCAGCGATGCCCAGCTCTCGAATGCGCAGTTCCTCGGCGCCCTCTCGACGGGCATCGTCAAGAACACCACGAGCACCGGCGTGATCTCGATCGCAACCGCGGGGACGGACTACGAACCGGGCCTGACGTTCTCGACGGGCCTGACCCGCGCGACGAACACCATCACCGCCAACCTGTCGACGGGCGTCTCCGGCGGGCAGACCGCTACCGGTGGGCTCAGCAGCGGCGATCTGACCCTGCGGTCCAACACCAGCAACAACGGTCGGATCCTGAACGGCGCGTGGTTCGCCCTCGACGAGGTGAACAGCCGCGTCCTGATCGGAACGCAGACAGCCGGCGCCGGGGCGCCGCTGACGATCGCCAGCTCCGACGGCAACTCCATTGGCATCGCCCTCACGCAGGCCGCCCAGCAAAACATCTGGAAGACGAACGGCGACCTGGGCGTCGGAACGGGGGACAACCACTACGTCGCGCTCAGCACCAACAACGTGGCGCGCGTGTACGCCAACGGCGCCGGCCAGCAGGCGCACACGAATCGCATCACCATCGGGTCTCTGACCGTCGGGGTTGGGGTCGCCTACCGGTTCGACCAGACCATCGCACAGGCGACCAGCGCGACGCTGGACAACATCCTGTTCGACTCGTCGACGATCACGGTGACAGGTACCGGCTCGATCACCACCAGCGCCGGCCTGAACCAGGTGACCTTCCAGGCGCCGACCTTCACCGCCGGCTCCGCCGTCACGGCGACCAACGCGGCCACGGTGGCGATCTCGGGTGCGCCCGGCGTCGCTGGCTCGATGGCGATCACCAACCCCTACGCCCTGAACGTCCTGGCCGGGACGACGCGCCTCGCAGGCACGGTGATCATCGGGACCCTCACCGGCATGCTGAAGGGCACGTCGGGGACGGTCTCGGTCGCCACGGCCGGCACCGACTACGCCGGCATCGTCACGCTGACAGCCGGCGCCGGGCTCACGGGCGGGGGCGACACGTCGACCAACCGGACGTTCGACGTGGTGGCGAACGCCGACGGCAGCATCGTCGTCAACGCCAACGACATCCAGGTAGGGGTGATCAACGACACCCAGCACGGCAGCCGCGGCGGCGGCACCCTGCACGCGGCCGCCACCACCAGCACCGCCGGGTTCCTGTCGTCGGCCGACAAGAGCACGCTGGCCAACAGCAAGTTCTTCGTCGGGAACAGCACCAACGCGCCGGCGTCGTCGCAGAACCTCGGCGCGCTGACGACCGGACTGCTGAAGCACACGGTCAGCGGCGCCGTCTCGACGATCGCCACCGCCACCGCCGGGACGGACTACGAGAACCCGCTGACGTTCTCGACGCCCGGAAATACCCGCACCGCCAACAACGTCACCGCCGACTACATCACCGGCAAGGCCGGCAACCAGGCGTGGATCGGTGGCACGGCGTCGACCGACACGCTTTCGATTAGCGCCAGCTCGGCGGCCTCGACGGGGCTCTTCACCCTGACCGGCAGTCGATTCAAGTTCACCCTCCCGGCGCCGGGGTCGAACAACACCGCCTCGACCGAATTCGTCGGCTTCGACCATGACCTCTCGCGCACCAGCACGTGGGCCACGGGGGCGCTCACCACGCAGCGGGAGGCGCTGTTCCGCGCGCCGACGTATGCGTTCGCAGGCGCGTCGACCATCACGACGGCCGCAACGGTGGCGATCACCGGGGCCCCGATCCCCGGCACCAACGCCACGATCACGAATCCGGCGGCGCTGTGGCTCCAGAACGGGTCTCTTCTGTTGTCGGGCGCGGACGCGGGCTCGCGAGCAATCCGACTGACTCAGGCGGCGCAACAAAACATCAGCAAGACCGGCGGGACGCTGGTGCTCGCGACCGAGGACAACCAGGTCGTGGCTCTCTCGACCAGCAATACAGCACGGGTGTGGGTCACTGGTGGAGGCATCGTCGGGATCGGCACCACGTCGCCCCTGTCGACCAGCCAGATGCATGTCGACATCAGTCAGAACGCCGTGACCGAGATTTTCACCACCAACGCGAACACGGGCGGCGCGGCGGCGGCATCCATGATCGTGGGAGCCGATCCGACCAGCGATTCATCAAAGACCCTCGCCATGCATTTCCTGGGCACGAGCTGGACCACGAGCGGGATCCTGTCGGCCCAGGCGGGACTGATCAATCACAAGCCCACGAACGGGGCGCCGCTGATCTTCAATCAGGGCGGGACCGGCGACATGGTCTGGTCGACGACAAGCTCATTCACCGAGCGTGCGCGGCTCAACAACGCAGGCCAGCTTGCGATAGGGAGCTCGATTCTCAGCGGCTTGGACATTCTCTCCGTGAAGGCGTCGAGCAGCTTCGACAGCATGGAGTTCGAAACCCAGGTTGCTGCTATCAATGACAGTTCCCAGCGAATTTATTTCAACGTGTTCGGTGGTGGGGCGGCGGTCGCGAACGGCGTCAATGCGACCAAGTGGATCGGGTGCCAAGTCAGCCCGATCGTTTTTTCTCGCGCTGGCGCCGGTACGACGCCGATCGTGCAGGAAGCATCGACGTTCGTAGTCTCGGGCGAGCCGACGTTTAGTGGGACATTCACGAAGACGCACGTCTACGCGATGCACGTGGGGCCGGGGGTAGGCCGTTTCGACGGCGGTAGCGCGTTCGAGGACTCGCGTGTGGTTTGGGAGATCCAGGCATGCACGCCTGACATAATCGGGTCCACGGGCCAGTACATCGCGGTTCGGGTGACGGGTGGCGCGATCAGGTTCATCGAGCTTCTCAGTGGCACATAGCCTGGAAATTTGAGCCGGGCCCGCGCCCGCCCACAGTGGCCGCATGGGCAAAGAAGCCAGGCGACGAGCGAGAACAGCAAACGACACGAAGATCATCGAGGCGACCGAGCGCGAGCGAATCGCGCTCGTGATGTTCCTCAGCGACCCCAGGTTCTTCATGCCGGCCGACCGCAAGGAAGGGCGTAGCTACGACCGGCTGTTCGACGATCTCGCTCTCGACGATGCCGAGGCCGTCCGCGTGGAGACGGTCAAAAAGCACAAGAAAGACTCGCAGGACGATCCGCCCTGGTCGACGTGGTCCGATGATCTGGAAGAGTTCTCGACCACCATGGAGGTCGTCGAGTTCCTCCTGAAGGCGACCGACGCGAAGATGGTTGGGGCGTGGTCGCGCGAGACGCTGCCGCTCCAAGAGCGCGCGCTGGCGCTGAAGGAGGGCTCGTACACGGCCCCCTCGGCGAAAGAGGCCGCCGCGGCTGCTGCGGCGCCGCCCGAGGAGCCGAAGGCCCCCTAGGAATCTGGAGCCGGTTCCGTATCGGCCCATACAGTTGCACCAATGGACCCGCGCCTCTCGTCGCTCCTCGGCCTGCCGCGCTCCAGCGCGCCGGTGACCGTGCGCGACGTGGAGGTGGGCGGGGGCCGCAAGGTGCCGCTGAAGGACATGATCGCGCTGGCGGACGGGTCCTGCGGGCGCTGCAACGGCCGCGGGATTGAGACCTGGCAGCGCGGCGGGTACCGGGTTCGTGAGCTGTGCCGCTGCGTGCTCAAGGCTTTCGGGCGCAAGGAAGCGCGGGCCGCGGGGTCCCCCGCGTGATCCGTCGCGACCAGCTCTCCGAGGACGAGGTCCGCGCCTACCTGCGGCCCCACACGCCGTGGTTCTCGATCGTCGGGCCGCTGCTCGCGATCGGCAGCGTCGTCGGGGGCGGGATCTGGTGGGCAGCCAAGGCGCCAGACCCGGCGGAGTTCAAGCGGGTGCAAGACAACGTTGCCGAGATCAGGACCGGCCAAGCACTGACCCAGCAGCGGGTCGACGGCCTGCGCGACGACGTGTCCGGGATCAAGGTCAAGCTCGATCAACTCCTGATGCAGCGGAGGAAGTGATGCCAGGCAAGAACGGCGGTTCCGATGACGAGTTCGACGGCCAGGTGACGCCCAACGAAACGCCCCAGGCGACGCTGGCCATCCACCGGCCGTACGTGATGGCGCTGGCGAACTGCATCTCGCCGCTTCACGAAGCCGTCGAGACCCTGCGCGAGGTTCTGCACGAGCTGCGCGTCGCCGAGGAGCCCATGACCAAGCGCCTGCGGCAGAACCTCAGCGATGCAGGCCGGGAGATCAAGGGCGTCGGCCAGAAGATTGAAGAGCAGTTCGCCAAATGAGCGTGTTCCGCAGGAACTCCGCCCTCGTTGCCTGGCTGGCTACGCTGGGCGCGTCGGTCTGCATCGTCGGGGCGCTCACCGGCCATGCGGCCGACCTGAACACCGTCGGGACGACGCTGATCGGTGGCGCCCTGGGGATCGCGATGCAGGGGGCGCAGGCGGGCGGGATGCCGGCGCCGGGAGGAAAGCCATGAGCAAGGCGGACGAACTGCGCCAGCGCTACGCGACCGCGATGCATGCCGTGCAAGCCGGCGTCGCCACGAAGATGGAGCTGGGCGGCGACCAGACCACGACGCCGAAACACCTACGCGTCGGCATCAATTCCGCGCTGGTCGACTGCTCGGCCGTGGCCGGCCTGCTGATCAGGAAGGGCCTCTTCACCGAGGAGGAATACCTCGAAGCCCTCGCGGATGCCGCGGAGCGCGAGCGCGATTCCTACGAGGCGGAGCTGAGCGTCCGTCTGGGGAAGCCGGTCACGCTGGTTTGAAGCTCCTCGCCCTGGACAGCGCCACCACCACCGGGTGGGCCAGCCTCGACGGCGAGCGCCTGACCGGCCACGGCGTCGTCGACGCCGGCGACCTGCTGCGCTTGGACGCCTTCGCGTCGATCGCCTGCCGCACGGACCGGCCCGACCTGGTGGTCATCGAGGACAACTTCGTGATGCGCGGGCCGAAGGCGAACCCGAACACGATGAAGATCCTGTCGCGCATCGTCGGCGCCTGGCAGCTGGCCTTCGCGGTCCGTGGCGTCCCGACCGAGGTCGTTCTACCAGGCGTCTGGCAGAAGGGCGTCCTCGGCCAGCTCACGAAGGGCGGCACCAAGCGGGCGGCGGCGCTCTGGGTGCGGGCCACGTTCGGGATCGTCGTCAGCGAGGACGCGGCGGATGCGATCGGGCTCGGAACCTGGGTCGCCCGCCGCGAGCAGCTGGCGCGCCGGATCCGGGCGGCGGGCTGAACTTCACGCCTGACGTTTAGGCGCCAAATCGGTATCTTTCGCCCGTGGGAGAGGAATCCCTGCGGGTCGACGAGTGCGCCCGGTGCGGCAAGATGATCGCCGATCGGTGGGAGCCGTGCTGGTACTGCGAGGCACGGCTGTGCGAGCCGTGCGCCGAGGCGGTGGGGCACTGCGGTCATCCAGAGGCCGAGGCCATCAACGCCGCCACGTCGGAGGAGCGCACGTGGGAGGAACGGGACGCGCTGGTCCGCCGGCTGAAGCAGCGGCAGTAGCCAGCCCACACCCCGCGGTGGGCCGGCCCGGCCCGGCACCACCAGGCAGGTAACTGCCCGATAACACTGGACGGCGCCGTGGAATGCTTGCTGACACTTCCTCTTTTGGCTCCTCGCCCAAGGGGCTAAGATCGGAAGCCGTGGCGGGGATGGGGACGGCGGGCTGGTGGGCCACAGCCGCGGGCGGACGCGGCTTGGTGCTGGGCTGCGGCCGGTGCCGGGCCAAGCCAACAACCGATCCATGCTGGTGGTGCGGGGCGATGCTCTGCCGCGACTGCTGGGGCGAGATTGGCCACTGCGGACATCCAGGCGCGGACAGCGTCGGAGAGGCTGATCGGGAGGCGATGTATCAGCGGCGATTGCGGAGCTCGTGAATCCCTGGCAGATGGTCCAGATGCTTACAACAGCTGAGGAATACCTTTGGTACTGCATCCATTGGCTCGGACGCTTCCGCGCTGGCGCGCGTGAAGCGGTGGCGTCCGATCGCAGTTGGGATTCGACGCCAGAGTTTCGCGCCGTAACAAGGCGGCGGTGGGCGGCTCGGATCATCCGTGCCCGCGCCAATCGGAACCTCGCCAGAGGTTGGGTTCGCGCTGAAAAGTTGCTCGCGTAAGTCGGAGCCCCGCCGGACCTAAGCCACCGCCGCCGCGTCGCCCGGGCGCGGAACCCAAAGACCGCGGGGCCGCCCGGCCGCCGCCAGCGCCGCCACCGTCTTCGGGCCCGGGACGCCGTCGGCCGGCGCCAGCCCCAGCTCGAGCTGCCGATCCTTCCACACGGCGAGGTCTTCGCCCACCGCCAGGTCCCGCGCCTCATAGCCGGCCGCCCACAGCAGCCGCATGACCTCGTCGCCCGGGTCGCCGGCGCCGCGGTTCGAGCTGCAGTCACGGTGCCCGAACACCCCCACGAAGTCCCGCCCGCCCGCCTCCAGCCGTTCGACGGGGCGCCCCGCGTACGCCGCCGGCGTCTGGCGCTGGATGCCGAACCGCCGGGTCAGCCAGTCGACCAGCACCACCACCGCGTCCAGCTGGCCGGCGTACAGCTCGCCGCCGGCGCCCTGGTAGATCTCGATGCCGATGCTCACCTGGTTGACCGCGCCCGCGTGGTAGGCGGCCGTCTCCTGCAGGTCGGCGTGGCAGGTGAGGGCGCCGTCGAAGTCCACCACCAGGTGCGCGCCGCCGGCGCGGCCGTCGACCGACCAGCAGCTGGCCGACCGCTTGCCGGCGCCGACCGGCGCGCCCAGCCCGGGGAGGATCCGCTGCGGGATGCGGATCGCGCCGCCGGGGATCCCCTTGGTGGTGTGCAGGACGATCGATCGGACCCAGCCGGTGCGCGACCGGCAGTCCTGCGGCTTCAGTTCGAGGCTGGGGTCATCGACGAACGAGCGAGAGGTGATGCCGAGGATCTCTTCAGCGCGCCCGTCGATGATGATCGCCATGGCCGCAAGGGTGCGGCGGGGCGTAGGCGGGCTCTAGAATTCAGCGCCAGGGATTGGGCGGGAACTGCCCTTCGACCATCGACTGGAGTTCATGCTTCTTACGAGCGGCCTCGGTTGCGCGGTAGGTCTCGAGGGCCTCCCGCGCAGATTCGACGAATTCTTTCGGCAACTCGTCGTTCTTCAAGAGGTGCAGTAGTACCTTGTAATTTTCCGCCGCCAGGGAGACATCGTTCTCGATCGCCAATGTAGCCCCCGGTGTGCGGTCAACGGTCCGCATGATCATCTCCCTGCGGATAACCGCCAGATCGATGGCCTTGCCGAGGAGAAGTTCTTTCCTGCGGGCCGTTCTTTCTCGCCATCCGTTAATGGCTCCGATCACGCTGGCGGAGAGGGCGCCGACGGCAGCTGACGTGACGATCGTCCAGCCATCGGTCATCGGGGACACATCGGAACGTCGATGATGAAGGTCAACATTTGGAAGCAGTCATCGACGATCCCAATGTCCATCGTTCCCCTGGCCGTCGATGTTTATCAGCCCGCCGTTCGAGTCGAAGGTGAACTTCGAGCCAAAAACCACCAGAGGGTTCCGCGAGCTAACAAGGGAAACCGCCGTTCCTGTCCGGCGTTGTCCCGAGCCGACTGACTCTCCCCAGATAGCCACCTCCTCGCAATCGACACTCGCGTGCTGCAGCATCGTGCGGAATGCGTCGAGGTCGGTGGGCAGCGGTGCTGGCCTTGTCGCAATCCCTTCCGCGATGGCCTTCTCCAGCGCGCGAGACTCCGGAGTCGCGGGGGCGGCGTCCAGTGCCTTTCGGATCACCGCCATCGCCTCGGCGACCTTTTGGTCTGGGGCCGGAGTGAGCATGTGCGGCCCGGGAACGTGGGGCGTAAGTGCTTCTCCCTTCTTCTCGCAGCGCAAGTCCGTGCAACCGTGAACCACCCGGGCAAACAGGCAACTACGGCAGGCAAGAAAATCCATCACTTACTCCTCGGTGCCGACAAGGGGACCTCTGCGCCACATTCAGTGCACAGGCATTGACCCATAGCGACCTGCCGCTTCTGATCTGGATGATGACACGGGAACCCATCGGCGCCGCAGGCGCGGCACGCCCAAGTAGGCACCATCTGATCCAATGGATTCAGCTTGGAGTAGCGCTGGGAGATGGGATGCGGGCAGATGGACCTCCGACACTGCGAGCACGTGACGTCCCCGTGCCGCTTGGTCATGTATGCCTCGACGACCTGCCCCTGTCCGCAGGCGGTTGCGTCGTTGGCGGTCCAAAGGTGAATCACCTGGGGTTCGCTCGGGATGGCCATCAACGCCCCTTCTTCTTGTCGAAGATACCGAGGGCGGCGCTGGCCTCGTCCGCCTTGTCTCTCGCCAGCTTCTCGATGGCCGCCAGAAGGAGCCACTGATTGAGGCTCAAGCGTGGGCGATGCGCGTCGGCCGCAGCCTCGAAGTCCTTCTTCTGCTGGGGCGTATCAGGGCGCACCTTGATCTCCAGGAACGTTTTTACCACGGGTACAGAATGGGTAAACGCGGTGCCAAATGTCAAGCCCCCCATTGAAACAGGGTATCTGGAAGAAAAAGAACGTGGGTCGAGAATAGTTCTTGATACGGGTACGTAATGGGTACATAGTTTACCCATGAACACGACGAACACCGAGACCGCCGCCGCCGGGACGAACCTGTCTGTCGCCGCCATCATCCTGGACCAGATCAACACCATGGACTTCTGGGCTCGCGCTCGCTGGGGCTGGAAGCAATCGATCGAGATGAGCGATGGCTCGCTGATGCTGAACTGCCTCCGCGGCCTAAAGATCATCATCACCCTCGACCCCTCCGACACCTACACGGTGAAGGTCGGCAAGTACAACGGCCGGACCTT
>Ga0307509_10012296_pt1 | contig 10258 bp, 12 predicted proteins | sample 10_EM_MG_FD_202245 | JGI IMG/M metagenome (GOLD analysis project Ga0307509, IMG submission 202245) | Populus trichocarpa ectomycorrhiza microbial communities from riparian zone in the Pacific Northwest, United States - 10_EM | ecosystem: Host-associated > Plants > Roots > Unclassified | place...
AATCTTTATCACTTTACCAACCTCTATTTTGAATCATTGAGCCTTCCTAGACAATCTCCGTCTACGATTAAGATTATCGGCCTGAGTTATCTCGCAAGACTTTGAGATAGGCTCCCGCCTAACAGTAATGGATACTTATTCTTGATAGTAATCTTGTTTAACCCTCGATAATCAACACATAACCGAAGAGTTCCATCAGGCTTCGGCCCAAAAATATAGGGGCTCCTATTGGCAAGGAAGATCTTCTAATCTTTCCATGGTCTTCTATTTCCCTAATATAATCCCAAACTGTGTCTAATTCCTTCTTAGACAAGGGATAGATAGGCCCATCTGGTAGTTTGGCCTCAGGAATCAAGTCGATACGATGATCGTACTTACTATGCTCAGGTAAAGCATTGATTTTCTCTTGACTGAATATATCTGCATAGTCTTTATATTCAGGGAGAATCTTAATCTTGATGTCCTTGCCGTCTTCATCAGTGTAAAGGGCCATGTCCATGACAAAGATATTGTCTGGGTCTTCGGCTAAGAGCTCTTCTTCTGTAATGAACTCTAAGCGCCTTTCTTTCCTTAGGCAGTGGGCTTTACAATATTCTGATCGCCACTTAAGACTACCCTTCTCCCAGTTAATATCTGGGTTGTTGTCCTTTAGCCATGACATCGGCAGATAACCATTCACTTTGCCTGCCGGCATATCTGCGACTTCAAATCGCATGTTATTCATATGGTCTCCTATGTACATATCCACCGTAGTTGTATAGTGTAGACCTGAGCCGGGAATGTGGTTTCCACTGGCATCTACAATCGGTGTCGGTTCCTTCCGACGTACACAACGTACTTGGGCATTCTTAACCCAATCACTGCTTAATACAGCCCCTGTAGCGCCACTATCTAACAATAAGAGGGCTTCACCACTTAGCCTCTCTAGATTGTGGTTCCATTCTAATCTCACTCTTACGTGAATGGATCTTGTATGTGGCGGTGGGCCTGCAAGCCTCAACCGCTTATCTGGTCTCTTGTCCCTAAACATTGCGGTTAGTAAATTTTCAGAAGAATTTGGTATGGTTTTACGATAGCTAATCAATATCTCTTGCCTTTCGACACAAGAGCGGCCACAACTGGTCGTAAATAACTTTTATCACTTGATAAAGTTTATGGGGTTTGAATAGCTTGGCTGTTTACTATCACACCAGCATGATTTCGGGTATTCAACCCTCCTCAGGTAAACTTGCAAAATAACTTCAATTGCTAAGTCAAGTCCAGCCTGACGAAATCAACACAAAAACCCAACCAAATTCAATCCAAAATTTCAACAATATGAGATAAGCAAATAACACTTTTGCAAAATCACATAAGAACAATAAAACAAAAGCGCAAAACAAAGTACCGTAACCATTCCCAATATAACAAAAGAAACCCCACCAATCTCACTATTCCTATAACCAGATATTAGTTTCAATATGTTGTCCCTCTGGTGGGGAACATTACTACTTCGTTTCCGTCATTTATCTCATCAGCCCTTCTAGGCACTAGAGTAGAATTAGCTTTTGCATTCCTATCACCTCTTGGGATAGATCTTACCTAGCCATCCATATCGGTATCAATCTCCAAGATATCCAAATCTGGAGGTGGTGAACCGCGGACCTCAGCTACAACTTGCTTGACAGCAGGTTTTGAAGCAGCTTCAATGCCTCACGATTTCGGCACTTGGGTGGCTTCGTATCCAGCTTCACCGGCGCCTCGTTTTCGAGTAATTCGAGAGGACGCAACCACTGGAGTAGCCGAAGGACACTTTGCCCAGTAGTGACCAGCTTGTCCACATTGAGAGCACTGATTCAACCGTTTGCGTTTGTCAATCAGAGTCTGAGGAATATCACGATGCATCTTCGTGTGCTCTGTTTCTTGAGGTCTTGAAGTCCCAAACGCATGGTTGCCGGATTTCTGTTGGCGTAGCCCCGAGCCTTTCCTATCCTTTCGCGGTCTCTTAGCGGACGATTGCCTATCATCGCTCTTTTCCGGTCTGGAATGCTGTTTTTCCCTTGTAACCGTACGGTTAAAGGAAGCAACGTCTTCCAATTGATGACCGGTTTGACGGAGGAGATTGACATATTCGACATATTCGTCGGGAAGCAGAGTTTTCAAAGCCCATTCATTGCGAAGGTCTGTAGTTATACCTACGCGGGCTTTGTCCTTGACAAAATTGCCACTATATCCCATCTCTAAAGCCAGTCTCATCAGCTCATCACAAAAGTGATCGATCTTACCAGACTTCATAGTCAAATCATTCCACTCCCTAAGAGCGCGATCCCGATCAGAGTGTCCACCAAAACTTGACACCAGCCGATGCCGAAAACCTTCCGAAGTGCAAAGGACATTTTTCAGATCGAAGGGCATGCCTTCTCGACGGGCACCCTCTTTACTAACATAAGGGTTTATACTCTGGTACCATTCTTTGTCAGGACCTTGGAGGAGGGGGCTTACCAAACTGACTTTATCCCGGTCCTTGCGAAGGGATTCCCTAAAGTAGTCCAGTTTGATTTCGCAATCCTGTATGAAGCGTTGAGTATCGGTAGAGTCACCTTTGAACGGATCGACACCTAATTTCTCAGGTTTCTTCGCTCGATGCACTGACTTCTTACCCTTGCGTTGTTTCCGAAGATACTCCGCAAGCTCATGACACCGCCTATCATACTTTTTCCTTCCTCTCATCATTCCAGTGTGACTTGCGTCTTCCTACGAATTTCCGCGGATCGGGAAGGCAGGAGTCAGAATCGCCATCTGACGAGGAGTCTGAATCACCCGGATCTCCACCGCCTCCAGTGCTTTTACCACGGGGTGGAAGAGTTCCTCCACTGCCACCAGCATTGCCGCTGGGGCCTCCCCTAGGCGAATCATACCCACTAAAACCATCTTCCCCCGGCACGTCTTCGTCCATTCTCTCAGGTAATGGGTTAGACGGTGGGGGAGGAGGTTGTTGGCTAGCGGCACGAGTGTTAACCGCATAGTCTCTTAAAAAGTCAGGGTAGTCACTATGCCTAGTGTGCCTTACACTCTCTCATAGTACCCACATCTGTTCTGTTTTGACTTTGACTGAGGAGCGTCGTTCCTAGGTCTCAACCAACTATTGATCGCCTCAAAGTCACTCTTGAGACATGGAAACCTATGCGCATAACGAATATCACTTCCTTCGGCCACAACCTTACAGTCAGGAGAACAAACACCCGTAGGCGCTAGCGCTTCTGACCTTCTGCTAAAACTGGGAGGTCCAACATTCCCCAAAGGCTTTGCTGGTGCGGGTGGTGCTATTGCCGAAACAAAGACACCTAGGACCTGTGGAGTGGTGGGTAGAGGGGCTTGCCCTGCTACCGCAAAGGGTCATTCTCGTTCGATACGAATCACCGGCGTATTTTGTTCCACTCCCTGAGGGGCAGGTACCGTCGACGATTGTGGTAAAGGGGAGTGTGTTGCGGGGACAGCCTCCGGAGGTGGCAGCTGAGGAGAATTCTGTCTCGATGATCTCCCCGACGAAATGGAGCTAGATTTGGTAACCCCGAGAGGACACGACGATGGCCGGAGGTTTTTGACCGAAGGAGTTGTTTCCCGTGATCGGACAACCTCACTGAAGGCCACTTCGAGAGGGGTTCGACGTTCATGTGCTTCGGCCACTGGCTTTTGCAATTCGGCAAGCTGCTCTTGCTGTGCGATGAATTGTCTACCCACCTCATTCAACCAGGGTTAATATTTCTCATTAATCAGGCAGGCTGCGACTTCAGCAGCATAATGATGAGGGGGTTCTTTTGCCAAGGGAAGGGCAGGGGCAGCGTTCATAACCACGTCATTCTCAGAGTCAATGGAGTACCCCTGGGCAGCAGCCTGCTCCAAGGCTTCTACCCTTTTCGGGATCATCTGATCGGACATAGCTAGCTTGCGGAAGTTCTTTCCCTGGTATTCCATCCAAAGATTAGCGTTTTCCACAATCTCAGTTTCAAATGCATGCTGAGGCTCTTAAGCAAGATTGAGGAGATGGCTTTGTGCATCTTGCATCTGCCATGGGATTTCCTCAAGTATGTATGGTTCAACGAGATCTTTTGTGAAATCAGCCAAAGTCATCTTCCATTGTCTATTTTGGGGTATTCTCTGTCCTACTGACAGGCCATGAGTGAAACTTTGGAGGAAGGCGCAAGGGTCTTCAATCTCCATTTCTCTGACCGTACGAGGTATTTCCTCCTCAAAGGTAGGGTCATTCTCAATGTCATATGTCATGAGCTGCTGGATTGGCCACCAACCTAATCTCTTCTGGTCTGCTCTTGCAGTGGTTTGAGATATTTCTCGTTCAATACCAGTAATACGCTCAGGACGAGAATGAAAGCGGGACACAGCCATAGTTGAAGCTATTGTTCTTTCCACTCGATGCTTGTTGTCCCAGACAAGCAACTCGTAATCAAACAATGTCCAAACTGTAGGCTTAAAAACAACAATTCTCAGAAGAGAGTTAAGCGAGTGCGCTTAACTATATACTGTAACGGGGGTACCCTGTAGAGCGGTGAACTCTAAGATTGCGACCACACCAAACACTCAAAGTAGAAGATAAAGATGAGGTAAAATAATTCAGAAGAATCAACGGTAAAACTTAATATAGTTAAGCTCGAAGCTTCACTCTCTTTAGATCTCTCGAGGAAAAGTTGCTTGTCAAAGTAGAATGCCAAACGCTTAAACTTAAGTAGATATCAGATTTAAGCCTTTGACATTCAGCACTACTTCCGACCTTTGTGCGAGTACCCTGTCCCGCTCAGGGTTCGTCCGAGGTCTACCCTCCATCAGGATTTATCCTGCTGGAAGTGTCGGACCAACTCGGGTACACCATCAATAGGATATGAGTTTCTGCAATGCATCTCCAATACAACAACAGGTGAAAACTCTTTCTATTGAAGTCATACCAGTGGCTAACTGTTATGACAACAACCGGAATCAATACCTAGGTGGTGGACTCACTGGCCCCATTGTAGTTTCGTCTATACAAGCTATGCAGTCCATCATTTAATCTACGCGACTATTTAATGTGATAAATTGACATGCAAGCTCCCCCGGTGAGATGTAGCCGATGGTTGGCTAAGTGAGCGCTACCCATAGCCAGCCTCTCGGGAAATACTCTACCGTGATAAGACTAATACCTCTAGAGTACAATAACAACCCATAGTAATACTACATATCAAGGGGGGAAGGTCCGGGCTAGTTACTGAGGTATTTGTCTCGAAAGCACCCTGGCCTTCTGAGACTACCTGAGCACCACTTGGAAGACTACCCTACAACCCGTAAGCTAGAATAGACTCCTAGATGCCCGAGAGACCATATATGAGCGACCCCCATTTTGGCGGTTACCCATACTCCCCTTATATTTCCTGCAAACGACATTCTGTCTGACGGACTGCGATGACTTATACGGTGTTTTACTGCAGCTGCTCCAATGACCTCTTTTAACTAGCAAACGAGCAACTACACAGCCGTCTGCCTATGACGCACCGTCCCAAAGCTGGGGCCAGAGGGGGGTGTTAGCTAAACCCGCCCAAGTTCAATAGTATGTTCGGGCCACCCTTATACAGGTGTGGAGCCTCCCCCGCGCAGATGCCTGTGCGCCCAAGAACATCTAAGAGCCTATAGAATGTGAGGCAATCGACCTCTAAGTTCTAGGATGACTTTGCCAGTGAAGGTAGGGTAACTTGGGTTCCTCAGTAGGGTAACTGGGACCCATGGGCATAATGACCAAATTCCCCAGGTAGGGTAACTTTGCCCTCTTATGCATTTAACCGCTCAGGAAGTCCTCCAGTCGACCACAGAAGTCGTCTCGGTCGTCTGTATAACATTCCCATAATTCTCTTGACCTTATGCGAATGTTCTCCTGAAAGGTTACCCTGCCTAGTAGAGTACCTCAATGCTACTCAACTATTCCCTAGGCCTTATCCTCGGTGTACCAGTCATTTGTATAATATGTATACGAGACCATACCACCTCTGGTTACCACTTGGTATACCATTTGGCCTAAGGTGATAGTGATTGTAGCTACCTATCGTAGGGTCGTTACAGTTAGCTGCCGATAGCTACAAGCATGCCACGGCTTCGAGCCTTATACTATTCTATTCCTCTCAGTCGGTGGATTCCAATAAGCGATATGCGGATGCTCTACTACCCCTCGCGGTAGAGTAACCTCCACCTCTATATTTTTCTTCTCCGTCCTTTTGCCTAATCATAACACCACCTATAACCTTTAGGCATATTTTGTATACATTAGACCTAATAGAAGAATACTATATATATAAGGATAATTTTATCCTACTCACCAGACTTTGGCCTGACTGTATGTGGACTACTCTATGCTCTTTGCGGACACTTCTAAGCCATATGCGGACAATTTGATACACAAGATGGAAATCTTCTGCAATTCTCTGAAGAATACTAGACTAGCTTCAATGGAATCATGACCTGTTAGGATATGTCCGATGAATCAAGGTATGTCCACATACGTCTGACGAACCTGCTTGGATCTGAATCTGTCTCATGAAACTGGTTGCTCCAGATACCTCCTGTTGCATCCTGCTACATAGTAAGGATCAGGCTGCATCCGGCACATTAGGGAAGCTATGTGTGTACTGGTGCGTGTCACTGGGTCAATGCCCAATTACCCACAACCGCAGTTTACATTATATGCGTCTGGAATGTCCGACGCACAGAGCGCATACGGCCCTCCCAGGTGTAACCAATTTTTTTTGCTGATGTGCTCAACCATATATTTCAACCCTCATATTAGAACACAGGAATGAGTTTCCATTTATTAAGGTTAGGGTTGAAATATACAACAATTATAATCAAATGCTTGTTTATTCTCGAGCAGCAGCAGTGATTAATTACTTGATCAACCTATTCAATCATATTGTTTAACTCTAACAATAATAAGCAGATACTCATTTCAACCTATTAAGGTTAGGGTTAAAAGAGTGGTATTCCTCAAGCAGATGTGTGGAAAATAATCCACTATGGGCTAAACAGTTTCAGTATTGGAGAGGATAAAGTTTGTGCTCACCACCTGATGGGTAGATATAGTGCTAACAGAACTTTACTAAGTGTAAAAACAAGAGTGCGATTCAAGGTCCAAATAACTGTAAACATCAGCAAAAAAACGAGCTTGCATCCTGTGCATCCTGTGCGTCTGGCACACCTGATGTACAGAAGGTCAATCGCGAATTAGGACGCAACCTGACTAAGTACCTAATCTCCGAACGCAACGTGACGCAGCACCCAATCTCAGGATGTACCGGATGCACACCTAATGCGCAGAACGTACCGGGCACACATCTAATTCTCAGGACCCACTACCTACTCTACTGGAGATATGCAAAGAGTCCCCTTTACCTGTTTCTGACCTTGGTCACCCATGTCACAATATATTTCACAGTATGAAAAAGTATTAAATTTACTACTAAGAGTCTTCTATTCTTCTAATATAAAGCTTATTGCACCCACCATCCTGTTCCACTACCCCTTTCCCACAAGGCACTTCCACCCCCCCGGAAGCATATAGCTCTATGGGCAATTGCCACCTCAGAATATTCCTTATACCGGCGTGTAGCTGGCATCAAGCCCAGCGAGACCCAAGTGACGGATTCAAAATCGGTTGAGCAGTTGTGGAGGAATCTGCCATTGAGTTCTGGGATCGCCAGCATCCATCAGCAAAAAATTACCCTGCGTCAGATACGGCGCCGTTGCGTCCTAACGCACGCGACGTTGAATCTGCGTCCCCTGCGTCCTGTGCGTCCTGAGTTGCATCCCCTGCGTCCTGTGCGCCCTGAGTTGTGTCCTCTGCGTCCCCTGCGTCCTGTGCGTCCTGAGTTGCCTGGCAACGCCCGCTCAAATTCCATGCATCTTGAGCCAAGCCAATACACCATATTCCGTCCTGACATATTAGTCAAAGCAACTCTGCCTCCGGTGCATCCAGACTCGTCCATCAATACCATTGCTTATCATGATTTACCACTGAGAGATGCTCGCTTCAGGGGTATCCCTGAGTATTTCTTGGCATAGTTCATCATGGTTTCTCGGCACTTAGCCTCACACGCGACGTGACACACTGTTCTCTCATCATCACCCTCAATATTCTCTTCTCTCATCATCACCCTTAACATCCATATTCCCAGGCATCCTGCATAATTCTCCACTACAACTACACATCCGATCCTGAATTTGACACCAGGAGGTTTCTGGGCTCGATGCCAGCTTCACGCCGGTATAAGGTACATCCCTATCGCATTAATACTCATGGAGATCGCCCACCCTTCTGACAGTGGTCTTTTGTTTCTACTAATCCTAAACTCGATGGCAGCTTCCTCCACAACCACTAAATCGATTTTGAATCCGTCACTTGGACGTCGTTGGGCTCGACGCTAGCTACACGCCGGTATAGGTTACGTCTCTGGCGCATCAATACTCATGAAGTCGCTATCTACTCTTGGGGGGGTCCTGGGAAGGCTGAGAGGGGATGCTGGCGATCCCAGAACCCGATGGCTGATTCCTCCACAACCGCTCCACCGATTTTGGATCTGTCACTTGGATGTTGTTAGGCTCGACGCCAGCTACAGGCCGGTATAAGGTACGTCCCTGTCGCATCAATACCCATGAAGTTGCTCTCTACTCTGGGGGGGGGGGTCATGGGAACCCTGAGTGCAGATGCTGGCGATCCTAGAGGTCGATGGCGTATTTCTCCACAACCACTGGACCGATTTTGAATCTGTTACTTGGACGTTGTTTGGCTTGACGCCAGCTACACGATGGCATAGGGTACGTCTCTGGCGCACTAGTATTCATGGAGTTCGCCCTCCTTCTGACAGTGGTCTTTTGTCTCTACTAATCCTGAACTCAATGGCAGATTCCTCTACAACCGCTGCACCGATTTTGAATCCGTCACTTGGACGTCGTTGGACTCGACGCCAGCTACACGCTGGTATAGGTTACGTCTCTGGCACATCAATACCCATGAAATCGCTATCTACTCTGGGGGGGGGTCTTGAGAAGGCTGAGAGGGGATGCTGGCAATCCCAGAACTCGATGGCAGATTCCTCCACAACCGCTCCACCGATCTTGGATCTGTCACTTGGACATTGCTGGGCTCGACGCCAGCTTCACGCCGGTATAAGGTACGTCCCGGTTGCATTAATACTCATGGAGATCGCCCACCTTTCTGATAGTAGTCTTTTGTCTCTACTAATCCTGAACTCGATGGCAGATTCCTCCATAGCCGCCTAACCAATCTTGAATCTGTCACTTGGACGTCGTTGGGTTCGACGCCAGCTACACGCTGGTATAGGTTACGTCTCTGGCGCATCAATACTCATGAATTCAATATCTACTCTGACGGGGGTCCTGGGAAGGCTAAGAGGGGATGCTGGCAATCCCAGAACTCGATGGCAGATTCCTCCACAAGTGCTCTACCAATCTTGGATCTGTCACTTGGACATCGCTGGGCTCGACGCCAGCCACACGCTGGTATAAGGTACGTCTCTGGCGCATCAATATTTATGAAATCGCTATCTACTCTGGGGGGAGGGGTCCTGGGAAGGGAAAGAGGGGATGCTGGCAATCCCAGGACTCAATGGCGGATCCCTCCACAACCACTTGACCGATCCCGGGTCTGAAGGCACAGGGTTGCTGGGCTCGACGTTAGCTACATGCCGGTATAGGTTACGTCTCCGTCGCATCAATATCAATGAAATTGTTAACTACTCTGCAGGGGGTCTTTAGAATTAGGTACTCTGGCGATCCCAGGACTCGATGCCAGATTCCTCCACGACCAGTTATCCGATCCCGGATCTGAAGACACAGAGTTGCTGGGCTCGACATTAGCTACATGCCGGCATAGGCTACGCCTCTGTCACATCAATATCCATGAAATTGTTAACTACTCTGGAGGGGGTCTTTAGAATTAGGTACTCTGGCCATCCCAGGACTCGATGCCAGATTCCTCCACAACCACCTGACCGATCCCGAATCTGAAGACACAGGGTTGCTGGGCTTGACGTCGGCTTTTTTTTTTTTGTTAAATCCTCGGTTTATTTGTAGCTAACTAACGGGAAAATCCATGGTATCAACCCTGAGGTATGACCTGAAAACCCTAATAACAAAAGAAACTTAACAACCCCTATAACAATATAAGATGATAAAACATCACAGCACTCCTCACACTAATCGTAGAAAACAATTTAGTACATCATGA
>Ga0307509_10012298_pt1 | contig 10256 bp, 7 predicted proteins | sample 10_EM_MG_FD_202245 | JGI IMG/M metagenome (GOLD analysis project Ga0307509, IMG submission 202245) | Populus trichocarpa ectomycorrhiza microbial communities from riparian zone in the Pacific Northwest, United States - 10_EM | ecosystem: Host-associated > Plants > Roots > Unclassified | place...
CATTGACACGCAGGGGAACCTTGACTTGGCGCCGTTAGAAAACCCTTCCAAACCACCTCACTCTATCTTGCCCTTGTCCCGTCCGATGTCCCCAAGCTTGAACCCGCCTCCGCCTCGTAAGCGCGCGAATACGACGACAAATGAGCCGTTTCAAGCACAAGCACAAGCACAAGCACCACCATCACCTGACCCAGCTCAGCTTGTATATAATCATGGAAACGCAAGCACCGCGGGCAGTTTTGGTGTACCTGTGCCGGAGACGGCACGTCCACCATTAGAAAGGGCCTGGTCGGAGCGAGGTAAACCGCGTGCTGGTTCTGTATCGACTACGTCCACGGAAACTGAAAATTCATCCGCGCGACGGTGGTCGCGCCCGTCTTCCATCCTACCCCGCCCCACGCCCACGCCAAAGGATGATGATGATTTGTCAACGCCCGTAGCCGTTAATCCCCAGCCAACCGCGTGGCAAAATAGCGCGTTGCCATCACATGACCCCGATCGCGCACCCAGTCGCTCTTCCTCACAGTCGCAGAAAACTCTGCCGAGCGTCATCTCCGGCCTGCAGGTGTCCTCCAAGCGCACAAGTACATCAAGTAGCGTGTACAGTGTGGCGACGACGAATTCGAACCCCCAGCATGTTGGCATGTTCTCAATCGCGCGCACTAAAGCTAATGGCCACCGCCTGTCCGTCCCTCCACCTCCGCGCCCTGCTCCGAGCACGGCACTCCCCCCAACGCCCACGGGATCGGATTCTGATTCTTCTGCTACTCCACCCGCGGCTACCTTGAAGCCAATTCGCAGGAACTCGCTCGCTCGACGTGCGTTACGACTCTCACTCGGTCAACCCGCTCCGTCCATGCAGGTCCAGGCACAACTTTCGCCACGCGTTACCGGTGGCTTTAACACCACCCCGACATCACGTTTGCACAATCGGAGCACCAGCGTCGACAGCGTGCCGCGCTCCGCTTTGTCCCATGGCCACGGTCATGTCATCCCTTCGGCGTTGCTTGTACCACCGAGTCCGCCTCCGACAGGACCACTGCCCCCTCCACCTCTTGTTGTCCCCACCCCTACGCGTCCGCCCGCGCCGCTCCCTAGCGTTCCACGCACGTCGTCGTTCAAGCAACGCCTGCGCATCCTCAGCGCCCCTTCAGGTCGTTCGACTCCACCGCCACCCGCAATAGTGGCGGTCGTCCCTCCCGCGCTCCCCGCTCTCGAAATCCCCACGTCGCTACCGCCAGCGACGCCGATCTACGAGCGGATCGCGCACATCGCTCCAGACGCCGATTTCCTCCACCTCGAGGGCGACACGCCGGTCGCGACGGCACCACCCAGGCGGGGGCTACCGCTGTTCGAGGACGAGATGGGGACGGGGACGGGGACGGGGGGAGACGACCGCCCCGCGGCGCTGTCGCACTTTTCGTTCCCGCTGCCCCCGCCGCTGCCTCCTCCCTCCCGAGGTTCGTATAGGCCGCCCCTGCCCCCGCTACCGGACCGCTCGCCGCAGCAGATGACGGTGCTGTCGCCGCCGCCGCGCAAGGGGTCCACCGTACGCCCTCTGCCTTCGCCGTCGCCGGAACAGGAACGCGGACCGAGCGCGGCGCAGGACGACGAGGACATGCTGCCCCTCACGCCACTTCCATTGGACCTGGCGCGCAATACGTCCACGTTGTCGTTGAGCATCGTGAGCGGTGCTGTGTGAGGTCGCGAGCATGTTACGGGGTTCCCTTTGTCCTTCACCTCCTACCGTTTTGTTCGGGTCACCATCGCAAATGTTTCCTTTCTTACCCCTGGTTGTTCTCCGTTGTCGTTCCTAATCTCTCCCCTACCACACTCTTCTTCCTCTTATTTATAAATCTCATGAAAGCGGATCCGCTGTCCAATCCCACTGTAATGCTGAATCATTCGTGATTTCATCCGTCCCCTCGTCGCTTTCGATCTACTACTCTCTACTACATACTACACTCTCCACTTTGCTGCTGCTTCCTCGCACATGCTCCTGCTCCTTGCTCCTGCTCACACCCGACCTTCACCTTTAGGCCCCTCATACAAGTTCTCGAACAACCGCCACCCTAGAGAAGAGAAGAACTAATTACGCTTCATGTAATTTTAACCTTTCGCACAATCCCCCCCCCTCTCCCAAGAGCCGCGCGCGGCTCTCTCTTGCGAACCAATTTAGGACCCTTTTAAGCAGTACCTGTAATATGCGTAGAATTTTACTTGTCGCGCAATAAAGAAAACATACGAAAGGGGAAAAAGAAATCTTTAGATCAAATTGTTGTTAAAAAAACCTTTTCCTCTCATCTCAAGAAGAAAACTTACCCTGTGTGGATCAAGGTGATAAGGTTACAGTGCCGTGCGTCGCAAAAATACATGTACCATTCATTCGCTGTGGTGATGAGCTCAGTTCGGCGGGAGCTTCCTGGGAGGAGGCACAGGCCCATGGGTGCCAAGTGAACCGATCCACCTTGCCCATGGGGAAAGCCGCAGATCTGGCCACGAACGTTGACGTGGGTGCGGGACGAAATCTGTCGGGTACAGATGGCGCAGTGTACAGTGTACACATCAACCGCAGATCGGTTGCCATACATGCGGCATTAAATTATCGTAAGAATGGGACAATAATGACCGACGGATACTATGGTATGGGCCACGGTAAATTCTTAAATTCTTGTCGTACGTACCACGAATCCATTCGTGCAAGCCGCTCCTTTTTTTACGCCTTCGTCGCGAGAATGAGAAGATTTACCTCACGGCGTTGCATAGATTGAGACAAGGGGATAGGATGGTTAAAGAAATGACTTGAAATGCACGAAAATACACAGTATGCTAGACAAACGATGCGGTCTCATATAGAATGCGATGAATCACTGGAAGCTGTTCTCAACATCGGCAGAATCCTCCCCAGCTTCAAGATTTGCGAACTGCGGTAGGGAGGGCATCGACACGTCAGACATGCATAGCGGGAGATAATGATCAAAGCTTACTGTCAGGAATGCCGCGGGTCTGTGCTCCTCCGCCCAGAACAACAACGGGGTGTCGAGAATCATGGCGTAGGGAATATTGGGGGACCAAAGCTGGGTAAGACCAATGCCATAATTCCACACTCTGCCCTCAGGCACCAGTGTCATTCCAAGAATACGGTCGGAAAGTAGCAACTGCACGCGCTCCGACATATTCGGGTTGAAGCCCTGTACCAAGAATATTACAAAACTGATATATCAGCGGCGTGGAACTCTTACCTGAGGGTTAGGTGATGTGTCCTGGTTCTTCCTACCCCACTCGAACCCAGGGACAGTGACGGAGTGCGCCGAAAGCGACACAGATCCTGGTGTGAATGCGGCAGTGATACAAATCGAGGACGACCCCCATTCAGGGTGATCCGCCATAATCTTGGCTTGCGTGGTGACATCATTCGGGGAGAGATGAGATAGCTCCAGAGCCTGGGTTTTGATCCAACCGAGAGGCTCCAGATCCTTGAGAAGATAATCATCCTTCGGAAGTTTGGAAGGCAACTCGACCGAATTATTGTTGCCTCGTTGAGGTGCCCAAGCAATAGCCTAAAAGAAGACGTAAATTCGACGAATTGAAACATGCTTCCTCAAGGTCGAACCTTAATCTCTTTGACTTGTTTGTTATCTGGAGGCGAGACGCCATACATGAAAGCAGCGACTTGAGTCCGGAGATCCGAGGCAACGACAAAGGCGCGCAGCATGTTCTTCGGTAATACATATGTGAATGAAGCTGCGTCATCCTTCACGTCGTCATTCGAGACGTAGATATGCTGTAATCGAAGGGAAAGATGTGTCGCAGAAATTGCGCGTACGCGCCAGTCCGACTTGCTGCTAAACACCTGCTGCTCGTAGTTTGTAGCTGCGGAGAACAAACCACTTAGAATCAAGATCAGGCTACAACGCAATCACTCACTCGTAATAGTTTGAATGGTGTCGCCATGGATATTTGTGGTCTGGCTATGTGGGGTCTTAGCTCACAGAACCGATAAACGGTGCAGGAGACTTACGTCTGCACGGCAGTGACCTGCGCCTGCGCCTCGGTACTCTTTTCTAGTTCAGCCATCTGCTGTCGCTGTACTGACGGCGCGACGATTTCTTGACCGAGGATGATATCGCGAATTTCGCTGGAGGTGAGGGACGCAATATTGACGCTATTGCGTTTACCGAAGTCCTAAGTGTCCGGTGGATACTAAGTACGTGGAATATGATAGGAGAAAAGAACTCACGGCGAGAATCAGGTCCTTCATCGCAAGTTCGACCTTAATCCACTCCTCATCACTTAGAGTCGGCCAGACAAAGTGGGGCTCGGTGACAGTATTTTTGTCAGGGTGAAGAATGATTTTTGCCTTCTCATTGTTCACATGCAGGCCCCTGAGAAGGAGGATGACACGAGAGAAGGCAGTATAGCTCGAAATTGTCTTCAGCCAATCATCTGTGGGGTTTAAGTTAGCGTGAGTGAGTTACGTGCACGCTATATTGCCCTCACCATAAAGACTGAATAGAACCATCTGAGGTTGGGTCGCACGCTGGAAAAAAGCATAGGTAAGAAAAGTTGTGGAAGTTCTGAATATAAAGCATACCAAGATAAGGTCACCGAATTTCTCCATCTTCATGCAGGCTTGGAAGGGGAGTTGCAACTCACTTCCCTTGATGACAATATTCGGGAAGTCGAGCAAATGAACCTCGAGAGGATCTAGGGAACATCAAATGAATGGTGGTTTTCTCGTCGAATACAGTGCACATACCCAACATGCCCTTACGGGTGACGATGACTTGTTTAGGCTGTTCTTCGACTGGCAGTGAACGAACCAACGCCGCGACTTCTTCAGCTGTTTTCCACTTGGCCAGTTGCCCAAGACGCTTCTGACCAGCCCACACGCTTGTGTGAATGATTTTGAGGAACAATTGTCCAGATCTGGGGTTGAAAATGAAAATGGCGCCGTCTAGAATAATTTGAATTAGAGGTTGCGTGATGGAGTAAAAATTAGCTCACTAATAGGCTTTGTCGTCAAGTTGCCTTCGAATGTCTTGTGGCTATGGGAAATTGTCAAACCAAGGCAACGGGGACATCTAAAAACCAAGCTTACATAGTGACACGGTAGACATTCGTGTCGTCAACGAACCCTGAGCTTAAATGTCAGGATACATACACGGAGATGTGGGAAAATGACAGACAAATGATCTGGTTAGAGAAGAGCTCCGAGAAATTCTATACGACCTCATGTCAGCGATGAGGATAGTGAAGGTGCTAAATACAAACCTGGCTGTTAAGATACGGTTCAGTAGGCTCAGACGAATACAACTGCAGCCCCTTCCTAATACGTTCGCGGAGCACGTGGCACGCAGGGTTTGCTTTCATAACCTTGGCCATGGCCTGTTGAATGAGCGGCTTGAGACCAGGGAACCAGTTCCCAAAGGCCGACCAAAGATTATAAGCTAGGTCCATGCCGATCATGACACCGGTCGGCGAAGGGTAAATGCTCATGGAGTCAGAAACCTAGCATAGCAAACAATATCAGCGTAAAACCCCTGCGCCCAGGACACCAAACCTACATAATCCAAGAATTTGGCTCGCGTGTACCGCTCTATGTCATGACTGTCGAAGTCACCCCACCTCAGTTGAACGTCAATCCAGAACTTGTTGCTGGTTGTGCCATCCATCTGATCTTTATTCTATAGGAATATTATAAGCTTGGTAGCAGTCACGAAATCACAATGAACATACGTCAGTGACGAGCGAAGGTCGTGCAATGTTCCACTGTGAACAAGTGAATCAGAGCCAAAAAAAATCTAACAATTTGACAGTAGCTGACCTTGTATGCAGAGAACAGGAGGATGTCTGCGCAAGATGAGTTCATCTTGTAACTCTTACGAGGATGAATAGTCTCCTTTTGCACCGTTTCGATCTGGAGCGGTTCAAGCTCCTGGTCGAAAACTTGACACTGGACACCAGACAGTCGGTTAATATGGGGCTTCGTAGCATAGCTTGTCCACTTACCAGATCCATGACAACACTCTCGTGAACTGTGACAGGGTATAAGATACGATGATCAACCGAGAGAAGTGAATGACCTACTCTTCTGCCACAAATGCGCACGGAAGATCTGGATCAAGCTGATCTTCAACGTCGGGATCTTGCCGTGCCTATGGAAAAAGACATCAGTACGAGTAGAATCTTTGGGCATAGATAACTCAATCGCACATGAAAATTCCCGTCAGATCTAGCTGCACTTGGAAACCGACGTAGACATTTGCACGATTGATAGTTGGACTCCACCAGAGCGTGAAGCGACGGTTGGGGATCTGATTGAGACCGGAGCGTTGGGCGTTGGTGAGCTTCTTGTAACGCATCGACTCCTCGAAACCGGACGCTTTCTCCCAGAACAGACCCTCCCAAGTGGGGAAGTACGTGCCCTTGAAGAGTGTGTGTTCGAGAATACCTTCCACGCCTCCAAGAGCTGCGATGACGTCGACACGGTAATTGTTCAGCTGCCACAGCTTGCCATCGTGACGTTGGGACGTCCACCAGAATGGGTTGCTGTCAAACGAATTCACGCAGTGCCAAGGATAAAGTTAAGAGAACTCACTGTTTGAGAAGTTGATATTGCTTCCAGTCAGTTCGCACACGCCAGCCACGGTCATAGGCCAAACTGAAATGGTATATGAGTGGGAATATAACGACATCAGTGGTGATACTTACGTGTGACGGTCCTTCTGGAACAGTGTGTTGATGCGAGGAATCCCGCGGTCCCAGCTATCTTCCAGGTCTTCTAACGTCAAGCGACGATTTTGGGCATTCGCCTCCTTGCGCTTCATCGAGTACTCCGACCAAACACGCGCAGAATCAAGGAACTCGGCCTCCCATGGTTGCAAGTAGCGATACAAGTTGGGAATGAGCTGGTCCTCCTCATGCGTCATGCCAGCGCGGAAATGTGTCACTAGAAGCAAGCATACGTAATTAGTAAGCATAGACCCGAGAAACGCAACACCGTACCTCCAATATCAGTCTGTTTCGACCAGCGAAGGTCGCTCTGGGGGATGAGCACGTGACCCATTGACAACATTCCCAAGCCACCAAGTTCCTGTCAGCTCAAGGTGAGAATGGCATCTACCGCTGCAAGATGAAAATCCAAACCTTAGGTGTATAAAACACCACGGGTGGGAAACGCGACGGCATCTTCGAGTTCAACCCAATCTTTACACGAGTTTGGATCTTATTTTCTGCCTTGACCAGCGCGTCGAGAAGCTCGTTTGTGTGGATTACTGCTTCACGATAGTAGGTCATCAGACCGATGAGGGCAGTGTTCCACTTGTTCACGATCTTGGAGAAGGTAGTGGAGCCGGAGCTCATGAGAACTTGACGGATACGGTTGTTGAACTGCTGGACACCTACGCAAGCTGTCAGCAAACGGTACCGAAAGCAACCGTAACAATTTTATCGCACCTTCATCCGAGACGCGAAGGAATGCCTGCGCCGTCCTCTCTTTTGTTTGCTCATTGGTGAGGTTCCAAACAGCGTCCTTGAGCGAGTACTGTTCACCGCCCATCGTCCTCATCTTGGGCAGGATCCGCACTTCGAACCCACACATCGAGAACAGCAGCTGAGGGTTCTCGCGCGAGTAGACGCTTACAAACGTATCTTCCCACTCAATTGTTGTCAGCGACCGCGGCAAGCTCTGCTTCACGTTCCAGAACACTGCGCGACCCAGATTGACGTCGTGTTTAATCAGGCGCATGCGGCAGTCACGCGGCCAACAGCGCTTGTTGTTATATCCAATGACGTTGTTGTTCGTCGGGTCCGGGTTGGCAGAGAGGTATCGTTGAATGAGATCGCGGGCCTCATCTGCAGTGAAACGGAAGAGGATATGGAGCTTGTCCACATAACGCGAATAGAGACGGATAGGGTGTCGCGTTTCGGTTGCCGAGTCGCGGAATTGGAGGAAGTTATTAGGCATTTGTGGCGGTCCAGCCATCTCACTGGCTCTTTGCAAGCCCAGGACGAGAATGTCGAGCACGAGACCATAATACTGGAAGACAAAGGCCGAGAACTGGAGCCCACGGATCATACCGTACGCATTTGTATGCGCCATGTCCTTGTAAGTGAGGACGGTGTTGTTCTTCGCGGTGATGTAATCGGCCAAATTGTGGTCCAGGATGAGTCGGAGCAGTCGGTTGAGCAGTGTCAGATCGATCTTTTCATAGACCTTGGAATATACAGTCTCCATCATAACGTTGCACTCTCCTTCGCTGGTCTCCCAGATTTCAGTCAAGTTGTTGATGCCTTGGCACCACTTGTAGACCAAAAGAGGCGGTGGTTCCGTATCTGCGGGCTTGATCCATGCGGGGAAAAGGCCACGTTTGTCCGCTTCGAAGAACAGGAATTGATCGAGGTAGGCGTCCGTAATCTTCTCGACTGGCTCGATGTCATAACAGGGAATGAGTTTGTCGTATGTGTCGAAAAACTCAATGCCAGATTCCTTGAACGCCCGCTGGGTGAGCAACAAGCGCTTGATGCGCGAGAGACATTCGTGCGGATTATCGTAAGCTTGCTCGATGAGGGCCAGCTCTTCACGCTGTGACTGGTTCAAACGACCCTTGACGGAATAAGCCTCCTTCAGCTTTTCAAGAGCGAGCACGAGTAATTTCGTGTCATGCTTGTACGATAACGGACTGCCACGGGTGTCAGGACGCCAACGCGTGATGGTAGTAGATAAGGGCTTACGGGAAAGGAATCGGAGCAAACTTCCGGCTCTCAAGCCAGTGGACAGTCGCCGTGTAAATTGCTACGGCCTCTTCGGCACTGATGTATGGACCATCCTTGAGATAAGCATGCTGGCGTTCCTGCTCCGCCTTCAAATAAAGACGCGTAAGACGGCCGAGATTTTTCTTCACCACAGCCTTGTCGACAGTGGCACCACGCCTGATACGCTCACGATTATAGTGAGCCACCCTGTCCAGATCGTTAGTTTGATGAAGACCACATAGAGTGATTAAAGATAAAACTAACGATGTCCACCAGTCGGCCTTGCTCTTGATATACCTCAAGATAATATTTTCAATTGCTGTCGGCATCCCTGGCACCTTCCACGGAATATTCGCCTTCCAGCACCGCCACGCTTCTGACAAGTGTTGTAAGATCGTCTTGGCCTTGTTTTGTTTGATGGATTCGGGCATCATGTCGAGAATGTCATGCATGACAGCCGCTCGAAGCTCGAGGTCGTAATGGGACTCAACACGCTGCTTGGTGACGGTCTTAGCAATACCCTTCGAATTACGTCCCTCGAATTGACGCGCTAGCAGGTTACCAAGCCAGCGCTCCAGAAGTGGTACAATACCGCGCATGAAGAAAAGCCAAACGCGCCAACCGGGAGCCCAGAAACCGACACCAGGACCCTTACCAACGGGACCCGTATTGAAGCGATAGTAGATGAGATGTTTCAGGTCCTTTGTCATTCGAACCTGCCGCATGAGCTTGTACTTGTAACGGTACATGCCCGTGAGGGCCCCGACATGCGCGAAAATATATTGGAGAGCATCCGCGAGTTGGAAGGCGTCAACGTTGCCAAGACGGTACTGGACATGGGCATCAACGACGAGCTTCGTCAAGCGAAGAATTTCTCGACACAGGTGGAAAGCATTCCCAAAGCGAGACTTCTTTCGCTCTTTCGTGGTCAAGGTCCTATATAACCGATTATCAATACCAGGAACTACCAAAGAAAAGGAAGTACGGACTTTACAGGTTTCAAGTTCATGTTGTAGTCGAGGTGCAGGTAGTTCAGGTTCTAGAAGCGCCGAGTCAGTGGGTTTATGGCGAAGGGTATAGTAGGGACAAACCTTCCGGTGGATGAGCAGGTTCAGCATATTGTATCCCTGTCGGCAAACCTGTAGCCCAGCCTCAACCCAATCCAACCTCGTCATTTGGAAGAACTTCGTAGACTTCAACTGCCGGAAAAGGTTCTTCTTGGTCATGGCTTTCTCGGGTCGTGATTTGAGCTCATTTAGGACAAAACACTTGAGCAGTTTCTGGTACGATACCCGAACCTTAACGGGTTGGTTGGGTGGGCAGTGCTCCAAGTACCAGTTCTTGACCAAAGGAACGTCCTGTGCGCGGCGCGTGTGCCCTGAGCGACGACAGTACGGGTCCGGAGCCCACCACAAAGCAATCGCATCTGAAGTGATATCATTCTCCACCGGCTTCTCATCCAGGAAAGGCTCGAGGACCTCGGGAAGCTCAAAATCATC
>Ga0307509_10012299_pt1 | contig 10256 bp, 6 predicted proteins | sample 10_EM_MG_FD_202245 | JGI IMG/M metagenome (GOLD analysis project Ga0307509, IMG submission 202245) | Populus trichocarpa ectomycorrhiza microbial communities from riparian zone in the Pacific Northwest, United States - 10_EM | ecosystem: Host-associated > Plants > Roots > Unclassified | place...
CGAAATTCGTTCCGTTATGGAAATCCCTTGAAATGGTGTAGCCTCGTGACCGTCCCTTCCTAAAGAGGAAAGCAAGAACCCGGAGGGTTTCCTCGATAGAGGGCCTGGTGAAACTCGGTCCGATCTAGTATTAGTTCAAATAACTTATTTGCAACATATTTGGCTTTCATCAAGAATTTACTAAAACGAGTTTTCCTGCCAAAAAAATCCGAACGGATCCGTTCGGAACTTCGTATGCGCGAGCTATCTATCACACCAAGCACCGTAGCCTTTGGTAAAATTTCGCTCCGCGAACTACTGGCGTAGCGCATCCGGGCCGTGAGGCTGAACGTGTCGTAGCAGTACAAGTGTCGTGACTGCCTGATTTAGAATAGGACATTCAGTGCAGTCCGCTTGCACGCAGAACCAAGCCAGCCACCCTCTTCTTCTCCCCACACCATGCAAACGTCGAAATCCCCGCCTTCTCCAAAGCATCCAAACACCATATTTTCACCCTACAACCTTCGCTCACTCCAGCAAAAGTATTTGGACTGCGCTAAAGAAGCAAACGTCTACTTCATAGAAGAAACAGCCTTTGACAGCGACATCACTGTTTTTGACAGGGACCCCACTGAAAAAGCTCTCGGTTGGCTGTTAGTGGCAATCTGTGTGGGTAAATTCAAGTTCTAAATTTTTACCTCTAGGCAACAGGAGGTCGAAATCTTGCCAGGGCTGAGCACAGCTGATTCGAAGCTTAAGGCGAAAGTGACTGAAAATGGGATTAACTACAAGACCGGCGAAGATGGAACGCTGGAACCAGAGAGAGCTAAGAAGAAGCGCCGTACTGGTGACAGAGGAGCTGGCTCAAGGAAGAACCACAGGCGGGCAGGTAACCCAGTGCGCAAACTGGAAAGACTTTCTAGAAACCTCCAGAAAGGTGGTGCAACTGTTGGGAGCAGCTCGTTTTCGATTGTAGAAGACGGATCCGCCGCCTCAACAGGGTGGCATGGAGCCATGCCCACATTAAACGACCAGAAACAAATCGATGCAGCATACTCTAGCGGCACAATGCAAGAAATAATAGCAAAGTTTTACCCTGTCTACCACGACGAGTAAGCTGTTGCCAGAGAGTGCTGTTCTTTTAATCTAACCATCGCCCAAGATCTCTGGGAAAACCGACCTTCCTTGCGGACTGCGAGGGGAGGCTATTCGCCTGCCGGTCTTCAGTGCTGCCGTGGCTGAGTGACTCCTGCAACGAACTAGGTGCCGCAATCGACGCCTTGCTGTATCCATCACTTGATGCTCAGGCAGCATTCTCTTCCAGAGCTAACTACTTCCGAATACAAGGAGCCCCCACTGGCTAGTTGCCTTCCTACGATGTCATTCTATTACCCTGTAGGATTTATTCCATGCAATGTTGTTCCGTACTGCAGGGAGTAGTTTGCTCTCCAGTTGTCAAGTTAAATTTAAATGCTTCGAGGTTTGTACATGGGTCCAAACAAATTTCTTATCAAGCTCTGTTGAAAGCGCTAGAAGTACACGCCAGTCCTTCGAAACTCGAATGAGATAGGCCTTGGTGGTTGCACTGGTCATCCCGTCTGGCTGCTGTGCGTAGTTTATTTCAGACGCTCCTACGCTGTGTCCGGCCATGAGATCAGCAGCCCAGGCTGAAGTCTTTTTTTCGACGTCTCTTTCAGTGTCGTATCGGTCATAGCTAATGACAGGGAATTAGCGCTGCAGCATAGCGACTGCAAGACGGCGGTATGGCCTGGCACCAACCTTAGAGTCCGTTCCCTCCTTCATGAAGTTTTGAAAGTTGTACGGTAGGTCCACTGAGGTTCATAGCCACTTTAATTGGGTTGTCGTTCGACTGTCGACAGACAGACTGATTAAATAGGACTTCGGGGGTTTATTGTACAGTTTCTCACATAACATCAATTAGTATCACAGCTCTAGTTCGGTTAACAAACTTGGAGAAAGATTGGTACAAGCAAGCAACATGAAAAAATAACTTTGACGACGACCCGATCGATTGTTCATGAGAGCATCCAAAAGGAAAATACCAATCCAGTCCAACATGAAACATAATCAGTTGACAATGGCCACCTGCGCGGGCTGGTCTGGGTTGCGCTGTTGCGTGGAGGCACCTTGGCCTCAACGTGCGATGGCAACGCCCAGGGTTCATGTGCGTGCGGTGAGTTGTCGAGTCTATCCCTATTCCGCCGAAAAAAGATTCCTTCGTTTCAATACAGTGTTGTAATTTTGAAATCCTGCCCTTAGAGTCAACCTCGAACCTCTATACGAGGTGGGTATTTTGAAATTTTAAAATCTCACGCAGGGAGCAGCTATCTGTAATGTATGGGTAATTTTCTCGTGGAATAAATCTCTCCGCCTACTCTCCTGTACGTCATCGGTGGACAACGTTAGATTGAGGGTAAACGCGTAGGGTACATGGTAAATGACTGTCCGTATTTATGTATCTAGGTAGCATATTACCTTTCCGAGTCTCGGGGCGCACACAACAGTAAGGGATAAGGCGGAACTAATATAAAACGGGTGATAGGAATGAAATCGTTCTTAATATCAATTTAATATTCCAACAACTGGCTGTTGCCAATCACTGCCAATCACAAACAGGTTACTCGTTCTCCATCTTTTTCACCTCGCAGCAAGTCAAGCACCATAACTTCCGTGCACCGGATGGATTGTTCATGGCACTGTCGTACTTGAGCTCACCACCATTTGGGTCTGCTCAAATTCTGCGGTGAGATGCTGGGTAGTCTGTACCCGAGACAGATGCGTGGTTCGTCCCACACATATCACATATGATTCATGAACCGAAGTTCATCCTCACCTGGTTCGTTGCTTTCTTTTTTATCTTTTCTATATGTTCTATTCATCTCGTTACATCTTATTTGACTACTTATATTAAGTTGTGGATAGGCTCCTTGTCCGATAAATAAGATTATTAAAGTTTCGGGATAGAAGAGGGAAGAGAATCGGAGAGCGAGGTCGTAGTCAAGGACATGGTCAGTACGAGGTTTCACGAGTGCGAATAGATGTTAATTCGTGGATTTAAGCGCAGGGGGCGGGGCCCATAACCTATTAGAATCTAGGTATGATAGCTCAATCTTTGGGAAGCCAAACGACTATGATATATTACAATACCTAGGTATGATAGCTATATAACATGTAAGTACACGAAGTAAGTAGAACTAGATAGATGTCTCACCTCAGTCTTTGGGAAGCCAAACGACTGAGGGGAGACGAGCAAAGAGACTTGAAATAAATGCCAAAAGAAATGAATACGACGCAGCGCCAAACTAGACTAAAAAGAGAAGTAACCGAGCGTAGAACAATAAGAAAGGGGAGCTCATAATCGAGCTCAGTAATAAGAATGAAAAGGAATATATACGAGGCGGTGCAGTGTGCGCTGCCGAGTGAAAAGACGAAGAAATACATACTGGGATATTTAACAGGACTCCGAGGCTCGGAGTCGAGACCCTCGTGTCGTATTTGCCAACCCAAATCCAACAGTTTGGTCCTTGTCTGATAACAAAATGATCAACGAATCAGAGTGAAGACGAGAAAAAGATTATCGATTAACTCTCACTCTGATCGTCCAATTTTCGTGGACTCGTTTCAGTCAGTTGTTAGAACTCCGACGGCATGTGACCACGTTGAATTCTCACCCAATCTACTTATACTATAATTTGTAATATAATTACTAATCCGATGAAGGAACCCAATCCTACGCTGGACGTCCTAGAAAGGGCTTTGTATTAAGAAATGGGGGCTTGTGTGAGAGGTACAGCTTTTGTGAGAGATAACGGCTCGGGGCGTGTCCAGGCCCGACGTTGACTTTTGCCACACGTGATCTGGTGGCAAAAGTCGACGTCGGGGGCTTACGTGAGAGGTACAGCATTCCATCATATGTTAGAAAAGATAAATGATGTAAAGTAATACAACGAAGCTTGAGAGGTAAATATACAGAAGGGAAGGAGATGACAGGTAGTGGGCTTTGCCACGAAGTCGGCCCTACAGTACTTATCTTAAAATCAGAGAAGGTCACCAGGCGGTGACTGGCATGTCAGCATATTTCTTAAATAGCATCTTCAAATCTGCGTTTTTTTTATTAAAATTTGAGATCTCACATTTTTAGAATACTTCAAACATAAAACGAATCTTTACTTCCTTATCGAACGAATGAGCATTTATATCAAACGCAATCTTTAATGCAGAGCGGAGTTTAAATCCTACATCAACCACATCACCATTGAACGATGTCTGTTCGTCATCCGCCCATTCCTCATACCACCACCATCGCCCTCTTCACCTCAATTCACTCTCAACCACGTGCAACCACCAAGCTAGAGCCCCTCCCCTCCCTTGAGGGATGTGGGCTCAACTCTTCGATGCAACCTTGTAGATGTATGTGCTAGCGCCTGGTAAGTTCGTGCCTACTGCCCAGTATCCCGATAACACCTCCCTTTTCACTAGCCTCCCTCTGACCACTCCTCGTCCAGCCCTGCGAGCAAATACTCCGAACACAATGAGACAGTCGCTCAAACGCGGATGTTCATGCATCGTCTGTCTGCAGGTTGTATGATCAGGGTCCTAGAACCTTCTAGAGGGAGAATGTACACGAATAACGGATGAGTGTGATAAGTGCTATGTTCATGTTTACCACTCTCCTCCTTGCATCCTGCTAACACCCAACAATAGCCTCCCTTCAGCGTGTCCCCCTGTAGCCCTGGGCGTGAATACTCTCAACACTGTCAGTCGCCCAACCTCATGGAATATGATGCGGAAGAGTCGACAAGGAACCAAGAAAATGTGTTGATGGATCCTAGGGAGAGGAGCGAGAAGCCGGCTAGTGTATGCGAATAGGTGTGTAAGTGGACATGGACGGATGGATGGCATGTAGCTCTGTGTTTACCACTCACATTCCACAGAAACCTGCCAACACCATTCAAAATAACCCCCTTCAACCTGTCTTCGTGTCGCTGTGGCCCTGAATACTCCGAACGCGATTGCTTATTCCGTCAAACTCGCGGCGATGAGGGTGTTCGGCATTTGACAGCCGGCCGCGTTGGTGCATGCGAGTGCGAGAGGGCATCGAGGAGTCGAAACATAACATGGAATGGGATTCGGCCGGTGGTGACTGCCGGGTGCGTAAAAAACAGTGGTGTACGAGGTATGTCGTTGCGACCTACCGATGTTGGGCTATGACACTAACGAACGGTATGATAAGGGCTGACGGATTTCGTGGACGACGACCCATGCAATACGAATCCCAGGCGGCGATGACAGCAGCGAGGGGTGGGCTGAGTGGTGGTAATGACTATCATATTCAAGGATGATGAGAGTATGTAGTACATACCTTCGAGCTGTAGCTCATTGCTTCGAATGGGCGCTTTGCAGAACAACTTGAAGATCATACTACGAACGCGATCCGTCAAAATCGCAGTGATGGGGAATTCGACATACGACAGGCGGCTGCGCGTACGTGTGTGCGAGTGTGAGAGGCCATCGGTGGATGGGTCGACATGTAACAAGGGATGGGAATCAGCGGGTGGCGGCTGTGAGATGCCTGAAAAATCATTCGGGCTCTTTTCATGTATGAGGTACGTCGTTGCGACTTACTGTTGGGCTGCGATACCACGCTAACGAAGGGTCGATCGGTTTCGTCTTGCGACGTCGTACGAGTAGCGGATCGGGCAGCGATGGTGGACTCAGCGGATGATGAAAGGCACGTACCTCAGAGCTGCACTTCGTCAACGAACCTCCATCTGCTTACTATTCTCCTTTCCCAGCATCCTGTAACACTGCTCGTTTCAACTGCCTCCTTTTATCGAGTGCCTCTTCTAAAGGACTTGACGCGAATACTCGGAACCCCGCTTGGATAGTAACAAACTGACGGCAATGCGTGTTCGAATGGGAGGCGTCACGGGTCGCACCAGCCGACATAGAATCATGAATGGGAGTCGACGGCGGAATACCTCAAAACAAACATCAGGACTGTTTCTGTGCACGAGGTGGGTCCTCGCGACTTACTGCTGGGCCGGGATACTACGCTAACGAACGATCAGGACAGACGATAGCAGTCGATCACAGATTTCGTGTACGACGACGAACACGAAATGAATCGGGCGGCGGTGGCAGCGAGGGGCGGCTGAGCAGCGGTGATGAGCAGGTCGTTCAGGCATGGTGAGGGGTACGTACTACATACCTTAGAGCTGCAGCTCATCATTTTAAATGGGCCAGGCCGCTAATCAGAATTTCAGCTGAACGCCTTCACGTGAAGATCCAAGGTTCGAGTCTATTAGCAAGACGAAGCACAATTCCGAAGAATGGAACTCACCTCGCAAGGTACGTGGTCGAACGAGGGGGCCGTTAGCTAACTACGTGCTACAGGTCCATGTTAGTCCGGCGCCGAGAACACGAGACAAAAGAAATGGAACAGACGAGGGTTGGCCGCTGATTGCCACAGCCATGGCCATCAACAACCCACTCGAAACACTGCCGCGGAGTCGACCTTGCTTGCAATGTAATCGCCGTGTCAGTCAAGAGTGTCGTCAATGAGCTGCGAGGCGGGAGGACTTACCAGAAGAACGAGCGGTGGGCTCGACGACGACTCATCATGACCGGCTACTCCAAGGCGGGGTTGGTGTCGACGACCTAGCGGAACCTAGTGATGGATGAGGATGATAGCGAATGGCGGGTTCGATGAGCTGAGAAGTGAGGAAGCTTACCAGGAGTGGAGGAGCTCGGTGTGGAGGGAGGAGGAAATGAGGGAACTATCACTTCCTCCTCTCCTGGTGGTTCATGCCTACGGCATAATCTTTCGCCCTCTCATTCGCCCCTTCTCCGTATCTGGGTTAGAATGCGGAGAGTACATGCGGAACACCGTATACCACACTGTGACTCAACCAGGTCCGTGGATAATTGGTTCCAATAGTGAGGATATTGGGAAATCACGATACTTTGGGGACGAGAACCAGCGGAGGAAGTTGTGGGAACATACGGTCGAAGTTATGAACGGCTCTCTCAACCTCTCTTCATTGGATGGCGCGGAGCAAGGGAAGTAAGATTGGGAAGGCGGCCTCTGTTGAGGGACGAATTAGTAAGTTTCGATTAACCCTACCGTTAACACAACTCTCATTCTGTTTCAAGCATTACCCTCACGATTCCATGTATTCGATACATCAACGTTTTATTCGATTCACGTCCAATATTCTTTTTGTTTCTTCTTCGATTTATCAAATAATCTGATAAACTAAAATCCAATTGAACAATGGTTGCGTCACAGACATCCTAAATTTCTGTTTGCATTATATTCATGAAGTTCTAACTTTGAGATTGTCCAGGTAAGTTCCCTTCTCCATCTTGCTACTCCTCATTTAAGTCGATGCTCTTTCAATATCTGTGCACTTGGCGACTCGAATCCTGACTGTGAGTCTGTGGAAGGAAGGTCAACGCGCCAGACTCTGGAAGAACCTGTCGTTCACAATGTCATTTTGTAATCAGGATTGTATATGTCGACGTGGAATCCTTTCGATGTTCCAGTCTTCGAACGGGGAAGCAATCTTCATATTACTGAATAACTCTGATAGGGTGCTTCGAATCCATCTGGTTACCACCAAAAGAGAAGAAAGGCGACAAGAGAAAAGCACGACTTTCAGCAACCCCGTGTTCCACTGGTAAATGAATATACGATTATCCGGCCTCCAACTATTCATATGCGATAGGAACCCAACTGCGATAGTAGCGATACCCGTCCAGACATCTGGATCCTCGCAACCGCATTTGCGGCTTCTTGCGTTATACCCAACGGCCCACTCGCACACACCGCAAGACCACCCCCACCCTGCACCGAAGGCAACTTCGCCCTGATATTCCCAATAGCCTCAGAATCCAACATCTCGACATCGCATGTCGCAGCCTTCTCCGGGTCTGAGATATCAGGCGAGGAAGATCCTGATTTCAGAAGGCCGGCCGTGGAGGGGGTATCAGAGTGGCTCTTGAGGTCGAGTATGACTTTGTAGAGCGAAGGGCAAATAATCGTCACATCGCAGCTGGGTATCGGGGTACAGCTTCGGGGTCACAAAGGCATGTAAAGTAGATCGAAATGTGAAGATGCAGGGGGGCTACGGATGTCGACAAAGAACCCGCAACTCGCACTATATCCGTGAGAGCAGGCGCGAACCAATCAATTGAACCTTATGTATGTCTTCGTGAGAGGGAAACGAGAGACGATATTCGAGAGACAAACTAACCGAATGAACGCACACACCACGCAAACTCAACCCTTCTTGTTCTCTCGCCGTTCTTCCGCCCTTTCCTCACGCAACGGCCCACGATATCGTCCAGAAGTCCGAGAGTGAAAGTTATCCCGCACCACTATCGATCAACACAGCTGTCTCATAGTCTCCCAAATCAACACTGCATCCGCCATACGAGCCATCCACCATAAATTGAACCGGCACCTCCAGGAGGTCATCAAATTGTTCTCCTGAGTAAGAGCTCGGATCTCAGCGACGCCCTAAATATATTGGTTCCTCGGTTGACTGCCGAGTGAGGATCTAATAATGATAGGGCAGATCCAGAGAAACGACAGAAACAGAAATAGGAGGGAAATTCCATACCTTAATCGATATCCTTGTGTTTTGCTTGTGTTCAAACTTCACTTCCAGTCAAAACCGCAATTCTTTCCATAAAACTTGAAGCAATTTTTGAAAGTTGTCCAATGATGTTTAACCTCGCTTGCGTAACATATTACAGTTTCAACAATTTTTTCATTGAGTAAATACGTTACGTACGTAAGATATGCAGAGATCCTGCCAGAGCATATAAAGAGGGGACAAAAATCACCATCCGAGTCAATTCTCATTCCCTCTTCCCTTCTTCCCCACAACAAGCATCGGTACTCCTGGTGAACCTCCGCTTCTCCACGTAGATCACAATTCTAGATTCGTTCGACAACGGTTCGAGTGGGTCATTTACCTGCTCGTCATGAAGGTTTGAGTGCGGTCTGCGGTTACTCATCCCAAAACTCCTTTCCCCGTCTCGTCAGTCGTTCGCCCTCTTATTCGCTATCAGCGAACTCTAACCTGCAGAAAAATGTCAATTCGAGTCGATTCTGCCATCGACTCTGACGTACCTTGCTCAGTACGTTTATTGTCCCCTCCATCTTGTGTCGTGCCAATGCTTCTGTACGCAATGTCCTGTCCACCTCGTCGTCATGGAGGCTTTGCATTTGGTGGGTTCCCTGTCATCGTCAGCGTTGGCGGCCAGTCTTGGTTCATTTGCCTCTTACTTTACCGCCAGCTTACTCAAGCCTGCAGCGAATTTATATGTAGGAGTTGAGTCTTTCATCGACGAGTCAACAGTCACTCCTGAAGGCTGAAACTCCCTGCCATTATCGCGCCGATGAGCATTCGTTCGTTCTCTCGCCTCACATTCGTCGCCGCTAACTCGCACCTATAGCAAATATTAACTGGGGTTGGCTGCTCCATCGGCAACGACCTACCTTGCACAGTAAGTGTATTTTCTACCTCGCATCTTGCTAATGGCCCTGTAGACAACGGCCTGTCCATCTCGTTGACGAGGATAATATTCGTTGGGTACCTCTCAATCGTAAGGCGTCGGTGACCATCCCTGGTTTGTCCTCTTCTCTCTCGCGTTCGTCGGCGCCAGCTAACTTGAATCTGCAGTAAATCTTGAGTAAATCAACAGGTCAAGGGTTGACTCCTTCATCGAGAATAATGTACCTTGTCGACAACATCTTCGCAATCCCTTATAATCCAAACCTATGCCGTTATGAGTTAACCACCACCCTTAGCAGCAGTTCGGAAGCCTGTTCAAGTTAGGTGGTTCTTTGCTTTCCTTCCGAAGGTTGCATCCCTCCTTCATAGATGGTTTTGGAATCGGGTCTCTACGGTATGGTCGGAGATACCACTGGGATCATCTTGCAAGTTGCTCATGAGACATCCCAACGATCTCTGGCGGTGGTGGATAGATTAGCCCTCACCACAAGAAATATTTGTTCCTGATACTAAAATCTCGTATTTCCGCAGTAAATAGTACTGATAATACAGGGTAGTAGAGCAGTATATTTTGCATACTATGAAACCTAACTATCGAAGAAGGACTTTGATCGACAATTAATATTGTTAAGCTTTCGCTTTCGACGGACTTTGTATTTTTGCAAACCTTTTTGTCAAATTTGTCATCTCAGGTTCGGAATCGGACGCCTATAATTGATTCTTGAGATA
>Ga0307509_10012300_pt1 | contig 10255 bp, 4 predicted proteins | sample 10_EM_MG_FD_202245 | JGI IMG/M metagenome (GOLD analysis project Ga0307509, IMG submission 202245) | Populus trichocarpa ectomycorrhiza microbial communities from riparian zone in the Pacific Northwest, United States - 10_EM | ecosystem: Host-associated > Plants > Roots > Unclassified | place...
TCTCTTATAAGGCTCTTCAGATCTCATCCTCAACCAATTATCATTTTAATTGTATGGCTTGCCTCTTAAGAAAGACTAGTCATTCTCTTTTAGATTTGTTAGAGCATGTTAGCTTAGTTCCCTTAAACATATATTTTTAGTGATGTTTAGGATCCATCACCAACTTTTTAGTGAATAAATATAAATTTTTTTTATTATCATTTTTAAAATATATTTATTTTTTTCCTTTACGCAATAAATTTAAGACTTGTAATGTTTTATTCAATTTCAAGAATTAGTTGAAATCAATTTAGAACTCTTATAAAATAATTTTAAAGTGATTAAGAAAGCGAGTTTTGAAAATCTAATTTCTATTTTGAAATTAGAGGCATTATTTATCATATTATATATCCTTATATACACGAGCAGAATGGGGTCGTAAAGCATTATCACTAGCATATTGTAAGAACTAGCCTCACTTTACTCGAACAAGTTTCTCTTCCACAATATTTTTTTTTCTTATGTCTTGAAACTACCATGTCTTTCATCAACTAAATGCCCACTCTAGATCTTCAACATCAATTTCTTTTTTGGAAATTTTTATGTCCATACAACAATCATAAACTTGATTTTTACGTTACCTCATTGGTCTTTCTTGGTTACAACCCAAATCACCTAGAATATCATTACATAGATATCTTTGCTCATCGTGTTTGTGTTATTCATCGATGTATGTTTTGTAAGTCTTTCATTCATTATACCAATTACACTTTAGTTTTATCTCCATCATTATAGCCTTTGCCTTGCTATCTTATTGCTGCTATTCTTTATAGATACCATTCCTATGTCTATCTTATTACCTAGTCTTTTATGTTGTTTTGTGCCTTACCTTTATCCATTTCAACTTTCAATTATTCATTTTACTAGTTTTCTCTCAATCATCACAACTTTTGCCTTCATACCCCCTTTGTTGTCATTCTTCATGGATTAGCATTATTGTGCCTACCCTATTATCTAGTCTTTATATTTTATCATTTGCCTCACCTCTTTCCACTTTATCTTTCAGTTACATGACTCCTCGTGCTACTCTATATTTGGTTTTTTTATAGCCTTTCCATATGGTTTTTTTAGGGCTCCACCCACTACTTTTGACCTCAATATTGTCATCGACAACAACTTTTCTAGTTTATTTTATCCTTTAAATCTACTATCATATACTTATATCTATATTAACCCTATAACCCTTCATCCTTGTCAACTCAAGCACTATCTTATTCCCTTTCCCTAGCCAAGGTTGATTCATCCTCTTTATCCGAACCTATTTGTTACTCGAGACCAAATAACATCCCAAGTGGAATTCAGTGATGATTATTAAATTTGATGTGTTGTTCCATAATCACACCCGATCTTTGGTTTTTTTTATCTCTCTATAAATATTGTTAGTTGTAAGTTGTGTACAAAATTAAATGGAATGCCAGTCCATTGAATACTATAAGGTTTGGTTGGTAGTCAAAGGGTATCATCAATAAGAAGGTATTGATTAATGAGACCTTCAATCCAGTTGTGATGTTGGTTATAGTTTAATCAATTTTGGCTATTGTTATTTGGTCTATTCATCAATTAGATTTTTATAATATATTTCTTAATGGTTTTTCTTACACTTATGTTTAAATGTAGTAGCCTCTAGGTTTTGTTAATCCTCATTTTTTTTTCTCATATATGCAAACTTCATATGTCTTTCTATGGACTTAAATAGGCATTACGTCCATGGTTTAATTGGCTTTATCAATTCTTTCTGGGTCTCAACTTTTATGGGTGTCGAGCTAACACTTTTCTTTTTATATAATTTTTTTAACTATTTGCATTTATATTCTAGTCTTGCTAATGAAAAAATCTACAAAACAAAAGGAAATACAATTTGATAACATGGAAACCCTTTCTAAAAAAATCTCAATTGTTACCACTTATACTTTTCTTATAAAAAATAAATCCTTGCTAAATAAGAAGTCCTTAAGTCACAATAAAACAAATAGCAAAATTTATACAACAACTTCTAACTTAACTTCAATATGTCATTCTCTATTATCTAGATGAATTATTGGGTCTAGTATATATGGATGAGAACATTGAGATGTCTAGTTCTAGCTTAACTAGAATCGCAACAAGCTTCCTCTTGTAGCTTATGATATGACCTAAATAGTACATAAAAGTCTAGTTTGGTATATTTGCAACTTGTTAACCCAAATATCCAGAATTAGTCTAATTAGTGCCTTTTGGATCCTCTTAGTTCTAGACCTTATAATAAACCTAATTAGTACATTTATTGGATCTGTTGGTGATGCTCGCTAATTCACATCATTCTCACTCTTTTCAAAAGGATTCAACCTCATATCATTATTTTGCTTAGATGTTGACTCATTTTTGAAAGATATTAATTTGATTTTATGAATTTGATCTTTTCTTTCTTTCTTTTTTAAATTGTAAGCAGCCTGATCACAAATAACCTAACTTTTAGACACACACACACACATTACGCTGCAACTATAGAAGAAATTACAACAACGATAAATTAACGCGTAAACCAAAAGATAAAGGGATATAACCTGATTTTAAGTCTTACTCTAATACCAACTAATGTGAATCTCATATATATAAATATTCATAAACTCATGGTCAAATTGATCCTTTCTATTTCATTTTGATCCAATGCTTAGATTGAATATTATACTTATTAACGTAAAATTATGCATTAGAAAAAATAAGCCCAAAATCTGTCTTCAGTGTCCTTGAATGATAAGAAAACATTGCTAATAAAGAAATACACTAAAAAAAGAAGAAGGAAACACAATTTGCTAGCATGGAAACCTTTTCTAAAATAATCTTAATTATTGCCACCTATATTTTCCTTGTAGAAAAGAAATCCTTGCTAGATAAGAAGTTCACAAATCATAGGAAAACAAATAACAAAACTCATAAAAGAACTTATGGTCTAACTTCAAACACATTGTTTTTTCTAGTCTGGATGAATTATTTGCCCTACCATATATGGATGAAAATCTTGAGATATCTAGTTTCCAGCCCAACTAGAATCTTAGTGAGATTCGTTATGTAGCTTTCAATATAACATAAATAATACACAAAGTCTAGTGTGGCAGATTTGCAACTTATTAAGCCAAATATCTAGAATGATCACAATCAATTCCTCTTTGCTCCAGACCTTGTAATAGGTTCAATTGATACCTCTAATGGATTCTTTAGTGATGTTTGTTGATTCGTATCAGCGGTACAATATCATTAATGCTGATAATTTAATTGATTAAAATTGTTAATTCATATTTCTTTAAAAATATTATTTTTTTATAGATGTATTGAAACCTAAATTTAAAATACATTCACAAATAGAGCCAAAGAAAGTAAATATGCTACATCATCATTAAACTAGTAAAAAAACACAATTTCAAAAGATTCAATTGAATGTGTCGCGCCTGACATCACGACGGTTCGATGCTATCTTTTTTAAAATCTAGAGAAAATTAGTCTTTTTAATATTTTTTAGAAGGGAGAAGGTCTAATCTTTATGAAAGATTCATCACCTAGTATTATGGTCACTAGAAACCATAACCAGTCAGTAAAGATCTATGGTAAGGGACTAGTTATGCTAGAAAGAAGATGTTATCACCCTAAAGCATCCTACCTACGGTAAGATACAATGTTGATATTGTTTTAAATTGTTAATAGTTTATTGTACCTAATTTATCGGTGGTATATTTATAAGGTGATAATGGATTTACAATAGTGAGTTAAACTCTTAGTACCAGTTCAAACCTAGGCATACTAAGACAAGTTCATGAAATGAGCCTCGATAAGATTCACTTGTCCTATGACACCTCAATACTCTTTACTCTAGCATTAATGAATTTTGGAATAAAAATAAAATCCTCAATTCTAGCATTGAGGAATATTTTATTGAAAAGGCCTAATATCTCTGACTCTAGCATCAGTGACTATTAAAGTGAAAATAATATCCCTAATTATAAAATTGGTGAATATTACAAGCAAAATTTTAATATTTCTCACTCTAGCATCAGTCAATATTAAATGAGAATAATACTCTTAATTGTTTTATTAGTGAATATTAAATAGAAAATTTTAATTATTTTGAAAAAATAAGAGGATGCGCTACTCCCTTTAATATCCAAAGCAACAGCTCATTATAAGTCCACTTACATTAAATATCAAAAATGAATAATAAAATGTTTTTTAAATAGGATTTAAGAAAAGCTGTTGGACCTGTTTTGATGGTGAAAATGAGTTTTGGCCCACTTTATCTAACATCTCTTGAAAGGTGTCGTTCATACTCATTAGGCCTATGTCGAGTCAGGTTGAACCAGCCTGAATCCTCTCACAATAATAAAAATAATATGGTAAAAACAAATATCAAATATATTTATAAATAAAGACAATAAAAAGAGCATTGCATTTTTTATATTCACAGATTTTTCATGGTTTGTTTTTTTATATATGTGAAAATATTTCTACCATAATTTGTTTTCACAACACATTTATACACAAAATGTATCATAAAAAAAAATTAAACACGCAAGAAAAATCCAACATACACATACAAATTTCACAAAATCATAAAGATATATCAACACACATTAAAATTCACAATTTAAAATTAACATCACCATAGAAAAATTCACAGTTTAAAAATGTCTAACACATTAAAATTAATAATTTAAAAAACATCAATGCGTATTAAATTTCACACTAAGATCAAATCATTACAACTTGAATAAGTTTGTTGTAACCTGATCCTCCCAACCCCATCACGAGGTATTGATTTCTATCCTTATCACACCACAAACAAAAATGAATCCTCGGTTACTTCATACCACGCAACAAGCATTAATCTAAAATACTTTAAATATTTCACAAATTGATCTATCAATTCATAATAACATATTAAAATTTTCTAAAAATACACAAGATCTCAACACAATCTTCAAATCAAACACATGCCAAAAACAAAATTATAAACAAGGTTTCAGGTTTGAAATCAACCTTTCGTGGTGGCTGAAGTTGGGTTGAGGCTGCTAGAAATGAGACCGAACTATTGGAATCGATGCAAAACACTATCAGCGCATGTGATTCATGCGCCGCCGCCACTACTAGCACGTGGAACCATATGTTATCGCTTGTTGAAGGTTATCACCTACCAGATCTGGTATACCTATGTCTCCTCTTTATATCTGTGTTAGCAATGTCATCTATAGTCATAGGAAGTGAGATATCGGTAGCCTTCAAGTTTCGATCCTCTCTCTCTCTCTCTCTTGCTCACTACTGGTTTTTCTTATTTTATTCATTGTTATTTTCTAGTTCTCCTAATGAAGGCCATGAAGATGGAGGCTATGATAATGGGTTTGTCATGAATAATAATAAAAAAAAAAAATGGGTTGAACTGTCATGGAAAATATTGTTAGTGTTCGTTTTCAGTTAAGCTGGTCTCGTTGGAGTAATTTCTTCATCAACGGGAGAAGATTAAGGCAATGTTATTGGTGTGGCCAGTGAGAGGAGGTGACGTTGTTGTTGATGTCGTAAACGTGTTAATAGTTAGGGAGATAAAGGGGATGAATAGTCAATGTTGTATAGGAGAAAATTGCTAGTTTCTTTTTCTTTGTTTGGATTTCAATTGAGTTGTTTTTGTTGGTGTATTTTGTGTTTATATTGGTTTTTGATGGTTTCTTAAAGTAAGGGTATTGGTGGCTGGTAAAGGAGCTATCAATGGCTGGGTAGAGTAGCTGCTGTTAATGGTTGTTATTGGTGGTTCCAATATCGACGCCGATATAGTGGTCGACTATGGGGAAGATGATTGGTGGTGAGGGAGAAAAATATGAAATAATAAGGATTAATTCGGTTTTCTTCCTTTCTTTCACAATGGTCAGTCCTTTAGTTTTTCACTTTTTATTTTGTTAGTGTGTCAATGAAAATTTATCTTTTAAAAAAAATGGTGAGAGAATGACTAATTTTGCAAATGAAAGAAAGACCTTTTTTTTTCTCTTCTAAATCCTCAATGATCACCTCCTCAATTATTCTCTTTTTCCCCTTTCAATTATTTTTTTTCTACCTCTTCAATTATTTTTCTTTGCCCCTTTTTATTCAATGATGTTAAATGTAGTGGCTGTATAACCAATGCAAGTTGTTGGTGCAATAAGTGTATCTTACACTTAGCGCATAATGCATTTAATAGACCTTTTTTTATTCATTTTTTTTTTAATTTTGATTTTTTAAGGGATGTTGGAAAATATTAAAATGACGCAAGTGCATCAAAAATATATTTTACAATTTTGATTTTTTTGAGAAAACAACAACAAGCGAAAAATAGTCAAAATTATAAAATAGTTTACGAATGACCGACATGCATTAAAAATATATTGTTTTGCTTTTTTTGGATTTTTTTAAATCTTTATAAAAATTGGTCAAATTAGATTATGATAGCTTCCTCCTCTCTTTAGAATACTTATGGTATAAAGTCATTGAAAAAAAAATCATTTTCCTTTGACTTTGTATATTTTAAGGGATGTTGAAAAACATTAAAATGGCGCAAGTGCATCAAAAATATATTTTAGGATTTTGATTTTTTTGAGAAAACATCAACAGGCGAAAAATAGTCAAAAATTATAAAATGCTTTGTGAATGACCAACATGCATTAAAAATATAATTTGTTTTGCTTTTTTTTTGGATTTTTTTAAATCTTTATAAAAATTGGTCAAAATTAGATTATGATAGCTACCTCTTCTCTTTACAATACTTATGGTATAAAGTCATTGAAAAAAAATTCATTTTCCTTTGACTTTGTATAGTAAATTTGTAAAGAAAACATGGTGTTTTTGAAAACTTTTTAAAAACTATCAAAGTCTAAAAGACTTTACTGGGAATTTTTGAATTTTGAAAAATCTTTGAAATTTGATCCTTCAAAGAGGTGACCAACCTCATGGTTTAAGAATGACTTATCTCTCTGTCTTGCTAGTTGAATTAAGATTTTATGATGATTAGATTTGATTTCTTTACACAGGTTGAATTCTTTCACATGATAATCTTCTAAGTACTAGTTTGAATCCCAGCAACACAAGACTTAGCTTTAGAAAGAGTAGGATTCTTGGTGTTATTTGAAATCTAACAAGAGATTGCATTTCCTTATAAAGGTTGAATTTCGTTGCAAGATGAGTTTTTGGGTACTAGTTTTGAAAACAAAGCGGAGCTTATAGTGGTGGTTTGAAATCCATCTATACAAGCTTAGTTTTGGGTAAATTCTAGTGATGGTTTGAAATCCACCGATGCGAGATCAATCTTCCAGCACTGGTTTAAATTCCATCAACTTAGAGATAACTCATGGTTCTTCTAGTGATGGCTTGAAATTCACTAATATAGGATTATTCTTCCAGCACTTGTTTGAATTCCAGTGACTTATAGATAACTCTTGGTATTTCTAGTGATTGTTCAAAGTCCACTAACACGTGATCACTCTTTCAGCACTTGTTTGAATTCCAGTGACTTGTGGATACTTCCATCAACTTAGGTATTTATGGTGATGGATTGAAATCCACCAACTTAGGATCAGTCTTTCAATACTGGTTCGAATTCCATCAACTTAGGTATAACTCTTAATACTTCTCATGATGGTTTGAAATCCACCAATACAAGATTAATCTACAAGGATTACTTCTGGTGATGAGTGGTTATCCATTGATGCAAGATTAATCTTTCTTTGGTACCATGACTTAAGGATATCTTTCAGTGATAAGTGGTTGTCCATTGAAATCAAATCACTTTTGGTGATGGGTGGTTGACTCAAATTTGTCAGAGCCTAATTGGAGTCTATTGGGAGTTTTTTCCTTTAACATTTATGCAAAAAATATCATGTATTCTTTCAAAGTTAAATGTCATGCATGCATCTTTACCTGATTTGAAATATAGACCCCATATCTCTTACTTGATTGATGGGGTTTTGTGATTTCTAAGTAAGTCTTTTTGGTCACTTAACTCGTCAGTCCACTCGAGTTTTACCCTTGTTATTAACAAATATGATTGTTTTTTTTATCATGGGGCTTGGACCTTGTACAATAGATATTTCCCTTTTATATTTGCTACACGAAGATCTACTTGGTTGATCATCCCTTAAGAAATGATAAATTGTTTCTTAGCCATGATGTTACCTATAGCTTGACTATTTCCCCAAGTGTCGTATTCTTACACCATTTTTTACTCATTATCTATTTGATGGGGAAGCGATGCTTCACCACTCTCAACTTCTGAAGAAGTCCATCAAGTCATGAACTTTTTCAAACAAGATTGCCCTATCAGTTGATTTAGTTGTGCGCATCTTTTTAGCATTCATAAAGAAAGGCATTTATATGGCAAAATCTTCATTATGTATCATAACAATCTTTCAAAAGGGTAAATCTTCCTTTAACAATGAAGATGCTCCTTAGTTTAACCATGCTCCTTAAGTGTGGTATTGTTGCACTATTTCATATTCATCTTTTGTCTTGGTAAAGAAACAGTGCTCCACTACTCTTAATTTCTAAAAGAGTTTGTCAAGTCCTTTACTGTTAAGGACTACTTCAAAATGCATTCAACTAAGCTGGTTATGTGCACCCTTTCAGCATTCATCAAAAAGTCACTCATAATATCCTTATTAGGTATCATAATCATCTCAAAAGGGTAAACCACCCTTCAAACATGAAGATGCCCCTTAGTTGGACCATGGCCCTAAAGTGTTGTGTTACTCTCAACTACTAAGAAAGTTCACTAAATCATCCACCGTCATAGGCTATTTTAAGTAGCATTTCCCCTAGCTAATCTAATTGTGCTCATTCTTTTGAAACTCCTCATCGTCAAATACAATTTATGGCTTTGATGAGTTTGTCAAATTATCATTTGACTATTGTTATTGCAAGGGGCTTCTTCAAACTAGATTTCCCCCAACTGACTTAGATGTGCTCATCTTTCCAAAGACCATGAAAAGAAATACATCCATCATTATTTTTTGTTAAGAACTTTACAAAATCAATCAATGAAGATTTAAAAAAAATCATTTTTTTTTGGTTTTTAGACCACTTTATAAATTTTATTGATTATGTCCATGTATGTTTCAAGATTGGAATGGACTCACTAAGATATACATTGGAAAGTATTTCTTTGATCGAGACCCTAGGACATGTCTTGCAACATTAATATGCAATTTTACATATAATTTATTAATGATTGATAAGGTATAAATTGAGAACGGAATGTTAGCTCAAAATTGGGCTTCCTATGGCTCAAATGATTAATTTTTTAATTTTGTTATCTTGCATTTTAAAAATAAAAATGTACCTGATGTAAGCTTAAAACAATTTTGTTTTGAACTTCTCATAATTCACAGGGTAATAATTTTGAAAAATGGTGATTTAGTTTCTTGTGCATATAATATTTGTAATCAGTGAAGATACGTGATGAGGTGATCTTATGTATTTTGTTGGTTTCAAAGCAAGAGAATTTAGTGAAAGCTCAAGGTTTCATTGAGGAAAAAAAACTATATTTTCTTAAACACTCATTTTATTAGCACAAATCATAATGAGTAGCTTATGATTCACGTATCACCGCTACTATTGATGCGTGGAACCATAAATTATCACTTGTTAGAAGGCATCACCTACCATATTTGGTGTGTCCCTATCTTCTCTTCATGTCGTCACTAGCAATGTCATTTACAGTCAAATAGATAAAAGATCAGCAACCCTCAAGTTTCACTCTTCTTTCTTTTTTTTATCTCTCTTTTGTTCTTTATTGGTTTTTCTTCTCCTATTTATTGATGTTTCCTAGTTCTCCTGGTGGTGACCATAAGGGTAAAGGTTGTGATGTTGGGTTTGTCACCGGTAATAAAAAAAAGGGAGGGGGAGGTTGAACTGTAGTGGAAGGAGATGTTTGTGTTAGTTTTCAACTAGACTTGTTATAGTGACTTAGCTTCATTCATCGACATGAAGAGATGGTGGCAGTGTTGTTGGTGTAGCCAATTAGAGGTGAAAATGTTATTGTTAGTATTGCTAGCGTGTTGACACTTAATGAGAGAAAAGAGAATGAACATGCAGAGTTGTAGAGGAGAAAAAGACTAGTTTTTTCTTCTTTCCTTTGATTTTGGTTGAGCTGTTATGGTGGGTGTTTTTTTAGGTTTATATGGGTTTGTGATGGTTCGGTAAAGTAGGGATGTTGGTGATTGGTGGAGGATCT
>Ga0307509_10012301_pt1 | contig 10252 bp, 4 predicted proteins | sample 10_EM_MG_FD_202245 | JGI IMG/M metagenome (GOLD analysis project Ga0307509, IMG submission 202245) | Populus trichocarpa ectomycorrhiza microbial communities from riparian zone in the Pacific Northwest, United States - 10_EM | ecosystem: Host-associated > Plants > Roots > Unclassified | place...
ACTTTGTAGACACTTGTACCAACTCATGTCTACCGGTAGTATACTAAGTATACTGGCCTATCCTCAATATGGTTACCACTTGGTATACCATACGGGCTTGAGTCTAGTCCACTGTAGCTACCTATCGGTAGGGTCGTTACACTCAGGGCTGTTCAACTCACCTGCCTAAAGTGAGCCAACACTCAGAGGCAGTTGGACCGCGCGGATATTAACTATCTCTACAAATTGGAAATGCTCCCGGTGATGTCTCTCCAACTACATCTGCCTGAGCGAAAGCCCTTTCCTATTAGTAGCATATCAGTGGCTAACCGACATACCCACCATAATGATAATATCTATTGGGCCTCACTGGCCCCGTGGTGCTTTCGTCTACACAAGCTAAGCTCTTCATCAGCAAATCTACTTAGCTATACTAAGCTTCTAAACCTCACTACATGCTCCTACACTAAGAAATCTCGTTCTGCTTGACACCATGGGGGCTACCCACAGCCAACCATGCTGGGCCCTCTTAAATCATGACAGGTTTCACACCTCGAGAGTCTACTAATAACCTATGGCAATGGTACAGTTCACAGGGTAGCCTGCGACAGGTGTTAGGGTGCTTGTCCTGGAAGCCTTGCAGCTTCCCCGGTCATCCCCAATCCCTCTACAGTTGACCATACTACTACCTGGAGGTCAAAGTATGCCCGTAGGTGGTTCCCAGGTGTTATTCAGGTGGCGCCCCAGGGGGTGATCACTCTCACACACATTATATATCCTGCGAACAGGTGCTGGTCAGTTGGACAGCCACAACTCATCCGGTATTGTTGGAGTGGTCCTATAGACCTCGTTTTAGTACGAACCACACAACTACTGAGCCTTAGCCTGCTGTCGTGCCATACCAGCGCTAGGGCTGGAGGGGGGTGTTAGGAATATCCCCTCAAAGTTACATGAGGTTCAGACCAGTCCTGCTGCGTCAGTAGCCCATTTCGTATCATGCGAAGCTGTCTTATAAACATCCAAGAGCCCCACTATTGTGGGACAACTTTTCTCTAAGTCTGCAGACCACTTTGTCGGCGAAGGTAGGCTAAGCAGGGTTCCTCAGTCGGGTAGCTGGGTCCCCAAGGTAGGGTAATCCTTTTTCCAAGGTAGGGTAAGTTCACCCCTTCTGTCCTATGTTCCCTTGGGGAGTCGGCCCGAACTCATATAATGTTGTCACGGAGACCTGTGCAACGTTTACTATTTGTCCTTAACTTTACGCCAACATGCTCTTCAATGGTTACCCTGCCTGGCAGGGTAACCTTCGCCTACCTGGGTTACCCTGTCAAACCCTCTGTCACCCAGTCACGTTGTGAACACTTGTACCAACTCATGCCTACTAGTTGTATACTAAGTATACTGGTCTATCCTCAATTGCATTACCTCTTGGCATACCATATGGGCTTGAGTCAAGTCCACTGTAACTACCTATGTGTAGGGTTGTTACAGGAAGATAGCTGACCAACAAACTATAATAGTACAACTTCAAAAAGACATTCAATGACCTTGCAGGACTCCCGTGGGATCAGGGTTCAGCCTAGCAATGTGGAAGAAAGAGGGGGATGAGGCAAGACAAGTGAACCAAAAACTGAAGCACCAGAACAGCGAACTCCACCAGGAGGTAAGAAAAGCTGGGCAGAAGATACTGGACTTGGGGAATTAGCATCCTGAGAACGATGCTAGGGGAAAATGCGAGCTAATATCACAAATCCTGACTAAGCAAGGCAGATTTCACATGAGTAATACTTATTAGTCATAAAGGTATATTGGTTCCATACTATGACGTTACTTGACTCATAGTATATCACGGGACTGCATCCTTGCGAGTTATCGTTATATTATAATTAGTTGATTGTTTCATGACTTACGATTGTGACGTCATATGATGTAACAACTTTCGCACATGACACAAATTATGAGTTATAGGTTTTACGCATGTGACTCGTTTAAGCACATGACTTGTTTTATAGCTTTTGATTGATTAAAGAGATGTGCGCAATTGACTCAAAAGAGTCAGCTGCTTGATTTACACTATAACTCGCTATGAGTTATCAAGGTCATATCACGCGAGGTTATGAGTCACTAGTGTTAGGGTTATGGGAAGATACCTATATAAGGAGCTTGGTTCCAACTGAGAGATATGATCTTCACACAACCAGCTATGTACATTTCTATAAGAGAAGTTGCAATACAATTACTTGTTCTCTCATTACATACACTCCTCTTCTACAGAAGCCTACGTTCTAAAGAAACCGGAGACTATTGTGATAGTCTCAGGGACAGGTCCCCTGACCTAGCACTATCGTGATAGTTCTACTAACACGACAATCCATCCTTCTTACAAATGACACGATAGTACCCTTCAAGACAAGCCAGCCAGTTCTGTACTATGTGAAGGGATATTACCTTCCTACTCCTTGGTGTAGAAATACGTGACTCATGTACGCAGGAGACCACTGTTGTTTCCTGTTGCATAACTACTGAACACTAGGATTGTTACAACTGATGAAGAGTCACTGACAGCAGCCCAGGCTTACAGTAGAATATTGAAATATTCGGTTGAGGTGCAACTTACAATTGGGTGAAGGCTAGAGCCCTGAAGAGCCTGGTCCTGTCTATAAAGAGTTGGCCTATAGCGTTTTACCTTCATTCTGAGACAAACCTAAGATACAAATCTTAATTGAAAGCTCTAGGGCCACGTGAGCCTTACCAGTCAATTCACTATTTCAAGTTATGAAATCCCAGTCTTGTTGGTAAGGCCTTTTACCTAACTGACCACAGGTCAATCATGGGACCCAAAATTTGGCCCATTTACTCTGGCAGGCTATTTCGTTGGTGATAATTGTGGTAGATTTGCATGTAGCAATCTCATGTTGAACTGTGCTTCTCTGTTCCCTTTGTTTAATACATATTAGCCCAGCACGAATTGCAAGTATGGATGCCACTTCTATTGTCGAAACTCTTCAAGTTCTCAGGATCTGCCTCCGAGTCCACGGTTCTCAATGGTCTGGACCATCTGGTTTGAAGACAGTACTGTTTGGTTGGTCATTCTCAATGTTAGCCACTATACTGGCCTAGTCCGCGTAGTTTGCTCTGGTTCCAGACTCCTTCCCGACCAGTCTTGATAAAATGATCGTACAAGATATAATAATACTTATATACAATAAATATATCCTTGCCAAGACAAACTTCTACTACATTTTACAATTAGCAAAGAACCACACGTATTTCTGTATCCCTACCACAGTCCATAGTCTTAGGTCGTACCCAGTATGCCTAGGATATCAGGTGCCAAAAAAATATCACGCGCAGCTTACTCTTATTTTCCTTGTGATAATACCTGTAAATCTGGGCTGCTAATGGAACAGGCACTAAGGGCAATACAACACGCGAGCAAATAGAGAAGCTAGGAAGAAGTATAAATGTGCTGAAGACGCCTATTCTATTGGCAACAAGAATTGTGATGATTGTAACTTTTCTTTTATTAGCATAAACTCCTTGTTGGATATTTGAGAAAGAGCAAACGAAACATACGTTGGGACGAAAGGCCTTGTGTCATAATTAGTAGAAGGACAGGAGCACTTTACTCCTTTATGTATACACTCCTATCCATGCTATCAGTAAATTACTTTGTGGAAGAAAATAGGGGCTGATGGTAAAGAAGTTGAGAGTGAATGTGAGAGAACTTCCTAAGAGCTGTTAGCAATCAGAGTCTTGGCTGCATTTGGCCACAGGTTTCTTGATTGGGCTGTTCCAATTGACAGATAAGCCAGCAGCTGAAGCATTTTCTATCACTGGGCTTTTGCCCATTCCATTCAGTCTGACTGAGCCCGGTACAGTCAGTTCCAACAACCATGACAGTCTGGTCTGTCTAATATCCACCATCAGTCTAGACGCGACTTTGACCTGGTCTACCTAGTCTGAGCTGGTCCTCAGCTGTCCATTGCCAAACCTGTCTGCCTCTGAAGCCATACCCGTAAATTAATCTACTATATCTATATTACAGGTATTTGGGTTCAGCAGAGAACAGGGTTACATCATCACTCTGCCATCTATCGCAAGGCAAGTGTAGTGTTTGTGCCGTCTAAAAAAACCACCAGAACAGAATGTCAGGACCTCAAGGAATATCCTCATTTACGCCAAAAAGTAAATAATAAAAATATTAAAAAAAGCAAAACAAGTATTAAGGCCCTGTTCAGCATGTTCCTTTTATAGAATAAAAATGACTTTTATAGCATAAATTATGGCATATTAAAGTTTTTATATCGGGATGTGTTCGGCATTTACAAAAATATCATGATAAATTTTTATTATATGTATAAATTTTTATTTTATATATTTATTGTAGGGCTAGGTATCGCATCACAAGATATGATTCATATTTCTATATGCTAAATATTTAATAAAAAATAGCCTCATATTGTTTCAGAAAGAACTTATAATGCTCACATTTTTATATAAATTGTACTTTATTGTTAAATTAACAATATAATACACTTTTAACTATTTTCAGGGAACCATACTCTTAGCATTAATAATTATCATATCATTTAGTTGAAGCTAACTTGTTTCACCTTGTATTTTCAATCTACTATTAGAGAATAATATTCTGCATAATTATTTTTTATTTATATTATTTTTTTGACTTTTGCCCTAATGTATCTTGGAGGGCAATTGTTATTTATTTTTTATTGAAATTATAAAAGTGTTCCCAAACACCAAGATATTTTTTCAACTCTGAATATTTTTATTGCCATATATGCCATTTCAACTTTTATCACGATATATTTTTATTGGTATATGCCGAACAGGGCCTAAATAAATAAAAAATAAAAAATAAAACAAGAAAAATAATAATAATAATAATCATAATAATAAACATAATAATAATAATAAAAGTAAGAGGTAAATATCTATAATTATATAAAGACAATTGGTTATGTTAGTAGAAAACGCGCTTCCTCTCCTCTATTTTCCCTCCAAGTGCAATGTCCACGTTCAGAAACACCACGCATACTATCTTGAGATTTGCGCTTAACGTGACCTGTCAGGTTACACAAATATCATATGGATTCCTCTATCCCCCTCTTTGGCTCACGTTGTCGTGGCAAAAGAAAGCGCAAAGTGGCTTACCCCCACCACTACCCACTTGTGCTAGAAGCTCCTCCACTTATGGAGGTACAACCCATAACTATCGTATATTTTACTAGCAGGGGGTGTTTGTGCTAGCAAGGGTGACGGGGTGAATTAGGTACCTACCATACTACATTTGCTCCCCTTATAGCCAATTCATTACTCTTACCTAACACTAGCGGAACACCACTGCTAGTAAAATATACAATACTTATAGGCCGTACCTCCCTACGAAGACGCTCCTACCATGTCCCCAATTTTCATGCCGCAAGGCCCCCCTTCGCTTAAGCAACTAAGAAGCACCACTGTCTCAAGCCTGCCTCCCATCGATGAGGTGTTTTTGAAGAATGCCCCACTGAGCGTCTATTTCCTGAACCTCTTCCACAAGATAAATCAAGCAATGGAGATTGGGGCCACTGCTGCTAGCAAAGAAAATGTGGTCATGATAGAGGTGATCTATGGGATCCATAAAGACTTCAGGTCTGCCATCAACGCCCTTAGTAAACAAATCGAGGCCCTGACAGAGGAGCGTAGCACCCTTAAGAATGCCACCCCCCGCCGTGACACCCTCACTCCAATACCCTTCACACTCTGTGTAGTAGCTCCTGAAAGAACTGCCATCTCTGATGTCCGCCGGGTCCCTCTTCCCACAGCTGCACCATCCAGATCATGGGCCACAGTGGCCAGCAAGGGCAGAAGCAAAAAACTACCATGGCTGCTAGTCCTACCCAAGCCCTGGGAAAGTTAAATACCAACAATAGACCCCAACTGAAGAAGGGTCTCACTGCCAGAGAGCACTACCCTGTCATCAAACAAGAGGGCGAGCCACCTTCCACCACTGCCCCGCATCTGAGAGATGACATCAACCTATCACTGGCCGTAACCTAGGTACAACCCCTTTCACTATGAGGGAAGACCGTCACCCTTACAGCTATGGAATCAAGCAAAGTCACCACGCTTAACAGCAAGGATGGAACGTTCCTTCACCTGATACCAGGAACTATTAGTGTTCATCTGGATACCACTGTGTCACATGTATTGGTAGACGGAATCCCTACTTCAAATTCCCTAGCCGAGATAGCCACTGAACTTACTATTTTTAAAACTGGGCTATTCCTCACTGGCCAACCCAGGTGGCTCACCACAAATAACGCTAGAGCTGGTAAATATACTTCTACATTTGTAATCAGCATCACGGGCCCCAGGGCGTTTGACTATGTCAGGAAATGCCTAGCTGCCTTCTCATTATGCTACAGAACTGAACACCAGTTGTACCTCAATTCCCATACCCAGTGCTCCAATTGCCACAGCTATGGACACCACAACCACCGGTTCACCAACCTGGCCTCATGCCAATAGTGTGCCTCCCCACACCCTACAGGAAACCACACCTGTCCCACTGCTCCCTGTCGTATGAGTGACCGTCCCTGAAACCATACCACACTTAGGTGTGCGAACTGCACTGGTCCACACGATGCCCATACCGCACAATACCCCTCCCGCCCTAAAAATGTTCCAGAAGAGAAATCTGATGGAAACGAGGAGGAAATGGCTACAGGATAACCATGGTTTTAGTCATGGTTATTATGTAGACTTTGATTCTACACTTTTATTTGTCAAGAAGATGACGATGAGGTTTCATTTATTATATTAAGATTTTTCTAGGTAATAGTTTAGGATACATGCCAGAGTTTTCCTATAGTGAAATACAAAATAAACTCATAGGATTTTACAAAAAATATATATTAGTAAGCGAAAATATCATCTATCTCCTCTACACCACTAGTGATTGAAATCTTAATATCACAAGATTATCACAATCTTTTCCCACCTCACCCCATATCAAGGGTTTATCCCTACAGGATCATGGACCCTCGCTATCTGCTTTACCCTCTTAGGTCTACCCTTTGAGTTTATACTTACCTTTTTCTATTCTTTTGGTTGTTGGTTGGATCATCCCGCAATGTTGTCTCCTCTTCCTCCCGTCTACTTGCTTTGTATTGCTTAGCATTTGCATATTGGAAAGCCCTCTTGCTTTGCTTCACATCAGCGTTCTTGTGTCTGAACGATTGAACAAAGTAGACCTCAGTGTACTAGGCTTGTAGCTTTAATGTTGAATAGTTCAGCTAGTAACATGAACGCCTTTCCTTATCTTCCATTATTCTAAAACCATTGTCATCAACCATTTATTTGCTGTTTCTAGTTGGGTGGCAATCCCTCGTTCTCCTCTCTTTGCAGCTGGATCTGCCCGCTTTACTCACTATCTAGTATCTTACTACCACTACAATTCTTGACAGGTGGCATCTTATTGCTCCCTACTATATACTCCAGCTCTTGGCCCAGCTCTAGCAATGCCAGCTTCTAACTCTCTATACTCTTCCTCCACCTACAGTGTACAGTTTATCATTATCGCTAATGCTCCTGATAGTATTTTACGGTTTCCTTCAGATATACCAGCTCTTCCCACTTCAAGTTGATAACTAGTTTCACTTATCTGAATGTAACGGGGGCACTCTGTGGCAAGACGGATCCCAAGATTGCAACTGCACCGAAGACTCAAAGTAGAAGTAAGGATCAAAATAAAGATAAAGATAATTCAAAGTAGGATCAAGCGGTAAAACTTAATATCTTTAAGCCTGAAAGCTTCACTCAATAAGTTCTCTTGAGGCTCGTTGGTTATCAGAATAGGGTGTCTCTCGCTTTAGTTAAGTAGAATAATGTAAAGCCAAAGGACACCCGTCAACCATTCTGACCTTTCGCGAGCACCCTTCTCATCTCAGGGCTGTCCAACTCACCTGCCTAGAGTGCTCTAACACTCGGAGGCAGTCAGACTGCTCGGATATTAACTATCTGCACAAAGAGGAAGGGCTCCCGGTGATGTCGCTCCAACGAGATCTTCATGAGCGAAAACTCTTTCCTATCGGTAGTAAGTCAGTGGACACCTGACATACCCACGGTGGAGGTAATATCCATTGGGACTCATGGGCCCAGCAGTGGTTTCGTCTATACAAACTACGCAGTCCATCGGCAAATCTACTTGCCTATACTAAGCTTCCAAAGAGGACTGCATGCTCCCATGCTAAGAAATCTCCTGCTACTTGACTGCATGGGCACTACCCACAGCCAACCATGCGGGACCCTCTTAAATCATGACAAGACTCACACCTCTAGAGTTCACTAATAACCCATGGTAATGCTAGAGTTCACGGGGTAGCCTGGGACTGGCTTTGGGGTGGTTGTCCTGGAAGCCTTGCAGCTTCCCTGGTCAGCCCCAAGCCCTCTACTATTAACCGTACAACTACCCGGAGGTCAAAGTATGCCCGTAGGTGGTTCCCAGGTGTTATCCAGGTGGCGCCCCAGGAGGAGGCCACCCTCACACCCCTTATATATCCGGCGAACAGCTTCTGGTCGGTTGGAAGGCCACAACTCATATGGTGTTATGGGAGCGTTCCTATAGATCTCGCTTTACTAGGAAGCACACAACTACACAGCCGTACCGTGCTGTCGCGCCGTACCAACGCTGGGGCCGCCGGGGAGTATTAGGAGTGTCCCCTAAAGGTTACCGGAGGTTCGGACGACTCCTGCTCCGTCAGTAGCCCCTTTTGTGCCTTACCAAGTGGCCCTATGAACATCTAAGAGCCCCACTATAGTGGAATAACTTCCCCCTAAGTCCGCTGATGACTCTGTCCGTGAAGGTAGGGTAACTAGGGTATCTCAGTAGGGTAACTGGGTCCCTAAGGTAGGGTAATCATGTTTCCAAGGTAGGGTAACTTCACCCTGTTATGCCTTTATTCCCTTTGGGAGTTTGTATAATCACATATAATATTACCCCGGAGACCCGTGCAATGTTTACCATGTTTCCTTAACTTTGCGCAAACTTGTCCTCCGAAGGTTACCCTGCCTAGAATGGTAACTTTGGCCTACCTAGGTTACCCTGTCTAACCCGATGTCACCATGTCGTTTTGTAGACACTTGTACCAACTCATGCCTACCGTTAGTATACTAAGTATACTGGTCTATCCTCAATCTGGTTACCTCTTGATATACCATATGGGCTTGAGTTTAGTCCACTGTAGCTATCTATCTATAGGGTCGTTACACTAAACCAGCAAGGTGTATTGTATTTGCAATTTGTACAACTTTTTTTTATGGCCGACTTTTGGGATATTAATTAGGTTTCTTCTGTGCATTATAGTAGTCTCTAGGTTAGGGGTCTTCCGGTTCCTTTCTGCTTGTGTTTAGTTAGTTCTTCTTTGGTTGTCTTCGAATTCCTAGCCAGCCAGAGTTGTTTCTTTCTTTTGGACAAGATGTATGATTACTTCCATACTAAAGGTACTAGAGGAAATAGATTGGTCTTCAGGTAGGAAGACACTGGTAGATGTCACAAATCGTGACTAAGCAAGGTTGATTTCACATGACTAATACTTATTATTCATAAGGTATGTTGGTTTTGCACTATGACGTCGCTTTGATTCATGGCTTTCACATGACTGCGCACTTGCGTGTCATTGGTTGATTATGATTGGTTGATGGTTTCATGACTCACGATGGTGATATCATATGATGTAATGACTTTCGTACATGACTCATATTACGAGTCACGGGTTTCCCGCATGCGACTCATTTGAGCACATGATCGGGTTTATGGGTTTGGATCGATGGAAAGGGATTTGCGCAGTTGACTCATACGAGTCAGCTGAGGGATTTTGCACGATGACTCATTATGAGTCATAGGGGTTATGTTACGCGAGGTGATGAGTCACCAGGGTTAGGGTTGTGAGAAGATGCCTATAAAAGGAACTTGGTTCCGACCAAGAGATAGGACACGAACCATCTCTCCTACACCTCCGGCGATTGAAATCTCAACACCACGGGAAATCATCGTCACAATCCCCCACCCACCTCTCTTCCCCCATCATGGCTACTGCCTAGGGGTTGACGTTAAGCCATCTACTCTCCTCTCCTGAGGCACGAATGCCTCCCCTCCTTGGGGTTCTTGTTCCCGTTCATCGTTGACACCCGCTCATGAAGTTCGGTTCTCCCCCTTACCCCGCACTTGCTTTGCACCTCGCTTAGCATTTTGCACGGTCGGAAAGCTTCT
>Ga0307509_10012304_pt1 | contig 10251 bp, 7 predicted proteins | sample 10_EM_MG_FD_202245 | JGI IMG/M metagenome (GOLD analysis project Ga0307509, IMG submission 202245) | Populus trichocarpa ectomycorrhiza microbial communities from riparian zone in the Pacific Northwest, United States - 10_EM | ecosystem: Host-associated > Plants > Roots > Unclassified | place...
GTAAGGAAGAAATGAAAAAGATATTTTACTGTAAATACCCAATAAAGGCAGCGCTGGCTGCCCTCCACTTTTTACTCATCGGCGGCCTTGTATATGCCCAGTCGGGTTTTCCTGTGCCCCAGGGTAATCCCAACCAATTGATTTACCTGCAAAGGACGCCCAATAAGAATACGATAGTGTGTGAGCTGAACCTGGCGGCCGACGGTAAGCTGGACGCCGATGAACCCGTGCATGTATTCTGGATACGCTACGGCGAACAGGGGCAAAGAGCCGAACTGAGCTTTTTGCAACGCAACTTTGCGTATGGCGTAAAAACAAGGTTTTTATCGAAAGACAGGTATGAGCTGCATTTCGTATCCTACAAAAAACTGGTGATGCACCTGATGAAGGCAGCCGATAATAAATACCATGTTTTTACCGCTATCAACCAGAAAGAAGTGATACTGAACCGGATTTTTATTAAAATAAACCCCGGTGGCTCGTTCTGGTCGCCCAATATCGAGTACATCGAGCTCGCGGGCACCGAACCCGGTACCGGCAGCGAAGTGCTGGAACGCAGGAAAATTTAGCGATATGAAGAAGGATATTGCGATAACGGTGTTGGCATCCGCGGCATACCTGCTGCTCTGCATCGTTTTGGTTGGTTTTAAAACCGAGCAATTGTTCCTGGTCGCTTTCTTCAACATTTTATATTATGCGTCCCCGGGCTCCCGTAAATTCATTACCGGTTTCTCCGTTTTTATATTGTACTGGGTGATATTCGATTTTATGAAGGCGTTTCCCAATTACCGCTACAATGCCGTTCATATTGAAAGCCTTTACCGTGCGGAGAAATATTTATTCGGCATTCATACCAACGGAACGGTCATCACCCCCAATGAATTCTGGTTGCAGCACCAATCCGTTTTCCTCGATGCCATGAGCGGGTTCTTTTATTTGTGCTGGGTGCCGGTGCCTTTGCTGTTTGCCGGTTATTTATTTTATAAAAACCGGGACCAGTTCCTGCAATTTTCACTCACGTTTTTCCTGGTCAATATGATAGGGTTTGTGGTGTACTATGTTTACCCGGCGGCGCCCCCCTGGTATGTGCAGCAATACGGGTTCCTGTTCAATGCCTGGACACCGGGCAATACGGCCGGGTTGCATCGTTTTGACGAATTGTTCGGGGTGCATGTATTCCAGTCGCTCTATGCAAAGAGCTCCAATGTATTTGCGGCTATGCCCTCGCTGCATGCTTCCTACCTGGCCGTGGTATTGTATTATAGCATTAAAAGCAGGATGACCATCGTCAGCATCTTAGCGGCCGTTATTATGCTCGGCATCTGGTTTTCGGCCGTATATACCAGCCACCATTATATACTGGACGTACTGGCCGGAATTATATGCGCCATTGCCGGGATAGCCTTGTTTCAAAAATTGATCGCGCGAAACGGAAGAACAAGGCTTTTGTTTGACGGGATCCTATACCGGATTGTATAGCGGGCGCAATACAGCATTTCAGACATATCTCAGTTACTTTCAGACATTGTAATCGTGCAGCGGTATAATGATATTTGTATAAATGGTATTCGCTAAATGCAGGTAAGGCTATGAAAAAATTATTGACAGGTAAAATTGCGCTGGTAGCGGGGGGCACGGGCGACACGGGCGTGGGCATTGTGCGTGCCTTCCTGCAGGAAGATGCCACCGTAATTGTGCCCGGCAAAAGCGCCCGAAGCATTGCCTCGCTCAAAGAATACGTGGCCGGCACCCAACAAGGCAGGCTGGTAACCCTGCTGGCCGATTATCCCGATTATGATAAGGCCTTCGACGTAGCGGAAAATATCGTGGAAGAATTTGGGCAGATAGACCTGGGCGTAGCTGCCCTCGAAAGCCCGGCCGCCTCGCCCTGCCTCACCGAGCTGGAAATTACCGACTGGCAGAAAATGGCGGATGAAAACATAACGGCAGGTTTTGTGATAGGGCGCGTAGTATTGGAGATGATGAAAAAGAACCGCGGCGGCATGTACATCAGCATGTGCAATACCGAGGATTTAGAAAAAAAATCATGGTCGGCCCTTGCCAATATAGCGGCTACCCTGCAGGTGGAGATGGCGCGGATATTTGCTGAAGGTATTAAGCAATACGGTATCCGTTACCACCATCTTTTTATCAGCAATATGGCCACCCGCGCCAGGAACAGCCGGTGCATCAATAAAGAAGGATGGACAACGCCGGAAGCAGTAGGACAGTTTATCTCGCAGTTATACTGTGGCCGGGCCGGCGATGTGTCCCATTTGTTTCAATGGCCTGCCGGCATCCCTGCCGGTTACCTCCAAACGATGCCGCTTTTACCAGCTGAAATAAAGTGATATATTTCCCACGTTGTGATGATACAGCCCCTTATTGTATTCGGTTGAATGTGTCTGCGTATAGGAGATGCTGAAAGGCCCGCGTGCAAACACGGCCCCGATATCAATTGCTTCAATCCGGTGCCTGATGCGGCGTTGCGTGGATGTTCCTCCCGGGGGAATAGAGGGTTCCTCCGCATGCGGTTTATCACCATGCACCAGCGCATTCAGCAACACCAGTTTTGTTTCCGGTTTTGCAAAAACATAGAACTGTGACTTCAGCTTTTTGCTTCCCGGGGCCCGCGAAGTGCTGTATTGACTGAAATAGCCATTAAAATAAGGCTCCATTTTGCCGATCCGCAGCAGGGGGTAAAAAGTAAACGCATCGAGCATAGAGCCGGCCGACAGCTGTGCGCCGCCAATCAGCTCCGCAAAATGGCCCAGGCCCAGCAGCTTTTTTTCGGCCGTTACATTGATGTTAACCAGGGGCGAGGTGCCAAGCTGGTTGCGCCAGCCCATCGGTTTGTCGCCCCCTATCGCCTTGTGCATGGCCTTCTGGGCCGGTTCGGCTAACGAGGCGGGCCCGCGGATGCCCGCCACCAGTTCGGTCATCAGGCTATAGTGCCGACGGCTGTTGTATGAATACAAGGTATGGGTGAGAAACAAAGCCCCGGAATAGGGGTAATCGTTCGGCTGGTCGTAGGGCACGGTAATATCGTTGGGGGTAACCATTATTTGCATGATGCCAAAGCCGAACACGTTGAGACTGCTGTCGCCCGCTTTTGGCATCAGCCGGTCGATAAAAAAACGGGGTGGCCGCTGTTGGGTATAAAACAGGTCAAACCGGGTGCCGTTGGTATAAGCATTGTCGGTACCGTTCCCGTTGAGGTTCAAAAAATCATTGTCCTCATACACGCGCAAAAGCCATGCCCTGCCATCGGTTTGCGCCTCCGGTTTTTGAACAATGCCTGCCAGCATCAATGCCAGTAAAATAAAGCGTACACCCTTTTTCATACCTTTGAAGAGATAACACCGTTCAAACCCGGTTGGTTGAGGCGGAATAGCATAATTAAAGGCGGGGCTACTAAGGTATAATACTTATCTACTTGTGCATTAATTCTTTATAAGGGTAAAAATGACTGATATTTAATGCTGGCCGGGTGAACTGGTTCGTTAATTGTCGTGATTGTCAAATTCAATAAACCCGTGAAGCGATTGGTGATGCCTCATCGCCTGCTTTTCCTGCTTTTACTGCAGGGAATGTTCCTGCATAGCCATACTCAAAACGGGTCTCCACAATTCAAACGGCTTACTACCAGCGAGGGTCTTTCGCAGGGCCATGTCAGCGCTATCCTGAAAGACAGCAGGGGCTTTATGTGGTTTGCTACCGATGAAGGGCTTAATAAGTACGACGGCTACCGGTTTACCGTGTATAAATACAGCCCGGAAAACAAAAACAGCCTCAGCAGTAACTATGTATACGATTTGCTGGAAGATAATACCGGCAATGTATGGGTGGGCACGGCGGTTGGATTGGATAAATACAACCGCGAAAAAGATGCTTTTATTCATTATTCACTGGGCGCCCCGGCCAATGTAAAAGATATTTTCCAGGATAGTAAGAACCGGTTATGGGTGGGCGCCATGACCGGGTTGTATTTATTAAATACCGCCACCGGCGGTTTCTCCACCTTCAGGCACGACGACAAGGATGCGCATAGTTTAAGCAATAATTTTGTGCATGGGATCGCGGAAGATCGCGAAGGCCGGCTATGGGTGGCTACCCATGATGGCGCCAACCGGTTTGATCCGCAAACCGGCCGTTTTTTGTGCTACAGGAATGATCCGCGCGATCCTAAGAGCATTGGCGCCAACATCATCAAGGCGGTATATAAAGACAGCCATGACAATATATGGCTGGGCACCCAGGGCAGCGGCATTGCTCTGTTCAATTCAGGCGACGGATCGTTTACCAACTACCGCCACGATGATGCCGACCCTAAAAGCATCAGCCACAACGATATCCTGTCGTTTACCGAAGACAACGACGGGAGGCTGTGGGTGGGCACCGAAAACGGCGGCATCAGTGTGTTTGACGATGCTGCCAATACGTTCTCCTGCTACCAGTATGATATAAACAACCACACCAGTCTCAGCAATAATTCCGTGTATAGCCTGTATCGCGATGATATCGGCAATATGTGGGCGGGTACCTGGTCGGGCGGCGTCAATTTTCTGCCCCGGTATGGCAATAAATTCAGGCACTACGGCGTGGAGCCGGGCAACAGCAAAAGCCTGGGCAACAATATTGTATTGTATATCGGCGGCGACAGCGAGGGAAATCTATGGATTGGCACCGATGGCGGCGGCATGGATCGCTTCAGCCGGAAAACGCAAACCTTTACCCATTACCGCCACGACGATAACAACGTTAACAGTCCGCGGAGTAATTACGTGCTCTCGGTGATAGAAATGGAGCCGGGCCTGCTGGCGATAGGATATCACCGCGGCGGCTTTGACCTGTTTAATACAAAAACAGGGGTATTTATACATGATGTGCCGGGGTATAAAGAATCCAACACCTTTTCCCTGCTAACGGTCAACGCCATGTTTAAAGACCATGAAGGAAGGCTTTGGATGGGTGTATGGGGAGGCGGGGTGAATGTGTACGACCCGCGCAACAAAAGTTTTGTGCGTTACCACAACGATCCTGCCGACAGCAATACGATTGACAATGATTTTATTCATGTTATTTATGAGAATCGCGAAGGCGAATTATTCGTTGCCACCGAAGCGGGCCTGAATAAACTGGATAAAGAAAACAACCGGTTTGTGCACTACCACCATAACCCGCTGGATAAAAAAAGCCTGAGTAACAACCTGATTGAATCGATGCAGGAAGACCGTGAAGGCAATACCTGGATGGGAACGGTAAACGGACTGAACCTCTATAACAGGAAAACGAATAATTTCACCGTATACACTGAAAAAGACGGGTTTTCAAACAGTGTAATCAAAGGTATCCAGGAAGACCAGCAGGGTAATCTTTGGGTCAGCTCCAACCAGGGACTCAGCAAATTCAATGTCCGCACCAACACCTGCCGCAATTATTCCATCTCCGACGGCTTGCAGGGAAGCGAGTTCAAATCCCGCAGCTCCTATGTGGCGCCCGATGGCGAAATGTTTTTTGGCGGCCCAAACGGGTTCAATGCTTTTTATCCCGACCGCATACAGGATAATAACTTTATTCCCCCGGTTTATATCACCGATTTCCAGGTATTCAATAAACCCGTGGCGGTAGACGATAAAGACTCTATCCTTCACCAACAGATCAGCGAAACAAAGGAAATCAGGCTGCTGTATAAACAGTCGGTTTTTACGTTCGGATTTTCGGCGCTTAATTATACACTGCCCGAAAAGAACCTCTATGCCTATAAACTGGAGGGCTTTGATAAAAACTGGATCGATGCGGGCAGTAAGCGAACGGCTACCTACACCAACCTCGACCCGGGCGAATATACGTTTATGGTGATGGGTTCCAATAACGACGGTCTCTGGAACCGGGAGCCTGCCCGTGTAAAGCTGATCGTCCTGCCGCCTTTCTGGCTCACCTGGTGGTTCAGGATAACGGTATCCGTTCTCGTTGCCGCCGTCATTTTTGCGGTTTACCGGCGGCGTATCAACAGGATCACTGCGCAGCGAAAGAAACTACAACAACAGGTGCAGGAGCAAACACAGCAGTTGCGCGAACAAACACAACAGCTTGTGTACCTCAACGAAGAAGAAAGAAAAGCCCGCCTTGATGCGGAAAATGCAAGGGCGGAAGCCGACAAGGCCAACAGTGCCAAAAGCATATTCCTGGCAACCATGAGCCATGAAATACGCACACCCATGAACGGTGTAATAGGCATGGCGTCGTTGCTTGAAGAAACCGAACTGACTGCCGAGCAAAGAGGGTATGCCGAAACAATCAGTTCCTGCGGCGAAAGCCTGCTGGGGGTTATCAATGATATCCTTGATTTTTCGAAGATAGAATCGGGCAACATGGAACTGGAAAAAAAGGATTTTAACCTGCGCGCCTGCATCGAGGAAGTACTGGAATTATTTGCCGGCAAAGCTGCGCAAACCGGGGTAGACCTGATGTACGAAATAGATGTAAGGATACCCCCCCAGATCATTGGCGATAGCCTTCGGATAAGGCAGGTGTTGATGAACCTCGTGGGCAATGCCATTAAATTTACGCACCACGGTGAAATATTCGTAAAGGTATGCCTGCAAAAAACATCGGGCAACGGGTTACTGGATATTGCTTTCGATGTGCGCGATACCGGTATTGGTATCCCGGCAGATAAAATGAGCCGTCTTTTCAAGGCATTCTCGCAGGTCGATTCATCCACCACCCGCAAATACGGGGGTACCGGCCTTGGGTTGGTTATCTGCGAAAAACTGGTAGCGCTCATGGGCGGACATATCGGGGTAACCAGCGAACCCGGGCAGGGCACTACATTCAGCTTTACCATACAAACGGTTGCCGGCACAGGGCCCATGCGAACGTATATCGGCGTCGACTTCAACAGCCTGCAGGGAAAACAGGTTTTGGTGGTCGACGATAATGCCACCAACCGCCGTATTCTTCAAAGCCAGCTGGAGCAATGGAAAATGTTGCCCACCCTGGTCAGTTCAGGCGTAGAGGCGATGGATATTTTATCGCGCGATAGGCATTTTGACCTGTTGCTTACCGATATGCAGATGCCGGAGATGGATGGAATTGAGCTTGCCCGGGGGGCCCGCAGCCTGTTCCCGGCGCTTCCCATCATTCTTTTAAGCTCCATCGGCGATAACCGCTGCAAGGAACATCCGGGCCTTTTTTCATCCATATTGTCCAAGCCCATCCGGCAGCATGTGCTGTTACAACATATCTTTAAAGACTTACAGCCGGCCGGGGCGCATGTTGTTCCGGGAAGGGAAATGCCCGTTAAACAAAAACTATCGGCCGATGTGGCTAAACAATACCCGTTGCGCCTGTTGGTAGCGGAAGACAACTTTATCAACCAGCAGCTGATTTTAAAAATTCTCAGCATCCTGGGTTATGCGCCTGAATTGGCTGAAAACGGCCTGGAAGCCTTGCAGATGGCCGGTAGCCAAATGTTTGATGTAATCCTGATGGACGTGCAGATGCCCGAAATGAATGGTATCGAAGCTACCCGGGAGATCCGTAAAAACGGCAAACCGCAACCGGTTATTATCGCCATGACGGCCAATGCCATGCAGGGCGATGCCGAAGAATGCCTGGAGGCCGGTATGAACGACTACCTGAGTAAGCCGGTCAGGCTCGAAGAACTGGTAAGCAAACTAAAAATCTACGCAGAAAAAATAAAAACGGGCGCCACTTCGGGAAAGGCCTGATAGCGGCCGTCTGCTATTTATTGCAGGTATCGGCCAGGCTGGAAGCGCCGGCATGGGCAGAGGCAAAATCGCACATGCCTTCCAGCAGCCCGCAGAGTTCCGTACCTCGTTCGGTTAAAATATATTGAACGCCGGCGGGCGGGCCGTCTATCGTTTGCCGGTTGATAAACCCGTTTGTTTCCAGCAGCCGCAGGCGGTCCGACAGGATATGATCGCTGATGTATTGCAGCTCGTCCCTGATGCCCGTAAAGCGGTTGTTGCCTTCCTCCACGCAAAAAAGGATCTCCGTCATCCAACGCTTGCTCAGCAGGAATAACAATTCATTGAGGGGGCATTTGTTTTCCAGGAATGCCTGGTTAAAATAGTTGGTAGAACTTAATTTTCTTTCTGCCATAAGCGTATGTTTGATACAGCTATTTAAAAAATGAGTTATTCCTATATGTGGTCGATTGTGTTGTTTTGTGGTGATCATAAATTTAGCCAACCTGGCGGATAAAACCAATTAAGGACCCGTTAAAATACATAATATGGAGTACAGGCAGCTGGGAAACCCGGGTGTAAAAGTGTCTGTTGTCACTTTTGGGGCATGGGCCATCGGGGGCTGGATGTGGGGCGGCACCGAAAGAAAGGATGCCGTGGAGGCTATCAGGGCTTCATATGCAGAAGGCGTAACTTCCATCGACACAGCGCCGATTTACGGGCAGGGATTAAGCGAGGAAATTGTGGGCGAAGCCCTGCAGGGCCTCCCGCGCGACAAGGTGCAGCTGCTCACAAAATTCGGTATGCGCTGGGACGATACAAAAGGGAGCCTTGCCTTCAGCAGCAAAGACAACAATGGCCGGCCCATCGATATTTATAAATACGCCGGCAGGCAAAGTATTATGAAGGAATGTGAAGACAGCCTTCGCCGCCTGCGCACCGATTACATCGATTTATACCAGATACACTGGCCCGATGCCACTACGCCCATCGAAGAAACCATGGAAGCCCTTAGCCGGCTGCAGCAACAGGGCAAGATACTGGCGGCGGGTGTATGCAATTACGATACGGCATTGATGCAGCAGGCCGCGCTGGTCATTTCGCTGGCTTCCAACCAGGTGCCTTACAGCATGGTCGAAAGAAGCATCGAAAAAGAGCTGGTGCCTTATTGTATAAAGAACAACAAATCCATTATTGCCTACAGCCCTTTGCAACGTGGGCTGCTTACCGGCAAAATAAAACCGGATCATGTATTCGCTGAAGGCGATCACCGTCCCAATACCCGGTTCTTCCAACCCGAAAACATCCGGCGTGTCAATCTTTTTCTCGAAAAGCTGAAACCTTTGCAGGAAAGTAAAAAAGCGACGCTGGCGCAGCTGGTGCTGCGCTGGACGGTTGAGCAGCCCGGCATTACCATTGCGCTGGCAGGCGCCCGCAATGCCGGGCAGGCCACGCAAAATGCCGGGGCGGCACGGATAACGCTTACTGCCGAAGAGCTGCAATTCATCAACCTTCAGCTCAGCGGGCTGAAGCTGACGAGCTGATAGCAGCCAGGCGCGTTATCGTTTCTGTTGCCGGAAAAAAGAAGACAGTTCCGGTATGCGATCGGTATTGATATAATCCACCTGTAGTTTTACCAACTCCTGCCATGCGGGAAGCGAATCGGGCGCATCCCAGAAGCGCACTTTCTTTTGCAGTTGGTGGGCGTAATGCACCATGGAGTCAAGTTTCAGGTAATCAGGTCTGGCCAGCGCCGATTTGCCGTCCCATTTGGTGTAATGCTTCATATCATCGCTCAGCATAACGATTTTCGACAATGCCGCGGGCGCGTATTGCTTCGAAAGAACGCCGTCGAACCAGATGTAGGCGGGATAGGAAGCAAACAACGAATCGGCCGGGCGGTTGCCCGAGATAACGAATTGTATGTTCTTCGACTGTATGAGCGCGGGATAATGCTGTAAGATGTTAACCAGTTTGCCCAGCGTGGGCTGTCCTTCCGTTTTCAGATCTATCATCACCTGCAACGGAAGATGGCTGTCTTTGTAAGGAGTGCCCTTGTTTAGTTCCACCTGTTGTTCCAGCGGCGCGAGGTACATTTTTTCCAGCGTACGATGGTATTGGGTGTCGGCCAGGTTGTGGCCGACTATCAATGAATCGTTGTGCAGGAAAATATCGGCCTCGATGGAACCGAAACTTTCTGCATAGGCGCCGAAAAAAGGGTTGGTATTATTGTAGTCGTTGTGCGAATGGGCATTGGCAGTGGTATACACGCCCTCCTGGGCATTCGAACAACCTGCGAGGCAAGCCATGACAAACAGGATGGGATACAATTTCATACCCGCAAAGCTATGACCGGTACACGGTATTTTGCTTTCCCGGTACATTTTTAATAATGAATTCACACAGCCGGGCCCTCCTGCTGTTTAACCACTTTCAGGGCCGGTTTACGCTGACCGTATTGGTTACCGTGGTACTGTCTGTTTTGGCAATGGCCTGGCCGTTGCAATTGGTAAAATACACATACTGGCCATAATCC
>Ga0307509_10012305_pt1 | contig 10249 bp, 10 predicted proteins | sample 10_EM_MG_FD_202245 | JGI IMG/M metagenome (GOLD analysis project Ga0307509, IMG submission 202245) | Populus trichocarpa ectomycorrhiza microbial communities from riparian zone in the Pacific Northwest, United States - 10_EM | ecosystem: Host-associated > Plants > Roots > Unclassified | place...
TATGTATATAATTGCGCTCGGCATATACCTTGAAATCGTGCAGCGACCAGGAATGACTAGTTAGGTGACATATATTGTGTGTGACTCCCCCTAAAAAAAAACCAAGCTGTGGGCCGGGGCTCGCAATCTACGGAGGGCTACGGGATACGGAGAGTTGGGGAGATTATCTTGCCGGTTCCCATCTAATCTCTGGTCTTTTAAGACCCTGAGACCCAGGTGTGCGTGTGCCTGAATCGAATAAGACCAATCGAACGATACCTCGGGTTGACTTGGAGCCTGCCCATGAATTGTAAACGGGGTCTAAAAAATTATGTTTCGACCAAAGATATGTTCATTTCCCCCAACTTTTCTGTTACTAAGAGCCAAAGCTGTATGATAGTGGTTAAATGCTTCAATTTTAACGCCTGTGGGGTGATCAAGAACGAAAACAAAAAATTGTTCAGCCTATCAGAAAATAGAATGAACCCTCCGGGCCGCATGCGGCATATATACGGCGCAACCAGTATAGCCATCCTAGCTGTGGAACATTAAACAAGTTGAAGGGGAAAGCGCAATCATTTTAACAACACCTTTGTGGGGAATTATTACATAACTTGAAGTACTACTCATCTTCCATCCTCCGCTTTATGACCTTCTCGAAATCAAGTGCCACCACCTCAATAGCCTTTCGTATAGCTAAGTCATTTACATGTCGCCGTTCTTTTGACGATTTCCCCTCTGTCCAACCAGTTTTTCCCAAGACCTGCCACCATTCGCTTTCATATGGGTGATTAGGGGCTCCCAAATATCCCCAAGGCTTCGCAGTCGGAGGCTGGACGTAGGGGTTTAGAACTTCGACGACGGATGGGTGGACAGGGCCAGTAAAATGCACGATATTTGGGTCGTTCATCGTTTCCAATGGCAGGGGGTCTCTATCTGAAGAAGGATGGTTTACATATGTTCCCAGCCCTTGGGCGTTCCACGTTAAACCGAGGGGCGCCCACGCATCGGCGAAATACATATTCAACGCATCCTGGTCCCGGAATTTCGCGCCTTTCATCGTCTTGGCCAGACCCATCAGTTCACTGATTCCCAGTCGGGCCTTCGATAAATCTATCAACAAAACACCTGCATTGAAGTATGAGCGCCGCTCGATTTCTCTATGCCCCATGGGATGTCCTATATCTGTCACAGCTCCAAGTGTTTTCCCCCCCAAGTCGGAGGTCCACAATTCGCCCAAACTTCGGCGAACAAGGATATCAGCGTCGAGGTACAGCACACGTTCCACTGGGAGGACCTTCAACATGTCAAACTTCGCCCACGTCACCCCCAGTTCGTTGGCTAAACTGTCACTTGGGAGCTCCAAGAACACCATGGATGCGTCCGAATTACCCTCGCAGGCCCGCGCCAACCCATCTTTATCATCTTGTTTTAAACCACAATCGACAACATAAAAGGTGATGCGTCCACGAGTCGTATCGATGGCGCTACGAATTGTAACAGCCGCGCCTATGGCATACGTGGAGTCAACGGCAAGGGCCACGTTGATGCCATATTCCAGGGCCTCGCTGAGCTCTTCGCCCTTCCTTTCTCCGATTAGGAATCCGATTCGCATGTCCGTGGTCTTCCGGAGGACAACCTGGTAATGAGCGTCACCAGAGAGACGTTCGTATTCCCCTTCGTGGAGTAAAAGGAAAGCGTCGATACCGCGCTTAGGGTGGTGGATACTGTTCTCTGGTTCCTTGTCCCAGTGATAGTCATCAAAAATTACGATTGCGCCGTTCCTCGCGAGCCTCCAGACGAGTTCGCCGTCGAGCATGGTATCGTCCGCCCTGTGCGACCCATCAACGTAAATCCAATCGAATCCGGGATTGGAGGACAACATCTCTTCCTGAAGGAGCGCCATCAGTGCTGGGACGCTGAATTGGCTCAACACCCGCCACTTCTTCTTGGTCTGTGATAGGTTGTGGTTGACCTTCTCAAACCTTTCACGACCGGCCTCCGACTGGAGGAGGTCGAAGTGATCGATGCACACGATCTCGCCGCTCCTCCCGACAAGATTGTCGAGCAAAAATACGGCCGAACGACCCTCCCATGAGCCGATTTCGAGGACCCGTGGGCATTCGGATTCGACGAGAGGGAAAAGAGTTGACCAGTGCTCGATATTATGAGAGAACCAGTCTTGCGTAGGGGTGAACCGATACGGATTCACGTCGCTGTTCGTTGGGGTGTCTAGATCCATTACAGCCATTTGCTATTTGCAAAATAGTAGACGCCTCTCAAAAAACACTCATTTAACCTTTATGTCCATCAATACCGAGTGGAGCAGCAGATAACGATAACATAGTGAATTGTATTGAGGAAGCACAGAAGTCCAGCGAAGTCGGGGAATGTGGAGCATTGCAGAGGTATTCCGTCATAGATATACTATATCCAATTTTTTACAGTATACGAAGGCGCACATGAGCATTTGTCGAGAATCATCTAGGCATTCCGTAACATGTGAGGAGACCCATTTGCGACTTAAAAGTGGCTTACGGCCACCGATACACCCCTCCACATTCCGAATTGAATCCATTTGGAACAGAAATATTCCATGGATTCCACTTCAAGATAGAGTGGGTATACTGATTCCCCATAGGTAAAACGCAATCAACTATGCCCTCGGCGCTTAAGAACGCTGCTCTTCTTCAATACAATCTACTATGTCATCTGCTGCTCCACTCATGAGCATCGATATGGGTAATTATAGAAACAAAGGCGCGATAAGCCTTTTTTATGATGCAACATGCCCTCAGCGCTTAACGTTGCTCTTCTTCAATACAGTCTACTATGTCATCTGCTGCTCCACTCACCAAATCTGCATTCCACTGATATCGACATGTGTAATTATAGAAGCGAAGGGGCGATAAGCCCTCTTTTGAAAAGCGTATACCATTTTTCAAATAGCTATTAGCTGGAAGGTACCTCTTTAACCCCCCCATAGGCACCCATGGACACGAACGAACCTGAGCCAAACATATACCTCATTACCGGAGGCCATGGTTTTCTTGTACGTGCATTTCACATTTGGGAGTGATCTCGTTCGAGCTAATCATTCTCCGTAGGGATCCCATGTCGCCCGCCGCTTATTCGAACGGGGTGTAGGGAGGATCCGCATTGTCGACATCGCTCGCGAGCACAAGCTCGAAGGGCCAATCTGCCACGAATCCATGTGCGGCGACATACGAAACCCTCGCGTCTGCAGTGCCGCAGTGCAAGGAGTTCATACAGTGTTACATTTCGCCGCCAACATGGGCGGAATGGGCGCCATCCATGAAAAAAACGATTTCATCCTTTACGAGGAGAACCACCAGATGACAATGAGGCTCCTTCAAGCCTCTGTCGACGCTGGGACTGTGAAGCGCTTCTTCTATGCCTCATCGGCTTGTGTTTATCCAGAAGCGCTTCAGAGTGACCCAGCCGCTGATGTTTCTCTCCGCGAAGGCGATGTGTGGAAGCATGCCCCACCCCAAACACAGGGCCTGTACGGTCTCGAAAAGCTCAACTCCGAGCTTCTTATACTCCAATTTTCTGCACAACTCGACGTTCGTATTGCCCGGTTCCACAATGTGTTTGGTCCAGGTGGGGCGTGGAACGATGGCCGCGAGAAGGCTCCCGCAGCGATGTTGCGAAAAGCCATGGCGATGAAGTTACTCGACGACAAGGACACCAAGTTCGAAATCTGGGGCGATGGACAACAACGCCGAAGCTTCCTTTACGTCGACGACGCTGTTGATGGTGTCATCAAACTCCTTGAATCTCCTTTCCAAAGCCCTTTTAATATCGGATCTGACATTCCAATATCCATCCAATCCCTCGCAGAGATGGCACTTCGGGTTGCTGGAGTTCACCTAGCCAATGTCGGCTTCACCTACGACAAATCGAAGCCATTGGGGGTGACTTCCAGAAACTCGAATAATGAGCTTGTTCGTTCAAAACTAAATTGGATGCCATCGACCCATCTCGAGAAAGGAATGAAGGACACGGGCGCCTGGATTCAGAAAGAAATCAATACTGTCATCGAGTGCAAACCTTCAACCGCTCAGGAAGATGTAATTCACTCGCTTCTTCTCAGTAAGGTCATTAATCTGGAGGCCGAGCAGATCACATTCGCCATTCTCCTCCCTATCACTTCGCGGGGCAGCGCTAATCCATTTGACTGTCTTTCGAATCTTCGTCGTTTCGCGACTTCTTTAGTCGAGTCAACCTGGAGAGATATCCATGATCAAGGAGGGGGTTTTCACTTCCGTGTTGCTGTATATCTCGTCATTGACGCGGACGACGATTTCTTGCTTCAACCTTCTAATCATCCAGAGCGGGTTTTTCAAGATGCAGGGGTATATGACGTTGTCACCCTCCCTCCGAGTCGTCATCCTCGAGGACATGTGTGTAAGCTGTGGAAAGACAGCGCAAGGGCGGCATGGAAGGATGGGTGCGACTATCTGGTTCTTATGGGCGACGACGTGACGTTGGGAGACGGGGGATGGATGAGAAAGGCCCATGCCGAGTTCCAGGCGTTATCTAAAATGGGTGTTCCTCACGGGTTCGGGTGTGTCGCCTTCTCTGACACCACGTTCCCTGGTATGCCAACATTCCCCATCATCCATCGCACGCACATGGACATCTTCGAAGGCGAGGTTATACCTGACGTCTTCATCAACCAAGATGGCGATCCATTTTTGTTTCAGTTGTATCGACGCTGGGGATGTTCTGTGATGTTTTCTTCACGAATCTCTAACAACGTTGGGGGTGAGGCCAAGGCCCGTTATGTCAAACAACATGCAGAACATTGGACATTCGAAACCCTTGACGACGCAGTTAGTGTTGTTGACCACTGGTTGGAAAAAAAGGCCCACCCGGCGAAGAAAAAACTTACATTGGACGTTATAATCCCCAGCTATCGGGTAGATCTTACTATTCTTGACGTCATCCTCTCGCTTCGACCCTCGCCCTCTTGCGACGTAATGTTTATTATCGTGGTCGATAATCCCTGCTCTCCGTCCGTTATTGAGTTACTTAAGAAATACTCCCCTCGTCCCGACGTCCGCATTCGAACCAACGACTCAAACCTTGGAGCATCTGCCTCTCGAAACCGTGGCTTGGAGGAATCGTCGGCAGACTGGGTTCATTTCCTTGATGACGATGTGATCCCCCGCTCTGATCTCCTAGTTATGGCGGAAGCGATCATCTGTGCCCATCCGAACGCTGCCGGGTTTATCGGCAACACCATATTCCCTGTTTCCGACACCGTCTTCACAACTGCTGTTCATCTTGCCAGCGTCACTTTCTTTTGGGACATTGCAACAAAGTTCAAGGACGATGTCCCATGGGGTGTCACTGCCAACCTCATCGCGCGTCGTAAGCGTGATGGTATCCGCTTCGACCTGAGCTACCCGAAGACTGGCGGAGGGGAGGATATAGATTATTGTCGGAGAAAGCGAGAGTTTTTTCTGCAAGGCCACAAAGAAGGCTTTTTTGTTGCCGCACCGGAAGTCCTCGTCACACACCCTTGGTGGAACCACGGAGCTCGCTCATACTGGCGATTCTACAACTGGTCTGCAGGCGACGGTGCCCTTGTGAAAAAATTTCCAGAATACACGTACCACGACTGGGCTCCCAACAGCGCAGAGTCGCTCCTTTTATGTGGCTTGATGGCGGTGACGTCTCTTGTTTTCTGTCGTCCGGATTTTTTCGTTGTTTCTCTCAAGTCTTTTGTTTCCGTGATCATTGCCAACATTTTGCACGACCTCTATCGTCATCTCTATAAACATCCTCAACGAACCGAAGGAATTAATTCCACTCTGAGCCGGAATTCACTTCGGTGGGTAATAGCTATCTCGGAGAGTTCCTTCATTCGAATGTTTAGTGAGCTGGGGCGGCTGCGTGGCATGCTCGCACGAAGAGAGTACGCTTATCTAGGTTGGCGATTCGATTGGTTCGCTGGGAGTTATGGAAATGGACCTCGGGAAGAAGAGCGGGCGAATGGCGTGCAGCGAACCATTCTCGCCGCAGCAATCCTTTCAATGATGTATTAGTAAAATAACTGTACTGCCAGAATATGGCGACACAAACATGATATAGTATATGCTGAGAACACCCGTCGCGCGAATCGCATTTTCTAAGAGCCCGATGATAACCAGTAGTAATCTAGCAGAAGATGATTATACGCACCGTCAACAAGTGACACAAAATATTTCATACAGTGATTGTGCTCGCAAGGCAATGCTGTCAGTCATGATTTCACCCTCGAAGTGCCAGCGCTTCACTGGTGGTCTCCGATTCCCCTCGACGTCCTCATTCAAGCGCGTGAATGGTTGGCTACGAGGCCGGCAACGAGTGAATTATGACCAAGGTCGGGTTATCAAGGACAAAGCAGCGGCCAGGAACGTGGCCCACCTTGTAACTTACAAGTTGTCACTGTCTCAAAAATATATAATGAATTGCTAGAAACGTACAATTGAACACATCAAGATAAAACTAAACCTTAGGAATAGTATCTACGGTGTTGGTCGAATTCTCGATAGTCACAGAATATCCTTGATAAAAATCTGCTGCCGTTTGCGTACTTCTAGGCTGTGTCCACCATCGATGTGCACCCAAGCTCGGAGCAACAGTCTCATATATTTGAAGGCTTCTACAACCAGCAGCATCGGCAAGTCCAATGAGGGAGAGAATCCTGGGGGTAAGCACGAAGAAAGGCCAGGTGAATCCCGCATGGAACACTCGGATGAGACGGGGGGAGGGATCTTGATTCCAGGCATAGATGGTGACACTTTGCTTGGTGCGCTTTTCATTTGGGTTGCGCTCTGTGTCACGCCGGGGTTGGTCTTCGAGAAACTCCTGTTCATGACGAGGTTTTCGGTGAAGATAGCGGGCATCAGGGAGGGCATTGAGCGTTTCTATGGACGGTGAGGTAGAAGGGCCAGGAACAGGTAAAGGAGGGGGAAATGGCTGAGCTTGGGCGAGAGGAAGACAAAGCGAGGCAGGTGGGTGTGGAAGTGCTGGAGCAGCAGGGGTCAGAGAGGGCGGGTATGCTTTTGCCCACATCCAGGAGTGGGACATGCGTCGACTGGAGCTTGCTCAGGATGAGCTGACGGTATGCTCAGAGGTGCCGGAGCCGGAAGGACACCTGTTGTGTTTAGAGATTTGGCAACGAGGTGGGTGATTTGCCACTTGAACCCCTCTTGAACCCAAAAAAAAAATGCATGGGATACCCTTGTTTGAGTCCTTGCGCTACACAAGAAAATACCAGTAAGTAGTGATAACGGATCACATACCCTTGCCATTAACTGAACACGGTTTCCGTTGGCATCTGATTGAACTTGGCAAATTTATGAAGCACGGTCGGTTTGGGACATAGAAGAGGGCTGGTGTGTGGGGCATGGTGGTAGGAATGTGCCATCGTTAGTTGCTGTGAAGAAAAATCAGCAGATAAATATTTAATGAATGGAGGTGACTCACTTTCGGCGGGGTGGTTGTGCAGGTCGTTGGCGGTGAAAAACGGTGAGGAGCGAAGTTGGTTTTGGAAGCGTGGAAGACGCGTGACGTATGGGAAAATGGAGAAAACATGGAGCGGACCCTCGCATCAGGGTCTTATTCCATTTGACTTGCATTCGACATATGGATGCAGAAAATGACAAAAAAAAAGACAATAAACAGACCTGTTTGTGTTAGAGATGTGCAATGTTCGTGGGCTTGACCTTAGCACCAGTGTGGCAGGAGGAACCAGTTGCCGAAAGGATGCAGAAAAGCCAACGGGGCACCGGGATCGGACAAAAATATATCGTCTCGATTTTAGAGGTAAATGAGGCTGGGAATTCGATTTCTGAAGGTTCCGAGGCCGTAGGATAGAAATTGGGCAAGATATTGACTCATTTGTATTTCGTGGGAACTTTTTTTTTTCTTTTTTCTTTTGGACTTATGGCCGGAGCCAATGCGCATCTTTTTCAAAACAAAAAAAAATTGAAGCACTTTTGGACTTGACTATCACGTGATATTGCCTTATATAGATGCATTTGATATATATATAGTAACTTGTGCCCGAAACACAAAATCGACCACATCTCCCTCAATTTTTATGCGATTGCTTTAAAACCTTCAGAAATCGAATTCACAGCCTCATTTATCTCTAAAATCGAGGCGATATATTTTTGTCCGATCCCGGTGCCCCCTTGAGAAAAGCTTAGTCACAGCACCACTGGGGGCGACACGTTCTGGAGAAAAGGCTGGTCAGATAGTAGATGTGGCGTCGAAAAAGTCGTGGAGGTCGGTGCTAGCAAAAAGAGAAAAGGATTCTGTATGAAATAGGATAATACGGCATGTTCCTTCTGCCGGAGCAATCCGAAGTGGCTGTGGCAGATAACATAGGGGCATGGCAAATAACATATGTGGCCTATCTCTTATAGGGAAAAACATGAAATGTAACTGGATAGTATCATTACATTCATATTCAGCTAGGGCCTGTTTAATTTTAAAGTCGAAGAATAAGATATGACGGGAAAGAGGGAGGAAACCATTGAAGCTACGGAATCTGCCGGGCAGATAACATACCCACTCCCATGGCCGATAAACCATTCCGCATTCTTCTCTGACCTTCGTCTTCTTTTCTTCTATCGCCACGTGTAGACATCATTCCCTTATCTACCGACAGTCCCCACTTTCCTTGTTCCTCAGTTGTTGTCTCATTCCCTGACGCTGAGATTTAATCTCTCCCCGAAGTTGTATTCACTTCCCCTGTACTTGTATCCATCTGTCCTAGCTCGTTCATACGACTAGGTAATAGCATACCAGTTGTCATCTTATTCCCTGACACTGAGCTCATTAATACAACTAGGTCCATTTTTTGAAAAGCGTCTACCATTTTGCAAATAACCCTTACCCGTTTCCCACCCATAAACCACCGATGTCGGACACGAAGGAACCTGAGCCAAACATATACCTCATTACTGGGGGTCATGGTTTTCTTGTACACGCAATTTGTATTTGGGAGTGATCTCGTTCGGGCTGATCATTCTCCGTAGGGATCCCATGTCGCCCGCCGCTTATTCGAACGGGGAGTAGGCAGGATCCGCGTTGTCGACATCGCTCGCGAGCACAAGCTCGAAGGGCCAATCTGCCACGAATCCATGTGCGGCGACATACGAAACCCTCGCGTCTGCAGTGCCGCAGTGCAAGGAGTCCATACAGTCTTACATTTCGCCGCTAACATGGGCGGAATGGGCGCTATCCATGAAAAAAAACGATTTCGTTCTTTACGAGGAGAACCATCAGATGACGATGAAAATCCTTCAGGCTTCTGTCGACGCTGGGACTGTGAAGCGCTTTTTCTACGCCTCGTCCGCTTGCGTTTATCCAGAGGCGCTTCAGAGCGACCCAAACGCCGACGTTTCTCTCCGCGAAAGCGATGTGTGGAAGTATGCCCCACCTCAGACACAGGGCCTATACGGCCTCGAAAAGCTCAACTCCGAGCTTCTTACACTCCAATTTTCTTCACAACTCGACGTTCGTATTGCCCGGTTCCACAATGTGTTTGGGCCTGGCGGGGCGTGGAACGACGGCCGCGAGAAGGCCCCCGCAGCGATGTTGCGAAAAGCCATGGCAATGAAGTTACTGGACCACAAGGACACCAAGTTCGAAATCTGGGGCGATGGACAACAACGCCGAAGCTTCCTTTACGTCGACGACGCTGTTGATGGTGTCATCAAACTCCTCGAATCTCCTTTCCAAAGCCCATTGAATATCGGATCTGATGCACCAATATCCATACAATCCCTCGCAGAGATGGCACTTCGGGTTGCTGGGGTTCACCTAGCCAATGTCAACTTTACCTATGACAAATCGAAGCCGCTCGGGGTGACTTCCAGAAACTCGAATAATGAGCTTGTTTGTTCAAAACTAAATTGGACGCCCTCAACCCATCTAAAGAAGGGAATGAAGGACACGGGCGCCTGGATTCAGAAAGAAATTAATACTGTCATCGAGTTCTCCAAACCTTCAACCGCACGGGAAGATGTAATTCGCTCGCTTCTTCTCAGTAAGGTCATTGATCTGGAGGACGAGCAGATCACATTCGCCATCCTCCTCCCTATCACTTCGAGGGGCAGCACTGATCCATTTGACTGTCTTTCGAATCTTCGTCGTTTCGCGACTTCTTTAGTCGAGTCAACCTGGAGAGATATCCACGATCAAGGAGGGGGTTTTCACTTCCGTGTTGCTGTATATCTCGTCA
>Ga0307509_10012306_pt1 | contig 10248 bp, 10 predicted proteins | sample 10_EM_MG_FD_202245 | JGI IMG/M metagenome (GOLD analysis project Ga0307509, IMG submission 202245) | Populus trichocarpa ectomycorrhiza microbial communities from riparian zone in the Pacific Northwest, United States - 10_EM | ecosystem: Host-associated > Plants > Roots > Unclassified | place...
GAGGGGATCTGGGAGGGCTGCCGGATGCGCGCAGTTGGTAAGAGTAGGCAGGAGGCCTGTAGACGAGAAGATAAGGGGGCGGATACAACAGGAAGGCGCTGGGAGGGGGTGGGGTCGCAAGGAGGGCATCGGACGCTTTGGAGGGAAAGTGGGGCGTCCGCGCGCACCAGACGCAAGAGATGAAAGGCAAAGAGGGCTCAGGAGATCCGGAAGGACGGGAGGCAAAGAGCGGACTGGCTTTGTCCGGACGCGGGCTCGATACGTCCGGTGAAAAAGGTTTTTTTGCTGATGTGGTTTTGAGCGTATGGTTTTGGGGGGATGGTTTTGGGTGTATGGCTTTAGGCGAATGGTTTGGCTTTGGGCGTATGGTTTGGCTGTGGGCATATGGCTTTGGGCCTATAGTTTGGACGTATAATTTGGGGGCACAGCCTTGCAAACGAGGGCAGGCCAAGCTCAACAGTATATACGCATACTAAATAGAAAAATGAATGATTAGGAACATTATTATAGATTCAGATGCATGCGCAACTTCTACCACCATTTAGGCATCTTATTGAACTCCCACAATGGCTTCCCCATCTTCTCCACATATGCATCGTGCACTGCTTGATGTGTAAAGTGGACAACACTATACTGATTTCCCACAAAAGAGCCAATATAATATTCCACTGCATAGGAACGCATGAAAATAATGGAACCTAGAGAATATATCTTAGTCACTTATTGGAATTGGATGAGATAGGCAGGAGTCTCTACATACCAGGGGTACATTCAATCTTGACTCCAAGCTCAGGAAAGCAGGCATCGCCGCCTTCAAAGTATCCCAATACTACTATCGCACACCACCCATGGCATATGTCCTCCAGATCCTTATGGTTATTGGTATTCGCGTTGATGACAACTGAGTGGGAGGTCCATATTCCAAATGCCTTATCAACCTTGTCAGCTTTCCCATTGTAAATGGTCTCATAGAGTTTTGTGTATTTGGAATGCTCCTCCAGGAGGAAAGTCTGAAATAGGGCCTCAATGGTTTGAGTCAATGGTAAAAGCTCTTGGCCGAATACTTTTTGTGCGTGAATTGCTGATTTCGTGTTATATGACTGGGCTGGCCTGGGTTCAAGTTCAATATTCTGCGTTAGTGATCGCATTCGTGGAACGAAGGCATGGTGCCCAATGACACAGCCTTGATTTTCTCAAAGTACTGTCCAGGTTATGTTCACTGCTCCCGTTTCCTGTCGGAGAACTCCGGGTTGTAGCATCCTTCCTACTATCACTCGCAACGTTATAAGTGGTTTGAGCGCCTTCCATCTCACTTTGCCTATAGTGCTTCCACGTACCGCTTGCAGCTTGTCGGGTATGATCTGCCACTATATTCCGTGACGCAACATATTTGTGTACCGCAGGTTCAACTTGCGGTAATAGCCAACATGCCTTGCCATTCCCAGCTTTGATTACACATGGGACGCCGTGCCTAAAGGTAGTTTAGTATATAAGCTGAGTCTTAGCCCAACGGATGAATTACTTATGTGTCCTTTATTATAACAATGTCACCGGTGATCCAGTGTAATTGGGGCTCATTTTCCTGCTCAAAACACTCCTTCAAGTTGCTATCCGGCTACCATTTAGGTCGCGAAAGGATTTAGTCTAGAAGGTCAAAATCGCTACATTGGTGGTATCTGATGCGCGGATGATTGGGGGTTTTCAACATATGGGAAATATTCCTTTTCATTGAATAAACCTTATCCATATCCAGACGTAGACATGGTTCCGCTGAACGTAATCCAAGCGACGAGGAGATTAGTATATGCCCTGAATATAGATATGCGACCGAGTTGCAAGCTGAATACAACAATTGCTAATGTAAAGCCTATGCAGAGAGATGAGTTAAATAGCAGAGAATAACATACCTTTGGCATCCATGGTAGAATTTGCACTATCTTCACTCCCGTTTTCAGAGTTGTGAAGGTGATTGGCAGCTTTTCTTGGTTTGCGCTGCCGCTTGCACTTCTCTGCATCCCTCTTCTTCACTTTTGATAGCCCTCTCGTAGTCTTCCGCAGCCACACAAACTCGCTCAAGGCAAGCTTCCCTCCCGCTGAAAGCACGATAGAACGAAGTGCGGCTGGTATAGAGTGACGATAAACGTATCCAAATGTGCTCCAGTGGATGGTGGGTAAGGTGAGACTTGGGTGGGGAGGAACTCGGGCAAGGAGGAACTTGGGTTCAAGAGAGTGCAGCGCGGGACATAGATTCAGAGGGTGGCGCGGCGAATGGTTTCTGTGTCTATGGGAAAAGGAGAAACCAAAACAATATAGGGGAAGACAAATCACGCTCTGACGTGACAAGCTTGACTAACCAGAGCCAATGCAACTAGCTTTTGCACTAGTGTGTATTATCTACGACACCATTCCCAGTGTATTATTTTGGGCCTATGATTTTTCTAAGCGTATGATTTTGTGTGCGTATGATTTGTGTGCGTATGATCTTTCGGGGCTTATTATCTTTTCTGAGTTGGTTTGTGTGCGTATGATTTTTCTGTGTGTATGATTTTCATGACAATGCTCCTGTTCCTGTAGCTTATCGTAAGAACTCGAATAAATGGACAATGTATACAGACTTCTTGAATTTCCGCCTCTGAAACATAGAATCCTTCTACTCACTCTTACATTTACTTGGGGGTGTGCACTTGTGATCCGGCAGACGAGGGTCAGAAAAGGGACCCATCCGCCGGATCCCACATTGACTCCCGCGATTACATGGGGCATTTTTCAATCAATTCATGGCGGCTCGTCATTGACTACAGTATACATTGTTGACTTGATACCTTCTGGGCATGTCTTGGCCACTAGGATAGCTTAGACGATAGTAAAAATGACTTCTCAATTACTCTGTCAAATTCTATCAGTTTATAATTATTTTACAAAAAATCAACTTAGTGGAATGGGAATCTTTTCTTTACTTTCCCCCCAGCTCCGGCACGCTTCCTGGGTGGAACTCGAATCGTGGTATTAGTTCCTGTCGGGTCTCTTCCGTGGGTAACACGTATAACCAGCAGTGAATCAGTGGTTTCCGATAGTGGCTCCTCCTCCGCACAATCCTCTTCCAGGCGGTACCTTGCGCTTGCTATGCAGCCGGAACTTTCGTTACCCTGTTGGTCGATAGTTTCAAGATCGCTCAGTCCTTCACCGGGAATCTCCGCCTCACCCTCTTGTGATCCTTCCTCCTCATCCGTGTTGGATGCAACATACATGTTGACTTTACTATCCCAGATTCTTTCTTCAGGATCTGATTTCTCGGAGCCTCCCAAGTGATCTACACTTTGGTTTCGAGGTGGCCCAGGCTGTGCATATTGAGATTCAACCAGTTCATGCTGAGATAGTATAGCCTTTGGCTCTCTTCCAAATGCTCGCCTGCCATCCTGATCAATGAAAGACCATTCAGTATCCTTCTTGTGTGATTCGTCGTTATCGGAGATACAGCCATTATCGTTCTCTATACTTTCTTCCTTCCTAGCAGCCCAATAACGATAATCCTCCGCAGCAGTCATTTCTTCGAGTTTGTCTGCCTCCTACACCCTATCGTGACCTGCTAGCTCTCTTCGTAATTCTTCGTTCTCGTAGGATTTCACCAGCATTAAAGATCGAATTGTACTGCTCTTGTGTCGTAAGCGCCGATAGGGAATCACATCTCCTGCCATGCGAAACACCTGCTCTACTCCAACAGTACCCCCTTGAACGGCGAGAATATCCCTAGCGATCCGAGCTAAATTTGGGAATCTTTCTGCATTAACCTTCCACCACTCCAGTATATTTGCCTAGTAAAAAATCCCAGCTGGGCAGGCCTCACATGTGGGATCCGTAACCTCAGCGTCTGCCTCGGGCTGCTCAATCTCAGAATCGGTTTCGAGGTACGCTGGTCCCTCACTCAGGATAACTGCTCTGTGTCTCGAAGAGTAAATCAGTTTGGATCGACTGTTCAGACCACTCCGTGGAATTGACATGTCAGGTGCCTGATTATTTATTGGTGCATAGTACAGATCATAATACGCTATGAACTCCTTTTTATATGACTTCTCATACCCAGTCTCCCCACTGGCATCAAGATCCCATTCTCGAAAACGTTTGAGTTTGCAATAGAGATTTAGGCAAGTTTCAATGCCGAACAGAAGACCTCTTGGACATTCCGTTTCACCATAGTAAGAGGCTGCCTTGAATTTAGCTTTCACTAGGCCCTCAAGAATATCACACTTCCATTGCGCCCGCTTCTGTTCTAACTTGGCAATTTGCATTTCCAAATGATCAAAGATGTCTTGATACACTTGAAACACTCGATGAATAGTGACGCCACGTGTTGTTGACATTCATAAAGTCCAAAATGGTATCGCTTGATGTACATCCAAGATGTATTGAATCTGCCTCCACTCTTCCGGGGTTGACCAGAGAGGCGTAAACTCGGCATAGGTTTGTAACCAGTTCTTGGTGAATTCCAGTAGCCGTACAGATCTCTCCAACATATTTAGGGTTGAGTTCCACCGTGTTTTGACATCATAAAGTAGTGTAGTAGGAATCTTAACCTGGTTGTTCTGTATCTCGATGCAGTGTTGATGCCATTGAGGTAAAGCACCAACCGCAATACTCATTTTCCGATGCTATAAACCATTATAAGCATTATCTCTAACTCAAGGTATCTTAGGTGGGAACAATGGGGAAAACACTGGGTTCTACTTTCACATTGGTGCACATTCAATTTGGAACTATGAATTTGTGCATATACCCTTATGCGTATGAATTTGTGCGTATGAATTTGTGTCTATGAATTTGTGTCTATGAATTTGTATGTATACATTTGTAATATTGGTGCTAGAGTCTGAGATCTTAGACACATAACCTGTTCTACTGTTTTGTGAAAGCCATAATCCAATCGCATAACCTTCAGGATTTAGCCCGCCTTAAAGCCAGACGGCATATGATGATCCCACGATTTTACCTTGATTGAACTCATAAATACACCCAGGATACGCTGAACAACATAGGCCATACATGGAATATGATTTTCCAATTGACACCATTCAACCGATAGTAAACCCCAAGAATTGTTTAAGGCTTCGGTGAGCGTTTGGTTATTGCTGGCACTCTCGGTGGTGAAACCCAGAATTCTATCCTGAATCCCGTATCTGGCTAGAACGTCATAAATTATGCCGGCCATATTAGCCCCCGGATGAGAACTCCGGATTCCCTCGAACCCAATCAAGACCTCCTCCATCTGCCAGCTATTGGGGATCCAATAAGCCACAATTGCCAAATAAGGAAGTTTGTTTAGTGAAGTCCATGTATTGGCAGCCAGAGGAATCTTTCCTGCAGCAGGTAGACATGTTCGAATATCATCCACCGTAGACTTTGCCAGCCGTTTCAAATGCAATGTTAATGTCGTTGGGCTGGGGATTTCGACTTCAGGAAGACTGTACTTGAATGCAGGACGAAAGGCAAGGTTGTTTGAGCAATTAAAGGCGAGATTCGTTGCTAAAACCCCTTTTAGAAAGTATTCTTCGAAATCATGCAGCTTGAATCCTGCTTGTGTGGCCAGATCGATAATCCTACGCCTATTTCCGGTTTTAGTCCCTTTTTGCAATAGCGTAAGAATGTCTATACCAAGTGGGCTTCCGGCCCGCCCATCCTATCAGTTAATCTTCCTCGAATTCACACATGCAGAGGACCTGTTATGGTCATGCATCGAGCTAGTCCCCGCGCCACTTGGGTGAGCTAGAACCTTTCTGCACATAATGCACATTACTCGCGGCGTGCCAATAGCAATACCTAAACTGTCGGCACATTGTTGACACTATTTCCACACCTCTGTGCCTCGAAGATCCGAGTTCCACCTTATCTTGTTCTTGCCACCATATTTCGCAGTATAGGGCATATACCCTGGTGTGCCTTGCCACCACTCCATCCAACGCTCATGATATTCCTCGGTACAGAGATAAAAGTTTCCAAATATCAGAAATCTAAGTGTGTCGCTTGTTGACAAAGTCACAGGTAGCGGATGAAGCAGATTCCGGGCATGATCTTGGTTTCCAGGGCGCAGCGCTACCGAATCGGAGCACAAGGGTGTTGTGGACCTTGCAGGTGGTGCACAGGCCACACCAGTCAGAGGTCTTGGGGCGGTGTTACCAGGCCTTCGCTCCCATAGAGGCTGGATTCTACCGAGAATTGGGATAAAGATAGAGAGTATTCGCATGCAGGGCTTTCGTGGAACCGTAAAAAAGAGGTACGGCTTCTTACCCCCAAGGTGTAAAGCCCCCGTTGGCTGCCCATCGTGGAAGATTCTGGTTGGGAAGAGATTAAGTTTAGATGGTTCTAGCTATCCGTGTATAGTAACCGATCCCCTTGGATCCTGAATGATATCTATATAAAAGTACAGCTGTGGTAGGTATATGAATGAAGGTTATAAGTTGGCCCAGCTAAGCTAAGTACCCAAGCTGGGTTCTATTCAGTGATCCATTACATTGCTCCCATAATTTTTGAGTCCATGAATTGAGTATACAAATATGCATGCGTAGGAACCATTGTATGTATGAACCTTTGTGCCTATGAATTTTGTGCGTATGGTGGTGTATGGTTGCATGTGAATCTTTTTTGAAAATAGCCGCACTCTAGGATTAGGCTCGGTAGCAGCTACATGCATTGTTATGCACCGCTGAGCTTTGGGCATAGCATTAGTCCAAATCCAGTAGGGGTTGATATACTCTTTTCAATCATAGTCTGAGGTAACCAAATTTGATCTTTTACCCGAGTTGACTAGTTCCAATTGAACACTCTTATACAGCGGCTTCGCTGCAACATGGCAACCAAATCTTAAATCAAACCTGCAAGTACGGGTCTCTTGAAGCTGTCGCCACTATTCAAAGCAAACCCAAGGTGAGGATCTAATACTTGAATACCATGCAGTGACGAAGGCACTCAGTGCCTTTCCAAGTGATTAAATGTGATTCCCTATTATAACCCTTATATATAGGTTGGTAATTATGCTATGTAATTATCCTCCACTTAGATACTCACAAGAATATCATACCATAACCATCTTGTTGCTATTGCCGTGTACCTTTGCCGCCTTTCCTTTGTTTACACCTAAGGCGATGACAACGGCCCCAATTGCGGAAGCTCCAATGGCTGAGTTTTATACCTGGCCATTGGGCCCTGATGAAAGAATCAACCTTTTTCCCATTTCCTCCGGCAGAATGAAGGCGGCCTTTTTTTTCTGTAAGCTGTTAGTGGATTCCACCTGCAGCAAGTGTGCAGCCAACTAGAACCATGAAAGCTGATAGTGAGCGATAGACAAACCTTGGGCTAATAGTCAGTCACCACAGATAGGACAAGGGTACCAATTAGCGATGTGTTGATTCGAGTGGCCAAATGGTGGGCGGAAGGCAGTCAAACTGGTACCAGGTGAACGCCTCGCTGGAATGTTGGAACATATAACAAGGGAATCCCACGCTAGCATACAGGGGCTTGAGTTAGGGTATGAGATTAAGGGTCGGGTCTTGAGCTTAGAAATATTTCAGCAGTGTGACTCAGGCAGGCGTGTGGTAAAAGGCAAAATAACGTGGCGCTTAGTTCCAGACTCAGACAGTTAATAATAACTTCAGTCTAACTTGTGAATTTCCATAATTTATACGCTCTTTAATTATATTCTATCAAGCCTTGCTTGTGTTGAGTTAATGTATAAGTAGCTGGTCTTGATAAAATCACTTTATAGTTTGTCCCTACTTCAAAACCATTTGGTCTTACTATAAAAAGCACGATCATTCTAGATCTCTACATATCTATCCTTCATTAGTATCATGAGCACGATCAGGAAAAATATTGTGATTGCATGGACTGTACCCAGTAATACCGAGCCCGGTATCCTTCCACTTTCTCGACTTCGCGCAATGGCCAATGCTCCAGTAGACCATAGCTTCTTTGAAGCGAAGGGCTTTCCCCATAGCTCTCTAAACAACTACGGCGACCTGGAACCAACTTTGTTTTCATATCCTTATCTCTACTCGCTTTCTTGAGGTCATAAAGTCATACGCTTTTTCTGTAAGTCAGATATTCAATATCAATGCCAGGAACCTAGCTTACACTATGATGTTGTAGATATGATGGATTATCCAAGGGCTGGGATGCACGCTCCCTTCTTGGGCCAGATGAATTGGTTGGGAACCAAGGTACATGAACACAACTCTGTGAATGTGGAGCTACAGCGGAAGGAGATGGTGACGGGATTCATTGATTGTGACGATACAGAGTACAACGGGATCCTTGATACTCTAGGAGCAGGAATTTATATCCATGCAAGGCAGCAAAAAAACATTTTTCTACGGACGGACAGAGGCCGGTTCCGGACGAATAGCGTCCGCACTTTGCGTCCGGTCATCCCGGATCTCCCCTGCCTTCTTGCCTTTCATTTCTTGCATCTGGTGCACCCGGACGCCCCACTTTCCCTCCACCGCGTCCGACGTGGTTCTTGCGGCCGCACCCCCTCCTCGTGCCTCCCCCTTGTATCCGCCCCCTTATCCTCTTGTCTACTGGCCTCCTGCCTACTCCTTGCGGTTGCGCGCATCCGGCGACCATCTCTGCTACCCTTACACCTCTGGTGACCTAGATCTGTCCGCTTACATCTGCTTCCGTCCGCTGCCATCCTACGTCGCTTTTTTCTTAGTCTGCACCCTACAATCATTTCCATAATTCCCTTACTGTTCACAAGACGGCCGGCTCGGCCGCCATGCAGACCCCCTACTTTGGTTGGCTTTCCTTCCCACAGGAGAGCATAGTTTCGCATTAATCATCCGCAGAACTCAGGCGGCCGAGTTGAAGCCGGACACTTTCTACGGAAATCTCCCCATTAAGTCGCCGGCTTCAACTTGGCCGCCTATTCAATTCACTTTATTTAAAACATTCCCTTAAACGCGCACGGATCATGTAGTACTCCTGCGGCCGAGTGGAAGCCCGACGCTCAATATGCGCACTGCCACCATAGGTGTAGGGCTTCAACCTGGCCGTATATTCATACGGAACAATTCCTCACATTAAACACATTCCCTGCAATACCCGCGAAGGATGTATGACTCCCGCGGCCGAGTTGAAGCCCCACACTCAATATGGGAACAGCCACCTTAAGTGTGGAGCTTCAACACGGCCGGATATTCGTGTCGAACAATTCAACCTATTTAAAACATTGTCTTAAACGCCAAAGGATCGTGTAGTACTCCCCCGGCCGAGTTGAAGCCGGACACTGAATATGGGCACTGCCACCTTAAGCGTACGGCTTTAACTTGGCCGTATATTGATGCAGAACAACGGAACCTATTTAAAACATTCCCTTAAATGGCCGCGGATCGTGTAGTACTCCCCCGGCCAAGTTGAAGCCCGACACTCAATACACGAACGGTCACCTTAAGTGCCCAGTTTCAACTCAGCCGAATAAATACTGTACATGTTTGGATAGAATAATTTAATATATTTCATTAAAGGTCCTCAGATCAATCCTGTGATTCACTATCCATTGCTTCTCACCACAAGGAATTACCTGCGCCTGTGCAATCACTGCCCCTATACTTACTAGTCTCATGTCTCGACCATTGATCCGGTTGCCGACTCGAATATGTCCGCTCGGAATGTGAAATCTGCCACCATTGATCGAAGCGAGTATGCGAACTAATGTCAGGCGATGGACAGCTGTGGCCTCACTTAGAATATTTCTTATCTTGAAAAGTGCTAGCCACCGAGCCACCACCCGTCCCCGTAAATCTCGATAGTTCGCTTTCCCACAAGGCTGGACCCACACCCAATCGTTTCTAGAGCCACCGTTGCGGAATGCCCTTGTTCCACTGTAGCGGGCCCGCTGGATCTGGAACCTGTCAGTTTCCTGAAAGTTGGGCACTGAGATTTCAAGCTGAGCAAATCCTTCAACAGGAAGTAACCCAAGTGCGGCGGGGTCCGCAGGCAACCGCCGGTCATCCGCAGCGGTCTGCCTGATAAAACGCAGTATCTCCTCCATCATGTTAGAATAATGGATATCGAGGGCTGTGCATAATTCGGTCAACGTGGTGGTGTTTTTCATACGGCCTTTAAACACCTGGCGAGGTGTGCTGCGACTTGGAACAGTCGGCATTTCCATCCCACTATCTTCTACCACGATCACACCTTCAACTTTCGAAAGTGCTTCTATTGTCTGCAACCTTATTCCTAGGGCGTGCTGGTGGCCAT
>Ga0307509_10012307_pt1 | contig 10247 bp, 5 predicted proteins | sample 10_EM_MG_FD_202245 | JGI IMG/M metagenome (GOLD analysis project Ga0307509, IMG submission 202245) | Populus trichocarpa ectomycorrhiza microbial communities from riparian zone in the Pacific Northwest, United States - 10_EM | ecosystem: Host-associated > Plants > Roots > Unclassified | place...
ATTATATTTTAAAAAGTATTTTAATTAGAAATGTATTAAAATAATATTTTTATTATTTTTAAATTATTATTTATATCAGTATATTAAAATAATATAAAAAATTATTAATTTAAAATAAAAAACAAAATTTTTTTTTAATATTTTTAAAATACAAAACAAACCAGCAATAAATTTTAAAGCTCTTTACGCGCGCGTGTGTAAGAGGTTTGAATAACATTTGTATCAGTTGAATTATATTTCATCAATATATAATTTTTTTATCATTATGATAATAAAAGCATTATATATTTGAAATATGTGATGTCCGATGTGCGTAGAGAGTGGCGTTATGAGATTTATTATTTTTTAAAGTAAATTTTTGTTAAGAAATATATTAAAATTATATATTTTTTATTTTTTTAAAATTATTTTTAACATCAACATATTAAAATGATATAAAATACTAAAATAATATTAATTTAAAATAAAAAATTAAATTAAATTAAAAAATTTTAAAAACATTTTTAAAATACAAAATTAAACACGAGAAACGAGGAAGAAGAAACAGAGAATTGATGGGTCGAACGGACTTCCAAAAAGGTGAGCTTTGATTTAAATATGACATCACTGCTTAGTTCACCAATCAGTATGGTCCCCGGCATGCAGCTGAAAAGTCAGAAAAGTACATCAGTTTGGCTTTGCCACGCTGCAGATTTTAAATGGCTATTCTGCCCCACTGCTCCTTGGTAACTTTTTTAGCCAGCCGCCTCGGACCTTTTCTCCTGGGGTTCCGTGGACGGAAAACTCAAAGAAGCTAGCTTCAACCAAAACCCACAGTCCACTGGGCCACAAGCACAGGCAGGGTGACGACGGAGAATGCTCATGTTAGAATTTTCTTGCCAAACCCTCCTCTCCATTGGTGGTTGCAACATCAATAGATAGTCTTCTGTCTGAACAAAATCAAGGATTTGATACTTTTCATTACAATAGTATATTAAAACGACTTCGAAGGACGTTTGGTAAAAATAATAATTCAAATCAATGTTTTTTTAAAGAAGAAATGTAGTCTAATTTAGAATTCATAATTTAAAAAGTTCAAATTTTAAAATTTGATTAACTGTAACAATTTTTTATTTAAATGAAAAATTATATACTTATATTTTTTCTTTGAATTAAAAGTTAAAAAATACTTAAAACAATTTGTAAAAAGCTTGTCAAACACGTCCTTCACCGAGTCTTCCTATTAATATTTAATCAAACCTCAGTTTCCATTTAGTATCATCATAACATGTGAGATTTATGTGCATGTAGTCTAAATATATAATTATAGTTAATAAATTCTGCCTAGCTAGCTAGGCACGTTGACACATTGACTTACTAACCCACGACATCATTTTAATATATATATATATATATATAATATTTAGGTTAATTACGTTTATCCAACTAACCCATAATCCAGCTTTCTGAATTTATTTTTGTATTTTAAAAGTATTTTTAAAAAATTTTAAAATTTTATTATTTTTTTGTTTTAAATTAATATATTTTTGGCATTTTTAAATCATTTTGATGCGTTGATATCAAAAATAATTTTTAAAAAATAAAATGACATCATTTTAATGTATTTCCGCGTGATAAGCACTTTAAAAAACAACCGCAACTATACTCCCAAACAATTATCCCTGTTTTTTTCTGCGTTTTAAAAGCGCTTTTGAAAAAATTTGAAATTTTTTTATTTACTTCAAATTAATATCTTTAGTGTTTTCAAATTATTTTGATGCGCTGATGTCAAAAATAATTTTTAAAAAATAAAAAAAATATTATTTTGATATATTTCAACACGAAAAATTATTTGAAAAACAACCGCAATCACCATGTATCCACTGTTGAAGCAATTTTAGTAAGGTTTCACCACGGAATGATTATTTCATGGTCAAAATACTTATAAGAGAAATTGCTCAGAAATTATAAAAGAAACAAGAAGAAGAAATTACTCAGAATTTGTAACGGACGAATCCAAAAGAGACAAACCGATAATTATTACTGATTACAGAAAACCATCGACCCCGAGAAAAAAAAACATCAAACCATGAGAATGCATTTGAATTGTTCTGTCGTTTATTTTAACTGAATTAGAAGAGTGTTTGTTTTTGTTTCTAAAGTGTTTTTTTAATTATTTTTTATTAAAAAAAATATTAAATTCATGGGTTTTTTTAAATTTTTTTATGATAATTTAATGTGTTAATATATATACAGATAATATTATTTTAATATAATTTAAAAAAACACTCTGCACTTTATTATCATACACACACTATGAGGTCATTAGCGACTGCATATTTCAAAACTAGATGACAAGGAGAAGCAATATTAGCTATAAACTAATATTATATAAAAATTATCTCACAGTATATTGAACAAATACATGTCATTAGCATTATTTATTTTATTTAATAAAAAAATATATTTAAATCAGTGTACACGTCATAATAATGGCCATGGCTCATCCCACCTCGTTCCATTTTCAACCTGTCAATCAATTTACAGTGTGATTCCAGGTGCCTCGCCGCCTTCTTCTTCTTCTTCTTTGTATTGTTTATTTTTTGTCTGCAATGGGCATTTCAAAGTGGAAAATACACGTCACGATGCATAAATCAACTTTAATAGCTGAAGGGTGGAAAAAGGTAATGGGCACTGCTGCATAAATAAATATTCACGAAATACGGAAGAAGTGATCATTGAGAACCCAAAACTGAGTTTAGGACCATCACATAACACAAATTTTCAGGAGTGGAAACAAAAAAAAAAAAAACATGCAGACAAAGGGAGCTTGTCATGCTGCCCCCATTAAGGTGGCAGTGCGCTCTGGACTATCCTAACACCGATAGGGTTTTGGATGTTGAAAGAAATAGGATGTTGATACAGTGAGCTATATGCTGTATTGCTTTCAACTATCTAGTAGAGAAAAAAAGGCAAACAGGAGCTTTCAAATATAATACTTTCAATTAGTTTGGGCCTGCCTGTCTTTGTTCTAGACAGGCCAACTCTACATGATGGTGAGAGAGTCTGAACTCACCCTGCTGCAAGCCTGCGATCTTCAAATGGGGATAAATCTTCCGAGCTTTGAATCCTCCAGGAGGAAGGGAGGAAAGTTTTTCTGATAATTTATAAATGATGCCAAGCCTTTTCTGTTCATTCACCATAGCTGCAAATACAATGTTTGTGTGTGTGTTGAAGGAGATGGATAGTTTGGTTGGGCCTAACAGATGGAATGGTTCAAAGTCTTGAATCTTTTCATCCATATTTGCCTTTGCCCTATTGCCGGGCAAACCTGAAGCAAAATCAACCCTCTCTACCACTGTTATCACAGTAGCTATCATTAGCACATGGAATGCTGCTGCACACCTGAACCTCTCTACTTGATGGTGGAGTCACTACCTGGCGCACTAGACAAATTGAAATACTTATATGATACATGCAGGAAAATCCATCAACTTGTTCTTGTGTTTTTCAGAAATTCTCGACATACACTTGTTTTTTCGGAGAAACTCCTGTCACTCCCTGGCGCACTAGACAAATTGAAATACTCACATGATACATACAGGAAAATCCATCAACTTGTTCTTGTGTTTTTCAGAAATTCTCGACATACACTTGTTTTTTCGGAGAAACTCCTGTCATTTGTAATTGTATTTCAAGTATGGCATGGTTGATAGTTGAAACTGCTTTGGCAAGTGAAGGGCCAACTACTAAGAGGCATCCCCTTTTCTTCCACAAAATATTAAAAAAAAAGTTATTATAAAAAGTTACACAATGATAGCTGCACAAAAAAGATTCTGGGATCAATTGACCAAAAGGGCTTTCCAGATACTAGAGCTATACGCTACTATACATATAATTACAAGAAACACTAATCAGTAAAAAATCAGTTCACAGATTTATTCTTGAAGGCAGGCATATTCCAGGAGCTTGCTCTTTCACCACAAGGCCTTTACAAGTAACTAGCTTTACAATACACTGGGCACCAGCTTGGGATTTCTGCTTGGCTTCACTGAACCCTCTCCCAACAACCTCTTCAATCCAATCCCCCATCGCTCTCTTCTTCTCAGACAACCACGAAGCTGCCAGTATCTGTACCATGACTTCATGATCAATCTCCAGCAATACCTCGGATCCGAATACCCTCTGACATTGTTTGCTGATTTCCTTCATTGTCTTCTCAGCAAGAGAATCAAAATCAAATGGCTTGAATACCACCTTTTCATCCACTTGATCAGAAAAATATTCCAACCAAGCTTGTGAGCTTTCAGAAATAGAGTCACTGTCATTGTCACTGCAGTTGGCACACTCTCCTGTATCTTCTACAGGAAGATTCAAATCCAGATAGGATCGCAATGGCTTATGGGCCCGTTTGCTAGACTCGCAGGTGCTTTCCTGCTCCATAGAGTCACTGGTTACATCTAGTTTTCTTTTATTTCCAGATGAGACTGCAGAGGTTACTTCTCTTGAAATCCTAACCTTCATTTGACTGCTTTTAGTGGCAGCCTCTGCAACATGTTCCACTAATATTTTCATTTGCCAGCTTTTAGCTCTGAGTATCATTTCCTCAGAAAACCTAATGGTTTCTCTCTCTGAGAGTAGGTTTGTATTACCCACTGTAATTGTTGAGGTTGCCACAAAAATTGTACTGTTGGTGCTAACTTCTCTTCCACGTGAATCTGGAAATTTACCAGTCCTCAAAGCGTAGGACAAGCTATTTTGGACCAAAGGATCAGCCTTGTCAACATTTTCAAGAAAGATTAACGAATGGGGTTTCTTGCTCAACTTTGAGGCAATATAATCAACAAAAGTTGTCGACCTCCCTAATTCATCATCATGTAATTCTTGGCTTTCAAGCATTGAGTTTGATGAGTTAACCTTACCATGGGAGCCCAAATCCATGGAGACGAAGCTTTGGATACTGCCAAACATTACCATAGCAAGTGCTGATGCGATTTTTTTCTTTCCAATTCTGTCAGGTCCAAGGAAAGCAAACGATATATCTCCTTTGGAATTTGAACCATGGTGTCTTCCATGTCCAGCTTTGCAGCGGGATACAGCTTCGCTAATAGCAAGCGTGGCTCTATCTTGCCAACCAACTTGTTCAGAAAGAGCTCTCATCACTGATTTGAAATTTCTTAAATTGAATTGCCCTCCGGAAGAAGGGCCAGAGCAGGAAGAAGATTGTGCAATTTGAAGTGAAGTATTGTCATCATACTCCACAGAACTGGAACCTGAGAAGTGCTCCTGATGCTCCCTAGGGTCACATAATTTTGTAGTAATCAGCTCTCGAGTGCTTGATGCATAAAGTGTTCCCAACCCCAAATCTGTGGTTACAGAAGTGACAGAAAAAGATGATGTCCTGTCAGTGGGCAGACTCACATTGGCCATAGGGTTAGGGGTAAACCAAGGGCTCTCTTTCTCTTCTTGCTGACATCTTGGAACTTCTTCAAGTAGCTTAGATTGGTGATTAACATTCTCAACTTCAGAAACCGCACAGTATTTCCCTGGAAAGATCTTTTGCTTGTCCAAACAAGCGCCAAGATTTAGATATGCACATTGATTCTCGTTTAGTGATGAATCTCTGCTGCTACTATTGCTTCTGCTCTCTTTCCTACCTGTTAGGTACTGAAAACCCTCAGCAATGGCGGCCTGGGATGTGGCTTGGGAAACATCAAATTTGGAGAATGGCTGAGCATGATGGAGACGTTGACAAATATCATCCCATCTATTTTGCAGACCCAAAATTTTAGCATTCAATGAAGTACCGTCATCTTTGGTCTGCACTGAAGATGAAGCACACGCTTCCATAAATATTGCCACTAATACCAAAGAAAAACAGAAAATACATAGTGTGCTGTGTGTGCATGGTGAGCTAAGTCAAAGATTTGCATCCACGAAGTGACACACCTTGACCATGTCCACCGCCTTTCTCGTGTCAAGTTCAGCCATTTGTAGCGAAGAAGGTAAGTTCTCTGAGCACTGTTCAGCAACTGATATTGTTGGTCCCATCTTCAGAATAGCAGCAACATCTTGCTCATACTTTGCATTGCAAAGGTGACAACGAGTGATTGATTGGTTTATGCTGTTTGATGGAATTTTGAAATCAGATGGGGTAGAAAAGAACCCACCAAACGGAACAAAAGACCCCAACAAGCTGTAAGTGTCATGAGCAGGTAACTGTGAGATTGAATGGGTAAAAGATGGTCAGAAGCTAAACTGTATGCACAGCATACATATTTGCATAATTGATTTTTGAATATCACTAGCCATTAACATGGTGTCATATCTCATTTTCAACAAAAAGATAAAAATGAAAAATATAACCACAAGTAAAAAGATCTACACTAAATTTGACTTCATGGAACAAGAATAATGCTTCGGTAGCAAGAATAAGTGCCATTTGAACATGGTAATACTTGGCACACAAGCAATATAACTAACAACAAGCACAAAGGAATAGAACCACCTAGTAGCCAAAAAAAATTATGTAAAGAAAAAGCTTAGAAAATGCATATACTAATGTAATCAAGACAACAAATTAAAACACGAGTAAATAAGTCTAAAACAGCAGCAAACTCTGGCTCATGGAAACAATCATTAACAAATAAAATAAAAATAAAAATATCAAATTCAGGCCAATCTTTTTCCGCCATATCCTTTCCCCTATCTTCTTCCTACAGTATGCTACCATCAGAAATGCACACATCAAACTTAGACTCCACCACCCTGCATAGAAATTCTTGCATCCAAATTTTAAAAATATCCAACGAAAGCATAACATTATTTTCAGCTTTTGACGCAACAAAAAAGAAGGGTTATCACAGGATAAAACAACTCACCTCGATTTCGTGCCAAAACCTCCAATGGGACTCTTATAAGAAGTAATAGGCAGAATCCTAAGATCCCAATCCTTTTCCACACCGGAAAACCGCCCTACAGACTTCAAATATGTGTCATAACTATCTGCAGCTCCCACCAACCAGATTTTCTCCCTAAAACCCTCCAATAAACCCGTCAATTTCGAAACTAAATAACTCAAGGCATCCCTACACACATTTTCACCAACCAAAACCTTGAGATCTCCAATATTCACAACAATCCCCGGACCCGAACACCGCTCCAATTCCTGACCCAACTCGTCAAACTTCAACCTCATCTTCTCTTTGTCTCCCCCTCCTTCACTAACAAAATGAATAACCTCATCTTCAACGCTAATTACACTCACCCCACTAATCTCACTAGGCAAAACGCCTCCTTTGTTATCTTTATTTACACTATCAACAAAACCCTTTAAAGCATTACTTGCATAAACCCCAACAAGTAATAAGTTTCTTCCCTTCCCTTCTCTCCTCACTAAAGCCTCCCCAATTCTCCTACAAACATCATCATCGCCGACATCATCATCAAGCCCACTACTAAACGGAAAACTAAACCCGGGTGGTCGCCCAGGAACTGTACTATTCGAGCCTGGTAAGTTACATAGAAATACGGGGGCACATCCAGCCCGTGAGAATTTCGAACTTTGAATAACCGGCGGGTGAACTATTGCCATCTTTATATCACAACTCCTAAACCCGGCTTCCCCAAATACGCGACTCACAATCGGATCATCCAAAATCGATAAAATGAAATGTTTCATTTCAACTTTCAAAACCGACGCCGCTTGCTGGTTACAGTGTATTTGGTGCATATGAAAATTATCAGGGTGTCTGCGTTGATTCGCCTGTGACCGTTTGATCGCTGCCATCAGGGAGTTCGATATTGGCGGGTCCTCCTCGAGCGTCTTCGAAGATGGTAACCGGTCTAGAGAGACGCCAACGCAGAGGTCGAGGACGTGAAACTGGCGGCGCGAGGAGTACGCGCTCGTGGTGGTACGTGAGCAGGCGTTCTTGAGAGTTGAGGCCGGGAGAGCTAGTAGAGCAGAGACAGCGTGCAGAGAGGTCGTCTGGGAGTGGCTTCTTCGACGCGCCACCGCAACGGCTTCGTCTAAAGCACGCGCCGCCTCCTCTGTCAAGCATTGCCTCGCTACGCCTACCGGCGTCGGCATCGCCGGCTAGCCAACAGAGACCTGTGCGTGTATATGTGTATATATTGAGGAAGATAAGGTCTGAATTTCTTTATGATTTTAAGGTTGTAATAAAAAATAGGACAAGGTGTTGTTTACTTCGACAGCTTTATGAATTATTTATTGATGAAGAGAGTGGGGAGAGGTGAGGTGGAGTCGAGTCTGGGCGTGTGGGTCCGGTTAGTTAAGCAATGGAACAAAAGAAAACTCACCGTTGAGTCTCGGCATAGATTCTCTTCTTCTCGTGGGTTTTATTTACCTCCACTCTTCTTCTTCTTCTTCTTCTTCAGGCGTAGAGAGAGAGGGAGAGAGGGAGAGAGAGATGCTGTGCCCACTGAAGCATGTCACACGGAGCAACAATGACAGGAGAGGGGATGGCAGGAGTCAGTGTCTCTGCTTTTTGGGTGTTAAATTGAGGATGGAATATGAGAAGATTGTATTTGATAAGGTGATAGATTTGGTTTTGGATGTCTTTTTAATTAATTAGCATATTAGGATGACCTTGCAAGCCTGCACCACCACACATTTTTCTTTTATTGTTTCGGACAACCAATGATCTCTTCAGATGATATATTAGTGGATTAATGGTGAGTTTAGCAGCGCGGCAAAACATTAATCGTTTAAAATTTAATTATTTTTTTAAAAAAATTAAATTGTTTTGATGTACTATAATTAAAAAATATATTTAAAATATATATATTATTTGAATATATTTCTAAATAAAAAATACTTTAAAATACAACCTTAGCATAGTCCCAAAAAAACTCTAAGTTTATCTAATTATAAAATAATTATTAAAAAAAATACAAATAAAAAAAATTATAATACTAATAAAGTAACTAGATTAGTTGTGAGCTTTGTTACTTTAAAGAAATAGATAAATATAAAGAATAATAATAATAAAAACAATAACTCATAAAAAATAATAAAGAATATGTTCACCTAATATATTTTTTTCCTATTTATGTTTATTTTTTAAAAAGTAAATTTAAAGAGGAATTAATAGAATATCAATAATACTTTCTAAAATCATAAAATTTCTTTTTATATATTCTATATAAGGAATCATTAAAATTTAAAAGTCACTTTTAATTTTATTATTATTATTATTATTTTGCTATTGCTATTGCTATTTAAACACTATGAGATATTGATTTCAACTTGATTTTTTTAAAATCTAAACTATTTTTTTAAATTAAAACTTTTTAATGTTTGTGAATCGTTTTATATGTTGATGTAAAATATAAATTTAAAAATAATTAAAATAAATATTATTTTAATATATTTTTAAATAAAAAAATATTTTAAAAAAATCTTATAAACACATAAGGATTCGCAAAGATGTTTGATAAAAAAAAAAATTATAATCCTAGAAGTAATCCAACTCTATGGGCTAGAAGGGAGGGTCGTAGGTTACAAAAGGTGCTGGAAAAACATATAAACATGGAGGATCTCGAGCGTTGAGAACAAGATTGTACTTTCTCAACTTGACAACATGTCTTTATAGAGCTATTTAAAAAAAAAAAACTATCACGTCAAGAAAAATTATCAGAAACAATAAAACGTGATGGCTCAATACTGCAGAGAACATGGTTTTGTCTTTTAAAAAAAATTAAGTTTTCTTTTAATGTTTTATTTTGTATTTAATTTCGGAAAAATTCTTTTATTTTCTATATATATACACTTTATTTTATAAACAAATATTTATTTTAAAGTTATATTTCTTATATATTCAACATTGCATAATATATATTTTTCCTTTATTTTATTCACTTAGTTTTATAAGGATTTCTATTTCTATTATGTTTTAATGATTTTAATAAAAAAAACTTAATAGACATGAATGGGTAAATATTTATTTTTATAAAATTATATATCTTAATTTATATTTATTTTTTAATTTTTCTTTTAGTTATTGTTTTTTTTTTGTTTATTGACACTAATGATTATTGATCTATTTAATTAGATATCCAAATAAGTTTTTTAATCTATATTTTAAAATATATATATATAAAAAAAAACATTAAAATAATCTATCCATCCATAATTTTAAAAAAATAATTATGAACCACGATAGAGTGACAATCAAATATCTAGTATCTATCAAATTAACATAGCCAAAAAACAATATCCGAGGAAATAACGAAGCTGCTATGCTGCG
>Ga0307509_10012308_pt1 | contig 10247 bp, 8 predicted proteins | sample 10_EM_MG_FD_202245 | JGI IMG/M metagenome (GOLD analysis project Ga0307509, IMG submission 202245) | Populus trichocarpa ectomycorrhiza microbial communities from riparian zone in the Pacific Northwest, United States - 10_EM | ecosystem: Host-associated > Plants > Roots > Unclassified | place...
CAGTTATATTGCATGAAAAAATATAGAGCTGTGTAAAAAAGTAGAGCAAAAGTAAAAAAGTACATGGAAAGTGTAGGGGTTGGCTTTTCACAAGTAGTCTGTACTTTCATAATTTTTACTTTTTTTAGTTGAAAAAAGCAATAAAAGCACTAAAAGTTGCAAAAAAGCAAATGAGGGGTCTTCCTGATGGGAGCTTTGACAAATTGTTTGGGTTGGCATATGGAATGCTTTTACCGTATCCGGGTAGGCACACCGACCTCACGTGTAGCCGGACTGCATTTCTGAGATAATAATATCGAAATCTCACGAGATCTCACGTGCTGGTACCCTGACCGAGAAAGCAAGCGTCTGTTCTCCCACCTGAAGTCACTCACCTGCCTCCCACAACCAATCAACCACTGACAATAGTCCTAGCACCACCGGGTTATATATTCCAATTGATGGTTCTTCCGGAAGCACATTGATGACCGAGAATCACGCTTATCGCCAGACGGCGGAGGAATTACCCACTTCCGGTGGCAGCCAGTGTCGAGGTTTAAATACGCATTTTACACAGTCCCACGCAACGATCACTGACCATTGCGTTGTAGGCCATATCACAATCGATATGCTGCCAGACGAGGTCCTCCTCGCAATATTCGACTTCTGCGTGTGCGTAGCTGACGGAGAAGGGAGATGGATGACGTTGATACACGTGTGTCGAAGGTGGCGATACATCGTGTTTGCGTCCCCACATCGCCTGGACCTGCGACTTGTCTGCACAGATAGAACACCTGTTAGGGAGATGTTGGATATCTGGCTAGCGTTGCCCATCACTGTGCGGATCTCTGGCCTTTGTGGAGGGGTACCCGATGATGTCGTTGCCGCTCTCGAACACAATGGCCGCGTTTGTGAAATTTACGTCGATGGTATTTCAGATGGTGGAGTCAAAGGACTGGCGACGGTGCCAGTGATGCAGGACCCATTCCCCGCACTGACACATCTCCACCTAGACGCGTACTATGAAACACCAACCGTCCCCGATTCGTTCAACTTCCTGGGTGGATCCGCTCCGCGTCTACGATCACTGTACTTGAGGGACTTCGTATACCCCGCCTTCCCGAAACTACTTTTATCTGCCCCTGGCCTTGTCAGTCTTTCTCTTTTTGAAGGATCTTGCATATCTTCCCAGATGATGGTCGACTGCTTGGCCTCATTGACTAGGCTCGAAACACTCGTAATTCATTCTCGGCCCGGTTGGCCCGGGCCTCATGAAGGCTACCGCCGACCAAGCCGACCTCCTCTGACACAGCGCACTGACCTCCCACTCCTCCCCGTGCTTGCCACACTTACCTTCCACGGAGCAACCGAGTACTTCGATGACATTTTTACTCACATAGATGCCCCTCGACTAGAAGACATCATAATGAAATTCAACGACCCACCCCTCCTTGACTTCTCACGAATCTTCCTGTTCACCGGTCTCAAGGAAACGTTCGAGGCGCTCGATCAAGCACACATGGGCATAAAGAATTATGACTACGTCAACGTCATACTTTCCTCACGAAGTGGGACAACCGGTGACACGATGTTCGTGTTGTTGATCCCACGCAGAAATGACGAGTCGAATTGGAAGGTTTGGTGGCTGAAGCAGGATCGGCGCTATCCTCTGATCCCACTATCCCATGCCAACTTCGCATCCCCCGACGTCCGCGAGTATAACCCTCCAGCAAGCGCCGTGGGGAATGACCAATGGCTGGACCTTTTCCGCGTGTTTTCCGCTGCGAAGAACTTGTACCTATCCGAAGCACTTGCGATATGTGTCGCACCTGCTTTACGAGAGCTTGTCGGTGAAGGAGTAACGGAAGTGCTACCTGCACTGCAGAATCTTTTCATAATAAATTTCGAGTCTTCGGGACTCATCAAGGACATTGGGGAGTTTGTCGCAGCAAGAGACCGCTCCGGTCACCCCGTAACTGTTCAAAGTTGGATAGAGGAGATAAGGGAGTGAGTGTGTCGGGAATCGAGTTGGAAGGAGGGCCCGAGCTGGTTCGGCTCGTGCGGGTGGGGAACGTGTTTTTTTTTTGCTATCCCTTTTATGTCGCTGGACCGTAGACCACATCAGTAGGGCATAGATATGACTGAGCGGCCCATGTTTTTGCATCAGAACAACACCTGTAGGTCTAGGGTGGCCTCCATGTCATGGACAAATCCCAATGGCATCATATTCTATGGTAAATCCACTCTGATCCTATGAAAGTCGCACTCTGAAGCGACATCGGTCTAGCCATCGAGGAAATAAGCAGAGAACGCATATATACGGAATATGCTGCCATTGCATCACGTATTCCTAGGCTCTAGGGAAAAGAACTTTGTTTCCGCAGTGATTAATGACACAGCTTTCCCTTTCGAGGTCCTCGTACATACATAGGGGCACACAGTTGCCTAGCCTACTTCTGGCTCAGGCTCAATCTTTTGTTCACTAAGACTGGAGCCGTGCTTCTCGGCTTCTACGCTTGTCAGAACGAATCGATTTCTACATTTAGAGCATATCTCGTTGAAGGAATCGATTTGCTTTGCCACAGCATGGGTCGTTGATCTTCTTTTGAATGTGACTCGGTGCTGCATTGCCGTGTACAAGAGATGTCTAGAGTATAAAAAATTCAATGCAGCTATGTCCTCCAGTTTCTCCTCATTATTATGCCCCAGGACCACCCTCAGATGCCCAGCCTCCCGCTGGCGGCTCCGACTCCGGCTCCAACTCGGGCGCTTCCAATAACATCATTGCTAGTGTGCACATCTCCCGGTGGAGAGCGGTCGTTGTGCCCGGCGCGAGCGTCGTATGGCGTATATGCACACGCTGCGGTAGGAGCGTGGCATACCGTTGCTCCGGGCACAGTGACGATGGCCACATCCGCTGCGGTGAGCGTCACGGTTGCCAGAGCAAGCACTGTGGGTCTATAGTCTTCAAGTTACGCTGTACGTAGCGCCGCGAGAGCCCCGGGCTCTGACTAGCATGTGAACCCCAATGCGCGCAAGTGTGGGCAGTTCCTGAACCAGTCAAGGAGCATCGTGGCGAGCGGGTGTGGTAGCAAATCAACTGCCAGTGAAAGGAGTCCCCGGAAGTCGGAACATCATGCTGATGTTTGCGCCACCGCCGGGCCGATTCGGGAGGCGACCCGCGTCGCTTGCTTCGACTCGGAGTTCGAGCGAGTTCAACTTGAAGTTGCAGCGGAGCTACCAGGATACAAAAGACGACACCCTCAATGTTGGCCATTTTGGAGACTCACTGGTCCCTTCACTACCGCAGAAATCGTCTCTGATTAATCTGATTGCCGATTGTTCCGGCAGGCAAATTCGATTTGACGTATTTTCCTGTCTGTCAGGAAAATCTGGTTCAACTATGCAATGGGGGTTGCCGCACAGACCGACGTGAGCACTCGGCGGGCTATAGCCGGACCAATGATGGACTGTGTTTATCGAAATCTCACGTGTTACTGTCGTACCCCTGACCGAGATGGCTCACCTTGAAGTGTCTCACATACTTCCCGCAACCAACCAATACTCCTAGCACCACCGGGTTATCTCTTCCAACTGGTGGCCCTTCCAGAAGCCCATTGATGACAGAGAATCACGCATATCGCTGCACTGCGGGGGAATTATCCACTGGCAGACAGTGTCGAGGTTTTATTACACATTTTACACAGTCCCTGCAACGACTGCTGACCGTTGCGTTGTAGGCCATATCACAATCGATATGCTGCCAGATGAGGTCCTCCTCGCAATAGTCGACTTCTCCGTGTGCGTAGGTGACGAAGAAGGGAGATGGGTGACGTTCATACACGTGTGTCGAAGGTGGCGATACATCGTGTTCACGTCCCCACATCGTCTGGACCTGCGACTTTTCTGCACAGAGAGAACACCTGTCAGGGAGATGTTGCATATCTGGCCAGCACTGCCCATCGCCGTATGGATTTATGATGCCCCTTATGAAGAGATACCCGATAATATCGTCGCCGCTCTCGAACACAATGATCGCGTCTGTGAAATCTACGCCCGTCGTATTTCAGGTGATGAATTCGAACAACTGGCGACAGTGCCAGTGATGCAAGGCCCATTCCCCGCACTGACACATCTCCATCTTGACGCGTATCTTGAATCGTACACTAATGAAGCTGAAACACCAATCATTCCCGATTCGTTCCTGGGTGGATCCGCTCCGCTTCTACAGTCACTCCACGTGATGGACTTCGTGTACCCCGCCTTGCCGAAACTACTTTTATCTGCCACTGGCCTTGTCAGTCTTTCTCTTCATGACAGATGTTACTTTTCTCCCCAGGTGATGGTCGACTGCTTGACCTCATTGACCAGGCTCGAAACACTTGTAATTCAATTTTTTCGATTTCCTTGGCCCCATGAAGGCTACTGCCAACCAAGCCAATACCCAACTCCCCTGACACAGCGCACTGACCTCCGACCCCTCCCTGTGCTCACCACACTTGTCTTCCAAGGAGCAACCGAGTACTTCGATGACATTTTTACTCACATAGATGCCCCTCGACTTGACAACATCCAGATAGTTTTCACCACAAATCCACCCACCTTTGACTTCTCGCGAATCTTCCTGTTTACCAATTTCAAGGAAACATTCGAGGCGCCCGATCACGTACATATGGGCATAGAAAGTGATCGCTCCGTCACCGTCACACTTTCTTCACGAAGAGGCACAACTAGTGGCGAGATGCTCATGAGGTTGGCCCCACGCGGAAACGAGGAGTCAAATTGGAAGTTTTGGGACCTGAGGCATGATCGGCGCCGTCGTCTGGCTTCACTACTATCCCCCGCCAACTTGAACTTCGCACGCCACGATTCGGACATCCGCAAAGGTACGCATACATTGCGCGACGTTGGGAATGACCAATGGCTGGACCTTTTCCGCTTTTTTTCCGCTGCGAGGAACTTGTACCTATCCGAAGGACTTGCGATATGTGTCACACCTGCTCTGCGAGAGCTTGTCGGTGAAGGAGTAACGGAAGTGCTACCTGCGCTGCAGAATCTTTTCATAATAAATTTCGAATCTTCGGGACTCATCAAGGAGGCCATTGGGGAGTTTGTCGCCGCGAGAGAGCTCTCCGGTCACCCTGTAATTGTCCAAAGTTGGACAAAAGAGATAGGGGAGTGAGTGTGTCGGGAATCCGGTGGTTGCAAGTGATACTGATTCAAAGTTTCCATTTCTAATACCAAGTTGAAAGGATGGCTCGAGCTCGTTCGGCTCGCGCGTGTAGGGAACTTTCTTTTCTTGCTATCCCTGTTATATCTCTGGGCCGTAGATCACATCAGTAGCGCGTAGACATGACTGAGCCGCCCATGTGTTTGCATCAGTATAACACCTGTAGGTCTAGGGTGGCCTCCATGGTATGGGCACATCCTAATGGCATCAAATTCTGTGGTAAATCCGCTCTGATAATATGCAAATTGCACTCTGAAGGGACATCGAGGCAATTAGCAGAGAGCGCAGATATTCGGAATATGCTGTCAATGCATCATGTATTCCTACGATAAAGGATGCGAGAGAGAAAAAACCATTGTTTCCGCAGTGATTAATGACCGAAGACCACAGAAGATGCATGTACTAAGCCCGAGTGATAAGAAACTTATACACGAGGCGATTGTTCTCCCCTGATCCTTGATCCTCGTACACTTGTAGGCGCATACAGGTGCCTACTTAGAGTGCAATACTTTCCTCTTCTCAAACCTCAGCTTTTGTTCCCTAAGACAGGGGTCGTACTTGTCGACCACGGTGTCACACTGCCGAGTCCGACGATACACTTGTCAAAACGAATCAATTTCTACATTCAGAGCATTCTGGTGAAGACAAAAATAAGGCCATGTGTCCTGCCGCTGCTTTGTCCAACTTTGCCTCGAAGTGGCCACTTTTTCCACAGACACCAAAACTCCCTGACGACTTCCCATCCGTACATCGAAGAGAAAAGTTGTGAGCTGCGAGACAGGAAGGCAGTAGGTGCACGTTGTTGGACCGCTTGTCTTGCATTGGCGAGCGATGGCGGTGACGCCGGTGAGGGAAGAGGACGCAGGATGTCAGATGCTGGTGTCTTATTTTCTCTGCTTTGAGAGCGCCTACTCACTTGGCGGAACCACGTGAGTACTGTATATGCCCAATCATGGTAGTGATCGGGCTGCTGGCAACTTGAAGTCTCCCCACATACCTCCCGCAACCGCTCAATCGATATCTCCTAGCACCGCCAGGTCATCTCTTCCGATTGGTGGTCCACGGGAGCCCATTGATAACCGATAACCACACATATCACCAGACGACGGGAGAATTACCCACTGGCAGACAGTGTTGAGGTTGAATTACACGTTTTACACAGTCCCATGCAACGACCGCTGACCGTTGCGTTGCAGGCCATCTCACAATCAATATGCTGCCAGACGAGCTCCTCCTGGCAGTATTCGACTTCTACGTGTGCGGAGCTGACGACGAAGGGAGATGGGTGACACTAGTACACGTGTGTCGAAGGTGGAGACACATCGTGTTTGCGTTCCCACATCTCCTGGACCTGCAAATTGTCTGCACAGATAGAACACCTGTTAGGGAGATGTTGCATATCTGGCCAGCATTCCCCATCACCGTGCGGGTCTCTGGCCTTAGTGGAGGGATACCCGATAATGTCGTTGCCGCTCTCAAGCACCGTGATCGCGTTTGTGGAATCTACATCAAGGCTGGTTTTGGTGATGGATTCGGAAAACTGGCGACAGTGCCAGTGGTACAGGACCCATTCCCCGCGCTGACACATCTCCATCTTGGCGCGTATGATAAAGCACCAATCGTTCCCGATTCGTTCCTGGGTGGATCGGCTCCACGTCTACGATCACTCTCCTTGAAGAACTTCAAATACCCCGCCTTGCAGAAACTACTTTTATCTGCCACTGGCCTTGTCAGTCTTTCTCTTTCTGATAGAACTTACATTTCTCCCCAGACGATAGTCGACTGCTTGACCTCATTGGTCAGGCTCGAAAAACTTGAAATTGAATTTCGACCCGATTGGCCTTATGGAACCCCCCGCCGGCCAAGCCGACATCCACCTCCCCCGACATGGCACACTGACCTCCGACCCCTGCCCGTGCTCGCCACACTTGCCTTCAGAGGGGAAATTGAGTGCTTCGACCACCTTTTCACCCACATAGATACTCCTCGACTCGAAGACATCGACATGCAATTCAACAATCCACCCTTCTTCGACTTCTCACGAATCTTCCTGTTCACCGGTCTCAAGGAAATGTTCGAGGCGCTCGATCAAGCACATATGGTCGTATCAAAGTATCGTTCCGTCAACGTCACACTTTCTTCACGAAGAAGGACAACCGGTGGCAAGGTGCTCAGGTTATTGTTCAAGGGCCGGGCGGTTTGGGGGCGGATTCAGGATCAGGGCTGTCAGTTATCCCCCGCCAACTCCGAACGCATGGATGTCCGCGACGTTTCTGCAATGCACCACGTGGAAAATGATGAATGGCTGGAGCTTTTCCGCTTTTTTGCCGCTGTGGGAAATTTGTACCTGTCCGAAGCACTTGCGATGTGTGTCGCACCTGCTCTGCAAGAACTCGTCGGTGGAGGAGTAACGGAAGTGCTACCTGCGCTGGAAAATCTTTTCATAGAAAACTTCCAGCGTTCGGGACTTATGAAGGAGGCCATTGGGGAGTTCGTCACTGCGAGAGAGCTCTCCGGTCACCCTGTAACTGTTCAAAGTTGGACAGAGGAGATAAGGGAGTGAGTGTGACGGGAATCAGGTTGGAAGGAAAGCTCACGCATGTGGGGAACATGGTTTTTTTTTTTGCTATCCCTTTATATCTCTGGACCGTCAGTAGTAGACATGACTGAGCGGCCCATCGGAGTAACACATTATCACCCCGCCAGCCATTATTCCCACGTGTATGTACGCAATCCGGGGTCACAACCTGGGCCAGAGAAGCGTAAATACACTCGACAACGGAGATGGCCACGCCTCTCCTTTTCTCCAGTAACTCGCCAAGCTTTCCACCGTACCACCCTCGCCTATGCGATCGTCAATCTAGAGCTGATCGTTCTTGGCCGTTCGTGCGCCAAACCGCTGGCCGATTCCCCAACTCACTAAAACGATCGTGTTCGCCGACCTTTTCCGACTCTTCAAACAGACATACTCGTGTGTCTGACGTGCTTCACCCCGCGCCTCACCGACCTGCGCGCCGACGAGCTTGTGGAGCTCATGTGCGCCGTCCAGCACGTTGGCCGCGTCGTCGAGCGCGTGTACAACGCTGACGGGCTCACCATCGCGTGTCAGGTACGATACCGCACCACGGCCTTTCGTCATCCGTTTCTTTTTTCTTTTTTCTGCCAATATTTGAGGGTGAATCGGTCATACAGGACGGTGTCGCGGTGTGCTAGACCGTGCCGCATGTGCACTTCCATCTCCCCCCGCGGCGTCTACAGGGTGATCGCTTCGCCGGGTCCCGAAACGATAAGATTTTCAACGAACTTGAGAAGCCGGTGGGACGCTCCCGCAGGACCTCGCTGCGGCTTCCGATTTGTACCCTGGCCCTGGATTGCCCGAGCCTCTGAGGGTAGATGCAAACGCGATGCGAGAGTCGAGGATGCTCGATCACATGGAAGAAGAAGCAAATTGGTTGGCGGGCTTTTTCAAAATACACGGAGTCAAGATGATGGAAACAGTGTAAGATACAGTAGCCCTGCTGTGATGTGCGTGTATACGCATTCATAAGACAGTTGTGACTTCCCCACCTGATGTTGATGATGTCATACCGTAGCCGTCGGCGGCTCGGTTTTCACTGAGATAACATCACCTGGTCCACTCGCAGGAAGCGGCACGGGCGCTCTCACCACCTTCGCGGGAATTGTCTATACTTTGCCACCTCGGCTGCGTCCAGTGCAACGACGAGATCCGGGCATGCACCAAAGTCGAGCAGACTATGGTGGAGTTAAAGCTAACGATTTTTTTTTTCTAGGAAGGCGGCTGCGGCGAATGTCCGTCCGTTATATCTCGGCACCCGTGCTATAACACCTTCAGTGAGCGGTGAGCGATACCAATAAGTATCTCAGATTCGTTCAGCACTTGTACATCAGCCTGCTTAATCCACACTTTCGGTCTCTTTTAATGTTATTCATATCGACCCATGTCTTCTCCTTTGCTCGTTACCTTCTTCAGAAAGCGTGCGCTGTCAAGGTCTGACAAAGTCTCACCAGAATAGTTTCAAACAACACCTGTGGGCAACTGACTGTACAGTTTATATAGAAATAGGTTTGGCACCAGGCCCAATCTCTCCAAGAATGCTTGATGGCCGGCGGGGAGAATCGACGATGTTTCCCTTCGTACTTGCGAACGGGATGATGGGCACGCACTAGCAGCATTCGCGTCTGTAGGTGACAGATTATCCATCGTTCGTGGTGGTCGCATTCTGCTGTTCTCTGGCCCGCCCGCAATTACCGGGGTCGCCTGTCGTTGCTTGTAGGCACAAAATATCTTTGATAGGAGGGCCATCTTACGAACGCGTTTCGGTATCGCTCAAGTGATATTTCCTTCCTTCTGGGGTCTCAGCTTTATCTGCGATGTCCCACGTACTCAAGCGAGCAACTGTCATCCTTCTGAAAGCCTCAGCCTGCCAGTGGTGACGGCATGGCACACTTCACGCCATATAAAGCTACACGCACAACTAGTCCGCACGGCCACTGGTAGCCTGAGCGGATCCCCACCATGCCCACAGCCCCTCGATATGACATGCTTCTAGGAGCTTTGACATATAGTTTGGATTGGCGTGGCTTGTATGGAATGCAGGACGTCAGCACTCGGCGCGCTGTAGCCGGACCGATGGATATCGAAATGTCACGTGTGCCTTAGTACCCCTGAGATTGTCCGCCGTTCTCAACTCGAATCTCCCACATACCTTTCGCAACACATCAATCAATAATTCCTAGCACCACTGGTTATCTTCCGGAAGCCCATTAATGGCTGAGAGTCACGCAGATCGCTGGACGGTGGAACTACCCACTGGCAGACAGTGGCGAGGTTTAATTGCATATTTTACAGTCTCATGCACGATCGCTGACCGTCGCGTTGTAGGCCATCTCACGATCAATATACTGCCAAACGAGCTCCTCCTGGGAATATTCGACTTCTACTTGTGCGGAGCTGACGACAAAGGGGAATGGGTGGCGTTGGTACACGTGTGTCGAAGGTGGCGATGCGTCGTGTTTT
>Ga0307509_10012309_pt1 | contig 10247 bp, 7 predicted proteins | sample 10_EM_MG_FD_202245 | JGI IMG/M metagenome (GOLD analysis project Ga0307509, IMG submission 202245) | Populus trichocarpa ectomycorrhiza microbial communities from riparian zone in the Pacific Northwest, United States - 10_EM | ecosystem: Host-associated > Plants > Roots > Unclassified | place...
CGTCGTCGGCGGCGTGGTCCAGCACTTCCGCTCGACGCTCGATGCCCGGCGTGCCGGGATCGCGATCGTCCACCAGGAGCTCGCGCTCGTGCCGGACATGTCGATCGCGGAGAACCTCATGCTCGGCCGCGAGCCCGTGCGATTCGGCCTCGTCGATCAGGCCGAGCTCGAGGCCCAGGCTCGCGCGCTGCTCGCGCCGGTACTCGACATTTCGGGCCTCGACTTCCAGATGCCGGTCGCCGAGCTCGGGGTCGGGGTCCAGCAGTGCCTCGAGATCGCGCGCGCGCTCGCGGACCGCGCGAAGGTCGTCGTGCTCGACGAGCCGACCGCCGCGCTGAGCGAGGCCGAGAGCGAGAAGCTGTTCGCGCTGATCCGCGCGCGCCGGGCGCAGGGCGATTCGTTCGTGTACATCTCGCACCGGCTCGAGGAGATCGCGACGCTGTGCGATCGCGTGGCCGTGTTGCGCGACGGCGAGCTCGTGGATGTCGTCGCACCGACGATTGACCTCGTCCCGCTGATGACCGGCGTCGAGGTGAATCGTCCACGTGCACGTGCACGTGACACGTCCACGTGCACGATCCTGAGGGTCGAGGATCTTCGAGTCGCGCATCCCGCGCTTCCCAACCGTTCGGTCGTCGACGGGCTGTCGTTCGACGTCACGGCCGGCGAGGTCGTCGCGCTGGCGGGTGCGATGGGATCGGGACGCACCGCGACGCTCGCCGCGCTGTTCGGCTGCGCGAAGGCAGGTGCGACCGGCACGGTCACCGTCGACGGCAAGCGCGTCGAACTCTCGAGCCCGCGCGCCGCGATCGCCGCCGGCATCGCGTACGTCCCCGAGGATCGCAAGGCGATGGGGCTCGTGCTCGGGCTGTCGGTCGCCGATAACCTCGCGCTCGCGTCGCTCGAGCGGCTCGCGCGGCTCGGCATCGTCGACGGTGCTCGGGCCGAACACGGCGCTCGCGCGCGGGTCGCAGAGATGGCGATCAAGGCCCCTGCCCTCACCGCCGAGGTCGCGACGCTGTCGGGCGGCAACCAGCAGAAGGTCGTGATCGGCAAGTGGCTCGAGCGCGCGCCGCGCGTACTCCTGCTCGACGAGCCGACCCGCGGCGTCGACGTCGGCGCGAAAGCCGAGATCTACGCGCTGATCGAAGACCTCACCGCGCGCGGTCACGCGGTCGTGCTCGCGTCGTCGGATCTGCCAGAGGTCGTGCGGCTCGCCGATCGCGTGATCGTGCTGCGCGAGGGCGTCTCCGCGGGCGAGCTCGCCGGTGCCGAGATCACGGCGATGAACATCATGCAGCTCGCCGTCGGCACGCCGGTGCTCGGCCAGGAGGTCGTCCGTGAAGCTCGAACGTAGTGCGCGTGCTCCCATGCGCGGCACCGACCAGAACATCTGGATCATGGCCGCGGTGCTGGTCGTCCTGTGGACGGCGCTCGCGGTGCTGCCGCAGACCCGCGGCGTGTTCCTCACCCAGGGCAACCTCGCGACGCTCCTGGTCCAGAGCGCGGTCCTGCTCGTGGTCTCCGTCGGGATGACGCTCGTGATCCTGATCCGCGGCATCGACCTGTCGGTCGGCGCCGGCGTCGCGCTCACCGGCACCGTCGCGGCGATGATCCAGTTGAAGTGCGGTGGCTCGGCGCCGCTCGCGATCGCCGCGGCCCTCGCCGTCGGTGCGATCCTCGGCGGATGGCACGGCTGGTGGGTCGCGCGCGGGATCCCCGCGTTCGTCGTCACGCTCGCCGGGTTCAAGGCATATCGCGGCGGCGCGCTCGTGCTGTCCGGGGCGAAGGGCCTGTCGCCGATGGGCGATGACTTCTCGCTCCTCGCCCGGACCGTGCCGCGCGATCCGTCGCTCGCGATCATCGCGCTCGTGCTCGCGGCCGGCATCGCGCTGACGCTCCACGACGCGACGCGGCGCAAGCGCTACGGGCTCGCACCGCTGACCACGCAGGTCGTCGCGCTCCGGCTCGGCGGCCAGATCGCGCTCGCCGGTCTCGTGATGTGGGTGTTCTGGGCGCGCGGCATTCCCGTCCAGGTCGTGATCGCCGGCGCGGTCGCGCTCGCCGGCATCTTCGTCACCAAGCGCACGCGGTTCGGCCGCCACCTCTACGCGATCGGCGGCAACCCCGAGGCCGCGCGGCTCTCCGGCATCGACGTCAAGAAGACGACGATCGGCGCGTTCGTGATCGCGGGCGTGCTCACCGCCGTCGCGGGCGTGATGCTCGCCGCGCGGGTCAACGGCGTCACGCCGGGCAGCCAGGGCAACCTCCTCGAGCTCGACGCGGTGACCGCGGTCGTGATCGGCGGCACCGCGCTCGCCGGAGGTCGCGGCTCGGTCGTCGGCACCGTGCTCGGCACGCTCGTGTTCGCGACGCTCGCGAACGGCATGAACCATCTCCGCATCGACTCCAATCTCCAGCTCATCTTCACCGGCTTGGTCCTGCTCGTCGCGGTCCAGATCTCTCGAGGGAAACGCTCATGATTCGCCCCATCATTCTCGCCGCGCTGATCGCGATGCCCGCGTGCGAACGCAAGGACGGGCCCCAGGTCGCGTTCCTGCTCTCGACGTTGCAGGAGGAGCGCTACCAGAAGGACGTGAAGTACTTCGAGGCGCGCGCCCAGGAGCTCGGCGTCCGCGTGATCACGCTCGCCGCCGACAACGACAACGCGAAGCAGATCTCCGAGGTCGAGGATGTCCTCGCGCAGGGCGTGAAGGTCCTCGTGATCCAGCCGACCGACTCGCAGGCCGCATCGTCGTACGTCCGGCTCGCGCACGAGCACGGCGCGAAGGTCGTCGCGTACGACCGCGCGATCGTGTCGCCCGACCTCGACTATTACGTCTCGCACGACTCGTACAAGGTCGGCGTGCTCCAGGCCAAGGCCGCGCTCGCCGCGACGAACGGCAAGGGCAAGTACGTGATCCTGTCGGGTCAGGCGGGGCACTCGGTCGCGATGGAGATCACGCGCGGCTACGAGGACACGCTCGCGCCGTACATCGCGCGGGGCGACATCGAGATCGTGATGAAGCAGAACCACAGCTCGTGGTCGCCGGAGCAATCGCTGCGCACCGTCGAGGACGCGCTGACCCGCACGAACAATCACGTCGATGCGATCCTCGCGAACAACTCCGGCATGGCGCGCGGGGCGGTCCAGGCGGTCCAGACCGCGGGGCTCCAGCACGTGTTCATCGCGGGCGCCGATGCCGACGCCGCGAATGTCGACTTCGTGTGCAAGGGCGTGCAGTCGATCGAGGTGCTGAAGGACATCGAGCCGCTCGCGCGCACCGCGGCCGAGGTCGCGCGCGACCTCTTGCACGACGAACGCTCGACGGCGTCGACGACGATCACGATGGGTGGCAGGCAGATCCCCGTCGCCGCGGTCCGCGTCGAGGTCGTGACGGTCGACACCGTCAAGCCGCTCGTCGATTCCGGTTTCCTCAGTGCCGACGACGTCCCGGCGTGCAAGCACCACCTGGCGGGCCTGTGAAGCTCGTCGCCGCCAGCTTGCTCCTGTGGTCGTCGGTCGCGTTCGCCGACGAGCCCGGCACGCCGTCGCCCGCGCCCTCGCCCACCGATCCGGCCGGTGCACCCGCGGTGCCGAACCCGCAACCGACGTCGCCCGATCCGAGACCCGCGCCGTCGGTGACGAAGGTCGCGCCCGACGCGACCGGCGCGCTGCCGCCGGCCCAGCCCGACACCACGATCCTCCACAACCCGTCGACCACCGACTCGCTCGCGACGGGTGCGCCGACGGGCGCGACCGCACCCGGCCTCGAGCTCTCCGGCGTCAAGCTCGAGCTCCACGGCTACGCGCGCATGCCGCTCACCACGCAGGGCACGCGCGAGCCGTACCTCGTCGACAACGACTACTACCTCTCGGGTTTCGCGTACACGCGGCTGTACGAGCCCGACTGGACCGAGCTCCACTTCTCGGCGAGCAAGGGCGACTACAAGGTCGAGTTCGGGATGTTCGCGTCCCTGTACTCCGACTACGCGAAGGCCGATGTCGCCGATCAGCTCGGGATCGCACAGGCGTCGGTCACCGCGAACAACTTCCTCGACGTCAAGCGCCTGTCGGTCCAGGTCGGCGTATTCTGGGATCGCTACGGCTACATCGAGCCGTACGACACCTACGCGTTCGGGCGCACCCATCAGGGCGGCGCGAAGATCGCCTACGCGTTCGCGTCGGGGACCCGGCTCCAGGGTGGGCTCGGCTTTCACCAGGCCGACCTCCAGCAGAACCTCGGTCTCACGCCGCTGCTCCACCTCGCAGCTGTCCAGCCCGTCGGGCCCGTCGACGTGGGCGCGTACTTCGTCCGCGAGTGGACGCGCGATCATCGCCAGCTCTCGCCGATCCAGGACGCGACGATGTACGTCGCGGGCCTCGACGCGCGCTACAAGCTGCCGCACGACCGCGGCTCGGCCTACCTCGCGTTCGGCTACTACCACATGGACAAGGCGCTCTACCTCGCGCCCGCGCTCGAGGTCATGCACTCGACCGGCGGTCGCGGCCTGACCGAGAACTTCCTCGGCCTCGACGGCAGCGACGACGGCACCGGCCACATGTACACGCTCGCCACCGACACCACGATCAAGATCGATCCGCGCTCGGCGCTCCGCGTGTTCGGGATGGGCACGTGGGTCCGCTCGCCGCAGGTCGACGAGATGGACCCGCTCAAGAACAAGGACCGCCGGCTCTACTTCAAGTGGGGCGTCGAGCCGAGCTACCTGGTGCTGCCGAAGCTCCGGGTGTCGGCGCGCTTCGATCGCGTCATCCTCGATGTCTACGACTCCGAGAACAGCTTCCGCGTGCTGTCGCCGAAGGTCTCGTTCCCGCTCGATGGCTGGGGCGAGCTGTTCGTCCAGTACTCGCACTACTGGTACGGCGACAAGGTCCAGCTTCGCTCGGGTCAGGTCCCGCTCGAGACCATGCCCGACTCCGACGTGTTCAAGGTCCAGGCGCAGGCCGTCTGGTAAGCTGTGGCGATGGAGCTCCGGCGCCTCGGCGTGCTCGCGTTCGTGGGCATGACCGCCTGCGGTGACGGCGGCCTCGACGGAACCTACGCGCTGACGTTCACGGGTGCGCGGTGCGGCAGGACGTTCGGCTCGCTCACGATCGCGGGTGATCAGGCGTCGGCAGACGAGTTCGACGCCGTGACGGCCACCGAGCTCGAGGGCAGGATCGGGTTCACGCTCGCCAGGACCGACATCGTCGACACCCGGATGGTGACGTTCCGCTTCGTGTTCGACTTCGCGCGCACCGGTGACAACCTGGCCGGCACGCTCGTGGAGACGCCGTTGAGCTGCACGATGGCGTTCACGGGAACGCGCACGTAGCGATCCGGCGCGTCGTCGACGGCGCGCTGTCGAGCCGGTCGATCACGACGCCGCCGGCCGGGCACTGGTTCGCGGCGTGGACGCGGAGCTCGTAGCGGCCCGGCTTCACGACGAAGCGCGGGCGCGCGCCAGGCGTCGGGCCGGTGTCGCCGGCGATCAGCCGGATCGGGGTGCCGAACGAGTCGACCGAGAATAGCGACCAGTGGAACGCGGCCGCGGCGTGAAACGTGTCCGCGCCCGGATCGCGCCAGGAGATCGTGGCGCCCTGGGCGTCGAACACGAGGTCGAGGTCGGTCGGCCGCTCGGGCCGGGCGTGAGCGGTGAACGTCTCGACCAGGTGCTGGGCGAGCAGCCGATCGATCGTGGCGGCGTCGAGGTCCTGGTGCTGGGCGAGCTGCGCGAGGGCGGTCATGCCGGTCCAACGCCGCCTCCGGCGGATCTTCCCGTGCAGCCATCTGCGGCAGCCCCGCCACTACCCGAACGCGAGCTGCCGCCCTCTGCCGCGGGCCCAGGCGCGCGTGTGAGCGATGCTTCACGCATGCGCGCGCTCTGGATCCTCGCGGGGTTGGCCACCACCGCTCACGCCGGCCCGGCCGCGGAGGTCGAAGGCACCACCATCGTCCCCATCGATCCGCAATGGCGTCTCGACCTCGCGGCCCGCGGCGTCGGCTCGATCGCGACCGGCGACACGGGCTCGCTCCGCTCGGGCCTCGCACCTGCCCTCGCGATCCGCGCCGAGCATCGGCTTGGTCCGCTCGAGGTCGGTGGCTCGCTCGCGTTCGCGGTGCCCGCGTGGGCCGGTCAGCTCGATGCCGCGCTCTCGGCCGACTACACGCACCCGCTCGGAGCGAGCTGGGCCGCCGGCGTCGGCCTCGATGCAGGCATCTCGGTCTACTACTTCGACGCTGGCCTCGGCGACAACGCTCCGATGGACGCGGTGAAGTACTGGGGACCGTTCGCGCGGGTTCGCGCGCAGGCTCAGTACCTGTGGCCGCAACCGAACGGCCGCGCGGTGGGCCTCGTCTTCGGTCCCACCCTCGCCGCGACCTGGGCGCACGCGTGGTTCGGCGAGCGCACCGACGGCGCGCGGCTCGAGCCCGGCTTCGAGCTCGGGCTCACGCTGCGCCTCTGAGGTACAATCCACCGAGGATCATTCTCGACCGCGCCTCGGACTATCGGGACCTGAGTCCGGAAGAGTGTCTGGCCGAGGTGGCGGAGCTGTGCCGGGGCGCCGCTCAGTTCATGGAGATGAAGTCGGAGGACGAGCTCGCTCGGATCTTCGATTCCGACCCGCTACCTCCCGACACGATCGCGTTTCTCGAGCGGCTCCAGCGCACGATCCCATGAACGTGTTCGAGGCCGGACGCCGGATCGGCGAGGTACTGGACGAGGGTCGCCAGGATCGGTCTGTTCGTCGGCCGACTCGGCAAGGTCCGCGTGGACGTCTTCATCTCCGAGCATCCGCAGTTCTCCGCGATGGCCGCGCGCGTAAAACGGATCGCGCAGGCGGATGGCTGGGCTGGCGCGTACCTCTCCGCCGAGGACGTCGTGCTCTACAAGCTCGTGTACCACCGCGGTAAAGACCGGGTCGATCTCGAGCGTCTGTTCGCCGCGAGGCCGGGCCTCGACACGGCGTACGTGCGCGACTGGCTGCAGCAGATGTTTCCCGCCGGCGATCCGCGCCACACAACGCTCGACGATCTCGAGCGACGCTTTCTCCGCCGCTAGTCGCGCTCCGCGGCGTGCTCCTCGGCGCCACAGTCGCGGCCCGCGGTCGCGAGGCAGTGCAGCGCGACCTCGTCGGGATCCTCGTGCTCGGCCTCGCTGATCGCGGGCACCGGCTGGAGCTTGTGCTGCTGGAGCTCGCTGTCGAGTGGACGGATGTCCTTCGCGACGACGTCGTCGAACGCCTTCCCCGCCTCGAGGAGCTCGCGCTCGAGGATGGCGATCCGCTCGACCTGGTACTTCGCCGGCCTGCCCTCCCATTGGGCGATCCCGCCGTAGAGCTCGTCGAGGTGCTCGCGGATCCGCTGCTCACCGGTGATCGCCCCGCCTTCGGTGGTCGCGACGATCAGCTTCTTGACCGTCGCGAGCTTGCCGAGCAGCGCCTGGAGCTTGCCGTGCAACGGGTCGTTCGCACCGACCGCCTGCGTGCGCTCCTCGACCGCCTCGCGCGTACCCTCGATCCGATCGACGAGCCCGCTCATGGTGTCGAACACCTTCCCTGCGCGGACGAGCGCGTCGAACTGGGCCTTGCGATCCGCGGCCGTGTACGGCGCGCGGTGATCGAGGCCGACGGCGATCTTGGTCTCGAGCACATCGCTGCCGCGGGTGAGGCGCAGCGTGTACGTGCCCGGCACGATCCGCGGGCCCTGCGACGACCCGAATGCGACCTGTGCAGCGCGGGGAACCCGCGGGCCCTTGATCCGCATGTTCCACACGACGCGATTGATCCCGCGATGCTTCGCCGGGGTGATCGTATCGACGAGCTTCCCCGCGCCATCCAGGACCTCGAGCTTGATCGGACCGTAGATGTGGCGCGTACGCAGGTAGTACGTCGCGACCAGCCCGTTCGGGGGATTCTGGCCGGTGAAGGTCGCATCGCCCTCGCGCCAGCCGCCGTTCGCCGGCATCCGCTGCTGGACGGCGCGGCTCGGCAGGAACGCGTTCGCTTTCTGGACGACCTCGTTCGAGAGCGCGCGCAGCGGCGCGAGGTCATCGATGATCCAGATCCCGCGACCGTGGGTCGCGATCACCAGGTCACCCTCGCGCGGCTGGACCTGAACCTCGCGGACCGCGACCGCCGGGAAGTTGCTACCCTCGAACTTCGCCCACGTCGCACCGCGGTCGACGGAGATCCACAAGCCGAATTCGGTGCCGAGGAACAGGAGGTTCGGCTTCTCGCTGTCCTCCTTGATCGTGTGGACGTAGCCGCGGACGCCCTCCTCGAACGTCGCGAGCCTCGTCCAGGTCTTGCCGCTGTCGCGCGTGACGAACACCCATGGCGTCATGTCGCCGAACGTGTGGCGATCGAACGTCGCGTACGCGACCGCGGGATCGAACCGGCTCGCCTCGACCCAGCTCACCCACGAGCTTTTGGGCAAGCCTGCGACGTTGCCGACCACGTTCGTCCAGGTCTTGCCACCGTCGCGCGTGAGCTGGACGTTGCCGTCGTCGGTCCCGGCCCAGATCACGTTCGGGTTCTTCGGCGACTCGCTGATCGAGTAGATCGTCGTGTGCATCTCCGCCGACGAGTTGTCGACGGTGACGCCACCCGATTGCTCCTGCTTCTGCTTGTCGGGATCGTTGGTCGTGAGATCCGGCGAGATCCGCTGCCAGGTGTCGCCGTGATCGCGCGAGCGAAACAGGAACTGCGCGCCCAGGTAGAGTGTCGCCTTCTGGGTCGGGCTCACCGCGATCGGCGTGTTCCAGTTGAACCGCAGCTTCTCGTGGTAGCCGGCCTTCGGCTGGATGTCGCGCGACGCCAGCGTCTTGCGATCGAACCGGGTGATGGTGCCGCCCTGGCTCTCGCAGTAGATGCGATCGGGGTCAGTGGGATCGACCCAAGACCAGAACCCGTCGCCTCCGCACAGGGGCGTCCACCGCGAGTTCGTGATCCCGCCCGGGTAGGCGCTGTCGCCGACCCACGAGCTGTTGTCCTGGAGCCCACCGTAGACCTGGTACGGATCCTGGTTGTCGACGCTCACGTGATAGAACTGCGACACCGGCAGGTTGTTCTCCTTGAACCACTTGTTGCCGCCGTCCCACGACAGCCACAACCCACCGTCGTCGCCGCCGATCACGTGCCTGGGGTTCTGCGGATCGATCCAGAGGTCGTGCCAGTCACCGTGGGAGCCGCCGCCGCTCTCGGAGAAGCTGCGGCCGCCGTCCTCGCTGACGATCAGGGTGAGGTCGGGCTTGAACAACCGGTTCGGGTTCACCGGATCGACGACGAGCCGCGCGAAATAGAACGGTCGCCACACCATCTTCGAGCTCTGGTCGCGCTGCTCCCACGTCGCCCCGCCATCGCCCGAGCGATACAGCGCGGTGTGCTGCGACTCGATCAGCGCGTAGACGACGCGCGCATCGGAGGGCGCGTACGTGACCTCGACGCGTCCCCACGGCGCTGCCGGTAGGCCCTTCGCTTGCGAGACCGCCTTCCACGTGCCCCCCGCGTCGCTCGAGCGAAACATCCCGCTCGCGCTCGGCGCTGTCGGGCCGTCGCCGCCGGAGCGGAACGTCCAGCCCTTGCGGCGGAAGTCCCACATCCCGGCGAGCATCGCGTCGGGGTTCTTGGGATCGAGCGCCAGGCTCGAGCAGCCGGTCGACAGGTTGCCGCCCGCGAGCACGAGCGCCCACGACTTGCCGCCGTCGGTCGTCTTGTAGACCCCGCGCTCCTTGCTGTCGCTCCACAGCTTGCCGGGCACGCACGCGTACACGGTGTTGTGATCGCGCGGGCTGACGACGATCCGGACGATCCGCTCGGACTCGCGCAGACCCATGTTCGTCCAGGTCTCGCCGCCGTCGGTCGAGCGATAGATCCCGTCGCCGAGGGAGACCGAGTTACGCGTCCACGCCTCGCCCGTGCCGACCCAGATGATCTTCGGGTTCGTCGGATCGATCGTGATCGACCCGATCGACTGGACCGGCTGCTTGTCGAATACGGGCGTGAACGTGGTGCCACCGTCGATCGAGCGCCAGACGCCGCCCGAGGCGGCACCGACGAAGAGCGTCGTCTGGCCCTTCACGTTCACCGCGGCCACCGCCGCGATCCGTCCGCTCATCTCCGCCGACCCGATGTTGCGCGCGCCGAGCCCGCTGATCGTGCCGCCGTCGATCGTCGCCGGCGTCGCCGGTGCGGGCGATCGCACGGTGGCCGCGGGAGTCTGGTCGGCCGGGCCGGCCACGAG
>Ga0307509_10012310_pt1 | contig 10247 bp, 8 predicted proteins | sample 10_EM_MG_FD_202245 | JGI IMG/M metagenome (GOLD analysis project Ga0307509, IMG submission 202245) | Populus trichocarpa ectomycorrhiza microbial communities from riparian zone in the Pacific Northwest, United States - 10_EM | ecosystem: Host-associated > Plants > Roots > Unclassified | place...
AGCATCGGTCGGCGGGCGACTTGGGATCGTTCGAGAACGCCTCCGACCATGCCAGCCAGGCATCGACGTACTTGCGCGCGCTGGCGCGCACGTCTGGATACTCGTCGACGTTGAACAACTTGTAGAACAGGTCGCGCGGATCGAGCCCGATCGTGGGATCGTCGTCAAGCGCGCTGGCGATGTTGGGGAACGGGACGACCGGCGTCAGGCCGGTGTCGATCAGCTGGCTCTCGACCTCGAGATACCAGCCCGTCGGCAAGGCCGGAGGCGCCGCGGGTGCCGGCTTGCCCTTCGCGGTCTTGAGATCCTTGCCCGCGGGGGGCGCCACCTGGGTGGCCTGCATGACCACGCCGATCTTGCTCCAGTTGGCGAGCATGTCGCGTCGCACCTGAAACCGGCCCCAGTCCTCGGCATCGGGCGAATCGGTGCCCGGCCCGCGCACCGACCAGCGCTGCTGTCCGAGCTGCCAGGCTTCGTTCCAGGTCGGCTTCAGCGGCACGTCGTTGGTCGGCAGCGCGTCGGGCGGATCGTCCGACCCCCACACCAGGTCTCCCCAGTTGTAGACGGCGACCGGCCGCTGCGCCGGCCACGACCAGAACACGGTGCGGTTGCCGGGCGGGTTGGGCGACGGCGGATGGGTCGCGCAGCTGTTGTAGTCCGTGTGCCAGGGCAGCGCCATGAACTTCCCGAGATCGCCGGGCTCGAGCCCGTCGGCCTCGACGTGACGCGGCACGTAGCCGGCGGTGAGCAGCGGCCGATCGGGCGCGCGCGCGGTCGCGTACGCGAGCGTCTTGGCACGCACGCGGAACGGACCGGTCGTCGACCACGGCTGCATGTAGATCGCCGATTCGCGCATCACGAAGGTCAGATCGATGCCTGGGCTGAACCGCCCACCCAGGCAGTTCACGAAGGTCGCCTTGTCCAGCGCTTCACCCGGACCCAGCTTCGGCCCGGGCCCCGGGGCGTAGTTGCCCTTGCCCTTGTTCCACTGCTCCAGGAAGAAGTATTGAGTCTTGCGCAGGGTCAGAAACGACTCGCCGTCGCCGAGGTGCAGCGGCATCAGGGCGGTATTGTTCTGCTCGGCAGGATCGTAGGGACTGCGAAAGATCGCCTTGATCCCGGCGAGCGGTGTCGTCACCGGATCGTCGGCCGCGGTGATCGCCGCGAGCGACGCATGGGCCGACATGGCGCGCTGGCTCAGGTTCACCACCCATTGCTGGAGTGCCGCGCTGCTGAAGATCGGCTGTAGCTGGTCATCGAACGTCGGCTTGTAACCCTGCTGGAATGCGCCCTGCTTCGCGTCGTAGATATCGGGCGCCAGGCCGAGGTCGCGGACCCAGCTGTCATAGATATCGTCCCACAGCGAGACCACGTTGAGGATCTGCGGGGCGAATGACGGATCGGTGGCGGTGACCCAGGCCCCCTGCGCGCCGACGTGGCTTCCATCGTCGAACAGGATCTCCGCGGCGACCGGGCCGTCCGCGCTGTCGTCGAACCACTGGTCGTTGTTGACGTCGTCGTCGAGCTGCGGCGGTTGGCCCCTGATCCGCCAGCCCGCCGCCTTGCCAAAGCCGCCGAGCACCAGCAAGCGGCCCTTGCCATCGGTGATCAGCTCGCCGAGCGTGTCGATCGGCCCCGACGGCGCGTCCAGCTGGTTGAACGAATCGGCCGGGAACGACTTGGGGTAGCTCGGCAACGGCACCACCTTGCCCTCGCCGGTGTCATAGTACTGCGCTGGCGTCGGCCGGTCGAAGCGAACCGCGGCCGCGTTCGCGCCGACGACGACGCGCGGTCCCGGATCGATGGTCAGCTTGAACACCCGCGTGGGGTCGTTCATCAGCCGGATCCGATCGCGCTCGGGCGGCTGCGGCGCCTTGGCGTGATCGATACTGACGTTGCGCATCGGCGGCAGGTTGCCGTTGCTATAGCTGGCGATGCCCTGAGGATCGCTCTCGGTGAGGACGAAGCAATTGGACTTCTTGTTGGCGAGATGGACGGTCCAGACGATGGCCGTGACCGTGCGCGCGCCGACCTTGCTGCCGATCGTGACCTCGACGCCGTCACCGCGCGGCCATTTCGCTTCCTTGCTCTCCGGATAGACGAAGATGCGGAACCGCGCGGCCTGTCGTTTCAGCGCCCCGGCCGTATCGCGCACGTCGCCGCTGGTCACGACCTCGGCCTCGGTGCCCGCGCGGATCGGCAGGCCGCCGCTCGCCGCCTTGCCGCCGATCCCGGTGCCCGCCATTGTCTCCGGCGCGATCACATGATCCTGGCTGTTGCCGACACGGGCGATGCCGATGACCGGGTGTATACGAAAAATCTCCACGTCCACATCCTTCGGATTGTCGCGATCAAAGAGGACAGGTATGAAGGACAACCACAGTAAGAAGTTAAAGTGTCTCAATCAGAGACTTGGGCAACAGCGCGGAGCCCCACGTCCTCGTGTCACAGTCTTGTGCTGCGGCACGACGCGCCAGTCACTGTCTGCTCACCCGTCCGGAGATGCCTCCGGAGTCCATGCAGCAAATCGTTGCAGAGCTTGGGCGGGGCGGGAGGCGAGCATATAGCGCCTGCCGGCCGTTGGCACCACGATCACCCGGCTCTACGAGGGCGCCGCCCATCGGGTCACCGTCGGCCGGGAGGTCACGATGATCGAGAACCTACGCGCGAGCGCCTGCGTCGCCACTTTGGGATTCCTGTTTTCTTACCGCCTGCTCGTCGACCGCTCCGCAAGGCCTGGGAATCGATGGACCGCTCTGCACTCGACCCGCCTGATGGTGAGCGCTTGGCACTTCCAGCACCGGCTCGCCCGGTACTGCCGTGACCTTGGCGCTCGACGCCCGCCGCCGGTCCAGAGCCCCGACGACGCGCTACGATGCTGTTTCGCGGACGCGAGCGGGCGATGGCGGCAAGCGCGACCCGCGCAGCCGACCACCGCCGTCCCAGGCAGGGTGCGCACGGGACCGCGCGGCCCGGCCGGCCACGCTCGCCTACGGCGCGAGCCGCGCCATCTGGATGATGAGAGAGCCGGCGTCCTGCGGGTCCGGCGTGTGGGTGCTCGCGACGAGAACGTAGGCGCCATCGCGCTCGTCGTACAGCGCGTTCGCCCCGTACCCACCGCCGAGCCACTTGACCGTCGAGAGCGGCCAGCTGGTACCGCGCGCATCGAACAGGCCGGTGAAGATCACGCCGTGGCCGGGGTCGCCACCGCCGGCGACATCGACATCGTCGCAGCGATGCGTGAGCGAGTACAACGCATTGTCGGTCAGGCTCGCGCTCGCCGCGCGCCCCGCCAGGCCCCACGTCGGATCGAACGCGCCGCGCGACGTGAGCCGCACGATCTCCGCCAGATCGAAAGTGTCGTAGCTCACCAGCACATCGATGGCCCCGGCGGCGCCCATCGTCATGTCGCGCGGGATCATCCGGACACCGGGCCGCACAGGCGGGATCGGCACCGCGCCGTCGCTGCCAAACGCCGGGAGCGGCGAGCCATCCAGCGCATACGCCCGCGCGGCCGGCCGTTCCGCTCCGACCACGTACGTCGCATGATCGTCGCCGGTCACGGCGCCGATGTTGTCATCGTCGAGCATGATGCGACCTGCGACCGCGCCGTGGTCGTCGAGCCGCACCGCCACGGCGCCGCCGGTCATGACCAGCGAACGGCCCAGCGCCTTCCAGACAGTGTTGCCGGCCCCCAGCAGCAGTGGCTCGACCTCGACGCTCCCGTCGCCGGCCGTGCCGAACGAAGCGTCGGGTGTGCCGGACTCGGTGAGCCGGCGCACGCGGGTGCTCCCCGCGCCTGGCGCGGTACCCGACGAGCCGAGATAGATCCGGCCGAGATCATCGACCACGATCATCGCAACGCCACTGTCGCTGTCCAACAGCCCGACCCAGCCATGGTCGCCGAAGCTGTCGTCGAGCCGGCCATCGTCGCGCACGCGGACCACGTCGTTCTCGTGAATCGCGGTACCGAACATCCCATCGCCCAGCAGCAAGGCAGTGCGCCCCTGCGGATCGCGGACCGCCGCGCCGAGGAACAGCGGCCGCTGCAGGTCGATCGTCTTGATGCCGACCCCCGCGTCGACGGCGCTGTACCCCGACACGGTGTGCACGGGGCACGCGCTCGTGCCGGCATCCCCGGTGCCCGTGGCCATGTCCGCCGGCGCGTCGACCGCGGTGCCCGCATCGGCGGAGCTGTCCCGCGACGCGGGCGGGTCTTTGCAGCCGCCGGGGATCAGCACAAGTGGCAAGACAACGAGCAAGACTCTAACGACTGACATGGACCGCGCCCTTCACGACGGACGTGACAAGCGCGTGCGATGCACGCCTCGTACCTTGCGGGCAGGGCGCGTTCCGCGGGTTTGGCGCGCGACAGCGAGAACGATCGAGCGTGACACCCGTGCGACATGAACCGGCCCGTGCGGCATCGGCAGGCGCCACGGCGCCGCGCAAGCGGACCCGGCGAGCGGCCATCAAGTCGACCCCCGCGCCCGCGCTGCGTGCGGTGGCTGGTGGTGCCGCTGCCACGGCCGAGGCGGCTGCGCCCGTGCACCGGTGAGGACCAGCTACACTCACGTCGGCTTGCGCGCCTCTTCGAGCAACACTCGAGCACGATGCGGCCGCCGTCGAGCGAGCGAACCTGGATGGCAGCACGTCTGCCGCAAGACACGGCTGGCGAACCTGGAGCCGCACATCCACGGGCCCCGATCACCCAGGTGGAGGGTCGCGGGGGTCGGTCGCCTCTTGCAGCCGCCGCGGCGGGTTGTGACCCGAACGTCGCCGGGTCGGAGCCGCTGTCCGCGGGGTAGAGGATTACGTCGGCGCGCCCTCCCCGCCGTTCGTGGAAAGTTCTTGCAGCCGCTTGTCCAGCGCCTTCGCCACGCCGGGATCCGCGCCCAGCTCCCGCCGCAAGAGCAGCAGAGTCTCGCGGTCGTCGCGCCGGATCGCCGTCCCTATCGCATCGCGGACGATCGAACGGAGCGCATAGAAGCCTGGATCCGACCATAGCCGGGGCTGGTCTTTGAGATACCGAGTAAACGCTTCCCAGCCGCTCGCCATCCGCTGCCGGTGCGCCTCCCAGAGATGATGATGGAAGAACAGATGCTCGACGAGCCCCCGGTTGACCTCCGTCGCATCGTCGGGAGCGAGCGCCACCACACGCGCCAGATCGCCATGCAGGCGGTGGCGCGCGAGCAGCTCCCCCACGCCGGCGTGCAGGCGCGTCAATGACAAGATTGCGCGACCGACGACCGGATCCGCGGCGGCGGGTGCGAGCGCCACGACGATCCGCTCCGCCAGCTCGTGGTACTTCTCGTCCGAGCACGTGCCGCGGTCGCGAATCTCGTCGAGCAGCGAGTTCGCCTCGGCAAGCAGGTGCGGCCCGTGCTCCGTAGACTGCGCCAGTGCAGCAAGATCCCGCCGCACACGCTCGGTCTCGCGCTCACGCTCGGTCGCGGAGAACTCTAGCTGCATTGTTTCGTCCAATGGCGATACCATTTCCCGATCCGCTTCGCGACCCGATCAAAGCGCGATCGGTTTGCCCGGAAGACCTCGACGATGGCGTCCGGCGGTGCAGCACTGTTGCGCAGCTTCACGCCGCTCGGAAATAGCTGGTATTCGATCCGGGCATTGTTGGCGAGTCGGGCGTGGAAGTGGATCGGCGCGTGCTCTACCATCGTCCCGGTCGCGCGCTCGGTGTTGCCAAAGTTGTGCCAGACCCTGACCATGCCATCGTCGTAGATCACCTTCTCCGGGAGTGAGGGTGCCGTCGAGGCAGGTGCATTGTGAACCCAGACCGCAGCCTCACCGACGAACTAGGTCGGGTTCGCCTCGACCGATAGGCTGTAGACTGTGGTCGGGGCGTCCTGCGTGCGATCGGTGGCGGCCTCGATGCGCAGCGGTTCGCCGTGGATCCCCATGACGGATGCTCCGGCTCGAGCGCCGCGGCAGGAACCCAGCGACCATCATCAATGCGGAAGAATGGGTGCTTCGGAGTCGCCTCCACGACCGTGCCGGCGACACGTATGCTGATCAACCGGAATGCGCGGTACTGCCGAACGTCGATGATCCGGCGGGTCTCCGCCGTGCGCCGCTCGGCGTCCCACGAGTACAAGCTGTGCACGTTCCGAGGCCCCAAGCGTGACGCGATACCGGACGTTCATGGTGGCTCCTTCGAGGAGTCTTTGATCAGATCGCCGTCGGCATGTCCAGCGCTTCCGCCACCCCGCGCTTCACCGAGAAGCAGGGCCAGTACTTGGCCTTCATCCACACCTACATTCTGCTCAACCGTCAGCCGCCTGCCGAAGCCGACTTCCAGCGCTTCTTCTGTGTCAGCCCGCCCAGCGTCCACCAGATGATCATCCAGCTCGAACGTCTTGGGTTTATTCGCCGCACGGCCCGCCAGGCCCGATCGATCGAGCTGCTCGTCCCCACCGAGGACCTACCCACTCTTCAACCGATCAAAACCTCTGTGGCGGGGTACTAGGTCGGCGAAGTTCGGTGCGCGTAGCCGCTTGCGCTGGAGAAGCACCTCGGACGCGTCGACGAAGGAGTCGCCCCGATCGCCTTCGATGATCCGCGCTTCGAGCTCGCGTTCGGTGCTTTCGTCCAAATGGCCTCCGTCTTCTTCGAGGATCAATACGGTCACGGTGGAGCCATCAGGGAGCGACGCGAGTTGCTCGTCGGCGATCGCCCCGTGGTGAACCGTAGCGGTGAACATGCGCGCCATATCTCGGCTTAGTTTTTGCAGATCGGCGCACCTCGGGCACCGGGGATCGCGCGCAACTCGGACGGGATGGCTCGTGGAACCGCTCAGGTCCTCGGTGGCCAGGTGTTAGGGGCGTCGGCCGCGCTTCTCACAAAGCTGCTGCAACTGCGTGCAAGGAGGTCCCACTGCAGCTTGTAGATTCTTTTGATCGCGATAGGTCAGAGCGATTACCCCAGCCAAATCAGAGGCAAGTTTCGGCTTGTGTTCACGATTGTGCATGAAGAATGTTCGTTGAGGTCCTAGTGCTCCAACAAATAAGCCATATTCGAGTAATACATTGTCTCTTGTAGAAGGAGACGATAGCCCTCTGGATTCGGTCGTATCATCTGCGCCGAACACAAACAGTGCGAAGTCGAAGTCCTCGCGAGCCATCTTGACTAGCTGATCCCACGTCCCCACGCCGGGCTCGAAGACGTTCTGATTCCAGACAGTGACGTCGAAGTCGTGGTGGAGTTCTAGTTGAACAAATTTGGCAATTCTGAGAGACTCAACTGACGAACCAATGAAGATTCGGAGGGGCTCCGGCTTCCCCTTGTTCCTCTCGACTCTGTCGCCCCGATTGCCTCGGTCGTCGTCCTCGTCCGCAACGTCCTTTTTGACTTTATCGACCTGATCTTTCTCGCCCTCGTCACCTTCATCCTCGTCTGACTCTTCTTCTGCTTCATTGCCAATGCCGACGATGCGCTCGGCGAGTTCTAGCTTCATTTTCCCGGTATCGTCGAGATCGAGCCTGCGACACATCTGCTTGAGCCGATCTCGATCGAATGCTTGGAGTGCATCGACGAGCTTCGCTTTAGAGAGCACCCGGACGGCATCTATCAAGTCATCGAGTCTTCGCCAGTCCGCGACTGCTAAGTCGTGCGATTCGGCGATCCATTGCAGCTCACTTTGACCGAGCTGCTGCAAGACCTTCAACTTTGTGGGCATTGTCCGACCCCTCCACGGGAGAATGTTAGCTCGCAGAAACATAACTCCTGTTTCGACGGGCACGCCATCGCTACAGCTGGCAACCGCTAGCCTAATGGCGTGAGATCGTTCGTGCGAGCGGGGGGACTCGAACCCCCACGCGGTTAAGCACAGGAACCTAAATCCTGCGTGTCTACCAGTTCCACCACGCTCGCATGCGGGGACGTATAGCACGGCGGCTGCGGCGGACGGGCGGGGTGCGCGGTGGTCAGGTGGTCAGGCAATCAGCTCGACGTCGTCGATCAGGATCGCGGCCGGGCCGTGGTAGGCGCCGCGGCGGAGCAGATGGCTGGAGCGGTGGGCGCGGGCGAGGGTGGCGATCAGATCGAGGCGCAGGGTGCCGCCGGCGAACGGGGTCGGGGGGCGGCCGGGGCGGTGGTCGATGGCGAGGGCGATGTCGAGGCTGGCGTCGCCGGTGTACGGGTCGACGGTGACGGCGTGGAGGCGGCGGACCTCGATGGTGCGGGTGGTGGGGGACGGGGCGGGCGACCAGGTGCCGGGGGCGACGACGAGGTTGCGGACGCCGCCGTTGGGGTCGGTGGTGCGGAGGGCGGCTTCGCGGGGGGAGAGGCCGAGGCCGACGGCGATGCCGCGCTCGATGATGGGGAAGCTGCGGACGGCGACGGCGTCGTCGGTGACGGGGACGGAGAGCAGGGCGAAGTCGAGGGCGCCGTTGCTGGTGATGGACAGCGGCTCGGGCAGCTGGGAGGCGCCGCGGGCGAGCTCGGCGCGGAGGCGGTAGCGGGTGAGGCCCTGGCGCTCGACGGTGGCGTCGGCCTGGTGCGCGAAGACGGTCCACAGGCCGTGGGCGAGGTTGCCGGGAGCGCCGAGCGGAGCGGCGTCGGCGGGGAGCAGGGCCTCGGGGCCGAGCCAGAGCGAGCACGGGCCGGGGCTGGCGGGGCGGGCGTCGGCGAGCAGGGCGAGATCGCCGGCGGCGTCGGCGAGGGCGGCGTCGAGGTCGAACTGATCGGCGCGGCGGGCGCGGCGGGAGATGGCGAGGCTGTGATCGCGCGAGGCGATGACGGCGTCGCCGTGGAGGGCGGTGGCGACCCAGGTGGCGTGGAAGCCGGCGCTGGAGGTGACGGTGACGCGCTCGCGGAGGAGGTGGATGGCGGCGGTGGTGGTGAGTGAGTCGGGGCGGCGGAGGTGGCTGAGGGTACCGAGCGCGATGGCGCCGAGCTCGCGCTCGAGCAGGGCGGGGTCGACGAGCTCGACCTTGGCGGGGGCGGCGGGCGGCGCGGAGGTCCAGGCGGGGCCGATCGCGGCGAGGGCGAGCGCGATGGCCTGGTCGACGAGGTCGCCGGGGGAGCCGTCGAACGGATCGAGATCGAGGCGGGCGCTGCCGCGGCCGCGGGGGACGTCCTGGTGGACGATCAGGGTGAGGCGAGTGCGGTGATCGCGGCGCTGGCGGGTGGGTGGGTCGGCGGCGAGCGCGATGTCCTGGACGCGCTCGACGACGCTCCACGCGCCGGAGCTGCGCTGGGACAGGTGCTGGACGAGATCCTGGAGCGTGATCACGCGCGGCTCCGCGCGGCGCGGACGAGGCCGCGGGTCCGGACGGCGGGGGCGGCGATCGAGCGCCAGGCGGGATCGCGGGGCTCGAGATCGCGGGGGGCGAAGCTGGTGGGATCGGCGGCGACGGCGTCGATCGCGGACAGCAGGGCGCGGAGCGAGCCGACGAGCTCGACGTCGGCGTAGAGCCGTCCGGTGGTGTTGCCGGCCTTGAGCTCGCGCGCGCGGGTGCAGAACACGCGGAGGTGATCGCCGTCGGGGGCGAGCACGGCGTCGCGGCCGCCTTCGAGCACGAAGCCGTCGCTGTGGAGCTGGCGCAGATCGGCCGTGCCGGGCACGAGGCGGAGGTGCGAGGCGGCGGGGGCGAGCTGGCCGAGGTGGCCGGGGCGCCGGCCGCGGCCGGGGCTGCCGCCGGCGCGGTCGGACAGCCGCGCGGAGATCCGGCCGGCGTCGACGAGGGTGATGGGCGCGGCGGGTTCGCCCTCGTCGTCGAACGCGAACTGGCCGTAGGCGCCGGGCGTGGTGGGATCGTCGATCAGGGTGACGAGGGGCGAGCCGATCTCGGGGCGCGCGGTGGCGGCGGCGCCGAGCAGGCTGCGGACGGCGGCGTCGAGGATCACGGCGACGACGCTGGGATCGAGCACGACGGGGCGCTCGCCGTCGTCGAACCCGCCGGGGGTGAGGACCTCGAGAGCGGACTCGCTGGCGGCGATGAGGTCGCCGGCAGTGAGCGGGTGGTCGTCGAGCCAGCCGGACCACGCGCGCTCGGCGGTGCGCAGGACGGGGCGGCTGCCGCCGGACGCGGCGCGGACGGCGGTGTTGCGGATACGGACCAGGCGCTGCTCGAGGTCGCGGCCGGGGGCGACGGACCACACGGTGGCGTCGTCGACGTCGATCGCGGCGGCGGCGTAGACCAGCCGGTGGGCGAGCGCGGCGTCGCCCTCGAGCAGGCGGGTGACGCGGTCGGGGAGCTCGCCGTCGTCGAGGCTGGGCGGCTCGGCGG
>Ga0307509_10012312_pt1 | contig 10244 bp, 11 predicted proteins | sample 10_EM_MG_FD_202245 | JGI IMG/M metagenome (GOLD analysis project Ga0307509, IMG submission 202245) | Populus trichocarpa ectomycorrhiza microbial communities from riparian zone in the Pacific Northwest, United States - 10_EM | ecosystem: Host-associated > Plants > Roots > Unclassified | place...
TCTGCCTTTTTTTTATAACCAATCAGGCATAGTAGTATGTCTTTCATTGTGATACTTTCCAGATTGCTGGTTCTGAGGATATTTTGTAGTGGGCAAGTGCAAATTGATTGGTTCATAGGGTTTGAGCCAGGGCTTTGTATTGTGTCCAGACAATTATTTATGTGTTAACCCTATAAATACTACTTGGGAGAGACGACGTCAACCCTAACAAACTAGATAACGACGGTCAAACACCACTCTGGAGGGCTACTTACTATGGGCACGAGAGAGTTGTGAAAATACTACTCGGGAGAGACGACGTCAACCCCGAAAAACCAGATAACGACGGTCAAACACCACTCTGGAGGGCTGCTTACTGTGGGCACGAAGGAGTGGTGAAAATACTACTCAGACGAGACGGCGTCAACTCCGACAAACCAGATAACGTCGGTCGGACACCTCTCTTCATGGCTGCTTGCCGTGGCTGAATCAAAATCATTGCGCAGGAATGCATGTGCGGCATACACGTATGCATTCTTACAACAAGAGTAAGTAAGATAGCGCAGTGTGAACGTCAAGCAAGTATAGAGATCAACGAAATAGTCAATGGGGGCGCCTCCTGATCTGTATCATAACGGATTCACCTTATGATTACTTGCCTAATAGTAAGGGGATGACCGAAAATAACAAAGGAGTTACGGTGTAAGAAGGGCTGAATACGGGGTCGGGGCAGCTCTGGGTAACACATAACCGGGATCCTGAGATAGCCCAGTATTTCCTCCTACTGAGGTTTATAGTACTAGGAGATCGATAAGTCCTGATTTTGGGCAAAAGGTACTGGAGTAACCAAGTCCAGCAGTACCGTCCGCTAGAGAATCTATGTCGCATTCAGAATTTGAAGTTGCCCTTTTTCCCCAAATGAAAGAGGGCAGCTTTTTTAAAAATTAATAAAGATAATTTCTTTCTCTTGTTTTATCTTGTTCTGCTGCCCCGCCGATCGCGGACCTCACCCTTAGGGGTGAGGTCTAGAGTCGGATTCTACCACCTCGCAGAAGGTCTGATTTGCGCTACAGCCCTATTGATGAGGGCTAAGGTCTTCAGTCTCCCAGTTCCTGTAGGGCAGGATTCCTTGAATCATCTGCCCTACGTGACGGATTGTTCGATAATAACTCAATCTGAGGGGAATCGAATCCCTGGGCTCCCGCTAAGTGCACAGGAGGTTATTAGTTTATTGACATATTAACCACTGCGCCAGCTAGGCATTTTCACATCATATCGCTACAGGGACAAATACTTATCTTGCTGTCTTTGATTTGCTTGAGCTTTGGGATAAGATAGAAGGGTCAACGGACAGCCGGGCTCAGCGAACACTACACTGAAAGTAACTTAGTAAGGGTTAATTCAAGCGGCGATTTTGTCTGGTTTGTTCATTGAGCCCCAGTGTTCGTTGACCTCCTCCTAGTCTACAGCTGTAATATCGTGTAAAAGTATATTATTCTGTCTTCACCGACACAGGATATCACTCGATACAATGAATTTCTCATTATTATTTTTTGGAGTTTGAGCTCTGTTGCGCATAAGCTAGCCTCTCCCCGGGTGAGGTCTCAGCGAGGCTTGGCATAGATTGACACCAAATTTCGGTACGCATCAAACCAAACTACTAACAAATTTTTGCCAAGCCTCGCTGAGGGTGGCGCCTCGCTGAGCCCTCACCCGGTCTATACTGGCTAGGTGAGGGATTTCCTAGCTTTGAAGCCAACATACATTTTTATCGGAGGGTGCGGTTTACAGTATCCCAGGGGGTCGCGAGATTCTCGAGTTGCGAGAGTCGTAGCATAAAAACGGGTACATGCCTCCACTTAAATCAAGGCTTAGCCCAAAAAGAGAAACTTCAATCCCAAGAGCAAACAAGAAAAGTATCAAAGAAAATTTAAAAGCAGGGCTGACCATGGGAAAATCCATGTCAAGTGGCCAAGAGCGCCGCCACTCTCGCAACTCGAGAATCTCGCGACCCTCTGGGATACTGTAGGCTTCCTTGGTGCTTGGACCGTGTTTAGGACGGCACTGCCGGCCTTGAACTTTTCTTTTTTTGGTATGATACTGACTAGATTTCCTGTTTGTCAGAGAGTTTGCGCAAGAGGACCTGGGTGGCAGTTAACGGAAAAGAGACCTAGGTCTCTAAACGAGTTTGCGCACCAGGTCCAGGTGGCCTGGTAGCTGGAAGATGGGAATTGAGTAGGGTAATATCACATTGCTGGGTTGCCCTCAAATTTGTTCCCTGCTCAAATTAGGATTCCCAGATACCGTAGAAACTTGAATAATTGAACCATGTGCTATGTCGTTGGACTTTCCTCTCTCAGTAAGGTCAAGAAATTTTTGTTTTTTTTTCTGTCTCGGGAGGGGGAAAGGGGCTGTGTTTTTGCTGTGTTTTTTTCCCCCGTTCCAGAGAAGGAAATTCTGGACTTCATAGCACACGGTTCAATTATTCAAGTTTTTACGGTACACAAGTTGGGTACTAATAACCATACTGACTGCCATATAACCGGTGATAATCTACTACTGAATTCCCAATATTATCATTAGTAAAATATTTTAATAAAATGTAAAAAGAGTGCTGTGCTGCTGCTGATTTATTGTTCTGTAGTGATCGGATTTCTTTAGGTCTGAAAAACCCTATTTTACACCTCTCCTAGGTCTTACCCACCTGGGTGTCTAAGACTTTTAGGTTAACAGAAAATATCCTGTTTTCCTGCCACCTAGGTCTTCTTGCGCAAACTCTCTATCGCTCGGTGTTGGTGGGCTCTCGAGAAATTCACATGTTATAACTATTCAATGCACGCCTAGCACTGAAGCTATGAGCTTTCTAAAGGGGATATGGCCGAATATAGGAGTAGGTGATGTTGGATGTTTCTTTTTTAGGGAGGTGACAGGGGAAGTTAGGAAGAGGAGCAGTATTATTTTTCCTGGCTCTACCTAGACTCTATTCTAAAGGCGAATCTGCCCCTTTTGACCGGGAGGGGAGGCGGTGGGCGGCTTGCCATGAGAAGTGGGCACTGAACAGAGGCGGGTGGCGAACAACTTGTTAAAAGTCCGGTGGCAGATGTCAGAAACTTGGCAGGGCTGTTGAATGCACACCCTTATCCGTCCCCCCCCTCAGCTGTCCCCCCGGCTGCCGGTGTGTTGTCTGTGTTGGAAGAAGGGCTACCGGGAAGGGCGAAGATTATGCTAATCTGTGTTTGGAATGATCTAGATCAAGGCGCCATTTGCGTTTGCCTAGACTCGCTCGTCTGGTGGAGGTAATTGGCTCGCCTGGCTTGGAGCTTACGACTTGTGAAAGAGGCAGCTCGAGCTCCACGATGCTAACAAGTGGCCACTCATGGTGAGCTTGGATAAGGCTAGTAGAGTACTTTTTAGGCACCTCAAGTTTTAGGAGGCGGAATTCCCTGAGTAGCTGCAGGGTACATAATTTCCTTGAATCTAACTTCCACTCTTCCACTCGGATGCTAGCAAAGGCTGGAAAACTGTTCCTGCCGATCCCATATAAATCCCTCGGGGGACCGGGGTTATGTTTCTTGATTTTTATAGACTGACCCGACTGTGACCTATTTTGCATCAGATGTATCTCTTTGTGATTTCCTCAGCAATTCCCGGTCCAGTTTTCCAGTTTTCCACATCCTTTACCGTATTTTGCAAGGCGTCCGCAGCTCTGTCCACTCGTCGACGACTAGGATCATTGCGGATTGGGGGTTTGTCCTATGTTTGATGCGAACGAATTCCTTCCAGAAAAAAAAGGAGTCTGATTGGGGTTATGATAGTGTTGAGAGTCCTGTATCCGTCGCCTGGGCCGGTCACTTCCCTGACCTTGTACCCGGCGATTGTCCAAGGCTTCAGAAGGATGGGTCCAACTAGAAAAGCGACATAGGGTGAGAGCGGCCTAGCTAGTGCCAACCAATCGTTTGTTGCTCATATAAGATCGTCAGAGTAGGATGGAAGGACTACACGGCAAAGCGCTTTCTCTGGGAAGCTTGACGGGCTGGGCGGATCACTGCAGTGGGGCTTCATGTGTGACTTAACTTGCCTGTTATTCAGTCACTTCATGTAAGTTCCCTAGGGAACATTCTCCACCCTACCCTCCGTTTGCTTCTTAGTAACGATGCGCCTATCCTAGTGTTGTATCCCTTGGGGCTGTTTGTTGAAGTGCTCGGAGACTAGGTTAGTCAGTGCACATTCCCGTGAATGGTCTTTTCCGATATGTAGCTAAGCATATCGATCTTGAAGAGAAGAAACTCCTTGAACGCCCTAGGGCTTTTTATCTACAAGAAGGGGTATCTATTCCAGTTGGCCAATACAAGTACGGCACCCGAGCATATTACCCGTGAATAACTGTATCATCTATCCACATCTGAGCTCCCACACAAAAGATACCCCCTTGTTTGAGGCACTTCTCCCCTGGAACGGGGTATCGGCCCCCAGAATTAGGAATTGCGAATAAGGTACAGTATGTTTGGGAGAGTTCCTTGTTCCTTTTTTTCTCTTTCTCTTCCCTTTTCTTTTGTTTTCCTTTCTTTTAGTCCTCTTTTTGGTCCTTTTTTTCTTCAAGTGTCAAGCCGTATACCGGAAACCTATGCGCATGAGAGATACTGAGGAACTTCATTCAATCTCAGAGGGCCAGGAAGGCCTACTATTTATACAGCGAAACAGCAACATATATCCGCAGTAGGAAAGAAAATAAGGAACCAATTTGGAAGACAAGAGAAAAACAAGTGAGAACAGAATTACATAACCAGTCGACAGATTGGGCGGTAACATGAGGGGAAAAGCCAAATGCAGTAAGTTCAGCTTCGAAAGTAGAAGGCTGGAACCAAGGTCTAATGACCGACTTTGTCGTACTCTAATGCGTAGACAGTGCATATCCGAAAGCCTAATTCCAACAGGACATAGTAAACTCTAGCCGAGTGAGGTTCCATGAGTCTCCCAGAATAGTCCCACCATTTTCATTGCTCCTGTGATAATGCACAACAACGAGCGATCTTCTGGCATCTAACCAGGCCATTACCCTCCATAGCATTGGTAGTAGGTTAGAAGTGCTCGGGAATAGAGATTCGCAGAGAGGAAGAATCCCGCATACCAGAGGGCGCCTACAGATTTATGACCTCCATTTTCGGGCATTTGCCTCTCCCAGTGTTTGAGCACCTAATAAATATATTACCTCTGCCCCATAGGGCTTCGGATTCCTCCCAATTCATCCTCATGGTAGATACCTACGGATGGCCGCTGTAGATTAGGTGGTGGTTTGACTTGGTTGGCTAAACCTAGATCATATTATCTGGGTCGAGGAGTTCTCAGGCGCAGGTTGGATACAAAACTAGATTGCATAGAATCAATTAATTAATTGAAATTAGGCTAGCTATTGATATACTATCATAATAATATTATTGTAATAATAATCCCCATAGAACTCACGATGCCCCCCTTGTCTGTGGCATATCCCCCCCCATTAAGCCCACCGACGACTCGGATTCATCGGATAAACACCTTGCCATAATTATCACCTAAACCATTTTCCCTTCCACGCTCTCTAAAAATAATATAGGAGGAAGTATAAAAAATAAAAAAATAAGGCCAAATAAAACGCCCTCCTTGTACTAGTACATGTGCCCCCCTCAGTGCCGCCGAACCCGAACCATAGGTCATGATGCTCCCACATTCATTCCCATCCAATCGTATCGGCAAAAGCCTTGAGCATCTCCTCTTGATCGCCCACGTTCGACCCGGACCAAGCGTTACTCGCCTGTGAAACAACTCTTCTCTCTTCCATTAGCTGGTGAGCGCCGTTGCATTGTATCTCCCAGTAGTGGTCCCTGCAGTCCCGCGCTGCGCAAGATTCGAAGTCGAAGTCGTGGTCAATCACCGGGGGCGGCAGCAGCGGACCGGTCATCGCAAGGTTAGTCATGGAGAGCTCTACACTACTAGTCGCTAGCGGAGTGAAGTGGTGCACTGGCATGTTCTGCTCGCGCCAGGTCCTGATGTCGGACACTGTGAGCGCGCTGAGCCAGTGCAGGCGCATGTAGCCAGAGGACATAGTCCGGTGGTTGATCCCAAAGACAATTGGGTCGTCTGTTGCGGGGCCTCTAGAGGATGGGGGGCTCCAGGTTATTTGTTTTATAGCACCGCAGAGGGTAAACGTATCGCCAACTACGCTGGTGGAGCTTGCGCTGCTAGCTGTGGAGGCATAGGGAGAGTAAGCTGGGGAAGGGGGAATAGGAAGGCATCTTGGGTATTCTTGATGGGGCAACGTACAACTCAGGTATTGAAAATCGGCGATTGCCTTTGCCTGGGGGTTCAACAATAAGTATTTGATGGGAATCAAATCAATATCACCGCTTCTTAAATTGAGCCCTTTAATCGAGAACCCCGTAATTGGCATGGCTTGCCTCCCTGGTATCTCTTCCGAAGGGTATAGGAAGAATTGGTCTCCATCCTCGATTCCAGCAGGAAGGCCTGGCCCTCGTGCGATTCCGTGGATTAGGATTTGGTGGTGGGTCCTAGCTGTTCGGTAGCTCTCACTAGCTACCTCCAAAACCTCCATCACATCTGGGCCATGAAGGGGGTTCGGCCAGCGGTTGGAGCGTATAGCGATACCCCCTGGAGCCCCACTGAATGGATGAAGTAGGTAGACTATTCTACCAGTGGCCTTTTCGGCCAAAGCAGTCGTTTCGGTGAGAAAACATTGAAATGGCATGGTAATAAAGGCTTTTCTCTAATTGAGATAAGAAGACTTGAAAGAGAGAGCTCCGAGCTAAAGTTAGCGACAAATCAATTCAACACTTCCCTAAATGGTATTGCTTTAAATATATGGGAAATTCACCGTCAACCAACATAATGTTACCCAGCATCCTGACAATCATTCCGTCTTCACAAAGAGACCAATGATCATCTCTACTCTCAGGCAGGTACGGTCTTTACTTGACGGATCTACCACATATTGACTACTCCGTAGCTGGGCTCCCACCAAGGGATTGCCCTAGTCAAACACGGTGCCTGCGCTGATTGGTTGGCCATTTCCCCCCGGCTATGTGCTCGAGCAGACACCCGCAAATCATGGGGCCTAGGAACAGTGTAAAACATATTGAATTTCAAGCTAGGGACTTGCATTTTGTGGATTGTGTTTTGATAGTTGACGATGATTCTGCCGACTGCGACACGAGCGAGTGGATAATAGAGACCTGTTCAATCACATGATGAATTTTTCTTCCTATCTATGATACCTATTCGACGTGATCTAGCGGCGATCGCATTAAGGTTAGGCGTTGTTTAGGGTTGCTTTTGTATAAATTTAAAGATCCCACATCTGCCGTCTGTTCCACTGATGGTCTCAGATCGCAGTCGCTCCAAGACACAACTAAAGATCGGGAAGGGTCGTGGGTCTGGACCAGTCTACGAGCAGAAGCACTGCTGGTCGCCATTTCTCAATCACGGACCCCTCTAGACCTATTTGCATTCCACTCTCGTGACCCTGACCTTTGTTTCTATTCTCATCAGGGGGAAGTGATCGAGTGACGAGTTGTGGCTGAGTCTTGGCGCATAAGCACATCAACATCGTCCCTCTGATGACGAAAGAGGGTTGTGGGCATCTCAAGTTTCCGACAAACACAACATGAGCGCCACATCAGCCCCAATAACCCCGGTAATTATCTCTCAATTATCCAGTTTTGGTATATTAAACTGATTCATTGACTCTAGGAAGCCTTTCTGGCAGCAATCAAGGATCTCGAGTTGGAACAGCTTCACGCGGAAACTTCTCGTCTACGCAATTCTCTCTATCATCTCGCCCGGTCGAACATAGCACTACAAGAATTCCAAAACGACCCAGAACTCAAGGAAGCAATTGGCGATAACGAAATCACCATTCAGCGTCAAAAGGAAAGAGTTCAGATGATCGCCGAAGAAATCCAAAGAAGAGGTTTCCCAACGGATCACGTTAATTTGGGGAATGCTGTTAATACCGTAAATGGAGAAGGGGGGAGTGTGGATACCCAATTGGGGGGAGGGCAGGAGGGGGAGGGCGATCCCAGAGCGATAGCGAGGCCGGAACCCCCCGCTCGCGGAGAGGAGGAAGTTCATGAGGATAGCCAGGAAGGGGGCGGGATTTACTTGTGATATTCTGCCCGGTTCCCCGGGAACGGTTGTTGGGTTTGAGTGACTATGGCACCTTACCGGGAATAGTAGTATCGGTATTGCACAGGCTGGAACGTTCTCTAATCTTGTAAGCGGAAATCAATTGATAGGGATTGATTTGTGTATCGATTTGCTCCAACAATCGGGTTTTGTTGTCTCTTGTTGTCTGACCGTAGCTGAAAGCCAACAAAATTTCGCGGAAAATTCTTGTCCTGACGGGCATCAGAAATCAGGATAGAAAGAGTGGGTATCTTAGCACTCGGCCATTCAAATCATGATGAAATTGCTAGCAGGTAGAGCAAGCTATCGAGCCTCTCAAAAGAACTGCCCAAAAGTCCATTCAACTCTCCTTTAGTCTCCCTTTGGCCATACTATCTCGATAAAATATCTAGATACATGGATAATCACTCAGTGCAACTTTTCAAGATTAATGGCGTCCTGTAACACCCCCACTTTTCCAAAGTTTCCCCCTTTTTCCACCCTGGGGAGCGCAAATCTGCCCTACTAATTTTGCCTCTTTCATGTCACGTGTTCGCGTCAAACAAGGATGAGAGGGTTGTGGGTTGGCTAGGCAACGGGGCTTCGGAAAAAACATAGTCAAGGTTCCTAGCTGGCACCTCAGTAAAGTAACAGTAAAGTCATTTAGACTGCGCAATGGAGTCTACAGAGCCAGTCCAAACCTCCCGGTCTAGACCCACAGCACATACCATCTCCCCAACTCCGGACTCACACAATCGCAGAATTCCGAAGCCCCTCCGCACGATAAACCTTGATGGCGGAGCTAGCTGCCCTAAGAATCATACCCTCCCTGTGCAGTTTCTTTAAAGGTTCATCATAGACCCCGCTTTTGTGCTCCACTTCCGCAACCTATTAATTGGGGACCTTGCGTGCCCTCACAGAAACCTGATTCAATAGTTAGGGCTAGTCCCTTGAATGATCTACAATGCTGGGTAGATGCAAATCCATGCCAGGTTGGAGTACCTGCCAGTTCAATTATCCGGGCATTGGAGTTCCACCCATACGCCTTGCCAGTTCTGGCAAGACTTGGTAGCTTAAACCCTTCCGCACTTCGTGCGCTATCTTAGAGTGGATCTTTAAGTCTTACTGATCCATAACAGGATTGTATCTGGTATCCATGCCGTGAGGAATGCAATGCTTGAGAAGAGGACGCTACTTGAGACATTGCTGCGCAACGCAAACCGAGATGGGAATAACTAAGAGAAGGTACTAGGGTATGGGCGTGGGTGATCGGATAGCTAGGGATTAGAGAGGTCTCTGTGGATGCTTGAGCGCGGATGAGATGCTCTTATACTGTAGCAGCGTGGAATTCATCATAGGAAAGCAAGGAACTCATTTTTCTGGCACGGAAATGCATGCCGCTATAACGATGTCTCCTCTGCGCATAACCATTTGCATAGCCCTCCCTAATCCTGACTGTCCGATCACCCACCTCCATACCCGAGTACACACTCCAATCGGTCTCCGTTTGTGGTATAAGCGAACTTATTCTGGTGTTTCTAGCACGCCCCCGCGTGTTTGGCACTACTATCAAACCCTCTGCCATACGAATTTCCCGTACCAGTACTTATCCTTCCTGTCTTCACCGTGCTGAACTTGCCACGAAGAACCCGTGTGCGGAGTCTATCGGGAATATCCATAACGTATTTGACCTAGTAATGGGACACTCACTAGATATGGGACACTTGGCAATTACAGTGTCCCACATATTAAAATAGGAATACCTCAATCAAAGCTACATCTATTAATCTGTAAATGTATCTATAGATAGCTAATATATCTTTAAATATGCTCTAGCAATATTACTCTCCCATTGGCAAAACTTATTAAGTAATAGTACAAAGTGTAGAGAAATAACCAATTGGCTATATAGTGAGTAATGTATTTTATATAAAATTGATAAAAAATGGTAAAATTATTCTAACTGCTGAAGAAGGTAGAAGCACATCTTCTCCTGAGCCTCCATGTTGTAGAAAGTTGATTGAATATCTACAAAGTCCAAGTCGTTGATTTCAATCAGTATAACATTTGACATATAAAAAAGTATAATATTTCTACTCTGTATATAA
>Ga0307509_10012313_pt1 | contig 10244 bp, 7 predicted proteins | sample 10_EM_MG_FD_202245 | JGI IMG/M metagenome (GOLD analysis project Ga0307509, IMG submission 202245) | Populus trichocarpa ectomycorrhiza microbial communities from riparian zone in the Pacific Northwest, United States - 10_EM | ecosystem: Host-associated > Plants > Roots > Unclassified | place...
AGTCGCTGACCTGCCCACCGCGCAGTCGCTCGTAGTAGGCGGAGCAGTCCGCGTAGGACGGAAGAAGTCCTGACTGCTCCGCCTCTGCCAGTGTGGGCGCCTCGGCGTCCTTCTCCGACAGCACCGGTTCGAAGCCCTCGGGCCAGGCGATGCCGAGCGCCGGGTCGAGCGGGTTGATCCCGTGCTCACGCCCGGGCGCGTAGCCCGTCGAGCACAGGTACACGACCGTCGCGTCATCGGTCAGGGCCATGAACGCGTGCCCGAGCCCCTCCGCGAGGAACACGGCGTGCTTGCTGTCGTCGTCCAACCGGACGGCCTCCCACTGACCGAACGTGGGAGAGCCGACGCGGATGTCCACGATCACGTCGAGGACGGCGCCCCGCACGCACTTGACGTACTTGGCCTGGCTGGGCGGCACGTCGGAGAAATGCACTCCGCGCACCACGCCCCGCCGCGACACCGAGCAGTTGGCCTGCGCCAGCTCCAGGTCGTACCCGGTGGCCTCGCGGAACTCCTCGCCGCGGTACCACTCGTGGAAACTGCCCCGGTCGTCAGGGAAGACCTTGGGCTCCAGGACCCAGGCGCCTTCAATCCCAAGTGCTCGCACGTTCTTTCGTCCTCCATGGCTTGCTCGGGTACGGCGATGTGCTCGGTTGCCGCTACTTGCTCAGGGCGCGCTTCAGCTTGCGTGCCACCCGGCGGGCCAGCCCCGGCTTGGGCTTGGCGGCCACCGGCTTCGGCGCGGGCTTGGGCTCGGCGGGCTTGGCCTTCGGCGCCGCTTCCACCCGGATACCGCCTGCGTCACCGGCCAGCCGCACCGGCAGCGCCAGGAAGCGCTGCCCGGTCGCGGTCGGGGTAAGGCACACCGAGGCGGCCCACGCCAGGTCCTTCAGCTCGGCGGCGGGCACCTCGGCCGCCAGCCGCGCACCGGACGACTCGGGCGAGACCACACCGGGCACGTCCAGGGTCGTACCGGACGCCTTGTGGGTCAGGCGCAGCAGTACGTCGGTGGCGGCGGGGACGTAGAAGGGGAGCAGTACGCCGACGCGGGCGCCGGTGACCGTGAAGTCCTCGGGCTTGAGGTCGCCGAGGCCGAGGCGCTTGCTCGCCTTCTCGACGTCCAGCGAGAAGTTGCCGTGCGGCTCCGTGTAGTACGGGAGCAGCACCTGGCCGGCGACGACACCGGCGTGCCCGGCGTTCTCGCCGTGCTGCGGGACCGGGCCGAGGCGGCACTCCTTGTTCCAGGAGCCGATGACAACCCGGACGTAGGTGTCCCAGAGGCCGCCGGCCAGCGGGGCACCGCCCGCCGCGGTGGCGGGGTCGACGGTGGCCGTGGCGTGCAGCACCAGGCGGACGCCGTCGCCCTCGGGGACCGCCTCGTGCGAGATCTGCACGGGCTGGAAGTGCGAGGCGGCGCTGGTGCGTTCACGGACGACGAGGTCGGCCGTCGCCTTCTTGAAGTTGGCGGTGGCGTCGGCCGTCAGCATGGCGGTCGCCTCGGCGAGGGTCTTCGGCTCCGGGTGCTTGGGAGCCGGTGCGCCCTTGGCCTCGAAGATCGCGGGCTTGCCGTCGACGACGAACTCGGCCTGGTAGTGGATCAGCAGCTTGCCGTCCCGCCACTCGATCTCGCCCGGGGCCGCCGTCGGTTTGAGGGCGGCCTCCCACTCGGCGAGCTCGACGAGGTCGTCGTAGCGGTCCGCTGCCGCGAGGGCTGCGACGACCCGCAGCCGCGGGCCGAGACCGGCCGCGACACCGGGGCCGAAACGCTCGGTCATGACACCGCGGATCTCCTTGAGGAGTTCGCGGCGGTAGTCGTCGGGGACCTTGAGCAGCCGGCCGCCGCCGAGGCGCTCCATCATCTCCACGCGCAGCCAGCGGCGGAAGATCTTGTCGCGGGCCGGACCGGGCTCGGTGTACTTCTCGACGACGTCGAGGGCCTCGCGCAGGTTCTTGAAGTAGCCGACCGGGTCGAAGCGCTGGAAGCCGGCGTTCGAGGCGTCCTCGCGCTTGATGTGGTAGTAGCACACGTAGTCGCTGAGCACGGCGACGTTGTCCGCGGCGAGGTAGGCCTCCGTCACGAAGACGTGGTCCTCCAGGCGGCGGCGCCCCTCCGGGAACCGCAGGTTGATGCGGTCGAGGAACGCGCGGCGGAGCATCTTGTGCGGGGTGAGGCTGTCCATCAGCGGCGCGGTCTCGACCGACGCGTGCGGGTAGTTCTTGCGGAACAGCTCCACGGGCACGGCGCGGCCCTTGCCGGCCATCTTGCCGACGATGACATCGGCGCCGTTGGCCACGCCGTAGTCGTACATCCGCTCCAGGGCCTCGTCGCCGAGGTAGTCGTCGTTGTCGACGAACATGACGAACTCGCCCTTGGAGGCGGCGATGCCGACGTTCCGGGGCTTGCCCGACCAGCCGGACGCCTCCTGGTGGATGACGTGGATGTGGGGGTGCTGCGCGGCGACCTCGTCCAGCCGCGCGGGCGTGCCGTCCGTCGAGCCGTCGTCGACGAAGATCGCCTCGTACTCGTCGTTAGGCAGGGACTGCCTGAGGAGAGAGGAGATGCAGTCCTCGATATAAGGCCCTGGGTTGTACACAGGGACGACGACACTGACCTTGACCGACATCCGGCTTCTAGCCCCCTTGTTTGCGCTGACCGTTGCCCGATGCGGAACGGCGCGAGTGGGGTGATGCTAACCCGGTCTGTCTCGATGCCGCCCATTGGGCTGGTGTTGGGCAACGGTTAACCCGCAGTAGACCGACGTCAGCTCCCGTGGTGGGTCTTCGCCAGAAGTTCCAGGATTTCGGCGGACGTGCCCGTTTCGCCCAGGCGCGGGAAGATCCGCTCGATGCTGTGGGCGTGCGAGACGGCGTCCAGGTCGCTCATCGCGTCCGTGGCCAGGGTCACGTGATAGCCGTGCTCGTGGGCCGCGCGGGCGGTGGACTCGACGCCGATGCTGGTGGCGATGCCGGTCAGCACGATCTGCGTGACACCGCGCCGGCGCAGCTGCACGTCCAGGTCGGTGCCGTGGAAGGCACCCCAGTTGCGCTTGACGACGTGGATGTCGCCGGGGTGCCCGGCCAGCTCGTCGACGACGACGTCCCAGCCCTCGGGGCGGGCTGCGCCGCCGGGACGCCGCTGCTCGGTGCGACCGGGAACCGCGTCAGCGCCGTCGTCCGCGAAGCTGACCCGGACCAGCACCACGGGAAGACCGGCGGCCCGGAAGGCGTCGGCGAGTGCGACGGTACGGGCGACGACCTCGGGCCCGCTGTACGGCTGGGTCGGGGCGCCGACGACGCCGCCCTGGAGGTCGATGACGACGAGGGCGGTACGCGGGTCCAGGGCGGTGAGTGCCATGGGGGAGGCCTTTCAGGAGTTGCGGGGGCCCAGCCGGTTGTCCGGGTGAGCTTCGGTGTCACTGCTCCGACAGCCGTTCCAGCAGTGTCAGCGCGTCGACGATCGTCCGCCGTTCCTGCTCGGTGTAGCGGTCCTCGAAGGCGCGCGCGAGCCACTCCTCACGGACCTGCCGGTTGTCCTCGACGCGCTCGCGGCCCGCTTCGGTGAGGGAGATCAGTTGTCTGCGGCCGTCCTCGGGGTCGGGGCTGCGCCGGATCAGCCCGTGCTGGTCGAGGGCGGCGAGGGTGGCTGCCATCGACTGCGGCCTGACCCCCTCGGCCGACGCCAGCGCGCTGGCCGTGGCCGCGCCGTGCTTGCCGACCAGGGTGAGCGCCGACTCCTGCGAGGGAGTGAGGTCCTCGTCCGTCGCGACCTCACGGATCCGGCGCCGCAGCCGGCTGAACACCACTCGCAGATCCCGCGCGGAGCGGGCGGCGGAGTCCGAGATGCCCGCCGGTGTCAGGGAGCGCTGCTGATCCATGAGCGCCACCCTAAAACCGGCAGCGGAAACTGTCCAGTCACAACTGAACAGTCTGCCCTGAAGATCCCTCCAAGTGCACTACTCTGTGCGCCGGCAGAGGTTCGAAGAGCGAGCGGGGAGCGGATCGCGATGAACGAGCACTCAGCAGGCGGGACGGCCCCGATCGACTCGTCCATGGCGCATCCCGCCCGTGTCTACAACGCCTGGCTGGGCGGCAAGGACAACTACCCCGCCGACCAGGAGGCCGCCGAGCTGGCCGCCGCGGCCAACCCGGAGATCGTCCCCGCGGTCCGCGCCAACCGGGCCTTCCTCGGCCGAGCCGTCCGCGAGCTGAGCGGTAAGGCGGGCATCCGCCAGTTCCTCGACATCGGCACCGGCATACCGGCCGCGGACAACACCCACGAGGTGGCCCAGCGCGTCGACCCCGAGGCACGCGTCGTCTACGTCGACAACGACCCCATCGTCCTGGCACACGCGCGTGCCCTGCTGGTGAGCAGCGAGGAAGGCGCGACGGACTACCTGGAGTCGGACCTGCGCGACGTGGACCGCATCCTCGCCGCCGCGGCCGAGACCCTCGACCTCTCCCGGCCGGTGGGGCTGATGCTGGTGGCGATCCTCCAGTACGTCCCCGACCGCGACGACCCCTACGCGATCACCCGCCGCCTCCTGGACGCACTCGCCCCCGGCAGCCACCTCGTCCTCTCCCACCCGGCGGCCGACATCGGCGCCGAGGAGGTCGCCGAGTCGATGCGCGTCTACAACGAACGCGCCGCCGAACACGCGGGCGCCACCCCGCGCACCCACGCCGACGTCACCCGCTTCTTCGACGGCACGGAGATCCTCGACCCCGGCGTCGTCCAACTGCCGGTCTGGCGCCCCGACCCCGAGGACACCCCGGCGGCCGGCCCCCTCCCGATGTGGTGCGGAGTGGGCGTCAAGCCGTGACAGCAGCGCACCCCTAGGCTGAGCTCGTGCGTCTGCTCCTGATGTCCGACACCCATCTCCCCAAGCGCGCCAAGGAACTCCCCGCGCAACTCCTCGCCGAACTCCCGCGCGCCGACGTGGTGTTCCACGCCGGCGACTGGGTCGACACCGCCACCCTCGACCTGCTGGAGAGCCGCAGCCGTCGCCTCGTCGGCGTGTACGGCAACAACGACGGACCCGAGCTGCGCGCCCGGCTCCCCGAGGTGGCGTACGCCGAACTCGGCGGCCTGCGCTTCGGCGCCGTGCACGAGACGGGCCCCGCCCAGGGCCGTGAGGCGCGCTGCGCGGCCCGCTTCCCGGACCTGGACGTGCTGGTCTTCGGACACAGCCACATCCCCTGGGACACCACGGCCCCCACCGGTCTACGGCTCCTCAACCCGGGCTCCCCGACCGACCGCCGACGCCAGCCGCACTGCACCTACCTCACGGCGACGGTCATGGACGGCACGCTGACCGATCTCGTACTGCACCGGCTGGTGCCCAGGTGACCCACCGTTCACCCGGAGCGCGCCCGGTGGATCGCCCCCGCCACCCCCGTCAACGGCATCCCCGTGCCGCTCCACCGCAGCGCGACGATCTCGGCGGCCACGGAGACGGCCACCTCCTCCGGGGTGCGGGCGCCGAGGTCCAGGCCGATCGGTGAGCGCAGCCGGGCCAACTCGCCCTTGTCGAGGTCGGATTCGAGCAGTCGCCGCATACGGTCGTCATGGGTACGGCGGCTGCCCATCGCCCCGACGTACGCGGCGGGCCGGCGCAGCGCCTCCTCCAGCAGCGGTACGTCGAACTTCGGGTCGTGGGTCAGGACGCAGATCACCGTCCGCTCGTCGGTGTCCGTTCCGGCCAGATAGCGGTGCGGCCAGTCCACGACCACCTCGACGCCGGCCGGGAAGCGCTTCGGCGTCGCGAACACCGGGCGGGCGTCGCACACCGTGACCCGGTAGCCGAGGAAGTCACCGATCCGGGCGACGGCCGCCGCGTAGTCGATGGCGCCGAAGACCAGCATCCTGGGCGGCGGCGCGAAGGAGTGCAGAAACACGGTGACGGAGTCCTCGCGTCGCTCGCCGCGAGGCCCGTAGTGCCGCAACCCGGTTGCCCCGAGGGCGAGTTCACCGCGCGCGTCGGCGGTGACCGCGACATCGAGACCGGTCGTGCCGAGAGTGCCGACCACCGTTTCCGGCCAGACGGCGAGGGTGGCGCCGCGCGCTGCCGGGCCGTCGATCACGGTCGCCACCGTCACCGGTTCGCGGGCGGCGACCGACCGCGCGACCGCCCCGAACGTGGGATCGGCCTCGGGCGTGACGGGCCGTACCAGCACGGTGATCTCGCCGCCGCAGGTCAGCCCGACGGCGAAGGCGTCCTCGTCGCTGTACCCGAAGGTCTCCAGCCGCGCCTCGCCGCTCGCCACGACGTCCCGCGCCAGCTCGAAGACCGCCCCCTCCACACAACCCCCGGACACACTGCCCAGGACCTCGTCGTCCGGGCCCACGGCCATGGCCGCTCCGGGGTCCCGCGGCGCGCTGCGGCTGACCGCGACGACGGTGGCCAGGCCGAACGGTTCCCGGGCCGCGTACCAGCGCCCGAGCTCCGGGAGGATCTCCCGCACGCCGTGCTCCTCTCATCGCCACAGTCCCTGTACGGACGTTAATCCGTTGCCGCCGCCTCCGCCGCTCTGCTGCACTGATCGGCAGCAGTCACCGACGACCGAGGAGCACCGAGATGCGCACACCGTTCATGTCCACCCAGGAAGGAAGGCCCTCCTCAGTAAAGGACATGACACCAGGTGCACTTGCTCAACCTCGGCATCCTCGCGCACGTAGACGCAGGTAAGACCAGTCTGACCGAACGGCTGCTGCACTCGGCCGGTGTGATCGACGAGATCGGCAGCGTCGACGACGGCAGCACCCGCACCGACACGCTCGCACTGGAGCGGCAGCGCGGTATCACCATCAAGTCCGCCGTCGTCTCGTTCCCGGTCGACGACGTGACCGTCAACCTCATCGACACCCCGGGCCACCCGGACTTCATCGCCGAGGTGGAGCGGGTGCTCGGTGTACTGGACGGCGCCGTCCTGGTCGTCTCGGCGGTCGAGGGCGTCCAGCCGCAGACCCGCGTTCTGATGCGCACGCTCCAGCGGCTGCGCATCCCGACGCTCCTCTTCGTCAACAAGATCGACCGACGCGGGGCACGCCACGACGAGCTGCTGAGGGAGATCTCCGAGCGGCTCAGGGCAGCGGTCGTACCGATGGGCTCGGCCGAGGACATCGGCACCCCGGCGGCCGGTTTCCTGCCGGGCCTCGACCCGGGCGCGGCGGCCGTCCTCGCCGACCACGACGACGCACTGCTCGCCGCCTACGTCGAGAACACCGTGTCGTACGACCTCCTGCGCACGGCCCTCGCCGCCCAGACCCGCCGGGCCCTCGTGCACCCGGTCTACTTCGGCTCCGCCATCACGGGCGCCGGCGTGGACGCGCTGATCACCGGCATCAAGGAACTGCTCCCCGCCGCCGAGGGCGACCCTCAGGGCCCGCTCTCCGGCACGGTGTTCAAGGTCGAGCGCGGTCCTGCGGGGGAGAAGGTCGCCTACGCGCGGATGTTCTCCGGCACCCTCCGCACCCGCGACCGGATCACCTTCGGCGAGGCCGGCGAGGAGGGCAAGGTCACCGCGATCAGCGTCTTCGACCACGGCACGGACATCGGCACCGACTCCGTCCCGGCCGGCCGGATCGGACGGCTGTGGGGCCTCGGCGAGATCAGGATCGGCGACGCGATCGGAGCGCCGAGGAAGGCGTACGAGCACTTCTTCGCGCCGCCGACCCTCGAAACGGTCGTCGTCCCGGGTCCCGACGCCGACCGGCGCGCCCTGCACCTCGCGCTCACCCGCCTCGCCGAACAGGACCCGCTGATCGGCCTGCGCCACGACGAGGTGCGCCAGGAAACCGCGGTCTCCCTCTACGGCGAGGTCCAGAAGGAGGTCATCCAGGCCACGCTGGCCGACGAGTTCGGGGTGCATGTCACCTTCCGCGAGACGACACCGCTGTGCATCGAGCGGCCGGTCGGCACGGGCGCGGCGGCCGAGTTCATCAAGAAGGACGAGAACCCGTTCCTCGCCACGGTCGGCCTGCGTATCGCCCCGGCGCCGGTCGGCTCGGGTGTGCGGTTCGCTCTCGAAGTCGAGCTGGGCGCGATGCCGTACGCCTTCTTCAAGGCCGTCGAGGACACCGTGCGCGAGACGCTCGGGCAGGGGCTGCACGGCTGGCGGGTCACCGACTGCGTGGTGACCATGACGCGCTCCGGCTACTGGCCCCGGCAGAGCCACGCCCACCAGGGCTTCGACAAGAGCATGTCGAGCACCGGCGCGGACTTCCGCGCGCTGACCCCGCTGGTCCTCGTCGAGGCGCTGCGGCGGGCGGGGAGTCAGGTCCACGAGCCGATGCACCGGTTCCGCGTCGAGGCCCCGGCCGACACCCTGGGCGCCCTGCTGCCGGTCCTCGCCGCGGTGCGTGCCGTACCGGGGACCACCGAGACGCAGGGGGCGCTCTGTGTGTTGGAGGGAGTGGTCCCGGCAGCCCAAGTGCACGGTCTTGAGCGGCAGTTGCCGGGGCTGACGCGAGGGGAGGGGGAGTGGGAGAGCGACTTCGACCACTACGCGCCCGTCGCGCACGGCACGGTTCCGGAGCGGGCGCGGACCGATCACAACCCGCTGAACCGGAAGGAGTACCTGCTGAACGTGACGCGCCGGGTCGGCTGAAAATGTTTCAACAGGGCTTGCAGCGTGGGAACTTACTCGTGAGTCAGAAGTGTTGACAGTGTCCGGAAACCACCGGACTGTAGTGGACATGACGAATGTCCGGGCGCGTTTGATCGTTGTCCTGGTTGTCCTCTGCGGATTCCTGTCGGTGCTGGGTGCCGGGCCCGCCACCGCCGCCACCCCAACCGACTCTCTCTGGTTCGACGGCTCAGCGCTGACTGTTCAGAACGGCAGCTTCGTGGACAGCTACGGCCGCCAGGTCGTGCTGCGCGGCTACAACGTCTCCGGCGAGACCAAACTGGCGGAGAACGACGGTCTCCCCTTCGCGTCGGTCGCCGACGCGAAGAAGTCCGCGACCGCGCTGCGCGCCCTCGGCGGCGGCAACTCGGTGCGCTTCCTGCTCTCCTGGGCCTACGCCGAACCCGTCCGAGGCCAGGTCGACACCACGTACCTGGCCGCCGCCACCGCCCAGATGCAGGCGTTCCTCGACGCCGGCATCCGCGTCTACCCCGACTTCCACCAGGACCTCTACTCCAAGTACCTGTTCAACAGCGGTAGTTGGTACACCGGCGACGGCGCGCCCAAGTGGGCCGTCACGCTGGGGAGTTACCCTCAGGAGTCGTGCGGAATCTGCCTCTTCTGGGGCCAGAACATCACCCAGAACTCGGCCGTCACCAAGGCCCAGTACGACTTCTGGCACAACAACTACGGCCTCCAGGACTCCTTCCTCGCCACCGCCCAGTCGACCATGACCTACCTCCAACAGCACCTGACCACCGACGAGTTCGCGGGCGTCGTCGGCTTCGACCCGTACAACGAGCCCTTCGCGGGGACCTACGACTCGGGCCAGACCAGCCGCACTTGGGAGCAGAACCTGCTCTGGCCGTTCTATGTGAAGTTCCGCGCGCGGATGGACGCGGCCGGCTGGAGCGCCAAGCCCGCCCTCGTCGAACCGAACCTCTTCTGGAACTCCAACATCTCCAGCCAGGTGCAGGAGGGCGGACTCCTCGACGCGGGCACGCTCGGCTCGCGTTATGTCTTCAACACCCACTTCTACGACCAGAAGGCGATCTCCGGCATCCTGATGTGGGGGAACGCGGCCGACGGCCAGTACTCGACCGACTTCGGCACCGTTCGTGACCGGGCCACCGCCGCCGGCACCGCCGCCATCGTCAGCGAGTTCGGGCATCCGCTGTCCGGCACGGTCGCGGGCAAGGCGCCGACCGTCCTCAAGGCGATGTACCAGGCCCTCGACTCCCGTCTGCCGGGCTCCACTTGGTGGTCCAACCCGGCCGGCTCCGGCCCGGTCCTGTCCGGTACCCAGTGGCAGTGGGACATCTACAACGGCCGCCACAGCGAGTTGATGAACGACAACCCCGACAAGGTGCTCACCACCGGCGACGCCTGGAACGACGAGGACCTCTCCGCCGTCAACATGACCGACTCCGGTACGGTGACACTCCGTCAGGACGCCCGGCTGCTCGACCGGATCTACCCGAGCGCGACCGCAGGCACCACGGTCGCCTTCACCTACGAGGACCGCTCCCGCGACGGCTCCACGACCCTGACCTGGAACCCGGTCCCCAGCACCCTCCCGAACGTGTCCTCGCTGGTCGGCTCCGGCCAGTACGGCCTGC
>Ga0307509_10012315_pt1 | contig 10244 bp, 8 predicted proteins | sample 10_EM_MG_FD_202245 | JGI IMG/M metagenome (GOLD analysis project Ga0307509, IMG submission 202245) | Populus trichocarpa ectomycorrhiza microbial communities from riparian zone in the Pacific Northwest, United States - 10_EM | ecosystem: Host-associated > Plants > Roots > Unclassified | place...
CGGCCGCCGACTCGGGGGCGGGTACCGGTGCGGGCTGGGCCGTGACCCGGCGACGCGGCGGGGCCATCGTCTCGCGCACGCCGCCCGCCGCGGGAGAAGCAGAACCCTGCTGCACCTCGTGCCCGCCGGACCGCGACTGCGGGTCCTGATACTGCTCCTGCGGCTGGGCCTGCGGCGCGGCCGGCTCGAAGACGGACGGGGCCTGCTGCGGCCCGGCCTGCGGCGCGGGCTGCTGGTGAGGCGGAGCCTGGACCTGCTGCTGCGGGGCCTGGGCCTGCAGCGGGACGGGGCGCTGGCCGGAGGCGGAGAGCGGGTCGGTCTCGGTCTGGGCGACCGCGTCGGCCTGCTGCTGGCGCACGGCCGCGCGTCCGGCGGCGACCGCGCCGGCCGCGGCGATGCCGCCTCCGGTGCGCACCTGGGAGCGGGCCGCGCCGCGCTCGGGCAGCGGCGGCGGAGTGGGCATCGGCTGGGTGGGGACGGCGGGGCGCTGGGCCTGGACCGGGCGCGCCTGCGGGTGCACCGCGGCCGGGGCCTGCGCGGCACGCGGCGGCGCCGCGGACCAGGACGCGGAGGCGGAGAGCGGGTCGGCGGAGTTGTGCTGCGCCGGGTGGGCGCCGGAACCCGAGAGCGAGTCGGCCGAGCCGTGCTGCTCGGGGTAGGGCCCGGAGGCGGCGAGCGGGTCCGCGGCGGTGTGCTGCTCGGGGTAGCCCGGGTTCTCCTCGGCGTCCTGGGCGAGCGGCTGCGGGTAGCCGGGCGCGGGCACGGTCTGCTGCGGAGCCGCGGCGACCGGCTGCTGCTGCGGCATCTGCCGCTGCGGGATCGGCACCTCGACGGTCGAGCGGCCCTGCTGCTGAGTGTGCGACTGCGGCTGCTGAGACTGGGGCTGGGCGTGCGGCTGCTGAGGCTGCGCTACCGGCGCGGCGGCGGGCGGTACCTGGTAGTCCTCGGGCGAGCCCGCGTCGTAGAGCGGGAAGAACTCGGCGGTCGGCGCGTCGTGTCCGGGACCCGGCGTCGGCATCACGAGCCGCGGCTGCCGGGTGGTCGCGTCGATCTCCATCTCCATCGGCGCCGGCGTTGCGGACATGCCCGGGTTCGGGTGCTGCGGCCCGCCGAACGCGGACTCCGCGTAGCCGACTCCCGAGGCGCCCTGGGCGAGCCACGGCGCGCCCTGCGGCCCGGCCGCGCCCGGCACCTGGCCGAGCCCCGGGTTCGGCACCTGCCCGAGACCCGGATTCGGAACCTGGCCGAGACCCGGGTTCGGCGCGAGCGGACGACCCGGCATCTGACCCTGCAGGGGCCGGCCGACCGGCTGCGGTCCGCGCTGCCGCGGCGCGCCCGCCGCGCCCCCGCCCTGAGCGGCCGCGGGCTCGTAGCCCTGCGCGTCGAGCTCGTGGCCGAACTCGTCGGTGCCGGTCATCGTGCCTCCTCGTTCCGTGTCCACAGCGCCGTGCCTCGGCTTGCGCCTGCCCGCCCGGCCGTCGCCCTGTCCCCCGCGGGAACCGTGCGGACCTGACGGATCCCGTTGCGCGCCCACCGCGCGGCGATCACGTACCCTACCCGGAACGCGCGGCCGCCGTCATCGCCGCACGAAGCGCCGCGGACGCGTACGGAAGCCGGTATCAGGCAGTGCGCACGGGCCGGGAAGACGTCAACCGGCCGCGCGGGTGACGCACGCCACCCGTCCGAAGGACGTGGCGCGCACCGCGTTTCTAGCAAAAAGGAAATATCGGCCGAGGCGCGCGGAAACCCGCGTGCCGCACGGTGACGGCGCATCAGGAGCGCTCGCTCCAGAGCACGAACACAGGGTCCTGGGCGGCGAAGCGGTGGGCGTCGCCGGGCAGCGACACCAGCCGCGAGGACTGCAGCAGCGCGCCGTCGACGCGGCGCCGCTCCCTGCCCTCGCCGCGCAGCGCGGCCTTCACCTCGGCCACCCGGTCGATCGCCGTGGTCGCCGCGACGACTATGCGCGGATCGCGTCCGGTGACGGCGCGGACCACGTCGGGACCGCCGCCGCCGAGGAAGACCGCGTCCGGCTGCGGCAGGTCGAGCAGCGCTTCCGGCGCCTGGCCGCGCACCACGCGCAGCCGCACCTGATGCATCGTCGCGTTCAGGTCTATCCGTTCACACGAGTCGGCGTCCCGCTCGACGGCCACGACGGCGGCGCCGAGCCTGGCGCACTCGATGCCGACGGAGCCGGAGCCGGCGCCGACGTCCCACACGAGCGTCCCCGGCCGCGGCGCCAGCCGGGCCAGCACGAGCGCGCGCGCCTCGGCGGGCAGCACCCGCCCCGACCGGTAGACGAAGGCGTTGTCCGCCGACGCCCAGCCGCCGCTCGGTCCGGCCCAGCCCGCGACCGGCACGGCGCCCGCCCCCGAGGCCCCGGGCGCGAGCACCTGGGCCTCGTCGAGGCAGAGCACGATGCACGGATCGCCCCAGATGTGCCGTTCCGAAGCCTCGTCCAGGCTCAGCCAGTCGACGGATTCCTCCGGCTCGCCGAGCCGTTGCGCGACCACGAGCGTGCGTGCGGGCCCTGATTTGTCGGGCCCGAGCAGTTCCACGGCCAGCTCGCGCGGCCCCGCGCCCTCGCCGCACATCACCGCGACCTTCGGGTACGCGCGGCACAGGTTCGCCGCCGCACGCAGTGTCGCGCCGGGCCCGTGGCCGAAACCGCCGTCCTTCGCCGCACGGCCACCCGTACGCACCTTCCCGGCGCCGCGGGTCTCGGTGCTGTCCACGCCGTCGGCCGGCGGATCGACCGCGACGACGAACGCGTCCTCCCAGGCGAGCCCGATGCGCCCGAAGGCGGTGGCCACGGACGAGACCGCGGGGATCGTGCGGACCCTGAGTCCCTGCTCGCGCAGCGCCCGCACCACGCCGAAGTAGCCGGGGTCGCCGGACGCCACGACGACGGCCGGGCCGTCGTGCAGCGCGAGCCGGGTGAGGGCGGCGCCGAGCCCGCCCATGTAGATGCGGCGCGCGGTCTCCGGGACCGGGAGCAGGTCGAGGTGCCGGATGCTGCCGATGACGAGGGTGGCCTGCTCCAGCGCGCGGCGCGCGGCCGGGCTCAGCGGGGAGCCGTCGAACCCGAGGACCGTCACCGTCACCCTCGGCGATGCGGCCCGGGACGCCCCGCGCGGCCCGTGCTCCTGCTCAGTAGCCATATCAGTCCATCATCCCACGGAGGGCGGCGGCGGTCCTACCGGACGGGAAAGCCGCGTTTCCGGGACGGAACGGACCTCCCCCAGGTGAACGTGCGGGTGGTGACGGTGGTGATGATCGTGTTGGTGGGCGGGGTCGTCCGGGTGGTCGTGCGGGTGCTGCTCCTGTCCGACGCGCGCCTCGAAGCCGGGCAGCGCGATCCGGTAGACGCAGGCGTCGCAGTTCATCCCGGCCGGGGCGCCGCCGCGTCCGTCGGCCTCGAGATAGCGCTCGATGACGAGGTCGGCGAGTTCGTCGCAGTCCCCGATGACGTCGCCGACGGTCACCGCCGTCGCGTTCTCCTCGAGCCAGCCCGAGACCTGCGTGCGGATGCGCGTCGGCAGGACGCCGGGGAAGAGGAAGAACGGCAGCACGAGTACGCGCTCCGCGCCGAGCGCCCGCAGCCGGTCGAGCCCTTGCGGGACGGACGGCTCGGCCAGCGAGACGAACGCCGCCTCGACCTGACGGACCCCCAGTTCGCGCGACGTCTCCCAGAGCAGCCGCGCGGCGCGGTAGAGATCGGCGTTGGCGTCGGGATCGGTGGTGCCGCGCCCGACGAGCAGCACGGCGTCCGGCCGCTCCGCCGCGTGCGCCGCCAGCCGCTGCCGCAGCAGGTCCAGGATCACCGGATGCGGGCCGAGCGGCCGGGCGTACCTGGTCCGGACGCCCGGGTGCCGCTCACGTTCGCGGGCCAGCGCCGCCGGGATATCGCCCTTCGCGTGTCCGGCGGCGAGCAAAATCAGCGGAACCGCCGTCAGATCCCGGTGACCCGCGTCGACGAGCCCGGTGACCGCGTCCTTGAGCGGCGGCGGCGAGAGCTCGATGAACCCTCCGGAGACGGCATCGGCCGTGCCGCGGCCGACGGATCGCGCCTCGACCCTGCGGACGAACTTCCGGAACTCCTCCGCGCCCTCGTCGTCCCGAGTGCCGTGCCCGACGATCAGCATCGCGCTCATACCCCGACCTCGCTGGCGCTCGGCCGGCGCATTCGCGGGCGCACTGCTCTTATCTGTTCGCTCGCAAGCTCGCTCACGAAGGGTCCTCCCAGTACAGCAGCGCATTGAGCGCCGCGGCGGCGACGGCCGAGCCGCCCTTGCCGGAGATGTTGCTCACGGCGGGCAGCCCGCTGACCCGCAGCGCCTGCTTCGATTCGGTCGCGCCGACGAACCCGACCGGCAGCCCGAGCACGAGCAGCGGCTCGTACGTCTCCGCCCGCTCGATCAGTTCGAACAGCGCGGTCGGCGCGCAGCCGACGACGTAGACCGCGCCGGGTCCCGCCTCCTCGGCCGCGAGCCGCAGCGCCGCGGCCGAGCGGGTGATCCGCGCGTCGGCGGCCAGGGCGGCCGCGCGCGGATCCGTGATGCGGCACAGCGTCTCGCGGCGCGTGATCCCGGCCGCGACCATCGCCACGTCCGCCACCACCGGCGTATCGGCGCGCAGCGCGGCGACGGCGGCCTCGAGCACGGATTCCTCGGGCAGCACGAGGTCCTCGGCGTATTCGAGGTCGGCGCTGGCGTGCACGACGCGCTCCAGTACGGCTTGGGCCAGCGGCGGAAGCTTCGCGGCATCCGGATAGCGGGCGGCGAGCCGCTCACGGAGGATCGCGTACGACTCCTGCTCGATCGGGTGGACGAATCTGGTCACTGTCTGGCTTTCATCTCGATCACGTCCACCGGGCAGACCTCCTGGCACTGGCCGCACCCGGTGCATTGCGCGGCCAGCACGAACAACCGGCGCCCGTCCGGCCGGATCGCGTGCTCGGGGCAGGTCAGCAGGCAAGCCCCACAGCCCTGGCACGCGCCGATCTCGGCGAGCAGATCCGTGCTCATTCGGCCCACCGGTAGCCCCGCGGGGTGACGAAGCGTCCGGCGACGATCCGTGACTGCGAGCAGCCGACGATCACGGTCGTGTACATGTCGACGACGGCCGGATCGAACTCGGCGAGCGTCGTCAATCCGTGCGTCTCGTCGGGGCGTCCGGCGTTGCGCACCCAGCCGATCGGTGTCGTCGGGGGCCGGTGCTCGGCGAGGATCGCGAGGGCCTTCGGCAGCTGCCAGTCACGCTTGGCGGACCTCGGGTTGTAGAAGCTGACGACGAAATCGCCCTCGGCCGCCGCCCGCACCCGCCGCTCGATCGCGGGCCACGGCGTGTGCAGATCGGACAGCGAGATCGAGCAGTGGTCGTGGCCGAGCGGGGCGCCGAGCACGTTCGAGGCCGTGGTCGCCGCCGTGATCCCGGGGATGCAGACCACGTCGATCTCCGCGGTCTCCTCGTGGTCGAGCGCCGGGGAGGCCATCGCGTACACGCCCGCGTCCCCGGAGCCGATCAGCGCCACGCGATGCCCGGCCCGCGCGAGGTCCACGGCGCTGCGGGCCCGCTGCTCCTCGGCGCCGAGCCCGGTGGCCTCGATCCGGACGCCGGGCGCGAGGACATCGCGGATCTGGTCGACGTACTGGTCGAGCCCGACGACGATCTCCGCGTCCCGCAGCTCGGCGAGCGCACGCGGCGCGGTCAGGTCACGGGCGCCGGGACCGAGGCCGATCACGGCCAGCCTGCCCCGTTCACGGTCTGCGTGCTCGGCCACGGCGGCGGTCGCCATCGGATACTCCCTCGCGGATTTCTTCTTGTGCACCAACAGACGGCCCGGCGCGCGACCGGGGCCGGAATAGAGCGCGGCGGCCTCGGCCACGGACGGGGTTCCGGCCGCGGCGCGCACGACCTCGGACGGATTCGGCACCTCGACCTCGGCGAGTTCGGCCGCCGGACGGCAGACGAGCGGCCAGCCGCGCAGCCGTGCGGCCTCGAGGATGCCGGGTTCGTCGGCCTTGAGGTCGGCGGTGGCGAGCGCGGAGACGTCGTCGGCGGACAGATCGGCGTCGGCCAACGCGGCGTCCACCGTTTCGAGCACCTCCGTAGCGGTGACGCCGCGCGACGCCCCGACGCCGACCACGATCCGCCTGCCCGGCAAAGGAGGCAGCGGCCTGATTCCCTCGGCGTCCCGCGCGTTGCTGATCACCGGCTCGCCGCCGATCGCCGCGGCCACCCGCCGCGCCAGGTCATTGGCGCCGTAGTGCCCGCCGAGCAACGCGATCGCGAACCGCCGGCCCTCGTCCACGCACACGACCGGCGCATCCGTCGTCTTGTGCCCGAGCAGCGGCGCCAGAATGCGTACCGTCGCCCCCGTCGCCAGGAACGCCACCACGGCATCGCAGTCCCGGAACACGGCACGCAGCGATTCCGCCACCGTTTCACGCTCGACGACTTCGACTTCGTCCGGCCACAGAGCCCTGAGGTACGCCGCCGCCGCACGCCCCGAATCGGTCGCGGCGACGCAGCCGATGCGGGTCACAGCAACTCACCCCACACGATGAACACAGGGTTCTGTGCCGCGAGACGGTGGGTGCCGTCCGGCAGCGGCGTGAAACGCGAGGCCTGCTGCAGGATCCCCTCGGCCTTGTAGCCGTGGCTCGCCAGATGCGGCAGCACGGAACTCGCGCGCTCCAGCGACGCGAACGTGGCGACGAGCCGCGGCGGGCGACGGTCGAGCACCGTGCGCAGCACGTCCATCCCGCCACCGCCGATGAACACCGCGTCGGGGTCCGGCAGCCGGGCCGCGTGATCGGCCGCGTCCCCCGCACATATATATAGCCCTGTGCCACCGTGCTTAGCGGAGTTACGCCTGATGCGTTCGCAGGATTCCGCATCCCGCTCGACCGCGAGCACTGCCGCGCCGCGCCGCGCGCACTCGATGCCGACCGAGCCGGAACCCGCGCCGAGGTCCCAGATCAGGTGACCGAACTTCGGTCCGAGCAGCGACACGACCAGCATCCGCGTCTCCAGCTTCGTGATCTGGCCGTCGCGGTATTCGAACTCATCGTCGGACAGCGGCCAGAGCGACGAGTCCCCCGCGGTCACGCCCCCGGCCCGCGCCCCGGCCAGCCATCCCGCCGACTCCCGGACCGCTATCGGCGCGAGGAAGAGCACGATGTTCGGGTCCTCCGCCGCGATCTTGGCGGCCTCGGCGAGATCGTACGAAAGCACCCGCTCCTCGTCCGTGCCCAGCCGCTCCGCGATCCACACGACCCGGTCGCCCGCCTTGAGCCCGGCCGCGAGCAGCGCCTTGGCCAGGTCACGCGGCGTGGCCCGCGGACCGGTCAGCACGGCCACCTTCGGGTGCGCGAGGCAGGCGTTGACCGCGCGTCGCAGAGTCCTGGTCGAGCCCGAGGCCCCGCCGTGCGCCGAGACCACCGCGGCGTCGTCCCAGTCCAGGCGGACGGCGGCGAACGCGGCCGCCACCGACGAGATCGCCGGAATCACCCGCGCGACCTCGAGTCCGCCGGCCCGCAGCCGTCGCACGATGCCGAAGAAACCCGGGTCCCCCGACGCGACGACCACGGCGTTCCCGTCATGCCTGGAGAGCGCGTCGAGGGCGGGCTCCAGCGCGCCGACCCGGATCGTGCGTGCACCCTCCGGCACCGGCACGGCGGCCAGATGCCGCGCGCCGCCGACCACCAGCGTCGCCGACGCCAGCTCCGCGAGCGCGTCCGCGCCCAGCTCCGCGCCCGAATACCCGATGACCGTGAGTTCACCCATGCCGCGCATCCCCGCCCTCTGCCCATTCCGCACTCGAGCCGACCATCACCGTTCCGGTGAAGTCGACGAGCGCCACCCGGGCCCGCAGGCTCCCGCCGCACTCCACCTGCGCGAAGCGCTCCAGCACCCGCGCGACCTGTTCGCACAGCGCGTCCGCGCAAGCGGGCAGAACGTCGGAACCATCCCAGAGCTCGTATACGTGCCGTGCGGTATTAGCTTCCCGTACGCGGGCGCCGAGTGCCGGGTTTTCCGGAAACACGCGTGTCGTGATGTCCGCGAGCACCTCCGGGTCCACGGCCGACCGCGTGTAGTGCGTCATCAGGATGCCCGCGGCGAGCTTCGTGAGCTTGCCGATCATGCCGACGAACACGACCTCGCGCACGCCGTGTTCGACACACCGGCGCAACGCGGCGCCGGTGAAGTCGCCGACCTCCACGAAACTGACCTCGGGAAGGTGCGGAAGCAGCGCCATCGCGCCCTTCTCGGTGCGGCCCCCCGTGCACAGCACGAGCGTCGCGTCGTCGGAGCCGTTCTCGGCGGCCTGCGCGGCGAGCACGCTGACGGCCTGCTCGACCGACGCGCGCCACGCCGCGGTCGAGAACGGACGCACGATCCCGGTCGTGCCCAGGATGGAGATCCCGCCGATGATCCCGAGCCGCCGATTGGTCGTCTTGCGCGCCATCACCTCGCCCTCGGGCACCGAGATGACCACGCGCACGCCGCATACCTCGAGATCCACGGCCTCACCGACCGCACGGGTGATCATCGCGCGCGGCACGGGATTGATCGCGGGACCGCCGACCTCCAGACCGAGCCCGGGCTTCGTCACGACGCCCACGCCCACGCCGCCGTCCAGCTCGATTCCGGGGGCGTCGCGCCAACTCACCGTCGCCGTCAGGTGCGCGCCATCCGTCACATCCGGATCGTCCCCCGCGTCCTTGACCACAACCGCCTCGGCCCGCGCCCGCGAAATCTCGCAGCGCTCCACGGCGAACCGGACCCGCTGACCCCACGAGCCGTCCTTGCCGGGCAGCACGATCTCCACATCCGGCTGCGGATCGCCGGTGGCCAGCGCGAGAGCGGCCGCCTTGGCCGCCGCCGACGCGCACGACCCGGTGGTCCAGCCCGGACGCAGCGCCTTCCCCGCCCGCTGTTTCATCGTGCGCGGCAGGTCCGGCTCACGGAGGTCGTTCATGGTCTTGACAGCTTAAGGGCACGCCTGGCCGCGGGGTCGGCCCGCCGGTGCTCGTGGAAGTGGCCGGGGTGGTACAGGTGCGAGCGGGTGCCCGAGGAGCCGAGCGCCGGGCCGACCAGGAACAACGTGTGCTTCCAGAGCTTGCGCGCCTTGACGGTCTCGGCCATCGTGCCCACCGTGCACTGCACGATCTCCTCGTCCGGCCAGGTCGCGCGCGACGCGACGATCACCGGAGTGTCCTCCTCGTAGCCCCCGGCCAGCAGCTCGGCCGCGAGCTGCCCGCAACGCGCGGCGGAAAGGAAAACGGCCATCGTCGTGCCGTGGGCGGCGAACGAACGGATGCTCTCCCCGGCGGGCATCGGCGTCTTGCCGCCCTCGAGCCGCGTGAGGATCACCGATTGGGCCACCTCGGGCACCGTCAGCTCCCGCTGCGCCAGCGCCGCGACGGCCGAGAACGCGGAGACACCCGGCACGACCTCCGTCTCCAGGCCCAGCTCGTGCGCCCGCTCCAGCTGCTCCTGAATCGCGCCCCACAGCGCCGGATCACCCGAATGCACGCGGGCGACCTTGAGGCCCTCCCGCGCGGCCTGCTCGTAGTACGGCAGAACGCCCTCGATGGGCAGCGCGGCCGAGTCCACCGTGACGGCGTCGGGGCGCGCGTGCTCCAGGATCTCGGCCTGCACGAGGCTCGACGCCCAGATCACGATGTCCGCGGCCGCGATCGCGCGGGCGCCGCGCAGGGTGATCAGGTCGGCCGCGCCGGGACCCGCCCCGATGAACGTGACCTTGCCGACAGCAGCAGTGCTCACAGTTTCTCTCCTCGTCCACCGCGCGCCGGCGGCACGATCACCGTCGTGAAATACGGCGCACGACCGCCGTCCCGGCTCTCCAGCGGCCCGATCGTCTCCGTCTCGAGCCCGAGATCCGTCCCCAGAACGGCCCCCGCGACACGCCCGGCCTCCTCTACCGCCGCCGTCAGCTCACCGAGGAACCGCCCGCCCTTGTAGACGACGACGGTCCCGGTCCCGTTCAGCGCGCGCTTGATCTCATCGAGCCCGGCCGTCGCGGGCACGAGCGTCAACGGCTCACGCCCCTCGGCCAGCCGCACGTCCGCGCGCGCCGCGAGATCCTGCATGGCCGTCACGCCGGGGATCGTCGCGATGCGAATTTCCGCTTCGAGGGCCGCGACCGTCTGCGCGAGATACCCGAAGGTCGAGTACACGTTCGGATCCCCGAGCGTCACGAACCCGACGGTCCG
>Ga0307509_10012316_pt1 | contig 10243 bp, 3 predicted proteins | sample 10_EM_MG_FD_202245 | JGI IMG/M metagenome (GOLD analysis project Ga0307509, IMG submission 202245) | Populus trichocarpa ectomycorrhiza microbial communities from riparian zone in the Pacific Northwest, United States - 10_EM | ecosystem: Host-associated > Plants > Roots > Unclassified | place...
ACACCACTCTGGTGGGCTGCGGAGCGCGGGTGTGAGGGAGTAGTAAAACTGCTATTGGAACGAGACGATATCGATCCCAACACCCCAGACACAGAATATGGGCAAACACCACTCTGGTGGGCTGCGGAGCGCGGGTATGAGGGAATAGTAAGATTGGTATTGGAACGCGGGGTTATCGATCCCAACACTCCGGACATCTTATATGGTCGAACACCACTCTAGTGGGCTGCGCAGCGCGGGCGTGAGGGAGTAGTAAAACTGCTATTGGAACGAGACGATATCGATCTCAACACTCTAGATACTAAATATGGTGGAACACCACTCTGGTGGGCTGCGCAGCGCGGACACGAAGGCGTAGTAAGAATGCTATTGGAGCGGGCGGGAATCAACCCTAACATTGCGGATATCGAATATGGTCAAACACCACTCTGGTGGGCTACAGAGCTTGCCCACGAGGGAATGGTAAAATTGCTATTGGGACGAGATGATATCGATCCCAACACTGCCGACATAGAATATGGCCGAACGCCGCTCATATGGGCTGTGATGAGTAGAAAGGAAGAGATAGTAAAGTCGCTACTAGAGCGAGAGAATATCGATCCCAGCATTGCAGACATCGAGTACGGCCGAACACCACTATTGTGGGCTGCGGAGCGCGGGTATGAGGGGATGGTAAAGTTGTTATTGGCGCGAGCGGACACCGATCCCAACACTACCGACAACAAATATGGCCGAACGGCACTCTTCTGGGCCGTGATGGGTGGCCGTGAGGAAGTAGTAAAGCTGCTATTGGAGCGAGAGGATACTAACCCCAACACCGCAGACACTGAATGCAGTCAAACGCCGCTCACGTGGGCTGCGAGTGGCGGGCAAGATGAGCTTGTAAAGTTGCTACTAGAACGAGAGGACATCAATCCCAACGCTACAGACACCAAATATGGCCGATCACCGCTGGGGTGGGCTACTAGGGGTGGGAATGTAGGGGTGGTAAAGTTGCTATTGGAACGAGAGGATGTTGATCCGGGACCCGTAGGCACCGACCATGGTCGAACAGCGCTCTGGTGGGCTGCCAGGGGTTGGACTGAGGGAATAGTGAACTCGCTATTGGAGCGGGGGGACATCAATCCCAACACTGCAGAAACCGAGCATGGCCGGACGCCGCTCTGGTGGGCCGCGCGGCGCGGAGATGAGGGGGTAGTAAAGCTGCTATTGGAATGGCAAGATATCAATCCTAACACTGCAGACAGCAAATATGGTCAAACACCGCTCTGGTGGGCTGCGGTGCTCGGTGCTCAGGGAATAGTAAGAGTGTTATTGGAACGAGAGGGTATCAATCCCAACATGGCAGATACCGAATATGGTCGGGCGCCTCTCTGGTGGGCTGCAGTGTGCGGGCATGAGGGGATAGTAAGGTTGCTATTGGAGCATGAGGATATCAATCCCGACGCCGCAGACACAGAGCACAACCAAACACCACTCTGGTGGGCTGCACTGCGTGGGTATGAGAGGGTGGCAAAGTTGCTATTAGAACGGCAGGATATCGATCCCAACACTGCGGACACTAAATCTGGTCGAACCCCACTCATGTGGGCTGCGATGGGCGAGCACCGGGGAATAGTAGAATTGCTACTGAAACGAGAGGATCTCAATCCAAACCTTTCAGGCCTCGGTGGCGAAACAGCCCTTGAGTTAGCTGCCTCCCGAGGGCATGCACGGATCGTTCAATTACTCTCCGAACCGAAGACCTCCCCTCCCCTCCCAAATGATACCAAAATAGCTCCTGGGTCCCTCCTCGTAATCGTGCCTCTTTCCTTTCTCATTTTCTCCTCCTTTATTTTTCTCTATTATTCTATCGCTCTTACCTGACCTTCCTTGTCAACCGCTTCGCTACTATCATTTTATAGATGACTACTGCATTATACATGCGGAGTTGGTGTGGCAAAGCCTTTGCTTTTTTGTTGGTCATAAACCCAAGTTCATGCACGGGAATGAATGGGAATTGATTCCGGAAGCCCTATGGTGGCTCATGATGCATAATACATCCTTTCCTCCTTTCTCCTCCTTCTCATAATTATTCATTTTTGTCTCCCACTTGTACAATCAATGCCATTCCCCTCGCTTTATCAAACCCTCATATCTGTTTCTCTTTCTTCCCTAGAAGCTTTTTCTGACTAGAATACTATATCGTTACACTGTATTATACCTTCTCTCTGTTCCTTATTAATCCGCCCCTTACAAAGTATGGTACCAAAAATGTCAACTTTTCGGTGGTATGATTTGCAGTGGCCCGGTTAGATGTTCTGCAGTTCTTGGAGCTTCTCGCTCCCAATTTTAGTAGACAAGGCGGTGATGACAGGGCCCTACAGCCAAACTCCCAAGAGCCCTACACCAGACGAGACGATGCCCAGTCCCCGTGCGTAAGATTCAAAGAGGGCCGTTATAGGCAAAGACGACAGGCCGGGCAACTTAGGACAATATTGTACCAGGGGTGCTTGAAGACGGTAGGTGTATAGTCTTATAAATTGAGGATCACGGTGGATTGTATAATAGAAGTACGGGAGGCAAAGAACCAAAACTGTACGAGGGGCAGAAACTTATTCGCTGACTTGACTTCTACAACTGTGCGTGAACATTGTCCTTAAGTACAAAAAACTAATAGTACTCGCCCAGGAGTAGTCCCTATATCCTCTGACCATTTCCATCAGATATCGTATGATCTGGCTACCCCTCAGTTCCCCCACTTTTCTTCACTGCAACTTCCCCACTTTTGTTCATCGCATTTACCCCTCATTTCTTCACCGCAACTACCCCGCTTCTCGCAGCTTTCACCGAATACCAAAAGCTCATCGGTGATACTTCCGGTATACTTCTAGCATATTCTAATAGGGAAGCACGGATAGGGATGTGGGCATAGGAGGTGCCGGTGATTCACAATATATAGGTGGAACGGCAGGGAACAGCAGGTGACCATAAAGGACAGCGAGTGACGATGGGTGACGGTAGAGATTGTGATAAACAGCGAGTGACTACCGGTGATGTGCGATAACCACCGAAATCTATAAGGAACAGCCGGGCATAGCTAAATACCAGTGAAAAACCGTCGGTGACCACGGCCAGCCACCAGTAATATCAAGCAGATGTAGGGAACGTCAGGTGATGGCAGGTGATACATGGTAATTGTAGATAACTACAGCTAACTGTCATCAAAGATAGGAAAATGCTGGCACTGGTGGACGAGAATGATGAACACTTATCCTACAGTTCTAATGGCAACTACAATAAATGATTAAATGATAGTAAAGTCCAATCAAGAATGTGGTATGCGTGGTACTCTGTGTTCAAAAAGAGGGGTAGAATCTTAACATGCAACCAGAAGGTGAACGGAAAAAGAATGTGAAGTTAACAATTTTTCGAAATAGAAGATATTGTATTATACCAGCAAGCATATCCTCTTGTTCTAGCACTTGACTATCAAATTTCACGTGTCCAAATTTCTCCATCTCGATTCACTATTATCCTCACACGTTCATTATGTCAATTCCGCTCGAGGTTTCAGAATCACAAGAAACGATTTGGGATTTTGATGTTAACACACTAATGCTTATCCGGCCAGGTAATAAAATAAAATAAAATGTCAACTGGTTCCCTTGCCTAAGGACCGAATTTTCTCGATCGCAGTTTTGTCTCTTCTGTAACATTAACCATGGAGAAGGCACATTATGAGTCTGGCTAAGCTATAGGTGGATAACTATTAGATCGGGGAGTTTACTAATAGCTGGACTAAGCGAAGTGAAAGAATTACTCCGAGGTATTGACGAGTGGAGATGTCACTGCACGAATTCTGCATTAGAGGTAGCTAGCCAAGCTGCTTAAGAGGAGAGAGCTTCTGCATGGATAACCCCATACATCCGTTCACGCCCTTGCATCCCCACATGCGATGTCCGCACTTCTGTGCTCTTCCATACACCTTCCAAGGTAGTGGCTGGAGCGCCACAACCTCTGAACTCTGACTGGCTGAGAAGGGGGTGCTCTACAGCCTCTGAAAAAAAAAACAATCGGAAAACGTGGGGATCAAAATTCAGAAACACGGTCGCCCATTTGGCTCGAGCACAACCCCAGGGGCCGGATTCCCTATTTCCGATATATTTTTTTGCATAGGCTGTAAGAGCAAAGAGTGCCAGGTCGCTTAGGGGTAGACCCTGAGAGAGGGTAATATTAGTATGTCACCGAGAAAAGAAGTACTCGCGTCGCCGGATTGCTCTACCAGTTCCTGTTATGGAATCGCTCATCCTCGGATACTTTAGCCAATAAAATCGCCAAATGATCACCCCCGCGTCAATGGCTAAATGGGGAAGGACACCTCAGAACAAGACCATGACTCTGACTGCAGGTATTGATATAGGTGCTTTAGTATGTGTGTGAAGAGAGGAGACTTAGCTTAAGCTTGCTGAGCATTATTTCCACCATTGATGTGAACCTTGATGGTTATAACATCAAAACTAAGTTCAGCATGCCAATTTAATGCTAAAATTACCGCTCTCTTGGAATCGGAATATGAGCGGCGGGCTAAGGGACCTGAGATATCTCGAATTCTCTTTCTAGGATGATTATTGGCTTGTTGGTCAGGCTGTTGGCTGCTCGTTGCTTGCCAGAGTATTGAGGTCAAGGTAGTCTTGGTTGAGGTTGGTTCTTGAGGCTCTGAGCTTTCTGAGCCAGGACGCAACAATTGCCTCCCAATATGCTCAGTGTTCGCAACAGGGCAGTCCGTCCGTCCTGGACGGACGACATTTCGTCGTCCCGTCCCGTCTTTTCCTGAACTCGCCCGCCAAGTAAGAGCCAAGGCCTCCCAGACCCAAGAGATCCATGAGATTAAGACTGACACGACTGGACTCCTCTCTGACCTTCTGTTCAACAAAGAGGCAACCTTCGGCAAGAATGGGGTAGACACATTTTACGTTTACATAAATTGTGCAATGACACTCGACTTACAAAAACGTCTTTATCATACTTGGGTAACTTAAGGGGTCTTTCATTATATGGTTTTGTGAAAAATATATTATTTCTATTTTGTGGAAAACTTCATTTTGAGCACATCATTGCAACTTGATTGTTGTCACTTGTTGTTCACCGGAAACCCTACTTTATTACAAAATGAAGTTTTTAAAATCATTGGCTTCTTCCATTTTAATTATTTAGTTTTCACTTGAATCAGACATGCCACTCAAAAGCAAAATACCGGTGTCGGGATGATTTGCTAGACCCGTTGGGTTGGATGGTGTGTCGCGCGTGCCGAAGTGTCCCTCCTGTGCGTAACTGTGACCTCTTGGTAAACCGGACAATAAATCGGTGGGAAATTGACTAGACGATGAATTGCCTAAAGGCCTAGACAGGGATGAGGTACAAGTATCAATGACATAGTAATTTCTTAAATTATCCTAGCTAAACCTAACCGGCATACACTATCGTAGCTAAAACAATAAAACAATAAAACAAAAACACAAAACACAAAACATATAAGGTAAAAGTGTGCGCGCCAAGCTAACTACTAAACAGAGTTTTCTCTGTGGGCCCGAGCTACATGACTGCTCTCACTACCCTATCAAACACCTCAGGCTGCCCCTAAGTACTCACGGGAATAATCCTACCCAGAGATTGTGCATCTTTTCCCTCCATCAGCGATCCCTTCGAAATATTTCTCGGTCCACAAATCCCTCCCAATCGTTACCCCCTTTTTACCCGTCGAAAAAGCATCCTCCACTCCGGTTCACATACGTCACCCGCAAAAGCAATTTTCTCACCCATATATCGGGATTCACACCATCTCATGTCTCTGCTTAATAACCCGGATGGATTTGCACACGGCCCAATTAGCCCCGGTGCTGGGGCCAGTGCGGGGGGCGGAGGAGCTACCCAGTTTGTGATGCAAACTGCGTTAATCCCCAACAAGAGCAAGTTCGAATACCAAGGAGCACGAAAGCTTGTGACGATAGTCGAGAAAACTTTTGATTCCGGGTTGGCCGGTGAATATTTCTTATATTTTCACGGAGTCACCGACGGTGATTTTGACGCGATTGAGCGAGAATTACGCAGGGTCCAGCTAAGAACTGCGGTACGCTTGACATTTGAGAATACATTAAATGCAGCAATCTTACGCATAAGCTCTGGGCCTGAACACGGGAGGGTCGGTATGAGCCTTTACCTTGAGATTCTCGTAAAGATCTCTTCTATTCCGGGGCATAGTTTCCAGTCGGTTGAAGGGTTTGGTGCGACACTACTGCAGGATCCAGGGGTCCGCAGCAAGCAAGGAGATCGGGGCTTTGGACCAGCAACTCGGGTGGGAAGAAATGCGTGGCCTTCAGTGATGATTGAAGTTGGATATTCCGCAGGAGAAGAATTCTTTCACCTGGACGCCGCATGGTGGCTCATCAACTCTGCCGATAGAATACGATTCGTGATTCTCGTCTGTGTGGCCAAGGACCCGCTTGCATTAGGCATTGAATGCTGGAGCCTGGTTGAGTCTGGCAGCCCGGAATCCGGACACAACCCCCGGCGTGTCCCGACCTGTGTCCAGAAAATCACAATTGACACAGAAGGCAATGTGCAATCAACGATGGGATCTACTGAGCTCCGGATTCCCTATGATGCCATCTTTGATGAAGTCCAGGAGAACCCCCCCGATATTGTGTTCAGTTTTGATGATCTGAAGGAGTTTACCCTCAGGAGATTTCGGATGATTCAACCATAGGTAATTCCTGGTTTAATCTCATTTCCCAAAACTGATCTAAGCTAGCCAGCCACTGCCACTAATTAGATTCCGGTAAAGTCTGGATTACATCGGGCGGCATTTACAAATGCGGAGGTTCTGCAGCTTTTTACCTTATCTCGCACATTATTTGTGCTTCGTTTGCCGCTTACGTTCGTTGTGTGTCTTTTTCGTGACAGGGTTTGCTTGCCTCAATTTGTAACTGGGCGATGGAAGGAGAGGCGGAAAGTCTTGCTATTACGCAATACAGAGATGATCTGGGGTGCAGCCGTAGGAGCTTATTATGAATTTCGAAAAGCTTGTGAGCGCTGGAATATCTCAAAGATGTATTTTTTCTTCTGAAAAGTGATTTCCGAAAACCCACTTTCCAAATTTTAGCTGTGAACCTTAATGTTGAAAACTGTAAGCAGAGTCATTGGTTCAAACTACGTTTCCAATTTTTCTCGCATTGTTTTCTGTTTCGAAATGTTTCACTAAACAATATCTGAGGCACTCTTGTCACAGGCTACTACTCATTTTGTATATGTGGAGAAATGGTTTTTCTAGTGTTTTCATTAACGTCCTTCCTTTCAAATCCCAATCCAGATAGTGCGAGATAAAGACCTGAACCTTCCCTTATTGTTTTATATATATCGTACATCTTGACTCTCTTTGCCTTGTCTAAATAGTCAATTTAACTGTTCCCGTACACTCATACTCAATTAAAACTTGACATTTCTCATTACGAGGAAAATATAAGGAGGCGTAATGTATTTGGGAGGGCTATGGGTCAATACCTACTTATGAGTCCTTAATTTTTATTGTATGCCATCAATAAATAATTGAATAATATAACAACCACTTCTTCTCTTAAACTAAGATTATATGAAGAGTGGTACTGTAAGGTTAGCTTCCTATAGATTGAATCATATTTGCAAAATTTGATATTTTCAATATATGATATTATGAATAAGATATACAAGAATTTTGGCCATTACAATATTATATATTATCAAGCACAGTTATCTGACAGTATTTTTAACTTGACTTTGGTCAATACAGATATGATATAATAAGTATGATACATAATATCATATCTCAGGTTATTAATCGTGCCAAGGTTGCGGCGTGCGGCCTCAACCCAGGATATTCGCAAGCTCAAAACCTGGGCACTCCTCCTGAGTGCCCGACAGCTCAACATGACTTTGTGGCTCAACATGACTTTGTGGCTCAACATGATTTTGTGGCTCAACATGACTTTGTGGCTTAACATCACTATGTGGCTCAACATCAGTCTGTGGCTCAATATCACTTTGTAGCTAAATAAAGCATCAGCAAAAATTATTATATGCGTCCTGAGCGTCCCGTGCATCAGACGCTCAGGACGCTCAGAACGTTAACCGTTACTCTGGACGCCATTCCCTATCTACCCCTGCGTCCTCGACGTCCCAACAACGTCCACCACCAAGCCCATGCGTCCAGATGCCCTCAGACCCTAAGCTCTCCCGCATCCCGACGATCTCCTTCCTGTGCCTCCCTCGTCATTGTCACAAATCGTGACTAAGCAAGGCAGATTTCACATGACTCATACTTATGAGTCATAAGGTATGTTGGATTTCACACTATGAAGTTACTTGACTCATAGTTCTCACATGACTATGCACTTGCGAGTCATTGTTATGTTATGATTTGTTGATGGTTTCATGACTCACGATTGTGACGTCATATGATGTAATGACTTTTGCACATGACTCACATTATGAGTCATGAGTTTCGCGCGTGTGACTCGTTGGAGCACATGACTTGGTTTATGAGTTTTGATTGGTTAACGGAATGTTGGGTAATGACTCGTATGAGTCATTGATGGATTTCGCGCTATGACTCACTATGAGTCATAGAGGTTTATGTAGCGCAAGGTGATGAGTCACCAAGGTTAGGGTTGTGAGAAGATGCCTATATAAGGCGCTTGGTTCCGACCAAGGGGTAGGATCTTCACGCAACCATCTAAGTACTTTTCTATACTCAAGATATTGCAATACGATTACGCTTTACTCTCTTTACATACACTCCTCCTATACGAGAACCTACGCTCTAAGAACCTGGAGACTATTGTGATAGTCTCGACAGGTTGCCCGAACATAGGACTATTGTGATAGTTCTATCAAGCACGACAATCCACCCACCTTACTATCTGAAGACATAGTACCTCTAGTAAAACAACTCAAGACAAGCAAGCCAGTTCCGTACTATCTGAAGAGATAGTATTCCCCTACGCCTTATTACAAGAAGAAGACTTGCTCACTATAGGAAACCACTATCGTTGCCTGTTGCATAACGACCTGACGATAGGATTGTTACATTTGGTTGCGTCACATCGCAACACCCAACGATAAAACGGCCCAACAACCTGTCGATCAGGAGATCGACCTTACCGAAACAGAAATCGACCTAGAGGGATTGGGAGAAGCGTTAGCCGAGTCTATTCAACACTCGCGGGCCGCAAGCGCCACAACAGACAGCTCAGAAGAAGGTTCGGATTCGGACGAAACGGACGCAGTACCTACAAGAAGAAACACGATGGCATCGACATCTACACCTAATCCGGACACGAAGGGCAAAGAAACAGAGCCGCCATTACCCTCCAACCTCACACCAGATCAAATACAGCAAATCATTGGAGCCTTAACAGGGGGATCTGGAAACACGAAGAAGCCTAAAATTAAGGAACCCAGCACATTTCACGGCGAACGAGACCAACTCAGAGGTTGGCTGGCCCAGCTGTCAGTCTATTTCAAAGGAGTGGGATGGGAATTCGAGTACAACAACGACAAAATTGTCTACGCCCTTAGCCTTCTGAGAGGCGACGCGCTGAAATGGGCTACGCCATACATCGAAAGACGACAAGATGTAACCTGGAGCAGTTGGGACGACTTCAAGAATGAATTGCAGGGCCAGTTTGGAGAAATCGACGAGCAAGGAGCAGCAAGAGCAAAACTCATGAGAATGTCTCAAGGATCGAAAGGAGCTACAGAATACTGGAATGAATATAGACTCATCGCCAGTCAGACCGGAATGGACGATGCAACCCTGACCTACCACCTAATGAGGGGATTCAAAGCGGAACTCCAAGATGCATGGGGAATGGATGGATCCGACTCGCAAGACCCACAATTCGTGGCCAACTGGGCCATCAAAAAGGAGACAAAGATGGCAGCCATCAAACACATGCGCCACGGGACAACCAGCAAAGAAAAGGCTCCATCCCCAGGAACCCCACGAAATCAGAATGGGACCTTTCGACCCCAGAACGACAACCAGGGAGATCCAATGGAGTTGGATGCTACACGAAGAAGGCCTGGATTCAACATCTCAGGCAAAGAATACCAACGAAGGATGAGAAGCAATTTGTGCCTCAAATGTGCTAAGCCGGGACATCGGGCAGCGGCATGCCGAAGCCAGGCCAACAGCAAAGAAGGAGCGACCTGGGAACCAAGGAACGAT
>Ga0307509_10012317_pt1 | contig 10242 bp, 6 predicted proteins | sample 10_EM_MG_FD_202245 | JGI IMG/M metagenome (GOLD analysis project Ga0307509, IMG submission 202245) | Populus trichocarpa ectomycorrhiza microbial communities from riparian zone in the Pacific Northwest, United States - 10_EM | ecosystem: Host-associated > Plants > Roots > Unclassified | place...
ATTTATCCTCTCCTGACTGAATATATCTGCATAGTCTTGATATTCTGGAAGGATTTTGACCTTGATATCGTCCCCGTCTTCATCAGTATAGAGGGCCATTCCCATGACAAAGATGTTGTCTGGGTCTTCGGCTAACAGTTCCTCCTCTGTAATGAACTCTAAATGCCTTTCCTTTCTAAGGCAGTGGGCTTTACAATAATCAGAGCGCCACTTCAGACTGCTTTTTTCCCAGTTGATATGTGGGTTGTGGTTCTTCAGCCACGACATTGGCAGGTAACCATTCACTGTACCTGCCGGCATGTCTGCGACTTCAAATCGCATTTTATTCATGTGGTCTCCTATGTACATATCTACTGTAGTAGTATAATGGAGACCCAAACCTGGGATATGATTCCCACTGGCATCTGTAATAGGTGTCGGATCTTTCCGACGAACGCAAGGTACTTGGGTATCCTTAACCCAATCGCTACTTAGAACAGCACCAGTAGCGCCATTATCTAATAATAAGAGAGCTTCACCACTCAGCCTCTCTTGGTTGTGGCTCCATTCCAATCACACTCTCACGTGAATGGATCTTGTGTGTAGCGGTGGGCCAGCAAGCCTCAACCGCTTCTCGGGTCTCTTGTCCCTAAACATTTCGGTTAGTATTTCTCAGAAGGATTTGGTATGTTTTACAATAACTAGTCAATATCTCTTGCCTTTCGACACAAGAGCGGCCACAACGGGTCATGAATAGTTTTATCACTTGATAGATTTACCGGGTTTCAATAGCTAGGGTGTTTCCTATCACGCCAGCATGATTTCGGGTACTCAACCCTCCTCTGGTAAACTTGCAAAATAACTTCAATTGCTAAGTCAAGTCCAGCCTGACGAAATCAAAATAAAACCCAACCAAATTCCTTCCAATATGGAAAACAGTATGAGATAAGCAACCAATACATTGCACAGTATCATATAAGAAATAACAAAACTAAATTGAAAGAGCTGTAACCATCCCAACACGTCACAAAAGAAACCTTCCTCCATCATGCATTTTCTAGCACGATATATTAGTTTCAGTTTGCAGCGCTTTAGGCTGGGGAACATACAACCGACATCTTTCATCTTCACCTAGTATGCCCATCATTCGGACTAGCGTAAAGTTTTAGCATCTTTCCATTCATGATCTTATCATAGGATAAAGCTTACCTAGTCATCCATGTTGGTATCAACCTCCAAGATATCCAAATCTGGGGGGGGTGATCCACGGAGCTCGGCAACAACTTGTTTCACAGCAGGTTTAGGAGCCGCTTCAATACGTCTCGACTTTGGAACTTGGGTAGCTTCATGTCCAGCCTCACCTGCACTTCGTTTTCGCCTAATGTGTGAGGACGCGACAACTGGGGCTGCGGATGAACACTTCGCCTAGTAGTGACTATCTTGTCCACAACGGGAACATTGATTCAGCCGTTTACGCTTGTCAATCAGAGTCTGAGGCACATTGCGGTGCATTTTCGTATGCTCTGTTTCTGCGGGTTTTGTAAACCCTTGCGCTCGGTTGCGGGGCTCCTGCTGCCGTGGGCCTGTGGCCTTTTTCTCCTTCCTCTGTCCCTTTCTCTCAGAAGTATGCCTGTTGTCGCTCTTTGCACCTTTTGAAGAATGAGGCTCCTTTTGTACCTGTATACGAAAATTGAAGGCATCTTCGAGTTGGTGTCCAGTTTGACACAATCGGTCTAGGTAATCTATATATGCTACTGGATTGGGGGTTTTCATGGACCAGGCAGTGTTAAGGAGGTCACTCATGCCTATGGGTGCCATGTCTTTCACAAACTCCCCACTATATCCTAACAGTGCTGCAAGGCGGATAAGTTGGTCGATAAAGCTATCGACCTTTCCTTCCTTCATGTACAACTGGCTCCATTCCCTCAGAGCGCGATGCCAATCCGAGTGACCGCCAAAGCTGTCTTCCAAACGCTTGCGAAACCCTTTCCAGGTTCGCAACTCATTCTTGGGATCAAACTTCATCCCTCGTCGTTTGGCCGCATCTTTGTTAATTTGCGGGTGTATGGCGTTATACCATTCTTTGGCAGTATCTCTCAAGAGAGGGATGACGTGGCTGACTTTGTCGATTTCCTTTACCAAGGAATCACGGAAGTAGTCCAGCTTAATCTCGACATCATGTACGAAGCGTTGTGTGTCCTTGGGATCCCCGGTGAAGGGGTCAACTCCAAGTTTCTCTGGCTTCTTAGGCCGATGAGATGACTTCTTAGCCTTATGACACTCCTGAATAAACTTATTCAGGGCCGCATATCGTCAATCATACTTGTCCTTCTTTTCTCAACTGCAGTGGCGCTTGCGACTGCCAAGGAAGTCTCTCAGATCGGGGGGCGAGGCATCGGATCCATCACTATCGGACGAAAAAGAACAGGAATCACGCGGATAATCTCCTCCAGCAACGTTTCCACCTCTGAGAGGTTGTCCACCTCCAGCGCCTCCGGTGTTTCCACCTTGGGCTCCCCCAGGCATGTCATCTCCGTCAAACCGTTCTTCCTCCGCCTCGTCCTCATCCATCTGCTCAGACGGTGGGTGTGTGGGTGAACGTGGTGGGAGTGGTTGACGGATGGCTTGTTGAGGTTGGGGTCTCAGGTAATCACGCTGAAAATCCCCACAGTCGGCTACCTTATGTCGGGTCGACTCACAATAGGATCAACGGCTCTTCGTGGTGACGGCGGTTTTTTCTTTCGTGGCCATTATAATGGCTTTGTTCATCTCTTTAACACAGGGTGCCCAATGCAAAAAATAAAACTCACTACAGTCTCCCCCAACCATGCGACATCCTTCGTTACAATACTTCGAAGCGAATTGTCCTGGTTGGTCTGAAAAACCTGACCATCCAGCTCTACCCGAAGGTTTTGCTGGAGCCAGTGGTGGCTGTGCCGAAGCAGAGGCTACGGGATTGTGATGTGTGGTGGGTATTGGCGTTGAGGCCGCAACCGCGTAGGGCCGATCTCATTCTACCCGTATCGCCGGTGCTGGTGTGGCAGGTTCAACTACCGGCGGGATCAGTACGTTTGATGGGGCTCGAGGTGGTGGCTGTGGCGAGGGTTGCCTCGAGCTTTGTCTCGAAGCTTGGCTTCTAGACTTGGTAACACAACTCCGCTGCGCTGCGCCTAAAAGATTCCTGAGGTTTTCCACAGGGCTAACACCTCTAGATCTCATGGCTTCTTCGAATGCCACTGTCAACGGGGCTGGTTGAGGAACGACCAACACTTGCAATTGCTGTTCCAATTGTTTGACTCGCTCTTGCGATTCCAAGGCCGTCTGATCGACTTGAGTCAAAATTGGTGCCATTTCCTTGTGCAAGATGACAGCCGCCATCTTAGCTGCGTATTGTGGAGGAGGCTCAATTGCGAGAGGTAGCGGAGGTGCTGTACGCATGTTGACCTCGTTGTCGGAGTCTATTGAGTACCCTCCCTGAACAGTCAACTCCAAAGCTGTCAGGCGTGCCCTGATCATTCGATCTGAAAGGGCTAATTTACGGTACTCTACCTGCTGAATTTTCATCCAGCGGTTGGCATTGGCTACCATCTGGTTTTGCCATTCGAGCTGGGTAGCGGTGATGCAATCTCCCATAGAAGCCTTGGCTTCTTGAAACCTCTTAGTTACTTCTCTCACTATGTAGGGTTCAAACAGTTCCCTAGTGAAGTTGGCAAAGGTCATGGGAGTGCATCTTTGTGGAGGGATTCTTTGTCCCACCGAAGGGTCATGCGAGAAGCTTTGAAGAAAGGTAACAGGGTTTAATATTTCTAACTCCTGTACTGCTTCAGGGATGTCTGTGGGTTCTAGGTCGGCCATCTGCTCCTCGATGAACTTCCATCCTATTCCGCTCAAGTCTGCAATAGCATTATAGCGGGAAAGGTTATAGTCATACTCGACTATATCCATTTCTGAAGACATTGCTCTTTCAACCCGATGCTTCTTGTACCAGACAAGCCACTCGTACTCAAACAATTGTCCCGATGATGGGTTCAACGATTCTCAGAAGAGAGTTAAGCGAGTGCGCTTAACAATATACTGTAACGGAGGCACCCTATAGAGAGGTGTTCTCTAAGGTTGCGACCGCACCAAACACTCAAAGTAGAAGATAGAGATGAGGTAAATAATTCAAAAGAATCAAACGGTAAAACTTAATATCGTTAAGCTGAAAGCTTCACTCAATAAGTTCTCTCGAGGAAAGTTGGTTATCAAAGTAGAATGCCAAACGCTTAAACTTAAGTAGATATCAGATTTATGCCTTTGACATTCACCACTACACCGACCTTGTGCGAGCACCCTGTCCTGCTCAGGGTTTGTCAGAGGTCTACCCTCCATCAGGAATTATCCTGCTGGAAGTGTCGGACCAGCTCGGGTACACTTAACTCCCTCAATGGGATGTGAGTTTCTGCAATGCATCTCCAATACAACGGCAGGTGGAAAAACTCTTTCTATTGAAGTCATGCCAGTGGCTAACTGTCATGACAACAACCGGAGTCAATACCTAGGTGGTGGACTCACTGGCCCAGTGGTAGTTTCGTCTATACAAGCTATGCAGTCCATCATTTAATCTAGGCGACTATCCAATGTGATAAATTGACATACAAGCTTCCCCAGCAAGATGTAGCCAATGGTTGGCTAAGTGGGCACTACCCATAGCCAGCCTTTCGGGACATACTTTACCGTGATAAGACTCATACCTCTAGTGTCCAATCACAACCCATAGTAATGCTACAAATCAAGGGAAGAAGGTCCAGGCTGGTTACTGAGGTATTAGTCTGGAAAACACCCTGGCCCTCTGAGACAACCTGAGTACCACTAGGAAGACTACCCTACAACCCGTGGGCTAGAATAGACTCCTAGATGCCCGAGAGACCATATATGGGCGACCTCCATTTTGGCGGTTACCCATACTCCACTTATATATCCTGCGAACGACATTCAGTCGGACGGACGGCGACGACTTATACGGTGTTACGGCAGCTGCTCCAATGACCTCTTTTTACTAGGAAACGAGCAACTACACAGCCGTCTGTCTATGACGCGCCGTCCCAACGCTGGGGCCAGAGGGGGTGTTAGCAAAACCCGCCTGAGTTCAATAGTATGTTTGAGCCACCTTAACACAAGCGTGGGGCCTCCCCGCGCAGATGCGTGTGCGCCCAAAAACTTCTAAGAGCCCATAGAATGTGAGGCAATCGACCTCTAAGTTCTAGCATAACTTTGCCGGTGAAGGTAGGGTAACTTGGACACCTCAGTAGGGTAACTGGTGTCCATAGGCATAATGACCAAATTCCCAAGGTAGGGTAACTTTGCCCTCATATGCTATTAACCACTCCATAAGTCCTCCAGTCGACTATAAAAGTCGTCTTGGAGGCCCGTGTAACATTCCCATAATTCTCTCGACCTTATGCGAACGTTCTTCCGAAAGGTTACCCTGCCCAGTAGAGTACCTCAAGGCTAGTCAACTATTTCCTAGGCCTTATCCTAGGTTTACCAGCTATGTATATACTAAGTATACGAGACCATACCACCTCTGGTTACTACTTGGCACACCATTTGGGCCAAGGTGATAGTGATTGTAGCTACCTATCGTAGGGTCGTTACAGGTGGCCATTCAACTGCCTCAGTGTACTCATCGTCATAGCCAATCTCTCTCACCAGAGATTCACCCTCACTTGGTGCTCTTCAAATCCATATCCGGAGCTCAACCTGTTTGTATACTCGTTGTAGGGCCTCGATTTCTGCTTTTCAGGCAGAGTCCTCCATGAGTACAACTCGCTTTTTCAATCCTTGATTTTCCTCTTTGAGGTGGCCTATCTCTTCAGCCATCCTCACCATTTCCCCCTTGATGTCTTCCACCAACTTCCCAATCTCATTGCTTTGTTCTTCCGGTGCTGCTGTCTCACTCTAGCGGACCTTCTTTGCAGCTCATTGAGGTTGATGTCGTCGGGGTTCTTTGGGCCACCACCCGGCTCCTTCTTTGTCTCTGAGATGCATATCGCATCTGTCTTCGTAGTATGCACTCCAGTGCATTGCAGCGTAGTTGGTAGTCGAGGTTTCTTCATTTGAGGTCAACTTCATTTGTGTGTTTGTGGTGGTGGTAGAATTTCTCTTTGTTCTTGTAGTAAGATTAAGAAAAGAAGAAGAAGTCTTCGATAGGGGTATGTGATTCTTTATCATCTTTGTATTCGTTGTCTTTGTGGATGCTTCATGTGGAGTGATGCTCTCCCTTAGACATTCCAAAGCCTTCTTTATAAATCTTTTCTTAGTCCATGATCTTTCTGTCCATCCCGTGGCTCTCCATATTTCCGCTTAGTCCTTCTTTCTACCTCTTTCTAATCTTCTTGTATTGATTAATTCTCATCAGAAGAATGATGCAATAATCGTACCCTAGCTGCTTTTCTCTTCATATTATTCTTATATTAGGTAATCCTTATCAGAAGGATTATACACTAATCGTACAATTCTTTTGTTTTATGATGTTCTTGCATTGGGGAATTCTTTATCGAAAGAATTATGTCGTAATCATTCAGTTGCTTCTTCTCATTTGTACATCAAGTGATCTCAATCAACTTCCTTTCTTGAAGTTCTCCGATCACTTGTGTTGTCATATGACCTTCTTGCATCAGATAATTCTTATCAGAAGAATTATGTTGTAATCGTTTAGTCGCTTATTCTTATTCTTGTATCAAGTAATCATTTCGTATTGGAGGGTGTGTTGACCAATTCCTTATGGCGGTGTTCTCTATAAGTATTATTGTTCGACTACTTGATTTTCCTTTAGTGATTTGTCTCGCCTTCTCCTTTCCTTTGTCTTGTCATTGTTTTAAGCTTCTCTCTCATCGTCTTTGTCTTTCATTAAGCTCCTCTCTCCCTGGTACTTGTCTTTCGTTTATTCTTTGGCTCCTCTCATAAGTATCTTATACCTAGTTGAGTAATCTCAAGCCCCTTATTCGTTCTTTGGCTTCTCTCATAGGTATCTTATACCTAGTGGAGTAATCTCCAGCCGTTTCTTCGTTTTGTTTCGAAACTATACCTTCTGGTAGGTCGTAATCTTCCTATGTAATGCATATGTACCCTTTGCTGTATAGGTAACTAGCCCTATTGAGCAAGGTTCGCCGTTTATTAGGTTAGTCTCCTCTATTGTTCTTCTTGCTTTTAAATCTCCTTCCCCTCTAGCCTTGGTCCTACAAGGCTTCAAGTTTCGAAAAAGAATTCCCCATTTTCCTGGCTATTTTTATATTCCGTTTGGGTAGGTTTCTCTTATATTTCGTTTGTCTTTGCTTCCAAGTCAATCGTTGATCTCGTGTTATGAGAAACCTATGTTATTGACTTTGATAGGTTCCCATGTACTTCGTTGGTCTTCACTTCTGAGTCGCTTCTTCAGCCTCATCATATGAGAAACCTATATAATTAATTTGGATAGGTTCCTCATATACTTCGTTAGTCTTCACTTCCAAGTCGCTTGTTGATCTCGTCTTATAAGAAAGCTATGTCATTGACTTTGATAGGTTTCCCTGTACTTCGTTCGTATTCGCTTCCAAGTCACTTCTTCAATCTTCCTCCTATAAGAAACCTATATAATTAACTTGAATAGTGTAACCACTTCCCCTAGGGTACATCAGCAAAAGATTACCCTGCGTCAGATACGGCACCGTTGCGTCCTGACTCAGGCGACGTTGGACCTGCGTCCTCTGCGTCCTGTACATCCTGAGTTGCATCCTTTGCGTCCCCTGCGTCCTGTGCTTCCTGAGTTGTGTCCCCTGCGTCCTGTGCATCCTGAGTTACCTGGCAACGCCAGCTCAAATTCTATGCATCTTGAACGAAACCAATACACGACATTCCGTCCTGACATATAAGACAAAGCAACTCTACCTCCTGTCCATCCAGACTCATCCCTCAAAACCATTGCTCATCATGATTTACCACTGAGAGATGCTCGCCTCAGGGGTACCCCTGAGTATTTCTTGGCATAGTTCATCATGGTTTCCCGGCACTTAGCCTCATACGCGACGCGACAAACTGTTCTCTCATCATCACCCTCAACATCCATATTCCCGGGCATCCTACATAATACTCCTCTACAACTACACATCCAATCCTAAATCTGACACTGAGGGGTTGCTGGACTCGGCGCCAGCTACACGCCGGTATAAGGTACGTCCCTGTCGCATGAATACTCATAAAATCGCTATCTACTCTGGGGGGAGGGGGTTTTGGGAAGGCTGAGAGGGGATGCTGGCGATCCCAGAACTCAATGACAGATTCCTCCACAACCTCTAGGCCGATTGTGAATCGGTCACTTGGACGTCGTTGGGCTTGACGCCAGCTTCACGCCGGTATAAGGTACATCCCTGTCGCATTAATACTCATGGAGATCGCCCACCCTTCTGATAGTGGTCTTTTGTCTCTACGAATTCTCAACTGGCTGGTAGATTCCTCCACGACCTGTTAACCGATTCTGAATCCGTCACCTAGACGTCGCTGGGCTCGACGCTAGCTACACGCCGGTATAAGGTACGTCCCTGTCACATCAATGCCCATGAAATCGCTATTTACTCTGGGGGGGGGGTTCTTGGGAAGGCTGAGAGGGGATGCTGGCGATCCCAGAACTCGATGGCAGATTCCTCCACGACCAGTAGGCCGATTTTCAATCCGTCACTTGGACGTCATTGGGCTCGACGCCAGCTACACGCCGGTATAGAGGACGTCGCTGTCGCATCAATACTCATGAATTCGCTATCTACTCTGGGGGGGGTTTCAGGAAGGCTGAGAGGGGATGCTGGCGATCCCAGGACTTGATGGCAGATTCCTCTACAACCGCTGGACCGATCTTGAATCTGTTACCTGGATGTGATTGGGCTCGACGCCAGCTATACACCGGTATAGGGGACGTCGCTGTCGCATCAATACTCATGAAATCGCTATCTACTCTGGGGGGGGGTTTCTGGAAGGCTGAGAGGGGATGCTGGCGATCCCAGACCTGGATGGCAGATTCCTCCACACCTGGGTGGCCGATTCCAGATCTAAAGGCACGGCGTCGTTGGTCTCAGCCCCAGCAATATGCCGGTATAAGGTACGTCTCTATCGCATCAATACTCAAGATGTTACTATTTACTCTGCAGGGGGTCTTGGGAAGGCAGAAGGGGTAGTGCTGGCGATCCCAGAACTCGATGTCAGATTCCTCCACAACTGCTTATGCGATTCCAGATCTGAAGGTAGGACGTCATTGGACCCGGCGCCAGCTACACGCCGGTATAAAGAACGTCACTGTCGCATCAATACTCATGAAATCGCTATCTACTCTGGGGGGGGGTCCTGGGCAGGCTAAGAGGGGATGCTGGTGATCCCAGAACTCGGTGGCAGATTCCTCCACAACTAGTAAGCCGATTTTGGATCCGTCACTTGGACGTCATTGGGCTCGACGCCAGCTACACGCCGGTATAAAGGACGTTGCTATCGCATCAATACTCATAAAATCGCTATCTACTCTGGGGGGGGGTTTCTGGAAGGCTGAGAGGGGATGCTGGCGATCCCAAGACTCGATAGCAGATTCCTCTACAACCGCTTGCCCAATTCCAGATCTAAAGACACAGCGTCATTGGGCTCGATGCCAGCTACACGACGGTATAAGGTACGTCCCTTGCGCATCAGTATTCATGGAGTTCGCCACCCTTCTGAGAGTGGTCTTTTGTCTCTAACAATCCTGAACTCGATGGCTGTTTCCTCCACAACCGCTTAACCAATTTTGATTCTGTTACCTGGACGTCATTGGACATGACGCCAGCTACATGCCGGTATAAGGTACGTCTCTGGCGCATCAGTATTCATGGAGTTCGCCACCCTTCTGAGACTGCTCTTTTGTCTCTAACAATCCTAAACTCGATGTCTGTTTCCTCCACAACCGCTCAGCCGATTTTGAATCTGTCACTTGGGCGTCATTTGGCTCTACACCAGCTACAGGCCGGTATAAGGTACATCTCTGGCGCATCAGTATTCATGGAGTTCGCCACCCTTCTGAGACTGCTCTTTTGTCTCTAACAATCCTAAACTCGATGTCTGTTTCCTCCACAACCGCTCAACCGATTTTGAATCTGTCACCTAGGCGTTGTTGGGCTCGACGCCAGCTACACGCTGGTATAAGGTACGTCTCTGGCGCATCAGTATTCATGGAGTTCACCACCCTTTTGAGAGTGGTCTTTTGTCTCTAACAATCCTGAACTCGATGGC
>Ga0307509_10012318_pt1 | contig 10241 bp, 10 predicted proteins | sample 10_EM_MG_FD_202245 | JGI IMG/M metagenome (GOLD analysis project Ga0307509, IMG submission 202245) | Populus trichocarpa ectomycorrhiza microbial communities from riparian zone in the Pacific Northwest, United States - 10_EM | ecosystem: Host-associated > Plants > Roots > Unclassified | place...
GCTCTGAGCATGAGATCGCAGAATTCAAACACGACCTTAAGGTAAAGAACAAGGCGCGCAAGGCTGTACTCCTCGAGGACTTTGAGAAACATGCCCCTAAACCTTCTTCCTCTTCTGTTACTTCTGCTTCTGTTGCCCATTCTTCATGACGTAAAACTCGTGTTGATCGATCTAACTCTGTTTCCCGTCCCTCTCTGGGCCCTTTACTTTCTCGACCCGTTTCTCGTTCACGATCCCTTGCCCCGTCTCCCGATTCTGTTCCGGGCCGGTCCCCAGAACAGCTCACGCCCCGCGCCTCCCCTATTTGTGACCTTCCGCCCACCCAGGCTAACACTGAACAACCCATCCTCACTCTTCATGCTCCTCCTATGGACGTGTCAGTCGGACCCCCGTCCAACTCTTTCGAATCCGCTATGATGCATGTTGATACCACAGTGCTTATGGCATTTGAGTATCCTTGCGCTCTGTCTGCATTTGAGCCCCAAGGGCCTCCAAACATGCAGACTGCTCCTCCCGTCCCCACCCAGTCGGACTCATCCTTTTCCTCTTCCCTTGATCCTAACACTTCGGTTATCAAGTCCCTCATTCGTGGGATGTCTGAAAAGTTTTTAGCTCAACTGCAGGAGTCCTCCTTTGCCGCTCAATCCCAGTTCTCTGAGCTTTCCCAAAGGCTTCAGAAACTCGAACAACCTCCTGCTCCGTACTCTCTGTCAGCTGTGGCTGCCACCTGGTGCCCTCCACCTTCTGCCCTGTCAGCTGCGGCCCCTGGTGCCTATGGCCAAAGTGTTCCTAATGATGATATTCCTACTTGGTATTATTCTGATAGTTACATGGAAGATGGTCTCGAGCCTCACGGTCTTGACTCTTACCTTTGTGACCTTTACTTCCATCGTTTATATCTCCCTTCTTCTCACGTTCCTACTGACTTCCAACGTGAGTACATCCTAACTCTCCCAGGCCTCTTCCAAACTTTCTGCAACCATTTCAACATTTCTCCACACCGCCACCTTGACCAATTCAACATCATCCCCTTTTGGGACTTCATCGACAAATACAAAGATATCGAATCTCAAGGCCGCGACCCCCTCGCTGCTACATCTGATGCCCTTTGTGGCAGCCCTACTGGGTCACCTGACCAGCCGGAACGCCCCTTTCCTCATCCTCTATCCTCTAACCCCCCTCCACAGGCATCCATCCGCCTCTTCCCTCCTCGTGCCCCGTCCCTACCCCCCATTGCTACCCTTAATGTCCCTTCCGCACCTCTTCGTGCCCCCGTAAGCAACCACGCTTGGGGCCAGGCTAGACCTAGCGTCGCCCAAGAGGCTGCTGCTTCCCCCGCTGACCCTCCCACAGGTCCGTCTGCCCCTCCCCCCAATGCTCCATGGAAAGTCATGGGCAAAGGTGGCAGAAAACCTCGCTCCTTCGCAGCTGCTGCTGCTCCTCATCGCACTGCCCCTGCTGTCATCTTGCCCATCCAAACCGCCCCTTGTCCAGGGGACCTTACTAACTCTCAGCTTCAGAATATGTCTCACGACCAACTTTTGCGGGCATACGAAACCCACTTCCGTCTCACTGTTACCTCCTGTAACGTAAGTAAACTCGCACTCCAGCAAGCCTACAAGCATGCTCTCGAATCTGAGGCCGCTATCTCCACTGCCCCAGTCAAACCGGACAAACCTACTAACCCACGACCCTGTGCACGCCCCATCGCTACCACAGAATTCACGGTTACACGCGATCCTACCACGCGTGCTATCCATGGGCCGCAAGGTGACCCTGCCGCTATCGTTCGGTCACTCCAGATGAGCATCCATCAGGCCTTCCCGGGTGGCCCGCCCCCGTTTAACCTCCTCGGTGGACGTTGGAGCTCTCAGCTCTCATCTAACTTCGTCCTTACCTTTTCAGGACAACCGTCCAACGACAACATTAAACGTTACAGCGCTGTCTTATGTTCTCCCTTTGGCCCAGGTGCCACCATTCTCCCTCAATGTGGCTATACCCGCGTCAGCATCAACTTTGTCCCAATCACTTATGATGATCAAGGTAATCGTCCCTTGTCAGAATCCCTTGCTTGTGAAATTGAAGCCAATGTGGCCTTTCATGGGGCTGTTATCATCTCCCCACCCAAATGGCTCCGAGCCTCTTTCACTAACTCCCAGACTCATTCCTCTGTTATCATTTCTTTCCTAGATCCGGATGGGTCACGCCTTGCTCGCATCACTAAGAACCCTGTCTTCATGTTTGGCACTCCTTGCGAAGCCAAACTCTTTACCTCCCTTCCCCTTATTCGCCAATGCGACTGCTGCCATCGCCTTGGTCACTTGACTGGCTACTGCTGCATGTCTCCCAATGTCATTATTTGTGCCACATGCGGTGGTTGTCACACCTCTTGTGACCATGCTGGCTTCTGTAAGGGCCGCGCAACCCATGTTGACCTCAAATGTAATTGTCCTCTTCTTTGTACTAACTGTGTTGGGGCCAAGCTCCCCGGCAAGGGCCATCTTGCCTGAGACTCTTCATGCCCTCTCCGTAAAAAGTTCTGCCGCGAGACCAATCGCACCGGCGTTTCTTCAGAGGAGGACCTCAACCGACCCATGGTTGTTGACCCCCCTATCCCCCCTACTGACGTTCCCTCCTCTCAACCCACTGATGACGAACAAATTGTTTTTCGCCCAGCTGATGGCCCTGCTCTGCCTCCTCCCAAGGAGCATGTTGCCCCGGCCAGTCTTGCTGGCATTCTTGCCGATATGAAACGTTTTGATCCCATCACTGACCCTAACTACTTTCGATCACTCCTGATCGATGACCTCCATTCCCTCTCTGAATATGGCTGCGCCAAGGCCTTCTCTCTTGGTATCGAGAGCATTCCAGACCTCATTCAGTCCTTGATTAATGTCTGAACGCCCTATCCAGATTATGTCGGTCAATATGAACCGGCAGAGTCATCTGACTCATTCCCTTCTTCAAACCATGACTGCTGACATCATTCTCATTCAGGAACCATGGATCGGAACTGTTGCCACCGCACGTTCTGATACCGATCCTCTTGGCTCTGCCATCCCTGGCACGACCAATAATAATATGTGGGATTGTTTCCTTCCTAAATTTACTGACCCAGACTCTGTATGTGTTGCGGCTTATGTTCGCTTTGACCTTGCACATACTTTCTCTATTCATAATGACACTTCTCACCCCCTTGCTTCCCTTGAGTCTCTGGTCCTTACCTTCTCGTTTGAAGAGGAAGTTTTATGTATTCTTAATGTCTACCATTGTGTTCCCCCCGAACCCCGCACACATAACTTACTACACCTCCTTTCCAATGACCTCGATCCTACTATACCCACCTTAGTTCTCGGTGATTTTAATACGCATTCTCACATCTGGTCTTTTCCTTACTCTACCATTTCTCCCTGGGCCACAGAACTTGTCAACTGGTTTGATAACCAGGGACTAGAGCTCCTTAACCCACCCTGCGTTGCAATGTGGGAGAGCGGCTGAGATGATCGCCACCCTTCGGTGCTGGATCTAGCCCTTCTCAATGAAGCAGCGGCAATCTCCGGACAGATTTCCGATCTGCAGATCTCCTTTCAGGAGTCTCTTACCTCAGACCATGCAGCCCTTCGCCTCCTCTGGTATCCCGCCAAGTCCATCGCCATCGCACCTCCCCCGACCCTCACAGGTTACAAAGTCGATGACCTCTATATGGACTCCTGGCTCAAAATCTTCGGCCCCCTTCCAACCCCTCCTATCACCGATATCGCATCCCTTGATCGCGCCGCTTCCCAACTCCATGCCAACATTGATCACGCCTCCTCATGCGTCTTTTCCCGATGCAAGGCCCCTGACCCTCAAGGTGTTCGATGGTGGAACCCTGATTGCGATACTGCGCTCTCAGGAGTCTACGCCTCTTTGGGACCACCAAAAAAGGTCGCCATCAAAAATCTTCGCTGCGTCATTGCTCATTCAAAATGGGTCTGGGCACATGATTTCCTTCATCACACGACCTCCGAAAACCTGTGGGAAGCAGCGGCCTGGCGTAAAGGCCACTCGATCAAACGCATACCCCCGCTCCTCGTTGCCCCCCTCTGACTCTCCGACAATGTCGGCGAAATGACGGAGGCGTTTAAGGAACATTTCTTCCTCACCAACCACCCTGAAGTCAACCCCTTCCAAGAGGAAGACCCTACACCTCTCCCCCCTCGTTCCCTGCCTCCCATCACTGCCGACGAGATCACCGCAGCCCTCTCAATGACGTCCAATAACTCTGCTCCTGGACTTAGCGGTATCAATTACCAACTCCTCAAATGGGCCTTCCGCTCGCGACCTGATCGCTTCGTTGATCTCTTCAATGCTGCTATCTCCCTCAGACATCACCCTTGGTCTACCGCCCTCGTCGTTGTTATCCCGAAACCCACTAAACCCAACTACAGCCTACCTAAAGCCTATCGCCCTATCTCCCTCTTGGAATGCTGTGGCAAGCTCCTTGAGAAGATCATCGCTAAACGGGTTCTATACGACATCCACAACCATGATATCCTCCCGCCTACCCAGTTCAGATCCCACAATTATCACTGCGCCGTTGATGCCGCTTTATGTCTAGTCCACAATGCACAGGCTGCCGTCCGGGCCAGCCTTGTCGCATCTGTCATTCTATTTGACATTCAGGGCTTCTTCGACAATATTAATATCACGCATATTGTCCAGATCTTCTGTAACCGTGGCTTCCCGCCCTCCCTTTGCGACTGGGTTAAGTCTTTCTTATCTGACCGCCACATTCAACTCTCTTTCAACGGAATGAAATCTGACCCAATCCTTCTTGATCATGGTACTCCCCAAGGTTCCCCCCTCTCCCCTATCTTATCAGCTATTTATACTTCCCCTCTTCTCCGTTTCATCAATGACAACTGGGCCCGCTGTGGCCTCAACATGTACGTCGATGATGGCGCTATTTTTTCCAACACCAAAACCCATCGCGCCTCCTCTCAAAACGCAGCACGTGGTCTTCAGGAGATCATGGCTTGGTTAGGTCGGAATGGGCTAAAATGTGACATGGATAAGACTGAGTTTATATCCTTTGCTCCCCCTTGTGCCGCTGAACACCTTGTTGGCTGTCTTATCACCTCCATTCACCCCCAGACATCCAGCTCCAGTTCCTACACTGTTGAGCGGTCCACCGTCATCCGTTACCTTGGAGTCTTTATTCACCATCAGTTCGATTGGACACATCACGTGACCATCATGGCTAACCAAGCCTGCTCCACTGTTCGCACCCTCAGTATTCTCGGGAACTCTGTTAGAGGTCTTGACTATGCCAGCTGGCGCCGCGTCTTCCACTTGCTTGTCCTTCCCGTCCTCACCTATGGGTTCCCCCTCTACTCGACCCAACCACACATTAAAGGACTTCTGGACATCCTCCAAGTGGCCCAGAACGACGCAGTTCATAAGATGAGCGGGGCTTTCAAAACGACCCCGATAGTCCCCTTACATTACCTCATGGCCATTCCCCCTATCCCTCTTACTATATCCAAACTCACTTCTATCTTCCGTCTTCGCATACAACAACTCCCCCCTTCTACCCTTATCCGTACCATCACTACTTATAATCCCGCTGCAGACTGGCATCTATCCCTCCATCCCTCTACTTGTCTTTCTCGACTGCTTCCTGACTGCTTCCCCCCCTTCTTCTACCCATCTCCTACTTACGAGAGTTTCTGGACTCATCCCCAGGTTTGCGACAACACCGTCATTGCACTAAGTCGCGAATCTAAGGAGGCAACTAAAACAATTATAAAGCAACCACCTTATGATACATTTCATCTATTTATTTGCATACTAACTATCCCTTCTCCTCCTTTCGCAGCATCTTTCCTGCTCTTCAAAGGGCAGACCTTAGTGCATCACGGTGCGACTAGGGACGCTGATCGTCTTCGCACGCTCCTCATGGCCTTATGTAATGGCCTTACATATGCTTCCTTATCTAATCATGTTCAGATCTTTCTTCCGGACTTATCTCTTAAACCTTATCTTTTTCGCTCTCATAAACATTCTTACCTTAATCTTTCTCATACATTTCAATCAGCTCTTTCCGCTTTTCTCTTGGCAGACCCCTTACATCACATTGACCTTTTCAGGTACTCCATCAAGTGGTCTGGTCTCCCGGGCATGGCCGTGATCGACTCTCTATCGGAGGAGCAACAGACTATCATATTTCCGCTCCCTCCCCTATCTCTCCTTAACCCTAAAGCCCGTCTTCTACAAATGATGCAAGACCAGTTCGACCTCCTTCGTTGTGACTCCCGCATCTGGCAATCTATCATCCGTCCTGACGGCAAACCACCCCCCTTCATCCAAGGTGCGATCTCGCAAAAAGACTGACGCACCTTTTCTTCCGCTGTTCAACTCGCCTCCAACCATGCGTTCACTATCACTTACTCTGACATCTTTCGTGCTAACGCTGGCGACAACCTGTACTGCCCTGAACATGCAACCCCTCACCCATCCCCCCCTTCTTCACCTGCATCGGAACAACTCCGTTTCGATCGCCTTATGGCCCAATTACATGACCCTTGGGCTTTCCGCCCACCCTCCCTCTCACCTTCTCCCCCCGCTTCCCAAGCATCCCTCCCCCGTCCTCAGCGGCTTAGTCCGAGTCAACGGAGTCGATCACCACGGCCTAGTCTGGGTGGTCGTTATCGGAACACGACCCAACACGTCCTGTTCGAATGCTCCCCCTTATCATCCCCTCACCACTGCTTCTTTGGAAGCCGTGCCTTTGATGCCTATGTCTTTGGCACTTTTGATGGTGGCGTTTCCCTTGGCGACTTCCAATGCGCCACCAATCGTCTCTTACGCCCTCTGCCCCCCCGACCAGACCCTCCTTGATTGGTAAGTGCCAAGTCGACAACTTGGCTCTGTCCCTTCTAGACCTCAAACTATTCCATACCACAGACTTTTACTTACCGCCTTCTACACCACATACTTCTTACCGTCCAGCCTCCGATGAGTACCACCCCGTGCATGTACATATTCTCTTGTAGCGTGTCTGATGGCCTTAGGCTAAGGACAATAAACAAAAATTCAAAAAAAAAAAAAAAAAAAGATGCACACTGATATCAGGTGCGATCGATCCTGCATCGGTCGCACCATGTGATCTGCGTGCGCAGCACTCGTATCACGAGCAATCAGCACTTCACTGATTGCCCATGATCGAACCGCGGAAGCGCGGATGTCAACGCTGCGACCAATCGGTTGCAAGGAGTGTTCATAAGATAAATGACTGAAGTAGATATATGAGATGTAAATAGGGTAAAATACTACCTGTATAAAAGTCTGCTCCCCCCTTAAGGAGAGGGCAGACAATCGACTAACTTCCTTACGTTAAACTTTCACAATACACTGTGACTTTGGGCCGGTTTTGTTGTGTGAAGTTCTTAGGATCAACAGTCTAAGTCTTACAATTAAACAATATCTATTCCACACGCCTACGGCGTGTTACACAGTGGTCGGTCACGGCACCGGTCGCATAACTCACAACTGTGGTAGATGATGCATGATGACCCCCGGGTCCGGGATTTGGAACATGTCGCACAAGGCATGCAGGTATCGAAAAGACCAAGGGCTGTGATGTTGAGCGCCGAGGGAGTGAGGGATATCAGATCGAATACGGTGCCAGTGCACGCGGCGCGGCACTGGCCGTTCTGGAACTGGAAACCTAACCCAAACACACGATGCTCTTGCTGTCTCGTGTAATTATTTTTATTCCGCTGCCTTCGTATCGTGAGCTTAGCTGAATTCTGTTTCCTCTTTATCTTTTCCGTCCGTCTTCCGTCCGGCCACACCGAGAAGTCAACTATCCGAAGACCAAGACCTTCTCCCTTCTCATCGTCTCATCGTCTCGTGACTCCCGTCATCTCCCTTTGTCTACTTCTGGCCTCGAACTTCCTCACACTTTCCTCACTAACTGCCAGTGCGCCGATTGAGTTGATTTAACTCACCCCTGTGCCACAAATACAACTGAGCGCTCGGCCCAAACTTACGCCCGTTTGCTTCGGGCAACCGCTTATATAACACAGTATCACAGCATCCCACTATCTGGTTATCGCACCCTCACAACCAACCAACTCCCCTTCTCAACACTACGGTTTTCTCCCATTTTAGTATGACTGACCAGTCAGCATCACCTCCCTTCCGGACGCTTTTCGAGTCAGCCCTGGAGGACTACAAAAAAAAGACAAAAATATCATTGGAGAAGCACCCACTCGCTGAGAAACTCGATAATTGCCATTCCATCGAGTCAATCACTACCCTTCTTCAAGATCAGGCGAGGACCTTTGGTGAATCTCGAGGAAGAGATAGGGTAATGGAATCAATCAGGAGTACGGTATCGTTCCTAGATAAGCTTTCGGGCACCGCTGCCCTCGGTGATGATTTAGGCCTGGTATGTCAGAAGACCCCGATGACGGTCTTCCATGTCTCTGATATTATTCTACAGGCATTTCCACCTGCCAAGGCATTACACACTGGCCTTGGTGTTCTACTCACTGTATGTGCCTTTCTATAATTCCTCATGCGTATCGATGTGACATCAGAGTACACCAGGTAGCCAATGGCGTGATCGCTAGCTACGATGCCGTCGCAGACTTGTTTGAGTCGATTGAAAATTTCCTTAAGCGTCTCTACATATATACCAAGATCCCTCCCACACCCGCAATGGACGAGGTCTTAGTCAAAATAATTGTGGAGCTGATCTCCACCCTTGCACTGGCCACAGCAGAACTCAGGCAGGGACGACCGAGTGAGTCCTTTCTCGCCGACATGTTCGCTTACTCAGTGCAGCGCAGAGAGATTCGTAAAACAGCTTTTTGGAGGGGGAAAGGGTGCCGAGCTCGCCCTACAGAGGCTAGATCGCCTCACCCTTGACGAAGCTCGAACCACTGGAGCGGAGATTCTTCAAGTTGTATACGGTCTTGTCCAAGACATGAGTAAGCAAACTTACTGTGCTTATCTCTCGCTGGCTATTGAATAGCCTCCCCGCTAGATGGCAAAGCATCTGGTGACGCTGTCCGGGAAGCTCTTGGTACGTTTTGTTGGCAACAGCGAACTAGTTCGATACCTGACTGAGCGTTAGAGATCTTACATGAAATGGCGAGCAGTTTGGACAAATCTAAACGTCAGTGATATCTTGATATTTTCTTTTCCATCCGAAGGTGCTGAGATCGCCTGCCAGGTGATAAATTACTGCAAGATATCCGAAATTGGCTCTCCCCTCCCGATCCTAGGAAAAATCACAATATCGCCCGCGATTCACGCCATGAAGGGACAGCGACGTGGTTCGTTGAGGGCGATATATTCTCGGAATGGAAATCATCCGGTCCCAGTTCTCTCCTCTGGATACATGGGAAAAGTCAGTTTGTTGCCCTGCACTACACCTCTTCCGATGCTGACGGTTTTCCTCTGTCTCAGCCGGAGCAGGCAAAAGTGTCCTTTGGTATGTTAACCCCCAAATACTTTGTCTCAAGGTCTTATGGTGCTGGCTAGTTCCACAATCATAGAGGATATCGATACCATGAGGAAATGTGGGCTTGCATCCCTAGCATTCTTCTACCACGATTTTAGCGAAGACCAAAAGAGAGATCTGCGTGGGCTGCTCTCTTCCGTCTTATTCCAGTTTTGCGACCAATCCGACTCCTACTGCGACATCCTTTCCAAGTTCTATTTAACACACCGCTCTGGTGCACAAGATCCTAGCGATGATGAACTTGTCCGTTGTTTGAAGGACATACTGAAACTCCCAGGACAAGCCCCGATTTTCTTGATTGTGGACGCGTTGGACGAGTGCTCGAACACATTCCCTATTCCGTCCCACCGTGAGAGGGCCCTGGCACTTGTGGGGGAGCTTATCGACTCGCAATTTCCGAATCTTCGCATATGCGTGACAAGCCGGCCTGAAGTCGATATCAAGCTTGTTCTCGGACCTTTGACTTTCCGGTCAATTTCCCTTCAGGATGAAAGCGGACAAATGGAAGACATCGAGAACTATATCAAGTCGGTCATTCAGAATGACCCAAGGAACCGAAAGTGGACAGCGCAGGACAAGCAGGTGGTGATTGACGTTCTGACAGGAAACGCTGACGGGATGTAAGCCGCCAATACCTAACGTCCTGAGTACTCTCGCTGATACCTGTAATGTAGGTTCCGTTGGGTGTATTGCCAGGTGCTCTATCTTCGCGGCTGCCACCCAG
>Ga0307509_10012319_pt1 | contig 10240 bp, 14 predicted proteins | sample 10_EM_MG_FD_202245 | JGI IMG/M metagenome (GOLD analysis project Ga0307509, IMG submission 202245) | Populus trichocarpa ectomycorrhiza microbial communities from riparian zone in the Pacific Northwest, United States - 10_EM | ecosystem: Host-associated > Plants > Roots > Unclassified | place...
GGGAAGGGGAGTGTAGAGGAGGTATGACTCCACCCCCTAGAGCGAACTCATAACGGGGGGTGGAGTTTGGAAAAGTGGTGATAATCTCGTGGTGTTGAGATTTCAATCGCCGGGTGTGTAGAGGAGAGGGAGGATGCCCGTCTTGGTTCGTTAAACAAATCGATATGATTTAAAACAAAAAACAAAAGGAAAAAGAAGAAAAAAAGAAAAACAAAAGAACGGTCACAATAGTTAGCACGAACCATCTCCCCTACACCTCCGGCGATTGAAATCTCAACACAAGGGAAATCATGGGGGGATCCACGACCACCCCCTCTCCTCCCCCTTGATGGCTTTTGCCTAGGGGAGCGATGCTACAACCCCTCCTCTCCCTCTGGGGTCTACCCCCTCCTCCAGGGGGTTCTTGTTCCTGTTCGTCGCTGACTCCCGCTCATGAAGTTCAGTTCTCCGCCTTACCCCGCAGTTTCTTTGCACCACGCTTAGGTTTTGCACGGTCGGCATTCTGTCCTCTTCGCACACGGTCGGCGCTGAGCATTCGAAACCCTTTGCGAAGTACCTTTCTGTCTCGGTTATGTGGTCCTGTCGGGGAACACTTCGGTTAGTAACTTCAGCACCTCGTCTTTGTTTCGCATTCGGAAAAGCATCGGCCGTGGTTACTCTAGTCGGTCGTCTCAAGTGTTCGGAAGTCCTTCCTCCTCCCACCCCCCTTCCTCTACCATCTTGGTCTTCGTCCCGTTGATCGGTTACAGCTACTCCCATCCCCCCTCTTCCCACCCTCTCAGCCGGCACCTTACGGCTCCCCCCGCGGTCGATGTTCAGTCGCAATACACAAACCCGCCATGGTTATGCCTGTCCTGCTGGCCGGCGCTAATGCCGCTTTGGCACACCCTCCGGCAAGCCCCTCCGGCGAGCCGCCTCCATATACTGTCCCATCCTGCCATCGGGCACCGCTTCGTCCCCCGGCACCCCTCCGGTATGCAGGTCCAAACTCTCACTTCCTAGCTCAGGCTGATACAGGTCACTTATCAGACCTAAATTTACTTTGTCAGGGGTTCATTTATTTCTTATGTTTTCATACTTTTTGTAGTAGATGTCGCTAAGGGTTCTTCTCTCCTTCCTGCTTGCTTCTTTCCTTTCTACTTCCTTCGGGTGTATGAGTATATTCGTAGGATTTGGTTGGGCGATAGGCGAGATGTGCGGTTGGTCTAATAGCAGAGCGACTTGGGGGTTTGGATGTTTCCTTGGGTGAGGAGGGTACGGTATTTGTTGGCCATAGCCTTAAAGCTAAATGCTGTCTTTGTACCTTTTTTCTCTTTTTTTTTTTTTTTCTTTTTTTTTTTGAATCATATGATTATTGTTTAAGGTACAAAATCTTGCATGCAGCTCGCGCTAGGGCATAAAAAAACCTCCTATACCCCTGGGAAAAAGCAGACCGCCCAAGTCCCTCTGATCTGGACCCAACCGCTCATCCCGCCCCCAAAAAGAAACCCTTGACTAGCTAAGAAGATAGAAGAAAGGAATCAAATCAAAGCACAAGCATGAAGAGTCAGGAAAACCCATGGCACATTCATTCGAACAAGAAACAAAAACAAAAATCAAACAAAGCAGCTACCACTTGAGAAAATTCCCGCACAATTAGCGCGAGGGTTGCCAGGCCTGACATAATCGAGGTTCTGGGGGGGCGCAGCCATGGAGGAACGGGCCCGCTATATTGGCAAACGCCAAAAAGAAGAAAAAGATAGTGCAATACCATCGTCCCAGAGACCAGCTGTAATGGACCGTGGTCATAGTCCGAATGGTGAAGCAGTAGTTATGGATACCAGCCAGGTAGTTGTGGGTACCAGCCAAGGAAGTCGAGAAGCAGTAGGGTGCCAGCCGATCCGACCTTGAGGAGAAGAGGAGAAGGAGGGGTAGACCCATCTGGGTGCCGTAGAAACAATCAGTAACCGCGTTCGAGTCTGGAGTAGGCAGCCTCTCAAAGTGAAGACAGAATCGAGAAATCGACCGTCGCCGGTTGAAGCGTTTTCTCTTACTGCAAACCGTGTTCCCGGCCGTCTGTAACATGGGCGTTGAGGACTGTGTTGCCGACAGTGCAGATGCTCTTAGCATTGCAGAGCAAAAGTGGGGTAGGGAGAGGAAATATAATCAAAAAAAAGACGAAATCCATCAACCCAGAGTAAAGGAAGCCCGAAGGGATAAACCTGAGGGAAGGAGAGTGTGGCGGAGGTATGTCCCCATCCCCTAGGACGAACCCATGACGGGGGGTGGAGTTGGGAAAAGTGGTTATAATCTCGTGGTGTTGAGATTTCCATCGCTGGGTGTGTAGACGAGATGGAGGATGGCTGTCTTTGTACCTTTTTTTCTTTTTTTTTTCTTTTTCTTTTTCTTTTTTGAATCATATGATTATAGTTTAAGGTACAAAATCTTGCCTGGAGCTGACACTATGGCATAAAAAACCTCCAATACCCCTGTGATGAAGTCAACCCCCCAAGTCCCTCTGGTGTGGAACCAGCCACACATCTCGCCCCCAACAAGAAACCCTTGACTAGCTAAGAAGATAGACGAAAGGAATCAAATCAAAGAACAAGCAGGAAGAGTCAGGAAAACCAATGGCACATTCATCCAGACAAAACAGAAAACACAAAAATCAATCAAAGCAGCAACCACTTGAAAAGGTTCCCACACAATCAGCGTGCGGGTTACCAGGCCTGGCATAATCGGAGTCCTGGGGGGGCGCAGTCAAGGAGGAACGGGCCCGCTGTATTTGCAAACCCCAAAAAGAAGAAGGAGATAGTGTAATACCATCTTTCCAGAGGCAAGCAGTGATGGGCCGTGGTCATACCCCAAATAGTGAAGAAGTAGTTATGGATACCAGCCAGGTAGTTGTGGGTACTAGCCAAAAAAGTGGAGAAGCAGTAGGGTTCCAGGCGATCCAACCGTGTGAGGAGGAGGAGAAAGAGGGGTAGACCCGACTCTGTGCAGTAGAAACTATGGGAAAACATGTTCGTGTCTTGACTAGGCAGCCTCTTAAAGAGAAAGAGAGTAGAAAAATCGACAGTGGCCTGTTGAAATGTTTTCTGTTACTGCAAACCGTGTACCCGGCCGTCTGTAACATGGGCGTTGAGAAGAGTGTTGCCGACCGTGCAAATGCTCTAAGCGAGCCAGAGCAAAAGCGCGGTAGGGAGAGGAAACATGATCAAAAAGAAGACGAAATCCATCAACCCAGAGAGAAGAAAGCCCAAAAGGGTCAACCTAAGGGAAGGGAAATGTAGAGCAGGTATGACTCCACCCCCCAGAGCGAACTCACAACGGGGGGTGGAGTTTGGAAAAGTGTTGATAATCTCGTGATGTTGAGATTTCAATCGCCGGGTGTGTAGAGGAGACGGTGGATGGCTGTCCTTGTACCTTAAACCAATACATATGATTTAAAAAAAAAGAGAAAGCAAAAAAAAAATAGAGAAAAGAAAAAACGGTCGCAATAGTTACCATCCTTCATCTCCGCTACACCTCCGGCCATTGAAATCTCAACACCACGAGAAATCATGGTCATTTTCATCCACCCCCCTCTCCTCAGACACACCACATTGGCCTCTGTCTGGGTGAAGCCATCCCCCCTTCCCTCTTCCTTTCCCTTCTGATCGTCAGGCCTGGCAAGCTTGTTCCTAGCGGTTGGTTGAGTCTGCCTTCACCCCCTCTTCTCCAGGCTCACTTAGGCAGCCCCCCACGGTCGGCAACCCCTCACCTGTCAACGGTCAGTTTCTAGCCTCGGTCAATCGGTAAAGTAGCTGTCCCTGGTGGCACTGCTCTCTGGTATTGCACTACCTCCTTTGTGCTCTGCTGGTACCTGTTAGGCATACCGGAAGGGTTAGCCTTCTATTAGTGAATAAAGACCTATAGTTTCCCTACCTTAGGATTCTGAGTTCAAAAGGACAAGCCAACACCCCCCTCCCGCACCAGCATTGGAACAGCGCTACATCGGCAGACCCCGCTGAGGTTGCGTCCCCTCACCATAGATATGACCTTTGGAGACCTCCTCGTAACCCCGTATACTTCGTGGCCGTCCGTCCGACCGGATCCTGTTCGCATCATATATGTGGGAGGACCTTTGGCGAGCTTATGCAGGTGGTCCAAGCCAAATCGGTCGACGTCGCATAAGGTTACTGAGCACTAAAGACGAGAGTCGAGAACGTGGTCACTAAGCGACGGGACGCTTTCACGGACAATGGTTAGGCAACACATTCTATACTCCACGCTCTTGCGATGAAAGTCGCAGAAGTGAATGTTGTTGTCGGATGAGGTAGTTTGAGAAATCAGGCATACCCACACTCACACACGTCAATAGTATCCATAGGATGCTGACGGAACCATACGATAAAGATATGACTATGGAGGGATAATGGCTATGGGTGGGATTATCGTGACAAGTCTATCTTATGCCTTGCAGATGTCGGTTGCAGAGTATGTCTGCAATGCTGAGAGGTTCGATAACAAAGCTGGCCCCTTTGTTGGTTCAATCATGGAGACCATTCTGTGTATGCAAATGGAAAAGCCAGACTCCATGCCGACGAAGATGCATCGTAACCAATGAACTGATGTGTGGGAGCACCGTCAGGCAATTTCATGGTGTTGCGGTTCGGAAGTCGAAGTGAGATAACAGAATTGTTAGGGTCAAATGGTCTTCACACTTTTAAGAAGAAGCTGGAGTTGTTAGTAGATACTTAGTTAGTATGAAAACTAGATGTAGCCCACGACCACCGAGACGCGGCATATAAATATCGAGGTGCCTCCCGAGCTATTTGAACATTATCAAGGAACGGAGAAGAGATCTTATCAATATAAGTTGTTATGCTAGAAAAATCTTTATCACTTTACCTACCTCTAGTTTGGGACATTGAGCCTTCCTAGACAATCTCGGTCTAAGATTAAGATTATCGGCCTGAGTTATCTCGCAAGACTTTGAGATAGGCTCCTGCCTAACAGTACTGTCAGACTTTTCGAAAGATTGCGAGACCGTTTCCGTCAGCCTTCGTTGTACTTCACGTGGTGGTTAGCCCTGCACGCGCTCTCTCCCCGACGTTTGGATCGGCTGGCACCCTACTGCACACGGCTCTATGCCCACCCTCAGACCTCTTCTCCCTTCTGATGTCCTTGGACTAGGGGCGGATGTTTAAACCTTCTTTCCGGGGACTGTTTCCCGAAATAGCCGGCCGGATCTTCCTCCGACTGCAACGAGCCTTCCTTCTCCTGCTGGCCTTCTGTCGAACTCGGTCGCTCTACCTGAGCCTCGGCTGGCGGGGCTATATGCCCTCGGGGGTTACCTCCCCTCGTTGTGTCCCCGAGACCCATCATTCAGGAGTTCCTATTCGCTCGGGAGCTGGGCCCAGTGGGGCTTTACTACAGTTTCGCTTATAGCTGGGTGACTTGGGGGATTGGGTTTGTTTTCCTTTGTTGGTTGGGTCTACTGTCAGTTGGGGATGTTTTTCTTTTAGGCTAGGCTTTCGCGGGGGTTTATAGGTTCACTGTATTCAGGCTTGTGTTCGCATCTCCTAGTAGTTTCTCCCCATAGTACCGGGTGAAGTTTTCTTTGTCTGGCAGGGTCAGAGGGTTTTAGCTTCGGGATCGCCGGATGGACTGTAGTTGGAGGTTTTGGACGACATAGTCTTTATTCCGGCCGAATGTACGTTGCACCTAGGACTGTAGGAGTGGGCACGTTTGTCCATTTTCCCCCCAATAGAAACAATTAATAAACAAGATTCAAAAAAAAAAAAAAACAAAGAAAAGAAAAGAAACGGTCACAATAGTTAGGGCTCTTCAGGCAACCATCTAAGTACTTTGCTCCAATATAACTTCTTTCCCACTACCTCTTGCTTGTAAGCAAGCAACATAGCTCTTCGCATGAGAGCAACCAAGAACTTGTAAGACAAGGGACCTCATGCATCTTTGGCCCATAGGGATGAAAGATTACGAACAAAGACCATAAGATAGTCTAAGCACAAAGGAAGACTATAAGATAGTCTAAATACAAACGAGAACTATAAGATAGTTCATGATCATTATATCTGTGATTCATAACCTGTTGCATAATTAACCACCATCGGGTAGTATTGTTACCGAGAGTGACAACCTCTGAGATTAGACGAGGAGCCATGAAGCCATGGCATTGAGTGTGTTGTGCAGATACTACGGGTTCCGGGCCTTGTTGGGAAGACAGTCCCAAGGAAGATTGAAGCAGAAGTAGCGTTTGTCAGTGAGCATTTTCTGTGGCAGGTGCCTTGCCCGGAAGGGGGAGAAGGTGGGGACTGGACTCGGAAGCGGTGCTGTATCTGGGTTGACCTCTGGAAGGGAACAAATGAGCCTGAGGCCAGCGATTCAGTATTGGTGGCGAACCAAGCAAGGAAGGGGTGGCTTGAATGGCTCCCTGTAGAGACAAACTGAGTTTGTACTTGAAAAACAGTAGGTGATCTACCTGCAGACCCATTACAACAAGACCGACATTTGATCAATAATGCTGGGGGGGGGTTACCATAGCGCTGACCCGTACTGGAGAAGGAGGGCAAGCAGAGACTTTGCGAGTGTCAGGCAGAGGTATGGGGGAAGACCGACCCGTGCAGGTGAGAGGCGTCTGATCGAGCCAAATACAAGATTAGCGAGCGAGAGCTTGCGAGAAAAGTGGCCCTTGGGGTTGAAGGATACAGTGAAGTGGAAGCTGAACCACCTCAAACAGGATTGGTGGTCAAAGACTTGTCCCTTAAGGTGTACCGGGAGCCGGCAGAGGGCCTTATTCTCCCTAGAGTCCTCGAGTGGATGAGTTCTGTTTCCAGATAGAAAAGGAGCTGTCACGCGGGTATGCTCTACATCCGCGGCTGGAGAAGGCCTTCTACATGAGGTGGACATTCACTCTGAAGGAGGGGGATGTAACCGTGATGGCTAAGTCGTCTACATAAGAGATTGTCAAAGAACTGGAAATGTTAGTATGGAGACAGGACACAGATATAACAAACAGAAGAGGTGAGATGTGGCATCCTTGCAGGACCCCAACACTTCTAACTATTGTGATCTTTTTTTTCTTTTTCTTTTTTGAATCATATGCATTTGTTTAAGGTACAAAGACAGCATTCAGCTCTAACGCTATGGCCAACAAAAACAATACCCTCCTCACCCCAGGAAACATCCAAACCCCAAAGTCCCTCTAGTATGAGACCAACCGCACATCTCGCCTATCGCGCAACCAAATCCTACCAACATACTTGTATATCTGAAAGAAGTAGAAAGGAAAGAAGCAAGCAGGAACGAAAGGAGAACCCTTAGTAACATCTACTACGAAAGTATAAAAACATAAGGAATGAATGAACCCCTGACAAAGGAAATTTACATCTGATAAGCGACGCGCATCAGCCTGAGCTAGGAAGTGAGAGTATGGAGCTGCACACCGGACCGATGCCGGGGGACGAAGTGGTGCCCAATGGCAGGATGGGAAGGTGGATGGAGGTGACTCTGATGAGGGGTCGCCTGGAGGGTGTGCCAAAGCGGAATTAGCGACGGCCAGAAAGACGAGCGTAACCGAGGCAGGGTTTCTATATAGCGACCAAAAATCAACCGCGGAAAAAGGGAGCAGTAAGGTGCCGGCTGAGGAGGTGGAGGGAGGGGAAAGGATGTAGCTGTAACCGAGCAACGGGACGAAGACCAAGTCGGTGGTGGAGGAAGGATGGGGAGGGGAAGGCAATTCAAGCGCTTGAGATGACCAACCAGAGGAACCGCGGCCGATGCCTTTCCGAATGCGAAACAAAGACCAGATGCTGAAGTTACTAACTGAAGTGTTCCCTGACAGGACCACATAGCCGAGACGGAAAGGTTGTTCGCAAAGGGCTTGGAGAGCTCAGTGCCAACCGTGAATGAAGAGAGCGAAATGCCGACCTTGAAAAACCTAAGCGGGGTCCAAAGGAAGTGCGGGGTCTGGGGGAGCACCGAACTTCGTGAGCGGGAGTCGACGATGTACGGGAACAAGAACCCTGTGGAAGAGGGGGTAGACCCCAAAGGGCGAGAAGGGGTGATGGCATCACTCCCCTAGGCAAAAGCCATTAAGGGGGAGGAGCGGGGGTAGTGGCGGATCCGACGATGATTTCCCGGATATTGAGATTTCAATCACTGGAGGTGTAGGGGATATGGTTCGTGGTTCTAACTAGTGTGACCGAGTCTCCTTATATAGACCCTTCACGCCAACAAGCCTCACCCTAATGACTCATAACTATGGTCACACCGTCCTATGACTCATAATGAGTCATGCCTGAAATCCCTCAGATGACTCCCATGATCACTGCGCAACATGCTGTAAACCAATCAAAACACATAAAACAAGTCAACTGTGCAAACTGTGTCACATGAGTGAAACTCGTCACTTATAATGTGAGTCACACATGAAAGTCATTATATTATTACAACTCACAATTGTGAGTCATTGAAACATCAACTGATCATAACATAACAATGATAGGCAAATGCGAGTTATACGAGAACTATGAGTCAACTGACTGTATAGTGTGAAACACAAACATACTTAGGAGTTGGCTCGGCAAAAGCAGATCAGCCAACAATCCCCCAACCAAGGGAAAAGACCGCCAGGAAGTCACAGGAAATATCGGAAGCGGGGGGAGAAGTCCCAAAACAAAGGTGAGAGGCTGAAGTCGTTGCTTGAAGCAAACAGCGATGGGGAATTTACCCAACCAACCAACTGGTTCGGGACTGGCTGCTACATTCCCGGAATCCCCTTGTAATTCACTGTTTTGGGGGTTAGAGGAGGTGGAAGTGCAAGGAGGCAGAGGGCAATTCAGTCAATCTAAAAAGGCCAGGAATAAGCCTAAAATCTCTGGGCTGGAGAAAAAGGGATACTGCGGCTCACAAGCAATCTATGAAAAAGAGAAGGAGAGGTAGCATGACAGGCGTAAGAGAAAGGACCGGCTGGAGCCAAATACCCAGGGCAAACTCGCAGGACAGAAGAGCTATCAGAAAAAATTCGGATTTCCAGCCTTGCAGAGCGATTCATTTTCGGGCGGCCTAGGAAAGCACGCGGGACAAGGGAGAGTGCAAGGCTTCAATTGCCAAGAGCCACCAAGAATTGGCTACTAGCACAGTTGAGGCGGCCTATGGGGTTCGACCAGGGCATGTAGTGTTAAACCTTTTGTTTTGAGTCAGCAGGAAGAGGTTGGGAGTGGAGGTTGTATTCGAGAGGTCCAGGTAGACATGGGGGTACGGAGTTGTCCAGAGCACCTGGAGAGAAAGCGGAGCGGCGGGACTATGGGTGATAGTTATCAAAAGGATTTTCTGTAATGTCAAGATTAGGGATATATAGGACACCACCTATGAGATGGAAAGAATAAGAACATAAGTCATCTTCTACCGGCATATTATATTTTTGAGAGTTTGGTGAACAGAATTGTCAACACAACCCCCCATAAGTGTCAGAGTAGAGAATTTATTTTAAGCTACGGCAGTTATTGTAAACCCTCTCCACATCAGGTCTTCTCCATCCGCCTCCACCTTCCCTAATACACACATGTCAGAAAGAATAAAAAGAAAAAAAAAAGTGAAAACTCTAACCTAGCAACGACTAGAACCGCCGAGACTACAGCCTCAATAGTAGCGACGGTTTTGGAAGGCGTGAGGGTTTTCGAACGACTAAATACCTTGGTCCGTAGAAGGGGTCGTTTTGGCGTCGGTAGCCGGTCTACCATGCCCGGATGTCAGGTTATTATGTGCCCTCGTGAGCTGGCGAAGTCGTGCCTCGGCCTCGCAGCTTTCTTGGACCTCGGCCATGCAAGCAACCCAGGTTCGCCTGATGTTTGCGGCTGCCATCCAAGTCCCGCCGGCACTTATCACGAAGAGTGTAAGGATTTCCTTACACTTTGGGGTAAAGGCTAAGAAATATTATTAATCGTGCCAAGGTTGCGGCGTGTGGCCGCAACCCAGGATGTTCGCTGGCTCACAACCTGGGCACTCCTACAGAGTGCCTGACAGCTCAACATGACTTTCTGGCTCAACATGACTTTGTGGCTCAACATGACTTTGTGGCTCAACATAACTTTGTGGCTCAACATAACTTTGTGGCTCAATATGACGTTGCAGCTCAACCTCACTTTGTGGGTTAATATTGATTTATGAATAGGTTTATCATAGTAAGAATAGAATATAGGCTCTTAATATTTAGCATAATTTTAGTTAATGTATATTGACATTATTAAAATAA
>Ga0307509_10012321_pt1 | contig 10239 bp, 5 predicted proteins | sample 10_EM_MG_FD_202245 | JGI IMG/M metagenome (GOLD analysis project Ga0307509, IMG submission 202245) | Populus trichocarpa ectomycorrhiza microbial communities from riparian zone in the Pacific Northwest, United States - 10_EM | ecosystem: Host-associated > Plants > Roots > Unclassified | place...
CCTCCAAATTTTAATTTCCCAATTCCAGATTTTCTCCATACTCTCACTATTGGTATAAAATTATCAGAGTTGGGTAATAGAAAGGTTTTCCCATTTTCAATTACCTTTTTTTTTTCTGAATTATTATCTAGACTTTTGCATTGTGAATTACTTTTACTTATGGTGTTGAGTTGTTGCTATGGACCGTACGGAAACTTATTAGACGCAACTGTACAAGTGCCATGGGGGATGTTTTCGCACAACACCACGTCCGTTACAACCACAGTCATTGAAATTGCACCTCCGTGTGATCAATCACATTTCGGTTTTTGGCCAATCGCGTTCCTTGGACCCCTCTTCACGACGGCTTCAAGTCTTTAGCTTAAGAGCATCCTACTCTTACACTAACTTCATCACTGGAGGATAGATTTATCTCTTCCATCTGTTATTTTTACTCCCTCATCTTCCATTAACTACACAGTATCTGTTAATTATGGTTAAGCGAGGTTCTACTACTTTTTCGGCAACGAAAGTTGCTAAAGCGGGGTTGGCGGCTTCGGCTGCGTTGACGAGGATATTGGAGTTGGAGAAGGAGGTGTCAAAGTTGAGGCACCAGGTTTCCGTTTTATCGAAGCGGAATCATGCGTTGCAGAAAGAGATGGATAAGAGGGGGAGCGGTGATGGTGCCGAGGTGGCTTCGCCCGTGAGGGTTCAGGAGCCTGAGCCACAAGTGGTGGCTGAGCCCGAGGTACGGATGAGTGGTACAATTGTGGCGGAGGAAGAGGAAGATGTTTGGGTGGCGCCTGTGGCGGAGCAGGAGGTGGCTGAGTCGAGAGTGGCGTTGGTGATTGATGAGCCTGAGGTGGCATTGGTGAGGCTGCCGAAGGGTAAGAGAAGGAGGGTGAATGTGGAGGAGGGGAGTGAGGGGGAGGGGAGTGAAAGGGAGGGGAGTGTGGTGGAGGTTGTTGATCCGGGGATAATTGTGGCGACCTCGATTCCGAGGGCGCCGAGGGGGATGCAGGTGGTTGGAATTGCCCCAGTTGGGCCGGGAAGGAGAGGGAATTTTGGGAGGGGTGTGGTTAACCCCAACTTTCCTATGTTTTTCAACCATGCCCGGCGGTTTGCCGGAGATCATGAAAAATGGCCTGTGCGGCGTGGTGGGGGATACAGATGACCTTGAGTGGCGAGGGTAGAACTTAAGGAGGACCATGTCGTCAATTGCGAATCCACGTGGTTCGGGCTTGCTTTTCCCCTTAACCAGTTGATGGAGGAGCCCGCCTGGTGTGTGAGCACTGGGGATTCGGAAACGTAAGTTTACCTTGTTATTGTTGTTTTACTAATGATACAGATTCTTCATTCGGCTTGTTGACCCGCTCGGGGTGCAGTTGGCTACGGGGGGAAGTCGGATTAGTGGTTTTGATGTTGATTTAGTGTAAAGGGTTGTTTGTTGTTTCTTTGCTGCGTTATAGGTGGTGAGGGAGTGGAGTCTCGGTAGGCGGGTCCGGGATCGCACCAGTTGATAGGCGTAGCCATATGCTTTAGAGTAGCCCGGTAGCCGAAATGGAAAAAGTTTATAAAAAATAAAATGTTTTCGCACAAACCACTTTGTGACCTCACCAATTTTTACCATTTTTTTGCTGGTAAGCCACTTTGGTGTGTCCGAAAACATCACCCATGGCACTTGTACTCGGGTGAGGGGGGAAATATTGGGACAAGCAGGGGGTTGAAGAATTACTCTAATTAGTAGTTATCTTACTTTTTTTTGGTTCTTTGATACCCCTTCCAAGGTATATGCACAGGCCTCCGCTACCCCTACTTGTCCCAATACTTCACCCCTACCCCTAGTATTGCGAAGTGATCTTCTTGTCTCAGTTAATATGGGTTTCATCATTTCTTGGCAGCTATTGATGCAGTGTTTTATCCCTTTTTGTCATCACCTATACCCTAATTAGCTGCCAAGAAATGTTAAAACCCATATTAACTGAGACAAGAAGATCACTTCGCAATACAAGTACAAGTACCAGGCATGATGTTTTCGCACACACCACTTTGTGACCTCACCAGTTTCTAATAATTTTTTGCTGGTCAGCCACTTTGGTGTGTGCGAAATCTTTATGCCTGGTACTTGTACACACCTTAAATTAACCGCTCTGTACGACGTCCAATTATTCGAGTTCTTACGGTAATGCTACTCCCGGCTAATGAAGGCGAGTGTTGATGCTAATAGGGTAACATAGCATGGACCACGGTGCAATATCCGCGAGTAGAGTATCGCATTTTATAATTATTCATGATGCGGAGTCTAGTAACTAGAATTTCAAAGCCTCGAATGCCTTGGTATTTCCTTGACATGGAGATGCGTGTAGGGTTCTTGTTACACAACGAGCCTCATCGCCCCGCTTTTCTTCAGCTCTGCTCGCTAAAAGTTTATAAACTAAACTCCCTCGACTCCATTATGGTCGCTCCACTATCTCTACATTCGGCTAAATTCTGGAGAAAATATCATGGCATAAATGAACGTATGCTATCGGTCAGCATTGGCGGCGGAAATCTCTACTCCGGTGACATAGCAGGCAGCTTCAACACCAGCTTCTATAAGTCGCACAAATTGTGCGATAGCTCTCCCCACTGGAGACAAATAACGGACATCAAGGCGCGCGCACCGAGCGATTCAATGGTTTCGGGGATTGGGTTTTGAAAGCAAAAGAGTTTCAGGAGTGGAGGGGCGAAGAGGGTGGAGCGGATAAGTCTGGATTGTTCTGCTCCAGGAGTCCAGGAGTGGGTAGGATATACCTGGGGTAAGTGGTGGGGTTCTTTGAAAGAAACGAGTATTACTCACGGCCTGGAATGCTAGTTCCTAGCTATTGACGGCCTGTGCGATCGGGTAGGAGGGGGGGCCCCGGGCCCGTACTACGAATCCCGGATCTGATGGGAATGCTGATGGACACTATGGCTTCGGCACCTCAGGTTTTCATTTGTATTGATGCCCTAGACGAATGCTTACCAAACTACCTGCTAGAGCTTCTTCAGTCGTTGGGGAATATTCTTCGCGAGTCACCTTGGACGCGAGTGTTCTTCACCGGAAGGCCCTATTCACGAGAGATATTCAAAGATATTTCACCAAGGCGGTTGTGGCGCGTCCTAACGTGGATGGCATTAGGAGTTATGTGATGCCAACGGTTTCGTCTCTTTTGTTGCCCTCTGTGCCCAAGGAGTGGCTGGCTTGTCGCGCGCAGATGAGTGTTGATACAGCGGTGAGGGGCCAGTGCAGATGGCCGGACAGCTTTCATTCTTGCTCCCGACACACTCTGCTTGTTTCTTCCCTCGCTAAATCGGGGGTCTCAAACCGGTGGTTCAGGTCCGGGATGCGTACTGCTGTTCTAGGAGGTTCAGTGTAGTATGGTGTGAAACCTCCCCAGTACAGATTAAAGGTTTGCTACTCGTTTTGCCTATTTGATGATCAAGAACTAAATCTTTACTAGCTAGCTTTAAAGAAACTAGCATAGTAGCGCTTCATAGCTCAACACACTACGGCGCAGATGTAACTATGACGCTCATCCTCCTTCTGCACCACCCATTGCCCGAACACCGCTCTCCTTCAACTCGTTCTCGGCTCCTACAATTTCCATAACTGTAGCGTTCACGATGAGATGGTGAAGGCATTTTGAAGAACTCAACTCTTGTTGTCGACATATTTCTCTTTTTCCATCAAGAGATGGACCCCTTGATTTGATGTCAGAAGAAATTAGTTTTACACTAACAACGTTTTTACACTAATAAAATTTTCATCACTAGTTGCTCACAATTATTCCTTCTTTTGTGCAAGTCAACGGTGTACCACCAACTGCCAAACCATCAAACCATCCCGAGTACCACCTCCAGAGCTGGTACTAGTACCGCGGTTCATTTTTCCAGTTCATGGTTCGTGAACTACAAACCACCTCTTTTAACCGTGGTGAATCGGCGGTCTGAGACCCCCTAATGAATACGGTAGTAACAGGCACGGAGAGGTTTATTATCAATGTGCTGTTCCTATGAAATTTCCTAAGCTTTGTTGTACATTGCTGCTCCAAACATGGTCCGGTGGAAGTGCCTCAATTGCGCTACGCCAATACCGTATCGCATTTCGTTACCGGTGTCAATCGTGTTTGTGGGGCGCTGTTGGTATCCTATTTCTATCGTCCTAACTTAGCACTACTTTAACTATACTGGTGCTGATTCTCGAGTTATTGCGGCGGTAGCGCTAGGGCTCTATTCCCTTCGCTTCCTTGTTTTCCTTCCATGTTTGCTGGCAGACGGTAAAGGCGGAGATGGCAGCAATCTTTCCTTTTTTCTCCCGTTCAACTCTTCACTCTGTAAGCTATGACATAAGCTGTCTTTTGTTAGCGCCATTCCATCAGTTTTACGGAAATGTTTATTAGAACGGCCGGCATAACTAACGTGACCCCAAATCCGCGATTGGCATAAGGATGATCTCCCGTGATCGTGGTTTTGGAACCCTGGACAACCTCAAGTATAATACGGAAGTCCATGGCGAGCCCTGAATACGGTGGCACGAGAACACCTATGGAACTCCTATAGGTGTGATTCCTTGGCGTTTGTTGTTTCGTTTCGTTTCGCGGTATATCGTTTTGCCGCCCAAGTTTAAAACATTTGACGCTGCAGCATTCCACCCTATCGCAACCCCGCCCCCTCACTCTGAACACCCATACTTTTACCAGAACCAAACAATCGCAATAAAGTAGATGGATAACACACAAGATGCTAATTAGGATTGTATATATCTTTAAATACTTTTTTAAGTATCTTGTGGTTGTGGTTCCGGAGATCGTTTGTTGAGTTGGGTGTTGACGAAGAAGTGCGAGCCGTGGGATTGCAATGTTCGGTTACTTTTACTGGGGGACAATAGCATCCACAACTTTCTCCTGTACAAGTGGCAGGGATAAAGTTTCGTACAAGGCAGGGTTCATTTTGCGGGTTAACCTAAATTAACTGTTCGGTAACTTTCTAGGGGGCATTGTATTGAATTTTTTCCAGAAAAGGTGGGCTACTTCGCCTGAGGGGTTTCTAGGGATTGTAAATGGCAGCTAGGAGTCTTGGGGTTCGGTTATGCCATGGCAGTCTTTTAGCGACCGTTGTTATTGAGATGCTTTATTCATGGATTTTGTCTTTAGATACCACCGGAACTTATTATAATATCCTAGTAATTACATCATAACTTAATGAGACACCACCATAAGCTCACCTTGAAGCTGAAATATCAAGGTTTTATATTAAATTGTGTGTAGTAATAAAAGGTGTTGACTTCTAGCGCTTGATTCTCGCATAAAAGAGGAGTGCCTCAGAAACCCAGACTCACACCAAAGATCTTGAGGCGTTGGCAAGGAGCTAGGTTTGTAAGGCTGAAAAGGGTAGCAAAGTGTTCCGAGTAAAGTGCAAAGCAAATAGAAATTCCGTGAACTACATTCTCCCGACTTAAAAGTAGAGCTTCATCCGAAGGACCGAATTTAGGGCAAAAGAACTGGTGGCTGCAGACTGCTTTTGGATATGGGATTTACGCAACAGCCCAATTCGTTGGCCAGATGGCTATCCTAGAAGGGCCGGTATTTTTTTCTGTAAAATCCTGTGAGTTTATTTCGTAACTAATTACAGGAAAACTCCGGCAAGCACCTTAAAGTATGGCCTAGTAAAACCTTAATATAACAAAAGAAACTTCCGCCACTAAACAACAAATAAATTGTAAACCAACAAAGCTTACACAACAACCACAACAAAAATCATAGTCATCCTGTATCAGGCATGTCCTCCTCGTCTCCCTCTTCCTCCCCACCAGGGGACCTTTTAGGGCGGGAGGCACACAGCATAGAGTTGGCCTCGTGGGGGCCCTTGCAGTTCACACACCTGAGAGAAGTATGGCTGCAGGGGCGGCCTCGCACACGATAAGTGGCAGTGGGGCAGTCCTAGAAGGGCCGGTAAGGCGCTTGATGTTGTATGAGCGGACACTCGAGCAGTTGCCTCTGTCTCCGGGGGGGGTAAACTAGCCCGGTCGCACAATCGCTCTGATCTACTGTTCTGAGGGTTCACATACCTCTGGAGGTACTCGGGGGTGCACATCGGTGATCGGACAGACAGGGGTCAGAAATGTATACTGGTACATACATTTCTGACCCCTGTCTGTCCGATCACCCACCTTCACCCTCGAGTACGAGCTCGTCTCAGTACTGCATCCGTAAAATATCCGCCACGGTAAATGTCCACTCTTATGGTTTTCTAATCAAGCTGCCGCTATTGTTGGCAAGGGGGGCGGGTGGGGATTGAAAGTCGAAGCGAGCTCCTAGGTATTAATGAGGGTGAGTACCTATGTCAGTAGGGTAGCATGTCGTAGATCGTAGTGCGCTATGCTAGAGTACAGTGTCGAAATTTACAGTTATCTAGAGTGCGGACGTGAGAGCTCCTAACCGGAATTCCTCCAACCTTCCACCGCCTTCCTATTGCCTTGGCATGGAGATGATTGGAGAGGAGTTGTCACACAAAGCCTCATCGCCCCGCTTTTCTTCAGCCCTACTCGCTGAAAGTTTATAGACTTCCTCGATTCTACCATAAGTCTCTCTACAGCTTCCGCGTTCGGCTAAAATTCTGGAGAGAGTATCATGGCACAAAATACACATATGCTGTCGGTCAACATGGGCGACGGAAACCTCAACTCCGGTAATATAACGGGTAGCTTCAACAACTTCTATAGGTCTGACGAGGATGTCGAGATTATGCGATGGCTCTCTCCACTGGAGCCGAGTAATAGACATCAGGGCGTGCGTAACGAACGATTCGATGGTATTGGAGATTGGGTTTTGGAGACAACACAGTTTCGGGAGTGGAGAGGTGGTGAGGGTGGAGCGGATAAGGCTGTGTTGTTTTGTTCCGGGAACCCGGGAGTGGGGAAGACGTATCTGAGGTAACTGACGGGATTCCTTGAAAGTAGCGGATATTTCTAACAGCTTGGAATACTAGTTCCCTAGTAATCGATAGCCTGTGCGATCAGGGGGCGAAGGAAGATATTGCCGTCGCGGGCTTTTACTGCGACTTCGTTACCCAGCATGAGCAGACCATCACCAACATGCTAGGTGCCATTCTGAAGCAGCTGGTAGGGAGAGGGGACATCCCGGAGTACCTACGTGACGCGTTTCAAAAAGGGAAAAGGGAGTTTGGAGGCAGAGGACTACGACTTCCGGATCTGGTGGGAATGTTGAAGGTCACTATTGCTTCGCTACCTCGGGTCTTCATCTGTATCGACGCCGCAGACGAATGCTTACCGAAGTATCTGCCAGGGCTTCTTGGGTCACTGAGAGATATTCTTAGAGAGTTACCAAGGACGCGAGTTTTCATCACCGGAAGGCCCCATGTTAAGCAGGATGTCGACAGAAATTTCGCCAAGGCAGTAGTGATACCGATTAGCCCAAATGCGGATGATATTAAGAGTTATCTGGAGATGAGGTTAGATATGGACACCGAGCCGGATGCGATGAACGAGGATTTACGGGTGGATATCACTAGAGCCATCCTGGAAAAGATATCTGACATGTGCGTAAGAGTGTTTAGCACCCCCAATCTACCAAATGATATATACTTACCAATGGTTTCACGCAGATTCCTCCTTGTCTCGCTCCACATCGACGCTATTCTTGGAGAGGTGACGATTCGTCAGAGAAGAAGGAAACTGGAGGAGATGACGCAGGGCAATGGACTTGGCGATGCATACACGGGAACCCTAACCCGACTGAAGGCGCAAAAGGGGAATAAATCAATACTCGGACTCAAGGTCCTGATGTGGGTGTTGTATTCGGAACGACCATTACAGGCCGAGGAGCTCCGGCATGCCCTGGGAGTGGAGATAGGATCTGTGGATCAGGATCTTGAAAACGTTCCTACCTTACGGACAATCCTAGCATCTTCTCTCGGTCTTGTCACGGTCGAGGCGTCTTCGTCTACCGTCCGACTCGTGCACTTTACCCTCCAGGAGCATCTCTTAAGCGATTTGGCCTTATTCAATAGTCCCCACTCAGCAATTGCTGAGGTTTGCCTTACATACCTCAATTTTGGATGTGTCCGAGCTCTTTCACCAACTCTTCGCTCCGCCCCCGCAACAACGCCCCTTCTCAAATATGCGTCTTGCTACTGGGCACAGCACACAAGAAGGGGGATGACAGAAAATGTGAAAGGACTTGCGCTGAGGCTTCTTGATGGATTTGAAGAACATATATCTGCCCAACTAATGTTATTGGATTATAAGCCTGTCAGAGGCCCTCCCCTTTATTTCTCCCTGGAAGGGGGACCTAGAGGATTTACAGGACTCCACGGAGCAGCATTTCTCGGGGTCACGCGGATATTCGCTGCTGTATTGGGAATGAAGGAATGGGACGTTAATGCAAGAGATAGCATCGGGAGTGTGGATTTCGAAAACCATCTTCAGGATATAGTAAGATACTACGCCAGCGACCAGCCAGGGTATAGCGGTTGTGACCTGGGAGAGACTATATGTGGCCGGACACCACTCTTGTGGGCCGCTGAGTGTGGGCATGAGGATGTAGTAGAGCTGCTTTTAACCCAACAGGATATCAATCCCGACCTGGCAGATACCAACTGGACACCACTCTTGTTGGCGGCCAAGCGGGGACATGGGGGGGTGGCAAAAATGCTCTTGGAACGGGAGAATGTCGATCCCAACCGAGCAGATACCCTCTATGGTCGGACACCGCTCTCATGGGCGGCCGAATATGGAGACCAGGGGACAGTAAAGATGTTGTTGGACCGGGATAATGTTAATCCTGACCATGTAGACACAGAGTATGGTCGGACACCGCTCTCGCGGGCGGCCGAACATGGGCACAAAGGGGTAGTAAAGATGCTTTTGGACCGGGATAATGTCAATCCCGACCATGTTGACACCAAGTTTGGTCGGACACCGCTCTCATGGGCTGCCGGATGTGGGCACGAGGGGGTAGTAAACATGCTTTTGGACCGAGAGAATGTCAATCCCGACCACGCAGACACCAAGTATGGTCGGACACCGCTCTCCTGGGCAGCCGATTATGGACACGAGGAGGTAGTAAAGATCCTTTTGGACCGGGATAATGTCAATCCCGACCATGTTGACACCAAGTTTGGTCGGACACCGCTCTCATGGGCGGCCAAGCGTGGGCACGATGGGGTGGTCAAGATACTTTTGGACCGGTATGTCAATCCCGACCATGCAGACACCAAGTATGGTCGGACATCGCTCTTATGGGCGGCCAAGCGTGGACACGATGGGGTAGTAAAGATGCTTTTGGACCGGGATAATGTTGATCCCGACCATGCAGACAGCCAGTATGGTCGGACGCCGCTCTCATGGGCGGCTGGACGTGGACACGAGGGGGTAGTAAAGATGTTATTGGACCGGTATGTCAACCCCGACCATGTAGACACCCTGTGTGGTCGGACACCGCTCTCCTGGGCGGCCGAGGGTGGACACGAGGGGGTAGTAAAGATGCTTTTGGACCGGGATAATGTCAATCCTGACCATGTAGACATCCAGGATGGTCGGACACCGCTCTCACGGGCAGCCGATGATGGACACGAGGGGGTAGTAAAGATGCTTTTGGACCGGGATAATATTGATCCCGACCATGCAGACAGCCAGTATGGTCGGACACCGCTCTCATGGGCGGCTGGACGTGGACACGAGGGGGTAGTAAAGATGCTTTTGGACCGGGATAATGTTGATCCCGACCATGCAGACAGCCAGTATGGTCGGACACCACTCTCATGGGCGGCTGGGTGTGGATGCGAGGGGGTGGTAAAGATGCTATTGGACCGGGATAATGTTGATCCCGACCATGCAGACAGCCAGTATGGTCGGACACCGCTCTCCTGGGGAGCCGATTATGGACACGAGGAGGTAGTAAAGATCCTTTTGGACCGGGATAATGTCAATCCCGACCATGCAGACACCCAGTATGGTCGGACGCCGCTCTCATGGGCGGCTGGACGTGGACACGAGGGGGTAGTAAAGATGCTTTTGGACCGGGATAATGTTGACCCCGACCATGCAGACAGCCAGTATGGTCGGACACCGCTCTCATGGGCGGCCAAGCGTGGACACGATGGGGTAGTAAAGATGCTTTTGGACCGGGATAATGTTGATCCCAACCATGCAGACAGCCAGTATGGTCGGACACCGCTCTCATGGGCGGCTGGACGTGGATGCGAGGGGGTGGTAAAGAT
>Ga0307509_10012323_pt1 | contig 10239 bp, 18 predicted proteins | sample 10_EM_MG_FD_202245 | JGI IMG/M metagenome (GOLD analysis project Ga0307509, IMG submission 202245) | Populus trichocarpa ectomycorrhiza microbial communities from riparian zone in the Pacific Northwest, United States - 10_EM | ecosystem: Host-associated > Plants > Roots > Unclassified | place...
GAAACGTTAACATGGATTTAACACTAACTCTCATCGACCAGGAGAATCTGAGTGCGCAACCAACGTTCGGCGCCACTCCCTTCTCTACGTATCCGCGCCACGTAGGCGGGCGCAGGCTTCTTGCAGAGGCCGCACCCAGACCAGGAGTGGAGAGTCGTGCCATTGATATTTACCGCAGCCATCCCGGTCGATGCTGTCACGGAAATGACTTTACCGGCACGCACGGCCCACCGGATGATCTCTCTAATCAGGACTGACTTCCCGGTACCTGATGTACATATTGCTCTTTAACGGGATCAGGGGCAAATGATCTCCGGACTCACCTGCTGGTCCGGTAAAGAAGACATTATCTCCTCGCGCGACTTTGACCAAGACCATCTCCTGTTCAGGAGAGAGTTGTATTGGTGGCGGCTCCTCCGGTTCTTCCACGATGCTCATCACGACGCTCATCTGAGTGGCACGGGGTGTCTGAGTCGGAGCCATCGTTGGGGGTCGCGCGGGATTACGTTGCGTGAGTAGTTGTTGTGTGGCTGGGCCTATCCAACGCATTCGGGAACGGATCATCTGAGCGGGGGGAAGGGTGAGGGTCATGGAGCTCACCAGGTTCAGGGGCGTGTAGCCATTGTCGAGCGAGAGTAAGAGAGCGGAAGGACTTGAAGGTCACACTAGGGCGATCCCGCGCCTGTTACAGGAAACTGACTCGGATCAGGTCCTGACTGGAGTATCGACCTTTGTTTCCCACCTGAACCTGGAACTGCGAGTGATCGGATGCGACTCGTAAGTAGGACGAAACTTGGTCTGAGCCGAAACGACGCGTACGTCTTCCCAAGATGTGCAGACCGTGTTTCCGTCGCGTCCACCCTTGACTGCATAGTATAGGGGGTGTGGCTGGGGCCGGTCCATAGTGAGACTGAATCGCGTTTCCGATCGCTCCGCCTGCCGCGTGAATCGCCAATCACGTGAGCCACTTCCCCGCATCCCCACACCCGAAGGATTTCACACCATGCCCAAATCCCAGGTAAAGTAAAGGGTCCGCGTTAAAATCGTGGTTGGCACTGGGGTAATTTCAGTCAGAGTCTACGTAGATGTAATCTATCGCTGCCAATTCACTGTCCATCTCCGCCTCGAAATCCCGTTTCTTCTCTCGCTCGGCATTTTGTTCGTGCCACGTTAGAACTTTTTCGTGCACCATTACCCTGCACACGACATAAGTAATGGGATAAACCCAGTTGAACGGGCGAGCTTACCTCGATGGATCAAAATTCAACACCTGTAGTGTTTGTAATGACGTGGCTCGAGAAAGGGCAACGTATGCTGTAGGGTCGCAGGTTAGCTTGAACCGTATTCAAAACACGCAAAAATCACAAACCTTGCCCCTTCTCAAAAACTCTTCCGAGGTCAACCCGGACCCTCTGTATGGTTTGCCCCTGAGATTTGTGGATGCTAATCGCCCAAGCCAATATCAGCGGAACTTGTGACCGCAGGGCCTGCATTATCCCATCGGCGTTTTCGATCGTGAACTCGTGCGGAGGTATTAGCCTCTTCTGGCCACTCAGGAAGTCGACGACTGGCCACTTGATTGGGTTATCCCACAAGTGGTCTGCTATTCGTACCTCCCCAGTCCTCGGGTTTTCCTCTCTGTCCCTCGGGGACAAAGCCACCTCGATGTTATGTTTCTGCTTCGCCTCGCGGCAAGTGAGAAAGTCAGTAACCTTTCCCACCGAACCGTTGACGAGCACTCCCTGCTCTGCGTTCTGTCTGATTATGAGAACGCGTGCTGCGCATAGGGTGTTCTCCCGTACCTTGATCAGCATCACCTGCGCGCCGACCTGAAGTTTATGATGTGGGACGGTTGGGGAAGATATCGAGGGGAGCGTGGCTTCTTACCTTTAATGTCATAGTCTCTGGCGCCAACACGCATCTGTCCAACTGTGCCTTAGCGTGCTGAATTGAGACAACCTGATCCTTGTCATCCTTCCCGCCCCGATCAGCGGACTGAAACGTGTGCGCCAGGCCGCTAAGTTTGGCCAATCTGCTCCCATTTGCGTACAAAACTTCCCTCTTTGTGGGGAACCTGCAAAATCGGTGGTCAGGAAGGCGTGCTCCCAGGGATGCTGTTGGAACCTACAATTCTGTTGGTTCCACCGAATCTGTATACTTGACTTGCCTCGACAAAACCCCTAAACGGGATTTGTTTTGTTCGCTTAGTTTGCCGAACCGCATCTCGTTGAGTAGCTCAACAAACGCTGAAACGTCGGGTAAGCTTCCGTTGGCCATCACCACGGGGTAGACCGTACATTTTTCTTTCTGGCGGAACACGCGGCCCAGCGTCGTAACGGAACTAATGCACCGGTTCCACGATTGCGCTTGGAAAGCGAACCCCACGTCCTTGGAACCATGCTCAACCGGTGGAAGTTGGAAAAAATCTCCAGAGAGTACGAGCTTCAAATCCGTGAGCCGGCTGTGTTCAGCTCAGCGAAAATGGAGGCGACTGACCTGGATCCCTCCGAACGGGCGATCATTATGTCGGACCATACGGGCTATGGATTCCTGAATGGAGACGTTGGGCACACAGGACGAATCAGCGACGGGGTGTATACGCACGAGTTTGTCAAATAGGGCGGCGTCGATCATAGATACTGTCCACCTTGTCAGCAGACGCATCCGAACCACGGGAACTGACATTACTTTCGTCGATTATGAGCGTCCTTACTCCCGTCCAGCGCTCACGAATCTTCTTCCAGTGTCCTGGCCCGAACTTGACCGCATCCACGTACTTCATCAAATCCCCTTGACCAAGCCCAATACCGGCCCAGGAGTGCAGCGTAACGCCACCGATATTCACGGCAGCCATACCGGTCGAGGCGGTAACCGCCACATCGGCATCACCCTTGCGACGCCAGCGAGCCCAGCCTATGATCTGCCTCAATAACACGGACTTGCCCGTTCCTGCGACATGAGATATTAAAGAATCCACCGCTATTGCCGTGGAACCTACCAGCAGAGCCTGTGAAGAACACATTTCCTCCGGACTTTACCATACTAAGAACGTGGGTTTGTTCTGGGGATAAAGCGACCCCCGGTTCCGCCGTCACCGGCGGCTCCTCCGCCTGGGTGGGTGGGGGACCGCTCGGTACTGGGGGTTCTGAGGCACTGGGAGTATAGCTGTCACCAGGATTAGGAGGTAGAATTGGTGCTAGGAGGCCCGTTGGGCATTTGACTTGGAAGTGAGGGTTCGGCGTACTGGGAGCGGGAGTCTTTATCCACTCCTGCGCTTCCGCTAGGCTGAGAAAGGACTTGTGTTTGTTTCCGGGATACCTTTCGATCTGTCGAGCGGTATTACCATCCACGTATTCCCTATATGTTCTAACACGGGATTCACCTGCTCAGAGCACTGATGTGACATGGTTGAGTACCCCGCGAAACTGCGGTCAGAGAGCCGTTAGCGTACCTCTTTCCATGTGTCGTAGATCTTTGGTCCTCCTCTGCCAACCTTCACTGCGTAATACTTCTTCACCTGGGATTTGGGCATGGTGGGAAATGATTCACCAAATCCGAAGGTGGGGGCGCTGGCGGACGCGGGGAAGTGGCTCACGTGATGGGAGATTCACGCGGCTGGCGGGGTGATCGGAAACAGTCCAGCCACACCACCCAGTTACCTCAAAGGATGGCCGAGCCGTCTACCTCTACGCCTACCCCCGAAGCCGGGGGAGTGAGAGTGGCCTTGTCCTTGGGCGCAATAGTTCAAAGAGTCGAGAATCCAGCACCAGCGCAACAGCCAAAGCGGCCAGAACCAACAATACCCTATTCGTGGCGGTCCTTCCAGCCACCAATCAGTTTCGAATATGTGACGGACTGCGATAGGGCCAACGAGCTCCTCGAAACGTTGGAGCCTTGCGCCCTTGGTTTCGACGTCGAATGGAAACCAGGTTTCCTGAAGGGGCAACCCGAAAACAAGGTCGCCCTCATCCAACTAGCCAACAACGAGATTATATATCTGTTACAAGTCAGCGCGATGCGGAGTAAATTTCAATTCTTTGTCTACACGACCCTATGCATAGGCTAAAGCAAAACTGGTTCAGGATTTCCGGAGAACCTCCAGGTGGTACTCGAGAGTGACGCATATACAAAGGCAGGGGTTGGAATACAGGGTGGGCACCGTCGGCTTTGACCCCGCATGCGATCCTAACCTTGACTAACTCACCAACATCCGTTGTTTGCTTCTAGACGATACAAAGAAGGTCTACAGGGACTGTGGGGTCTCAATGAAGAACTGTGTGGACCTTTCTTTGTTGGCCCGCTCGGTAGACTCGAGATGGAAAGGGAAATACACCAATCCCATTGGGCTGGCGAACCTCGTCGCCACCTACGAATTCCTCGCACTTGGCAAAGGAAAGATTACGCGCAGCAACTGGGAGGCTCCCCTATCGTTTAACCAACAGGAATGTGAGTGAATGGACCGATGCCCGCATACGCCGTCGCGCGGTGACCAACGTGTTTCACGACTAGACGCTGCGAACGATGGGCATTCCGGATACACAATTTACTCGCGCTTGATCAAGATGGCTGGCGAAATGATTAATCCGCCAGCGGAGACTTATTATTCGTTCAACGTAAACAGAGGATCCCTGTGTGATCCGTTCGGACGGACATGGGGTCCTGTCAATCCCGACTATGACCCTGGACCTCCACCTCCACCAAGGCCGCCAAAGGAGAAGAAGGACGTTCAGACGGAAGGAGGAGGTGCGGAGAATCATCGGGTCCCCAGGCAACCCAGGCAACAACAACGTGGTGCGGGGTCAAACAACGTACCACGCCGGTTAGATGAGGCCGTTTCTGGATCAAGTTCCGGGCAGACGTACGGACGGTATCGATACACTGGGGATAATACGGAGGCGATTGGAGGACGAGGGCGCGGACATCCTGGACCTGGGCCCGCTCGACGGCCTCGTGGAGGAGGGTGGGGACGTGGTGGTGGCAGTAGGACTGGAACATTCGATAAGTGCGTTTACGGGCTTCTCCGTGCGCTGAGACGTTTATAATGTGGAGATTGGTCGTTCCAGGACAGGCCCGTCGAACACGGGGGATTAGACGCTACCGACTGAAGGCTATTACACATTCTAACGTCTATACTTCGCACGGTAGACGGCGTACACTTCCGGAGCGGGACATGATCTAATCGGCAGGTGATTTGTTTGTACCAGGTACGGCCAGGGTTGAGCAAAGCCATGGTGGATTGGCGATCACTGACTCCGGTTCGCGAGCGATGAGTATCCGATCCCCAGCACTGCCTAACGGTGGCTCAAGAGGGAACAATCGTATGAACACAGGTTTCGCGGGACTGATGCGGTGACCAAACGGTTCCCACGCTAAGCTACGAATTGAGTGTCGTATGTACAACTCCCTATCGTCCAATCGCCGTGTCCCCCGTTGCCCACCCAATCTCCCACGGGTACATCGCGATTTGCCTCTACAGTCGTCGGCGTGTGTGCCTGGCAGCCACGTGGCGCTTGGCCCGTCGGTGTGTCCGGGAAAAACGAGAGCGGGTTAGAGTTTCAGCGAATTTGACCTCAGTGCGCCGATGGGCAGTGTACGCACATCGGGCAGGTCTCGGCCACTTCCGATCGACTCTTGGCCACAGCCGGCGCTGATATTTTATAAAAGGGTCACCCACCCACTCCCCCTCGGGTGTGTCCCTTATCCCCCTCCTCCTCTACTGGCGTTGCGATGCCAACGCTTCCCCTCCTCTTCGCTGTCCTATTCGTCGCCGCCGTTCAGGCCGCCGTCCCCACATTTGGCCACAACGTCGTCCCATTCATCCCCCAGGTAAGCCAATCTCTCCCCGTGCCAATTTCTTGGGCGGTACCAATTCTTCCCCAGTCATTTTTCTTCGACTGGAACGATCCAAACTTCCCTTTGCCAAATCCCACCACCGGCCAGTGCGACACCATAAATATCAAGTGGAGTAGAGGAGATGCGCAAGGGTACGTGGCGCCCAATCTTGCCGATGACTGGGGCATTTATCCGAGTTCACAGCCCCAACCCCGTTTCACCCTACAAACTCCTCGTACACACTTCGTATGTCGCCACCACCTCTCGTTCACACACGACTCCCTCATTACTTTTAAGCGCTGTGACCGTGCCATATGTCATCGATGCGGGGAGCGACCTCAAATTCGTAAGCTCGGCCGTGGCTCCAGTTTCCAATGCGCCAAATAACATATCATCACCAGAATTGGACCATTCCATTCCCACCCGGAACGCAGTACCACATTTGCATGGTCAGTTGCGCAGGCGTTCTCCGACATGATATCTCCCCATCGCTAATACTCCATCGTGACCGCAGTTCGACAAGAACGGGGCAACGGGAGGATGCCAAGCTGTTTATACGATGTACCCTTCACTGACAAATTCAACGGGTTGTGCAAACCTCACTTTGCCCTCGGCCCTCGAGGTTGATGGTTTTGTAGAGGATGGTCCCATTTCTCAGTACGGATGGGTCAATCAGGTAAAGGATCTAGACCCCGACACGCCTCATCCCTAACTAATCCCCACCTCAGTGCACGGACATCTCCCTCGTCCCAAAAAATGGACGACCGCCGTACACTATGATCGTCGCCCCGGCTCTCCATCCTCCGTTCAAGATTATGTCGAATTCCATGAGCGCCTTAAACTGGACTGTCTCCCTTTCTTGGGCATCTCCCTTCTTTATCAGCCTAACCGACGCCGACGGTCTTTCCTGGTCTCATGGACCCCTACACAGCGGAGGTCCCGGACCGGATTCGTGTCTTTCCACTGAACCAGAGTAAGTGTCTGCCCTCCAAGCCCAGCTGGTCCAGCGTCTGATTTTTTTCACCAAGGAGTTCCGGTGTGTCCATCGGCGTCGTCGTCGGATCAAGCGTTGGTGGTCTCGTGTTCGGTGCAATCATCGGGATCGTCATCGCAAGCTTCTTCGTCCGACATCGATACAACAAAGTCAGGCGCAGTTCGAGCACTGACTCCATTGAGAACGCCGCCTACATCGCCACTCAAGTGCGACTCAAGAGGAACGAAGCCGTTCCGACCAGTCCTGGCGTACCAGGACCTGATCTGGGTACCAATCAGTATCTCGTCGAACCGTTCTTGCCAGATACCGCCAATCCTACCAGTCCGACCCAGCCGCCTGCACCGACATCTTCCTATTCGAATGTTCAATCAGACAATAGTGGCAGTAATTCACAGTCCCCCCACGTCTACGTCGTCCATCACGACGGTGGAGGTGCGCCCGTTACGGTCTTCACCGGTGGCGCTGGTGTTACAGAGCTCCCCCCATCGTATATCGGTCGATCTGAGGATAACCTCCCGGCCGGTAGTTCCAACAACAACTTCAACCCTGCTGAGAGGAGACCAAGGCCCGGTCCCACACCTCGTAAATCCCAGCCCGGAAGCCAGTAATCGAACGACATCTTGTAAAATGTAGTTCAGGGGTCTGGTTCTCCAGGGGGTGTATTTAATCGTAAATCTCACACCAATCTTTTCGCTCTTGTCAGGACTTTCCGGGTTGTACCAGGCCGTTTCGTAATTTTTTTCCCCTTCATTTGAACTGACGCGACTGTGATGCTCTCCTTCACCTTCCTTCCCAATACATCTATCACTTGTATATTTACCCCACACCACCTCGCGATGACTTTCGATACACCATAGTTGAAACTGTAGCTAAAAATCTAATGGGATTCAATTCCTCTCAATCTCCACCGAGACCCTTCATCATCTCCGCACGGGGCAGAAAATAGAAAGTCACGTTTTGCAGGGCACATAAACCCCAATTGGGGAAGGCTTCCACCCAGAAGTTGGTCCAGGCACCGACCATCCCGGCGGTAGATCACGATCACGAAACGGTGAGCCCGAGCCAGCACGGCCCTCGTTGTTTGTTTCGGATGTGGGGTGCGATGTAGATACGGGTGTGGGGGGATGGCGGTGCACGAGCAGTGCCCCGAGCCTCTCTTCCATGACTTCGAGATCGTCATTGTTCCATTCCTACAGGCGTTCGTCGATCCAGCGGTACAAAGCAGGGGAGAGGGCGATCGGAGGGAGGAACGAAAGGAAAAGATTCATCTCGGTTCCAGTTCGAAGGTATCTCGACCAAACGACGCTGACCTGTGTTTGCTGTGGCATGCTTTCGTATGCTGAACATATCTCCGCAAGTCTGGTATCTCTCTTACATAACTCGCGCAGGAACGCTTTGATTCTGTATAAAAAGAACACTCAGGTGGTCAGAGGTGTGAGAAAAAAAATGGCGCCGAACAGGACAAGGAGTTCCCAAGAGTCCCGGTTGCTGCATGGAGGTAGAAACTTACGTTTTGCGCTCTGACGAAGCGTTGAGTCCGGGAGGCCCCAGGCCGCCCATGACCACCGCGATAATTTTAGCCTTGCTCGTAAACCCATGATCCTCGTCTTCGCCTCCGGCCGATAAGGTTTGCGTGTCAAGCAGGTAGACAGCCCACGCAGCGATAAATGAATCATAAGAACCGTCCCGCGCCGAAGGAGTTCCCGGTCCCGGTGTGGGTGACGATTCATTGAGCAACTGCCAGGTAAGTTGCGTAATGAGAGCGGTGATGAACCCTGCGTGTAGAGATTCTATATGGTGAATCAGAGGCATCCATAACGAGACAGCCGCCTTCTGAGGGTAAAATGATTTCGCGTCGAGTGTTCGCTTCCTGAATTATACCAGCGTCAGCCTGAACGTTTGCCCAGAACACAAACGAGAGCACAATACTTCTTGGCCAAGGGCACGAGGGCGCCTTTCTCCATGAGGTTGTCGCATAACACCTCCAGGGCGAGTCTTTCCTTAACCGTCTGCGTCGAGTCGACAGTTGGATCATCCCAGCCGATACCTTCCCAGCCAAGGTTCCCACTGGATATGTCAACCGCGGTCTTCGTTTCAGCAATCCAGCGCTCGATGTCTCTCAAAACACCGTCAATCTCGGGCTGGTGCTTCGGCCTCAATGATTCGTCTCGCGTCACCGCTTTCATGAGGAGACTATATTTCTTCAAGAGGGGCGTAGCAGGTCGTGGAGGTCGCCGTCGGTCAGGCTCCGTCGACGGCGGATGTAACTCTGGCATGAAGTAGTTGTGAAACAGCCATCTGAGGGACTGAGGTTTTGGAGTGTGAGTCAGAAGGCTTCGCGATCGAAACGGGAGGGGAAACGGGAACCTCGTGAGCAGCTTCTCTCAGGACTTCGAGCGACGGAAGTTCCTCATGGGTGGCTGCGTGTCGGACTTCTACCAACCAACCAGGAAGACCTAGTTGCGCCGCTATGGAAGCGATCGACCTGGCGTAAACCCCGGATTGCAGAGGATCGACTAAGCCATTGACTAGGCGTATCACCGCCGTCGAGTAACACTGCCGGAGGTTATACCCAGAAAACGCGACCGATGAGGGGGGCTGTGACGCCAAACCGTCTTGCAGTGTCACGGTCAACAGTCCTAATGTGGATTCTAGGGCGTGTGACAGTTGAGTCACCGATTTCCAAGCCGATAACTGAAAAACTCAGGAGTGTGCAAAAGTCAGTTCCGGCGAGATAGGGGGGTTCGAAAAGTAAGAAAGGAGTTGTATTACCTTGTTCACAGCCAATTGTTTGGCGTTGAGATCGGTTTCGTCCGAGTATATCCACGAACACAGCTCCTCTAATTCGGATAGCGATGCCCACGGGACGCGTTTTGGGAGTTGCATCTCGTTGGCTCAAGTCGCCTGAATGAGAGTTGGACTTGAACAAAGCAGATCGAGAAAATCAATCAGTTTGATCCGTGAAGGCTCCGGATCATTCGGCCAACTCCGAAGGGGAAGCTTTGGCAAAAACGACCGAAAGTTCGCGTTCATCCTCGACGCAGTGGGGTTACATGCCCTCGAACGGTCTGCCTGGCTCCTGGGCCACAAATCCCAGAGACCGCACGTACGGACCGTATTGTAACCCCTTTCTGGGCGTCTTTTTGGGACCAGGGGGGACAAGGTCTTCTCTTGGCGCCGTCATTTTCGGTCTCGGCCAAAGCTACCCACACCACCACACTATCCCCTCTCTTCAGCAGATCGCGCCTACTGGCGCGGCGGAAGGTTGGAGGTGAGTAGACAGAAACTTCCTACAGATTCCGTTGCAGACCGCAGCAGGATCTGTATACAGTGGAGATTGTGTAGGTGTACGAAAAATTCGTGCATAGATCTTAGAGTGGGATGATGAACCGGAAGAGGGAGAATGAACAATA
>Ga0307509_10012324_pt1 | contig 10238 bp, 11 predicted proteins | sample 10_EM_MG_FD_202245 | JGI IMG/M metagenome (GOLD analysis project Ga0307509, IMG submission 202245) | Populus trichocarpa ectomycorrhiza microbial communities from riparian zone in the Pacific Northwest, United States - 10_EM | ecosystem: Host-associated > Plants > Roots > Unclassified | place...
GCGGGAGATTTTTTAGGAAATTAAATATTGTATTTAGTAATTTTATTTTTCTTAATTAATTTCGAAATCTCTATATTAAAATTAGATATTGTTCTTAATAATTTTATTTTTTCATTTAGTTTAGAAATCCCTAAACCAACTCTAAATTATTTATAATAATATTTTTCCTTTCCAACGATTAGTCTAGCTTGTATTTAGTAGACTTTAATATTTTGATATTTAATAAAAATCATGAGAGATTATTTAGGATATCCAGGTACGGAAAATTTTGAAGAAAAAAAACCCAATAAATTAATAAGGATAATATTTGATTTCTTAAACTAGAGTTAATATAAGTATTCATAAATCAAATAAGAAAGAAATATTAAAGATAATGTTTAATTTCCTAAAAAATAAAAATGCTCCTGCATCCGTTAGAAAAATGTTTTCTCTGGTCTCGCTATGAGATGAGTAACGGGTTGTTATATTGTCGTTTTGTGTATTTTTGTCCACCCAGGGCTGGTGTCAAGGGGCGAGACTTGAGAGAGTTTCTCCCTTTTCAGCATTGCTTCAGGGTGGGGCTGGTAGTTGATTTGTAAGATGCATGGTGATCCTGAAATTTGCGCTCTCTCTCTGTTATATATATATATATTTTAAATGAATGGAATTTGCTTTTTTTACGACCTAAATTATGAAAAAAAATTATATATTTTTTTCTGGTTGAATAAAAAGAAAGAGATATTTATGATTTTTGAGATTTCATGGCTATAGTTTGCATGGCTAGCTCTACCCAATTGGAGATAATTTGTTGAAAAATTATATCTACAATCAGAACAAATATTTATTTATGAAACTTTTCTGTCATTGATCGATTTCCGAGTTGGTTTTAGTTAGGTTCTCTTAATTTACAGCAGTCATTTTTTGTAGAATCATTTTGCATTTTTGGGTTGGCTTTGCGATCAAAACTAATTTCTTTTCTTATTTTAATAAAATAAAAATTCCATGTATATTAGAATTACGAGAATCATGAAAATCTTATTCTTCCTTATTCAACATTTAATCAAGTAAAAATCTAAGAAGAAATGCAAATATACACATGACATGCACATAATTGTGGGGGAAATCAGAAAATGAATTTAATTTATAATCAGGGGAAATTAAACAGTCTGATATCAAGTTTATTAAAAATAACTGGACAAGCAGTGAATATACAGATTTGTTGTAACTATAGAGACCGGGTTTTGAACTTGGGCTAGACTACTAGGTTGACTCAACATTCGACAACCTAACTCAAATTGGGTTTTATTTTAAATCAATGTTAACTTGATAAAATCTATTGTAGGTTAACTGATCTAGTAAGTTAATCCGTAACTTCATTGATCTAACTAAACTCAGGCGAGCCCAAAGAATAAAAAGAAAGAAATTAAAATGACATTTTAATTTATTCATTTTGGATATAAATAATTGACCCGCAGGTTGACCCAACAACATGGAAGTTACCTGAGTCATACAAACTGGTCTCAAAAATCTAGCAAACAATTTGGTAAGCATTCGGTAGTAAGGTGTCAATTGGTCCATCAAAGCAAGTACTGTATTTAACAAAACGCACATCATTGTCTTTTACTTCATGGAGCAAACAAGTTTATATATTCTCACTGAAATGGCAATCAATCAATAATAAAAATAAAAATAAAAAATAAAAAAAGGTTCCAGTGTCGTTTAGGTTCACATGATCCATTAGTTTCTTTCTCTCAGATGATATCGAGTTTTTAGCAGCATGCCACCATATCGTACTCAAAACATCATAAAGAAGCTAACACAATTTTTTTCCAAACTTTTGAGTGCCAACCATAAATTTCCTGGCTACTGGTATCGGATCAAAACATTTAATCTAACAACAGAAGGTAATGGAAACGCACATGAGGACATGCTAGCCACAAAAGCCATTTAGGTGACCAATGGTAGGAAATGAACTGGAACAAGTCAGAGGATTGAAAAGCTTTAAGATTTGCATAATCCGTAACACACAAACAGTAGCTAAAGAACTAAAAAGATAAAGGGATTTTGCACTACGGATCAGGAACGATTTTTCTGTTTACAGTTACCTAAAACCAAGGTCTGTAACAAAACTTTTGCTGACTCAACTACGTTTTCTGAAAGCACCTTCATGTTCTCCAAAAAAATAGGGTGGGGGCACACTCACACGAAGCCAAAAGAAAGACTTACAACATTGCTCCAGAATGCCACTTGCTCAATACAAAGGGAGTTTTACTTTTGAAGCCTCAAACTTAGATTATAAAGGACTGCAGGATGAAAAACTTCGAAGGACTGATCAGGTTGCTCTCCAATCTTCACCTGCATAAACTGCTTGATCACCCAGTTCTTCCTCAATCCGAAGCAACTGCAAGAAAGTTATGTCTATTAGGTTCATATCGACCTTGTTAGCCATTCAACTTGTAAGCCTTTACAGATTAATAAAAAAAGTGTCTCAGTTTCTTATCACATATGATTGCAATGAAGGGAAGTTCATGCATATCATTAACAGATAAATAGGTCTGTGATTTTCGTCTTGGAGACTAGATTTAATAAAAGGGTATGAAAGATTAACAACTTAAAAACAATAATGATAAAAAAAAAAAACTAGTAGCATTGTTCATTAGCAAGAAGATACAAAAAAAGAAAGGACAACAGGAAAATCTGTTACCACAATAGTGAATAAAGCTTTCATTAGAATGGTTAGGAGTTATTCCTTTCTTCCTACTCTTCCCAAACTTGAAGTTTGTCTTGCCCATGGATCATTTCTTCATACTTATAGCAGCACTAGCTAGCAATCAGGTTCTCTCCCATCCCCACCCACCCAGCACAAACACAAGAAAAACTGGGTAACAATAAAGAAAGTGAACCTGGTTGTATTTTGCTAGTCGCTCTCCCCTGCAAGGAGCGCCTGTTTTGATCTGACCCATGGCAAGGCCAACAGATAAATCAGCTATAAAAGAATCTTCTGTTTCTCCACTTCTATGAGATACCACCACACCCCAGTGGGCATCCTTTGCCAGCTTCACCACTTCAAGGGCTTCTGTTACTGTCCCAATCTGATTTACCTAATTTAAGCCATGGTAATTAGATTATAAAATATACCACAGCCACTGACAGATCACCATAATATCACGTATAAATATCACATACATGTGATATTGGAAAAATATATTCTACTTTGCAACAAATGTAGCATGCTGGATCAATTGCCTAATCTTCATTGAAGGTTTTATATGTGATGCAATACAGAAATCCACCATTATTAACATCAGAAAAACAATTCAAGAAAAAGAAAAAGCTAAGCAAAAATTTATCAAGAAGAATTCATCTGATGCTAACTATATACCTTGAGAAGAAGTGCAGTGCAACTGGACTCATGTATTGCTCTTTCAATACGTTTGTGATTTGACATCAATAAGTCATCCCCTACAACCTGAGAACAAATCCTTTTACAGCTCCTCGTATGTATGTAAACAAAAGATAAACCCAAATGTAATGAACATACCTGACAAAGTCCAAGGTCAGAGAAACGCTTGACATGTTCCCAATCCTCCCTATCAAATGGATCTTCAATCGAAACAATCGGGTACGCTGAGGCCCAAGAAAAGTACACATCAAATATTGAAAAATTTATGGCAGCAAAAAGGTCTTAGAATGTATCCGTGTATATACCAGCACATAGTTCTTCGTACATCTTAATCATATCATCTCCTGACTTGAAATTCTGCCCAGATTTATTTTGGAATTTGTAGTCCAAATCATACTTGGTACCTACATTGGGTCGAAGCGAAAAGACAGGATCAGTTGTTGAAAGCAAGCAGTCCCCATACACAAAAGCAAATCCTAGGTTTCCAGGCCATAAGTTAGAAATGAGGCAGAAGCCGTAGATAGGCCGCATAATACAGTAGAAGAGTTAACATTTCCCCAGAAATTTCTCTAACCACGCACAGGACCATGATCTCAAAAACAGTTCTTGACCATTGACTAACTTCTTCATTTTCTTTGTGACAAGTCACATACCATAATAATATGACTATTGTGCAGAAAAAAGCAGATTACCTATGCAAAAGGTGGTAGCAGCGACATCAATGGCCATCTTAATTTTCTCACTGTACCCTGTTCTGCTGATAGCCTCTTTAACAAGATTCAATCCTTCTTGAACACTGCCAATGGATATAATCAAATAAGAACCCCATATGAGTTTTGAACATATATTGCTCTCTTTTAGGGGGGCAGACAGCAGATTGTAACTATCCTGGAGAAAAGATACGGTAGCTGTTTATGATTTACGCATGCACTGTACTTTTTCTTGATCTATTTTCCTTTCCCAATCATTCTTATCCTCAGAAATTTATTTTCAGAGGCTGATTTGCAGACTGGGAGTGGTCACAACATTTTCAAAGACAGGATTATCAAGCATCAAATAAGAAAAACTTGCCTGGATAAGTTTGGAGAAAAACCACCATCTTCACCAACATTGCATCCTTGTTCACCATATTTTTCTTTTATAACAGCCTGTTCCATTTAACGTCAGAAATTGCAGTCGATGAGTGAGTGGAGGCAATGTACATTCTCATTAACAGTTACAAGATTACTAGATCAGAAAAAAAAACACTTATAGCACGAACAGCTAAGACAGCAGGAATAGAATCCAAGTGATCCAATACTTCATATTGATTCCATCATGTAATAAAATGAAAATCACATAAAACATATTTTGGTAGGCTCAAAGGCATCTATCAAGTTTCATGGCAGAAGAAAGCTTCAAGTTCATTACTGAGATTAAAAAAGTTTTTTTTTTAAAAAAAAAATATGAGTAAATGTTTAGTCTCCCTCACTTCTACTCATATTAACTTCAAGACCCGGGAGACCACATCAAGCAAAGGAAACAGCTAATTTAAAAAGAAAAAGACAAGGAAAAGGAAAAAGAAAATGAGTAGCCTTTTGCTCAATAAATAATAATGGGATAATTGACAACAAGACAATGAGACACCATATATTACCCCACACCTCCCTTCCTTTAGCCAAGAATGTAATTCCAGAGATACACCACGTCAAATGAAGGAAACAGCCAATTTAAAAAGAAAAGGAAAATGAGAAGCCTTGTGTTCCATAAATACTAATGGGATCCTTGACAGCTAGAAAATGAGACACCATGTATTACCCCACCCCACCCTTCCTTTACCAAGCATATAATTATCGGACTCATACTTGGTTTACAGAAAAATATCACACCATCTCTATTAGGGGTGGATAATGGAGCTATGCATGAATCTTCGTTAACTTCCCCGACCTACAATCTGGCAAATGCCGCACCTTCTGAATCTGGACAGATGTTATCTGTTTATGCATGGATATTTTCATATGTTTATAGACCCCTTGCATGTAGAGCTTACAGAAGTAACTTGTTTGTTGGTTACTCTAACTCATGTGACCATTAACACTTTTAGGGTTCAAGGCTGATGAACATAAGATGCACTTGGGGGGGGGGGGGGGTTAAGGGATTAAAAAAAAACGCATAAGAGAAGGAAACTAGTATCTGAAAATAAAGCCAGGCAGAAAGACCATGAGAAAGAAGCAACTGATACATTGAAAGTTACAATCCCAGAAGTTAGTTCTAATAAATAAAATCACCTTTAGATGATGGTATGTTTCGGAACCCATTTGTAGTGCCTCCTCAAATGTGCTGGCTCCAATTGGAAGAATCATGATTTCCTGTTCAAGTCAAATTTGATTTTTGCAATTAGTGAGTGAATTGAAGACAAATTGAAGTTTTAGGACACAACAAAAAAAATATCAAAAAGAAGAAGTTATAGAGGAAGTATTGATTCATCTTTCATATTAGAACTGCATCACTTCATAATATTAGAATCAAATACCTACCAGTAAAACAAGCCATATCTCTTCTTCAAAATGAATGAGACATGTGAATACTAATGATGTTACAATAATAATTTGTGAATTCATAAATTCTCAAATCTTTTCACATTATCCCAATACATAGAGAACTGCTTCATGTTTCAGAACTATCCCCACTCAGGTCAATGGATATTCTTATAAAAGGATTCTATTAGACTTCGAAATGCATAGCAAATTATCAGAATACGTTCAACTAACTCTTAATATACTGTAATTCTTAGCAGACTGTTTCCACTATCAAAAGCTATGATCTCACCGTTCCTGAATTGTGTTTCTTAAGGAAAAAGTCATTCACATCCTACTACATCCTTCCCAATAACAGAAGAAAAATAAGCAAGCACACAGTCACCACCTCCCTGTTTTTCTGATGTCTCAGCCTAATCAAGTAGCATTGCATGGACTTTCAAGCCAATTCACTATTTAAAAAATCACCTTTTTTTCTGAGAATGAAAATTTTTTCACTTAAAATTGCTAAATGATGAAAAAAAAGTAACCTGTTCAAAAAATGCAATGCACTTCTGATCATTATCAAGTGAAGGTTTTTCCAAACAACTTATAAAGTTTGCATGTAAAATTAAACGTAAATAGACCATACCTTAATGGCTAGATTGTTCCCAGCATGTTTTCCACCACTTATGACAGTGAAGGCTGGGACAGGAAGAGTCGGGTTGGTTTTGCTGGAAAGATCAGAAATGTGTTTGTAAAGTGGAACCTGGTATTTCCACATCAAAATATTCAAAGAAGTGCACAAAATTATGATCTAAGCAGTACATTAATTTTATTAAAAATATAAAATAAAAAGTATCACTCATGCCTCCTTTTCAGCGGCTCCAGCTTTGCATGCAGCAATTGACACAGCTAACATAGCATTTGCTCCAAGTTCACCCTGCAGTTGACTTACAGTAATAAACAGGATGCCTCATAACATGTTAGCAATCTAAGAACTAGATCAGCAATCATCTCAAATGAAACCTTCTTTCTGTTTTATGGACAGTGAACCAGTAGCAAGTACAGAGAACTGGAGTGAGCATCTGATAATCAAAGACGGAAAAGAAAAGAAAGCATTACCTTCTTTTCTGTTTTGTCCAAGTCTATCATAGCCTGATCAATTTGAGACTGAAGTGTCGGGTCCATGCCAATCAGTGCTTCAGATATCTTCTCATTAATGTTCTTAACAGCTCTAGTCACACTGTTTCCGAGATACATTCCTTTGTCCCCATCTCTCAGTTCTACAGCTTCATACCTAGGAGAGATCATTAATCATAATCACTTACCACTACACAAGATTTGAAAAGATTCTAGGTTGGTCTTATCACACAATTCAAATTTACAGCATGGGCTTGAAACAGGATAACAGAATGAACCTATTGGACACATTGTTGAAAAATTGTTGACAAATTGTTCTCTAACCTTTTTAAGAAAAATGAAAGCCTTGACGGAATTAATTAAAATGAAGGGGCTAGGCTAGGCTCTAGAAATTGAAAAGAAATTAAAGGAAAAAAAAATTAATAAAAATTGCTCACATGCCAGTAACATGACCGCTAGGAACAGAAGCACGGAAGCTGCCTTTGTTGGTGAACAAGTCAACTTCAACAGTAGGAATTCCTCTGCTATCCAGGATCTGCCTCCCTTTTATTTTCGTTATCACTGACGGAACCGCTTTTCTCATGTGATTTGACTGCAATTACTCAAACAACAATTAGCCAAAACAATAAATAAATTAGAATCCAATAGTCTGCCTGCCTGTTTGGTTGCAGGGAAAGAGAAAAAGAAAATGCGAGAGATTTACTATGAAGAGAACAGGATCGGGAGTTTTGGCCCTGACGGCGGCATTGACGGCGTCTTCGATTTTACGAGAGAGCACGTGCTTGTCTAGGTATTCCTGCACCGACATTTCTCCTCCTCGATTCTTCTTTTTGCTTTCTCAACTCCTGTAGTGTACAACTAGAGAGAGAGATTGGAGCCTTCCTGCACAGCAGCTGAGATTGGAAAATTAGAAGAAATCTGTAATTCAATTTCCAAGAGAATCTAGTAATTAGGGATGATTGATTCTTCACTCTGGTAATAGAGTATTATGTAACTCAACACAGTAGCTACTTTGGGTTCTTCTTTTCCACTCTACTTTCCGAGATTCGAAACGGAAATTACGAAACGACGTGTCGGTTAGTGCAAAGATCTGTCAAGGCTTTCTTCTCATGGAACGACTTGCCTCCTACTTAGTAAGTTACTGATAAATGGTTTATTCATAGTTGATGAACGACCTGCACTCAATAATAACAAATATACAACGATTTCTTTTCCCTCTAGTTTATATTTATTAAAAAAAAGACATAAATAAATCCATTTTAGAGAGAATTTTGAAGTGGATTTTTTATTCCAAAATAACAACAAAAAAACTATCATATTTGTAGTTTTAATAGTCATATTTTCAAATTAAAATATTTTAATTCGATCCATGGTTATTTTTATTTATTTATTTATTTAAAGCCAGAGGATGAGTGGTGATTGCAGCATGAACAAAATAATAAATTTACCTGGTCACCAGCTTAAGAAAGGAGTAGTGGTAAACCATGTCTTTTTCTCCAGGCATTACAAAAACAGGAATTCAAAAGTTCAGCAGGAGCTGCACATGCTAGCTATCTGTCGTGCAAGTATTATACGTAAAAAAAATGAATACAAGCACACAAGTAAAGTAGGTAAATGTACATGCACGGTATGTTTTTCATGTCACAACAAAAGCACTTGATGAACCGGTGAAATGGCGAATAGAGCCTAAAAGGCTCTTTGCAGCTCCAAAATGTTTCATTCTATAGACACCAGGGTTGGCAGACTGCGGGATCCTCCATTCCATGGTTGCATGACTACGAGTACTCAGTTTTGAAGGTCTCGACCACTTGAAGAGAAGGCAGAAATCATCATCGTCATATGCTGGGAACCAGTTGTCCTTTCCTTGGAGGATCTCCACAAGGGAAAAGGTACCTTCTGTCATCAGGTCATTCCTTGGGCAAGCTGACCAGAAAACTACTTTGACTGTATCGCCTCTTTTGAAAGTGGAGTTCAGGGGTACATCAGAGCTGCAATCACCGAAATGGACACCAGGTGGGGTTGCATCCATTACAACTGGTGTAAGTAAGCTTATTTGTTTATCCAGAAGATCAGGGGGTTGTGGACCGGGCTCGACCGACTGGCCACTGGTAAGAGCAGCTGCAAGCTTCTTGAACTCCTGAATGTAGGCACTGAGAGTGTGTGGCCCAAAGAGCGTGGAGGCACCCTGAGAACAATATCGTTTAGAAGCCATAATCTAAATAAATATTCTCTATTTGTTTACCAAAAAAAAGAAATTAGGAATTGTAAAGCACAATATAAAATTATACAGATAAATGCAAGGATGGAAAGCCTTCGATGGCTTCCTTATGAGAACATCTATTTTTATTTGGGTATAGACTATCTCTTTATTCTTCATGATATTAACCACATTCAAAATCATTCCCGCAGGAAATTCAAACCCCTTTTCTTCTGATCCTTCGATAAGAAGATTCATTCTCTTCATAAAAAATAGGAGGTAAACCAATAAAAATTTATTTTTTGATTCATATCATGACCAAGCGATTATAAAGGTAAAAAATAAAACATCACAGAATTCCTAAAACAAAGCCCATGACAGTCGATTTAATCTTGCAGGTTTCCCTTTGATAATTCATAGTGATTTGGTATGGAATAATGGGTGCTGAGATCATTCAACTCCAATCATAAGGATGGTGCTTGAAAGCCTCGGACAGCTTCCAATTTAGAACCAGATGGCAACCTATTTTTGCTAATGAACCAACTGCCCGTGCGTGTCAAGCTGGCTAGTATATAGTTCTCTTAACGCCAAAACTACATATCACAGTGAACTTTTTCCTAAGAAAGAAAACTATTCACGTACTGTGTGATTAAATTATTCATGCATCTGTCATTAAACTATTCACTTACCTCATATCTCTGCATTTCGTACTCTTCAATGGTAGTCACGTACTGTGAATAGGTGTTAGTCAATCCTGCTATAACAACGTGAACATTACTGTTAAATTTTTTATTCCCACCACTCATGAGCACTGTCTTGACAGCATCTCTAAGACGCCTCCCAGCCATGGTTGTAAATTCTGTTTGAAATAATCAAGAAGAAAATTCTTGAGCTCATAAAATCATAGGTTGAAGCATTTAATCAAGGAAACAATGCACAAAGGTGCTTGGAAAGTAAATTCAACAAAAAGTTATCATCAACCAGTTAAATAGCACTCCAAATCAAAACAAAGAAAGAATGA
>Ga0307509_10012325_pt1 | contig 10238 bp, 5 predicted proteins | sample 10_EM_MG_FD_202245 | JGI IMG/M metagenome (GOLD analysis project Ga0307509, IMG submission 202245) | Populus trichocarpa ectomycorrhiza microbial communities from riparian zone in the Pacific Northwest, United States - 10_EM | ecosystem: Host-associated > Plants > Roots > Unclassified | place...
CCCTATGTTTCTTGGACAATTATCGTGTGGGGAACTGCGATAACGACCAAACATCGCGTCGTTGCGCGCCATCAATACAGCGACAGACTGAAAACCCCATTTTATAATTAAAATCACATCATAACATCGCCTCATACACCCTGGCTCGATGAAACGTAAGTTAATCTGATAGCTCTCAGGCCCCGAGTAGGCCTAGTAATTCCGTTGATCATGTATCGTATAGGACTTTAAGATGGTGATCGGCGAACATAGATCGGGTTATCAGGTGGTGTACCGCTCATCTGTGTTAAAACCATTCGTCTGAAGTGATGCCTCAGTTGGCCAGTTGAACCTTTTATCGTGCTGCGGTGATCTGTTTTTGTGCTCGATTTTACAAGTCTCAGTGTCCTGTGAAACGTTCGTGAACCCCAGTAAGCGAGATGCTTGACGACCTCTGACAGGTCTATGGGTAGTTTGTATGCTGATGGGTGGCAGTCGTCAAGTTACGTCCAATAAGCGCCCGTGAAGAACAAAAGGCTGGCACTGCCTCGACATTTTGGCAGATCCACATCTCACAAAAGAGGCAAGAGCCACACCGATCACCGAGCCCAGATCATCTGCACCAGGCTAGCACCACCACGAATAGGTGTCCGAGACACCCCGTAAACGTGAGCGCCTTTGTCTATCTCTGTTCGGTCATCAAATTGGGTCAGCCATCCAATCAGCCAGCCCGAGAAACTGCCAGGGGCTGCGTGGCCACTCCAAAAAAATTGGACAGATGCCTTCTTTACTGATACTCGGAAGTATCATTTCAGTTTGCGATGGTATGGCTGTATATTGTTGTTAGCCTATTGCCTAGCTGCTTAGTAGCCACTAGAAACCAGGCAATGAGTCGACCTTTCGACAAGTCAGCTTGGATTACGAAGCTGATTTGTCGAACGGCCGATGGCCGATGACTGTACACCTGCCCAGCTAAGTTTCGTTTCAATGGCGGTGACATAAGAGGGTGGCGGAGACTACAGTAACTTAGTAACATTCTAAGTGTATGATGGTGGCGACGGTGATACTGTACTGTCCGAGTCATGTGCACGAACTTGAAGCGGGGCCTCGATGCGCTCCTCAAATACATACTTTCCTCATCATTTTCCAGTCAAACTGCTAGTTTTTATGCTAGAGATGTCTATATCAAGCCTTGGAGATCCCATTACAAACGCGTCTTCGAACGCTGGTGATATAACTTGAAGCACGGGAAAGGAGAAGAGATAATTGATAAGCGCCACAAACCAACCATCAAATTACGTGCGGGCAAGTGATTGTGATTACGTCTTACGTCTGTCGGGCGTAGCCACCCAAATGTGATAATTTCAATTTCGCGTCTTCCTCTTCCTACTGCGTCGTTACATATTTCAAGGCCGATAATCTGCGCTTAATTATGTGCTGTATTGTATTATCAAGTGCGTCTAATGTACGTTCCTAATGGGTTTAACTTGAATATGTTTACTTGACCGGCGGTCTCTACTAATTACCGCCCAGCCACGACATTGAGATTTGACAAGGTTTTGGCTGTTAGCATCTGCGACATTTCAAATAGTTAATCACTTAACTCACACCTCTGGCTTTATTGGATACTTGTCTTCATGGGTGAGTGGAGCCTGTATTAACGGTTTTCTGCGGATTAGATGTGGGCTGCTGGGGCTGCACAATATTCGTGGCTTGAGGTTGCGATTGGGACGTTCCGGGGGTTGCTTCCCTGCATCATAGGTGGTTGTGATGCCGTACGTCTCATTTGTCCACCGGTTCCTGGATCGGTATCAAATATACTGCGACAGGCAGGACTACTGTAGTGCTCTCTCACCTTGTGTTGTATGCTGCTGCTGCGACTGAGTTCTTGTCACGGCAGAAGCGACTCCCTGAATCGGTCCCACTGCCAGTGCTCGCACCACTAAGCGTGGGTCTACCGGCGCCGCACTTTGGTTTCCCACTCGTGCGTTCATGGTATCCCAGAGGTCGTCTCCCTAGAGTGGCTGAGTGTGAGTGGTACGGCAGAGTTGACATTGGAGCAGACACTCACCGACTGACCCCTATCTGCTGCTGGTGGTTTCCGGTTGTTGGACACCGTCGAGGGAGGTCGCGGACAAGCTCCACCACCTGTGGGACTAGCATATAGTCACAGATCTGCTCTATCTTCTGTCTCCTGGACTGAATAGGACGGCTTTGGGAGTTGCAACTTAGCGCTGCGGGTCATCGGCGTACGGGAGGAAAAAATAACTTACCTCTCTGCTACTGGCTGAGGCGACATTATGCCTCCGAGTTGCAGCTGCTGACGCTGGTTATCGCCGGGTTGTTGTGTGCTCGATATGTCCTTCCGCGGGCTAGAGAAACCAGGCCAGGATGGAATAGGGTGAGGTGCTATCATACTATGCCCTCCGCCTACGGCTTTATATCCCCTCCGCATTCCTTGTTTGGGTCGATGGGCTCCGTAGGTTCTATCACCTGGCCATGGACGACTCAGGGACCAGCCCAAGCGACAGTGAGACAAACCGCCACTGGACAGTCGGACTTATCGATGCTCAGAACAAGGATGACTTGTGCAGCGTTGTGCCACAGAACAAACGGACTTTTGTCCTGCAAGTGCGTTATATCCCAAAAATGCTACTTCGTAGAACACTGTTCGCCGCAGATCGACGCCATTTTCCCGAAAGGGTGGCCCACAGCTCTTCATAGGAGAGACATGGGCCACAACTTTCCATTTCTTAGGACAGCTTGACTACGACGGAGTCCATTTGGCGTGTGTACACGGGTACAATTCTCAATTAAACACCCTAGACAGCGAGTGGCGCATTGACCTTATGAATATGGAACAAAGTCCCGACGTCGTGGCGTCATTACTGTACAACTAGGTGGAGAGCGGATATGGCCTAAGCATTGTTGAACAATTGAATTTTTGAGGCGTCCGCCTTTCACATGAGTCACATGCAGATGGAAGTAAAGGCACCCGCTTGATGGACGTTCCGTGTCGGGTTGTGTTCCCGCCCTGGCCAGCAGTCGACGGACGGGCAGACAATTTCAGTTCGATCGATGGATCCTTTGGACATCCGACAGTGACCAAATGAGACATTTGTTCGCCATGCCTTACTAGTTGCGCGCCGCTGCACTGTCGTCGATGTAATTAGCAAACCTGACGGTCACGGCGTGGGGCCTACGGACCGCTACTGCTTCGTATCGTTATTGCAATCCTCAAATATGCTATCAAGGATACAGAAGGATTAGGTATATCTGGGATCGAAACGGCTCTGTGAGAATCTGGAGGACACGATCAGATGTCGACGTCGACGTCATGAAGACCGGATTATCCTGTTATTTGTCCGACTCATATTGTCCAAAAAAAAGTCTACTGAAGCGAGATGAGTAGTCTTGCGAGTGAGTATGTGAGACAGACAGGAAAGGGCAGATTTGGTCTAGAGAGCTCGAGAGAGTAGGCGACGGCAGCTCTTCCTAACTGGGAGGTCACGACGAAGGGAATAATGGGAACGACAGAAAGGGAATCGAAGGCGAGGCGATATAGGACGGGATGAGGGATGTAGGGATCTTCGCGAATTGGTAGCTGAAAATGCGCGCAGGTTAGTTAGCTTGACGGATCAGGCCGGCCGATCAGGCTATCGATCAGGCACAGCGCCTTGGGCCCTCGGCCTTATTGTCTTTTCAGCTTTCAACTTCTCTATTGTTTGGCTTTGGCCCTCCATTATCCTCAGAGTTGCAACTCTCTATGAGTCTTGTCACATTACGGGTTTATTTATCGCAAGGTCAGGAGTTCATCATAGTCTTCACACTGGCAACTCCTAGTAGTTGCATCTTATATGATATACTGTAATTGATATTTTTCCCAACTTGAAGTTCCCATGAATATCGTCAGTTTAGATTCCCAGTATCAGGAACGCATTGCAATCATTACAGTAGTCCCTTGTAGTTACCATATCAAATGGCATTATTTACAAATCTGCAAACAATTGCGATTGTTATAATGTGATCCTGATTTCAAGTTCGTGGACCATCGTAAGTACGACGGTTCCTCACCCACATAAATTTGAAATATCCCTGCATCTCCATATAGTCCCGTGGTGCGCCTTGTTCTTGGAGCCTCTTGCGTGCCTAGATCTCTAGTTCCTCTTACAGTGGTGCGCCTTGCCTCACCATCGCACCTGTTCCCACCTTTATCAACTCTTCCCCGATTATCCTTCCAGAATTCAAGCGCCGCGCGCTTCAGGCTGTGACTCGCTACATCAGGCATCACAGCTAAATTGGGTCCTGATCAGCGGGATAGATATGATGGGGCAGTGAATTTTCTTTCTTCCCTCACACTCACTGTTTCCCCATTATGAGACCGCACACCGAGTACAGATATTTCAAGATCCGAGTGAATGACATTCGAGGATAAACACAGACGAGTTGATCGTTAATTGTCTAAAAATCAACGATCCGCGAAGCATGAAGTCATCGCTCCACCACGGCCACGATGTCCTGGCATGTTCGTATCCCATGATTTTAGCAAAGAGGAACGCGGCTTTCACCCCGAAGGCCTAACAGGTCCTGATTCGTACTCCCAGACATGATACATCAAAATATCTTCCTGTACTGGCTTGCCTGCCCGAAGTCAACTCTTGTGGCGAGAGCAACTTGAACAATCACTTGAATTTCATCGGCGTGGCGACGAGCCATGATCTGATAGGGCTTCCGCTCGAAGTCTGCTTACTGTAGATTGCTTGCAGCCCTCGCCAACATGCTGGGCTATCCATTCCGATGTCCATGAGAAATCTCACCCGGATGATGGACAGGGTACGAATGAGTCTAGTTCATCGAAATCCGAGACAGGGTGCCACTTACGCACGAATACTCGTCAACATCGAATGTCTGTAATTGACCGCTGTTAACCCGCTAAGTGGCCTTCCACTCAGTACAATGCATACCATGCATGTAGTGTATTTAGAAGATAGAGAGGTGAACGAATTCGCTGGCGTATTGTGTCGCAGTCGGAGGCGTCTACAAAGCAGTCCGAGTCAGACTATCTAAAAGTTCTGTTATGAAATAGAATGGCATATCAGGATCAGGTTTGCATCTGTCAACCGGAGAGGTAGGTAGAAAGAAGGTAAAACAGAGAGATCGTTTGTCAGTCGTCAGCGTCCAGGCCATATATACTCATTTACTGCACCTTTCCTCGCGACGGATATCCACAGGGTGACCGGTGAGTTGCCGCGTACCGAGAACTGGCTTTAGGGCTGTCTGCACAGGCCCGGACAGGCCACGTTCATCAATATGAAGCCGGCGCAGCGCGGGTAACACCTCAGTGGCCTCGTCACCTGTGAGCTCTTATAGCATAGGGGTGACAAGTGTACATCAGATGGAAGAGCTCGATTTTACATACACGGTCCCTGTGCTCGAGTGCTGCAACAACCTCATCCACGCCCTTCCATATCGCTGTCGCCAAGAATCGGGTGGTTGTTATAGTGATAGGAAGGGGTGGCAGATATCCCGCCATTTTTTTAGCACGTGTGCGCTAGAGTATGGCATTATCGGCTCCAGGCTTCTTCCCCAAACTCGAGAGTGTCAACCCGACAGGAGAAGAACATTTCTAGCAGAAAATCATCGGGAGCATCCCAATCGTTACACGTTGATAGGTCTGGGTTGCACCACTCAGCTGTCATGAGAAAGCTCCTGCACATCGACACTCACCTCGCTCTCCCCAGAGCCGGTTTCTCGCTTCGTGATGTGCTACGACCTCCCTGTACTTGATCCCTCAGAAGCTGACACCGCAGAGGATACCGGGGAATAAAGTGTTGGTTTAGAGTTGGATGAGGGGATGTATGGTCATTGAGTGGCTGGAACGGTCCAAAAACAAAACAGATGCAAACAACGACAGTCACGTGTCTCTACACCCGCTAGGTCGCGTCGGTCCCTTGGTTTATACCGAAGATACCATGCTGTATAGACAACTCAAAAGACCAGGTTGGCATGCTAGCCTTGGCGTTCTACTCTCACAACATCGTAGTAGGCAGATACAATTACATCAGCTTGGATGACCATCGGGCTCCCAATTGATTGTGAGTCAGATGTCATTGTCCAGGGTAATACACCTCTCCTGTGTTGTTGATCATCCTCGTACGACAGCAACTACTTTTTTTCGCGTGGCGTTTCAGCTGGTGCTGTACTCATAACCCTCAGGTCTAATTGATTCACGTTCAATGTCCAATTGCAGTCGAAACACTGACATCGCCGTCTATTTTGTTCTATTCTTTCGTCTACTACTCCCCCCATTCGGACGGCATTCTCTGTACAAAATCCACCTCTGCGATTCTCTCGAGGATCACTGACCACTGAGTTGGGTTACTTCAGTACTAGTGATCACTTGCCCTCGGTCGGTCGATACAAGGCCGACTACGGGTTTTTCCGTAGATTATCAAACCCCGCTTTTTTTGTTTTCTTTTACAGTAGTAAATTTTTATCTCTATCATGGATGCCTCTCTCAACCCCAGGTTTTCTTGTCCTACTGTAGTCGGGTTGGGCCATGAAACACCACCTACATGGCCCTAGTGAAATCACAAGATGCCCTGTTTTGATCAACACCATTCTCCCACGACATCCGTGTCTTATTGTCCTTCCACTCTCAAATCTCTCTCGCTTCCGTCAGGTGGGTCAACGACGGTCTATTATTGCACGTCTGGATGGGCAAAGTAGGTATCGCGTTATTCGCGTATGAAATCCATTGAAATGGCTAAAGTATCCTAGGTTGATGGGAATGTAAATACGAATACGAAGCCGGAGATAACCGTCTCTCATGCAGACCAAGAGTCTTGTCCGTCTTCTATGTCCCGGATTCAGAAAGGCCATAAAGACTAGCTAACTCTCTGCCCGGGAACTCGGGCCATCTACGGGTACTCTCTGGGGCTGTGCCTGGACGGCTTCAGGACTGTTCGTTCACTCTCCAGGGCCGGCTTGATCCAGGTACAAGATGCCCGCGCCTCCCAGGTATCCCGCAAGACTTGCGTGGATACAGCGGTGGACCTGCCACCCCGCCATCCGTCCTACTAGTTGTGTTGTCCTTGTCGCCAGCACCATGATAGGCGGTCTGGGGATTGCATAGTACGAACTCGTACTGCTGCCCAGGACCTTCTTGCTGCTGAGTCGAAGGTGGATTCATATACAGTTGGGGTTGGGTTGCATGGCTGGTATCTGCTGCACCGTTTCCAACTGCTGCACGAATGATGCTTTGTTAATTTCAGGACGTCACTGGGGGCGTCGCCACATACTTAGACCGCTAATGACTTGTATTGCTTTGGCTACCTCCTCCTCGCTCAGAGGATTGCCATGGGCACGTCCAACGTTCGAGAATGCTATGCTCCACAGGTCATCTCCAGAAGTATTTCTCTGTAATTATTTCAGTTTATGACGAAACGCGCATTGACTAGCAAATTTTACTGATGGTATTTGACGACATGGCGATGGCTGTGAGATGAAGAGATGTACTGCTGGAGTGCTGACCCTAAGCCTGTATGAGCTACGTCGACTACAGTAGACCAGGTGAGGTCCTTTTTAAAGACAAAGGCTCGAAGTTGAGGCTGACCCCTACTAGTGTCACGATTGGCCCTCAACCACCTTCGTCGCTTTGGCCCACCTCGTTTCTAGAATCAAGAATTTTTTTAACCGGGCGTTAAGGCAGTGCCAAGCGTCTTACCGGATCTTGACTGCTCCGCTTCTTCCTCGCCCGGCTCGAGAGCCTGAGGGGCTGAACCAAATAATCTCCTGCATGTTTCATGACAATTCCCCATCAATCGTCAGCCTGAGTGTGCCAGGGCTTCGATTCTGTTTGGTCACAAGTTTATTTGTCCAATATTCCTTGAGTAATAATCATATGCTGAAGCAGCTTTCTGGATGCGATAGCAACCAACCCACACGCAATCGGACTATAATAAGTACACCAAGATGCCATGACCCACAGAGCGACACGAGGGCCCCTCATTGCGATTAATTCAACACCGTTCATGACGTCGTCTCAAACACCGGTAGGTTTACTGAAACGTAGAACAATTTGAAAATACCCTGGTCCTAGGTCTTTTACCATGTTCTAGTTCCGCTGATTATATCTTTTTTAGGCCGTCAGCCAGCGATGGACAGAGGCTAGATCGTGTAGTCGTCGGGTGATTTGCCACTCGCCCATATCAAAACTACTCGTCTAAAAGGATATCCCGGTCAACTATTCTAGCCTATCGTCTCTCTGCTATGATCTGTTTGTATATTCATCGTTACTGGTGCTAGTGTCTGCGCGACGTTTGTATGTTCAAGAAAGCGAGAGGGATGATAAGTTCTCGAGGTTAACTGTATGTTGTATATTAACAAGCGGCGGTCGTCAAGGTACCTTCAACTACTGTAGTAAAAGTCACAAGCGCCTAAGAAGAACAATAGGACAGCACTTCCTCAACGCCCATGCAGATCCGCATCTCACAAACATGAGACAGGAGCTACGCTGATCGCTAGGCTTCGATCATTTGCGCCCAGACAACACTATTCCGAATGGGTGTCCAAGAGACCTTAATCAATGTGAGAGCCTTGATTGTCTCTTGTACAGTCTTCACAAGTAAACCATCCGGTTCAGTATCAGCTTGAGAAGAAGCCAGGCGATCGGGCAATACACCCTGAATCTTCAATACTACATGCCCCTACTCCAAGATAAATGAACGGATTCATATAAACATGTACCCTAACTGACATTCGGAAAGAAAGAGTCGATACGATGGTAGTATGCATTTATGATGTTGTTGGCCCATTGCTTGGCATTTCACCAGCTGAGTTATTCAATGATCGATACCTGTACACTTCTTCCGTTACCTTTTCCCCCTTTGATGAACGTGACATGAGATTCGCCGAGGCTACTGTCGTGACATTCTAAACGAATGATGAGGGAGGTCGCTGGTGGAACATATTGTCACGGACACAAAGTTGAAGCCGCGCGGACATACAGCCCGCGCTTCTGACTCACCATGCTCCATAACTCGTCATATATATCTGCGGTCAATTATGTCCCATATGTACTGGGACTGACGAGAGCAGCCTAGGCAGTCATTTAATGTGCACTGTGAGAAGCCACGACTTGCCATTTATACCAACTTAATTGGTATTGCTTTTCCTCAAAATTACTCCGCGAGAGCTTGTACCATTGACAGCATGTCCGCGGCCATCCCAGACAGGCTGGGCCATCTATGCCAGCATATGCGAGAACCGGCGGGACTTGCGCAAGCGTGGGTTGGGTTGCAGGCACCATGTCATGTGACTCGTGTCCCTTGCCCGTTGACCGCCACGCCACATGCATTAACTGAAAACAGAGGAGGATAGAGTGGAGAATCCAAGGCTGGACAGGCTAGTGAGCTCGTCCATACGTGACAACTATCTCGCGTGGGCCTCAGGTACAGCCCGCCGGGGGCGTTACTGTCAACAACCGCAAGGACCTCGTGAGTGCCACACTCAAGCATCCCTCCTATGCCATGTTCTACAAAACGGTCATTTCGACATTTTTCACAAGCGCTAGAGCATTGCTGTTCACTCCGGTGCGCCACATTCTGCGACCATACGTCTGGATGGCACTAGTGGCTGAACATCACGTCGCGATCATCGAGAGCGGGAACAAGGTGCTACCTTTTGGAGGTGACCCTGCCGTGGACGGAGGGAAAGGTCGAGGTACCCATGGTACAAGTATGCGCTCCTTTCTCCCTTCTCTGTCCCCTGGCTGGAGCAGCCCTTATTTCTTCGGTGAGACTCGCAGCATGGAAGAACCCGATGAGTCGATGACTGGTGTGCTGTATTTCTACGCCCACCCCTCTGCTGTGCAAGAGCTGCTCGTTGACCTGCTCCACTGGTGCCCACACTACCTACCATGTCTCCCGCTTTTTAGCTGACAATTTTCGTGGCTCTCACCTAACACGATCTCTGCAGCGTGGCGAGAGCTTTGGCCGCCCACGTGCCCCTGCGCAATACGACAACACGATCAACACTGAAGAGAGCATCAAGGGACAACAGCGGCACCTGTCGCCACCGTCGCCGGGTGGTCGCATGCCGTGGCACAGACTGATGGCACCTTGGTTACGGGTAATCCAGAGCAACAAAGATGACGACATAGCTATCACAAGTCCACATTTTTTCCGACTCCACCGCCACCGCGCGAGTTTCGTGGAAGTGAGCCAGTCAACGATCAAGTGCTCTTCCTCTTACACGGG
>Ga0307509_10012326_pt1 | contig 10237 bp, 10 predicted proteins | sample 10_EM_MG_FD_202245 | JGI IMG/M metagenome (GOLD analysis project Ga0307509, IMG submission 202245) | Populus trichocarpa ectomycorrhiza microbial communities from riparian zone in the Pacific Northwest, United States - 10_EM | ecosystem: Host-associated > Plants > Roots > Unclassified | place...
AACGTGATCACGACCGACAACTCCGACTGGGCCACCAACTGCCCCGAGTACAAGGTGACCGCGGTGCAGGTGATGCCGGTGTCGCAGCCGTCCGAATGGCAGCGCGAGTTCAGCCGCTTCGACAAGGTGCAGGCTGAGCTGCTCGAGCAGCGCCACGCGGCCGAGGCGGTGACGGGCAAATGAACCGCGCCGAGTTCGAGATGCCGGCCGATGGCGCGCGCCTCGCGCCCGTCGTGCGCTGGCGCGATGGCGAGCGCCGCGAGCTCGACGACTGGCTCACCGAAGAGGTACCGGTCGCGCTCGAGTTCAACGGCATCTCGCATGCCGTGATGCTCGCGACGCCGGCCGACCTCGAGGACTTCGCGCTCGGCTTCGGCCTCAGCGAAGGCATCTTCGCGAGCGCGGCCGATCTGTACGACTGCGAGCTCGACGTGGCGCCGCAAGGCATCACCGTGCGCATGCAGGTGTCCTCACGCAGCTTCGCCGGCCTGAAAGAACGGCGCCGCACACTCGCCGGGCGCACCGGCTGTGGTGTCTGCGGCACCGAGAGCCTGGACCAGGTGCTGCGGCCTGTGCCTGCGGTGCCTGCGGGCGCACCGGTGCGGGCCCGCGCGATCGCCCGCGCGATACACGAGATGCGCGCGCGCCAGCGCCTGTGCCAGGCGACCGGCGCGGTGCATGCCGCGGCCTGGTGCAGCGCCGACGGCGCGGTGCAGTGGCTGCGCGAAGACGTCGGCCGCCACAACGCGCTCGACAAGCTGATCGGCGCCATTGCCCGTATCGACTCCCGCGTCGGCGCCGGTCAGCGTGCAGGCTTCATCGCGGTGACCAGCCGCGCCAGCGTCGAGATGGTGCAAAAGGCCGCGGTCGCCGGCGCGCCGCTGCTCGCCGCGGTTTCGGCGCCGACGCTGCTCGCGGTCGAGACTGCGCGCGCCGCCGGCATGGGCCTGGTCGGCCTGGTGCGCGGCGACGACCTGGTCGTCTACGCGAATGCGGATCGCGTCGTGCTCGACGCGACGAGGAACTGAACCATGAACAACGACAACCTGATCCGCATGGTCAACCGCATCGGCTCATTCTTTGCCGCGATGCCCGACCGCGAGGAGGCGATGCGCGACCTCGCGCAGCACGTGCGCCGCTTCTGGGAGCCGCGCATGCGCACGCAGCTGTTCGCGCACATCGACGGGCACCAGGCCGAAGGCATCGACGCGCTGGTCGTCGACGCGCTGCAGCGGCACCGCGCGCTCTTCAATTGAGCCGTGCCGATGCGCCGCCGACCCACGGTGCGAGCGCGCTCGCGCCCGGCGGTGTCAGCGTCAACGCACGCGACCCCGGCGTGCGCCGCAGCCAGCCCTGCGCCACCGCATGCTCGAGCAGCGCGACCGCGAGGCCGCCGGCGAGGTGATCGCGACGCTCTGACCAGTCGAGGCAGGCATAGGCATAGCGCTTGGTCGCGGCCGAGGGCAGCGCCACGCCGAGCTGCTGCAAGGCCTCGCGGCCGGCGTCGCTGAGCACGAAATGCCCATCGCGCGCGACCAAGGTACCGCGCGCCAGCAGGCCCTCGAACAGCGCGACGCCGAGCTCGCCGGCGAGGTGGCTGTAGCAGGTGCGCGCGGCCTTCAGCGGCTTGTACGCGCCCTGCTCCCACTTGCTCGACGCGGCGCCGCGTTCGGCCACCAGCGACAGCGCTTCGAGCGCGTGCGCGATCTCGGCATCGGCCAGCCGCAGGTAGCGGTGCCGGCCCTGGATGCGCAGCGCGACGAGCTCGCTGTCGAGCAGCTTCGTGATGTGCGTGCTCGCGGTCTGCGCGCTGACGCCGGCCGCCGCAGCGAGCTCGCCGGCCGCGAGGTACTGGCCGCCCATCAGCGCTGCGAGCATGCGCGCGCGCGTCGGGTCGCCGATCATCGCGGCGATACGGGCAAAGCGGGGTTCGGGCGAGGTCATGACAGCACCCCGATCGCCGCGTACGGCGATCGACCCTCCGGGAGGGTCGGGCCTTGCTTGGGGCGGCCCGGCGCGGCGGCCCGCGACGGAGAGATTGGCACGGGGTTCATGAGGCTCAAGCGTGCCACAACTGCAGACCGCCGCGCACCGCGAGGTAGGCGCCGAGCAGCAGCAGGCCGCAGAAGAACATCGTCTTGAAGGTCTCGGCCTTCACCCGCCCGCGCAGCCACTGCCCCGCACCCATGCCGAGCAAGGCCGGCGCGACCGCGAGCGCCGAGCCGGCCAGCGCCGGGCCGTGCAATGCCCCGCCCAGCCCGAGGCTTGCGCCGAGAGCGATCGTCGAGACCAGGAACGACAGGCCGAGTGCGCGCACCAGCGCGTCCTTCTCCATGCCCAGCGCCTGCAGATAGGGCACGGCCGGGATCACGAACACGCCGGTCGCGGCGGTCACCAGACCGGTGGCGACGCCGACCAGCGGGCCGAGCCAGGGCTCCAGCGCCGGGCGCACATGCAGCCGCCAGTGCAGCAGGCCCAGGCTTGCATAGACGATGAGCGCCACGCCGAGGCCGACACTCGCCGCCGCGCCCCCGCCGAGCCAGCCGGCACCGAGCGCGACGCCGGCGCACACGCCGACGAGCATCGGCCCCAGCCGTTTCAGCAGCGCGACTAAGCCCGGCCCGCCGATCTGCCACAGGTTGGTGATCAGCGACGGCACGACCAGCAGCGCCGCGGCCTGCGCCGGCAGCATCACGATGCTCAGCAAGCCCATCGTGATGGTCGGCAGGCCGAGGCCGACGACGCCTTTGACGAAGCCGCCGAGCACGAAGACAACGGCGACGATCAGCCACGGGATCGGGGACAGGACAAGATCAGACATGGTCAGGCGTTTCAAGAGAAGGAATGCACGAATCATCGAACTGAAACCGTTCGCGACACTTCGGGCTGGATCGAAGCATCGCTTGTCGTAGAGTGCGCAGCGATGAGTCATCAGTTGTCAATCGAATCGCTGCGGGCCGAGCGCCGGGCCGCTCCCAAGCCGGCCCGCATCCCCTCGGGGGATCGGCGAACGTACTCGTTCGCCGAGGGGCTCCAATGAGCACAACGGAAATCATCTGCGGCCTCATCGCGGCGGCGCTGCTGTTCTGGATCGTCGGCGCCTACAACCGGCTGGTGCGGCTGCGCGGCGCGATCGTGCGGCGCTTTCCGCCGGTGGACGAGCAGTTCCAGCTGCGCCATGGCTTGTTGCAGCGCCAGATCGACGCGGTGGCGCCGGCGCTGCCCGACGCCGCGCCGCGCATCGACGTGCTGCGCGCGGCCTGCCAGCAGGTCGAGGCGGCGTGCGCGCATGCGCGTCAGCGGCCGGGGGCGGTCGGCGCGATCACGAGCCTGCGGCTGGCCGACGACATCCTCAACGAAGCGCGCGCACGCCTGCCGGTGCAGAGCGTGCCGGGCGTCGACTTGAGCGAGCTGAACGCGCAGCTCACCGCGACCGATGCCACGCTCGCGTTCGCGCGCCGCCAGTTCAACGACGCGGTGATCGGGTACAACCACGCGGTGCGGCAGTTCCCGACAGTGCTGATCGTGGGCCTGTTCGGCTTTCGAAGCGCCGGCACGCTCTGAGAGACATTCGACGCGCCATGACCGACACCGAACAAGCCGCCACCGATCAACTCGGGCGCCTGCAAGGCGTGCAGGAACTGCATGCCGCGGTGCTCGCGCTGCTGCTGCCGCCGGCCAGCCAGCGCGCCGCACGCGCCTGGCAGATCGAGTGCGACGAGATCGCGCGCGCGGCGCAGATTCGCGAATGGGTAGTGCAGCTCCCGGGCACGGCGCGGCTGCCGTGGTTCGAGGTGCTGGTGTCGCGCATGGGCGGCCAGCCGCTGGCCGCGCGCCAGGCCTTGCTCGAGTCGACACGGCGCCTGATGGGCGCGCGCGGCATCGTGCGTCCGATCGACCGTCTGCACTGGCTCGAGATGCGCCAGCGCCTCGGCGAAACCACCGCCGCGGACACGCACGCCGCGGCCACGTCCGATCTGTCGCAACTGCCGCAAAGCGATGTCGCGGCAATCGCCAGGTACAGCGCGTTCCTGGCCCGGCTGGTGCCGGCCGAAGCGACCGCGCTCGACGACGCGGCGCCGACCGAGCGCGGCATCGCCTGGTATACGAGCGTGATGACGCCGTGGCAGGCGCACGCCGCGGTCCCGCCGTGCACGCCGCCCGACACCGATGGCCTGGTCCACGCGCTGCAAGAGCTGCAGGTGCTGGCCTGGATGCAGCGGCCGACGCTGGTGCGCGGCTGGGTCACCGCGGCGACGCAGCACAGCCGCTATGGCCGGCTCAACGACAGCGCCGCCGATGCGCTGCGCCTGAGCTGCTCGCTGCTCGACTCGCCGCTGCCGCCGGAGCTCGTGCGGCACTACGGCGCCGGGTCGCTGGAGCCCGCGGCGTGACGGCAATGGTCGCGACCCGCGCCGGCGTCACGCTCGCGCTGGCGACTGTCGTCTCGGCCTGCGCCGTCGCGCAGGAGGCGCCCACGCCGCAATCGCTGCGCGCGCGCAGCCTCGCCGCCAACTGCGCCGCCTGCCACGGTACTGATGGCCGCGCCGCCGCGGGCGCATCGCTGCCCGGCCTGGCCGGCGTGCCCGCACCGGTGCTGATCGAGCAGATGAAGGCCTTCAAGACCGGCGCACGCACCGGCACCGTGATGCCGCAGCTCGCGAAGGGCTACAGCGACGCGCAGATCGAGCAGCTCGCCGCGTGGTTCGCACAAGCGCCGACCAAGGCGCCGCGACAGTGAGGCAGCAGGCCCCATGAAACGGCGCGATCTGCTGCGACTCGCCGGTGCCGCCAGCGGCAGCGTGGGGCTGGGCGGCTGCGCGGCCGGCATCGATCGCCTCTCGAACGCGATCAGCTCGATCGGGCGGCCGAGCCCGGTCAGCCGGGCCGATACCGCGCGTGTCGTCGTCGTCGGTGGCGGCTATGGCGGCGCGACCGCGGCCAAGTACGTGCGGCTGCTGTCGCAGCACCAGATCGAGGTGGTGCTGATCGAACCCGATGCGGCCTTCGTCTCGTGCCCGCTGTCGAACCTGGTGCTCGGCGGCAGCCGCACGCTGGCCGACATCACGCGGCCGTACACCAGCCTGCGGGCGACGCACGGCGTGCGCGTCGTGCACGACATGGTCGCAAGCATCGACGCGACCCAGCGCATCGCAACGCTCGCGTCGGGCGGCGAGATCCGCTATGACAAGCTGGTGCTGTCGCCCGGCGTCGAGATGATCTGGACCGAGGTCACCGGCCTGCGCGCCGCGAGCCAGCAGGGCCGCGTGCTGCAGGCCTGGAAGGCCGGGCCCGAGACCGCGGCGCTGCGCCGCCAGCTCGAGGCGATGCCCGACGGCGGCGTGTTCGCGATCAGCATCCCCGAGGCGCCGTACCGCTGCCCGCCGGGGCCGTACGAGCGCGCGAGCATCGTCGCCAATTACTTCAAGGCCGCGAAGCCGCGCTCGAAGGTGTTGATCCTCGACGCCAACGAAGACGTGACGAGCAAGGGGCCGCTGTTCAAGAAGGTGTGGGCCGAGTCGTACGCGGGCCTGCTCGAGTACCGGCCGCAGCACAAGGCGACCGGCGTCGATGCGGCGACGAACACGCTGAAGTTCGAGATCCAGGACGACGTGCGCGCCGACGTGCTGAACGTGCTGCCGCCGATGCGTGCCGGCGCGATCGCGGTGCAGACCGGCCTCGCGAACTCGAACGCGCGCTGGTGCAACGTGAACTGGCTCAACTTCGAGTCGACCGCGGCGCGCCACATCCACGTGATCGGCGACTCGATCCAGATCGCCTCGCTGATGCCCAAGAGCGGGCACATGGCGAACAGCCAGGCCAAGGTCACGGCCGCAGCCATCGTCGCCGAGCTCAATGGCTGGGAGCTCGACCCGGCACCGATGCTCAGCAACACCTGCTACAGCTTCGTCGACGACAAGCGCAGCGTGCACGTGGCCAGCGTGCATGCCTACGCCGAAGACGAGAAGACCTTCAAGCCGGTGCCCGGTTCGGGCGGGCTGTCGAGCGCGCCGAGCGAGCTCGAGGCGGGCTACGCATGGAACTGGGCTCGGTCTATCTGGGCCGACATGCTGGCCTGAGCCGCCGCCCAACCCCTCTTGCCAAGTGGTCAACTCGCCCACTGGAGCAAACCCGCGCTGACATTTGAACGCCGCAGGCCTAGCATGGCTGCACCGCAGATGCGCAACAGCGCGTTGGCCCCGGACGATATTCCCCACCGGCACGAGCGCGCGGAAAGGGATGGTTTGCAAGCGACCGATATCCGTGCCCCCGACTATTTCCACAAGGTCGTCGATTGCCAGTGGGCTTGCCCGGCCCACACCCCGGTTCCCGAATACATCCGCCTGATCGCGGCGGGCCGCTACACCGATGCCTACATGGTCAACTGGGCATCGAACGTCTTCCCCGGCATCCTCGGTCGCACCTGCGACCGGCCCTGCGAACCGGCCTGCCGGCGCGGCCGCGTCGAAGAGGCGCAGGCCGCGAAGCCCGAGCCGGTCGCGATCTGCCGCCTGAAGCGCGTCGCCGCCGACTTCAAGGACGACGACATCAGCCAGCACCTGCCGAGGCCGCCGCAGCAGAAGAACGGCAAGCGCATTGCCTGCGTCGGCGCCGGGCCCGCGGCGCTGACGGTCGCGCGCGATCTCGCGCCGCTCGGCTACGCGGTCACGGTGTTCGATGGCGACACGAAGGCCGGCGGGATGATCCGCTCGCAGATCCCGCGCTTTCGGCTGCCCGAAGAAGTCATCGACGAAGAGACCGGCTATGTGCTGAACCTCGGCGTCGAGTTCCGCGGCGGCACGCGCATCGACTCGATGCAGGCCTTGCTGAACGAAGGCTTTGATGCGGTGTTCGTCGGCTCCGGTGCGCCGCGCGGCCGCGACCTGAAGATCCCCGGCCGCAGCGAGGCTGCAGCGCATATCCACATCGGCATCGACTGGTTGTCGTCGGTCTCGTTCGGCCATGTCACGCGCATCGCCAAACGCGTGATCGTGCTCGGCGGCGGCAACACCGCGATGGACTGCTGCCGCAGCGCGAAGCGCCTCGGCGGCGAAGACGTCAAGGTGATCGTGCGCTCGCCCTTCGACGAGATGCGCGCCTCGCCGTGGGAGAAGGAAGACGCGGCGCACGAGAGCATCCCGATCCTCGATTGCCTGGTGCCGATCGCCTTCATTCACGATGGCGCCAAGCTGACCGGCATGAGCTTCGACAAGGTGCGCGCACAGCGCGATGCGAACGGCAAACGGCAGTTGGTCTCGACGGGCGAGCCGCCGCAGGTTTTCGAGTGCGACGAGGTACTGGTCGCGGTCGGCCAGGAGAACGCGTTCCCGTGGATCGAGCGCGACGCCGGCATCGCGTTCGACGAGCACGGCATGCCGGTGCTCGACGCGGTGACGCTGCAATCGAGCCTGCCTCGGGTGTTCTTCGGCGGCGATGCCGCGCTGGGCCCGAAGAACATCATCTGGGCCGTCGCGCAAGGCCATGCCGCGGCGATCTCGATCGACAAGTTTCTGCACGGCGAGGACGTGAGCCTGCGGCCCGCGCCCGGCGTCACGCTGGTGTCGCAGAAGATGGGCATCCACGAGTGGAGCTACGACAACGCAATCACGCCCGACACGCGCCACAAGGTGCCGTGGCGCGACGTGAACAAGGCGCTGCGCAACATCAAGGTCGAGGTCGAACTCGGCTTCGACGCGCAGCTGGCGTGGAAGGAGGCGCAGCGCTGCCTGAACTGCGACGTGCAGACGGTGTTCAACACCGGCCAGTGCATCGAGTGCGACGCCTGCGTCGACATCTGCCCGACCGACTGCATCACCTTCACCACGAACGGCCCCGAGGCCGATCTGCGCACGCGGCTGCGCGCGCCGGCGCGTCATCAGGATCAGGACTTGTACGTGTCGAGCGCGCTGAAGACCGGCCGCGTGATGGTCAAGGACGAAGACGTCTGCCTGCACTGCGGCCTGTGCGCCGAGCGCTGCCCGACCGGCGCGTGGGACATGCAGAAGTTCATGCTCGACATCACGCAGGCCGGGCGCGGCTGCCGCGGCGACAAGGGCATCGTCCCGAGGAAGGTCGCCGCATGAAACCAAAGATCGAAGCGACGAACGATTTCGTCGTCAAGTTCGCCAACGTCAACGGCTCGGGCTCGGCCTCGGCCAACGAGCTGTTCGCGCGCAGCCTGTTGCGCATGGGCGTGCCGGTGAGCCCGCGCAACATCTTCCCGAGCAACATCCAGGGCCTGCCGACCTGGTACGAAGTGCGCGTCAACGAGCGCGGCTGGCTCGGTCGCCGCGGCGGTGTCGACCTGATGGTCGCGATGAACCCGCAGACCTGGGCGCAAGACGTGGCCGAGATCGAGCCCGGCGGCTACCTGATGTACGACAGCAGCAAGCCGCTGCCGATGTTGCCGGCGGGCCAGTTCCGCGACGACATCCACCTGCTCGGCGTGCCGCTGACCGACCTGTGCGCGACGCGCTACACCGACCCACGCGAGCGCCAGCTGCTGAAGAACATCGTCTACGTCGGCGTGCTCGCGGCGATGCTCGGCATCGAGCCCGAGGCGATCGCGACGCTGCTCGGCGAGCAGTACAAGGGCAAGGCCAAGCTGATCCAGCCGAATCTCGATGCCTTCATGATGGGGCTGCACCACGGCCAGGAGTACCTCGGCAACGTGCTGGGGCTGAAGATCGAGCGGCGCGACGCGGTCGGCCAGCGCATCTTCATGGAAGGCAACGCCGCGGCGGCGCTCGGCTGCGTGTACGGCGGCGCGACCGTCTGCGCGTGGTACCCGATCACGCCGAGCTCGTCGGTCGCCGAGGCGTTCCAGAAGTACTGCTCGCGGCTGCGCGTCGACAAGGCCACGGGCAAGCACAAGTTCGCAATCGTGCAGGCCGAGGACGAGATCGCGTCGATCGGCATCGTCGCCGGCGCCGGCTGGAACGGCGCGCGCGCGTTCACCTGCACGTCGGGGCCGGGCGTGTCGCTGATGACCGAGTTCATCGGCTTGGCGTACTTCGCCGAGATCCCGGTCACGATCATCAACGTGCAGCGCGGTGGCCCGAGCACCGGCATGCCGACGCGCACGCAGCAGGCCGACGTGATCAGCTGCGCCTATGCCTCGCACGGCGACACCAAGCACGTGCTGCTGTTCCCCGAAGACCCGAAGGAATGCTTCGAGTTCGGCGCCGCCTGCCTCGACCTCGCCGACCGCTTGCAGACGCCGGTCTTCCTGATGACCGACCTCGACATCGGCATGAACCACCGGCTGTGCGATCCGCTCGAATGGGACGACACCCGCCAGCTCGACCGCGGCAAGGTGATGACCGCCGCCGATCTCGATGCGGGCAAGGACTTCGGCCGCTACCTCGACGTTGACGGCGACGGCATCCCGTACCGCACCTACCCCGGCACGCACCCGGACAAGGGCGCGTACTTCACGCGCGGCACGACGCGCGATGCCTACGCGCGCTATTCCGAGGCCGGGCCCGATTACCTCTACAACGTGCAGCGGCTGCTGACCAAGTTCGAGACCGCGAAGGCGCTGGTGCCGCAGCCGATCGCCCGCGAGGCCGCCAGGCCGACCCGCTTCGGCGTCATCTACTACGGCTCGACCAGCCCGGCAATGAACGAGGCCTTCGAGGACTTGCAGGCGCAGGGCATCCACGTCGACACGCTGCGCGTCCGCGCGTTCCCGTTCAGCGCTGCCGTCGACAAGTTCATCGCCGCACACGAGACCGTGTTCGTGATCGAACAGAACCGCGATGCGCAGCTGCGCACGCTGATCACGACCGAGCAGGAGGTGAACCCGGCCAAGCTCGAACCCATCCTGCACTACGACGGCACGCCGATCACTGCGCGTTTCATCACCGCGGCGATCGCGAAGCATGTCGACGCGCACAAGGTGGCGCCGATCAAGAAGGGACAGGCGGCATGACCTATCTCGCGAAACCGAAGCTGCATCACCCGACGCTGCCGAAGAACGCGCGCGGCTTCACACGGCGCGACTACGAAGGCCGCGTCTCGACGCTGTGCGCCGGCTGCGGCCACGACTCGATCTCGGCCGCGCTCATTCAAGCCTGCTGGGAGCTCGACATCGAGCCGCACCGCGTCGCCAAGCTCTCGGGCATCGGCTGCTCGTCGAAGACGCCGGACTACTTCCTCGGCAACTCGCACGGCTTCAACACCGTGCACGGCCGCATGCCCTCGGTGCTGACCGGCGCGAACCTCGCGAACCGCG
>Ga0307509_10012327_pt1 | contig 10236 bp, 13 predicted proteins | sample 10_EM_MG_FD_202245 | JGI IMG/M metagenome (GOLD analysis project Ga0307509, IMG submission 202245) | Populus trichocarpa ectomycorrhiza microbial communities from riparian zone in the Pacific Northwest, United States - 10_EM | ecosystem: Host-associated > Plants > Roots > Unclassified | place...
GTTATACTAGCCTATTGAAATTATCAAAGTAGGTTTTTCCTGATCCACTAAATCATCCAAGGTAACCCCAATATCCCGCAAAGGACAGTGGCGCAGAGTTTCCAGCGAGCAGGAGGCCCATCTAAACCTGAGATTATCACATGAGACTTGGAAGGCAATACAAAGAGCGGTTACAGTTATCACCTACATTCCTTTGCTTTTGTCTGCGAGCGTATCAACGACCAATTTCTGGACCTCTTTTGGCCAGCCCCCCATCTTCACGTCTGAGTAAACAACCGCCACAATATATTGGGCGATGTCTTCAAGTTGCCCCTTCTGAGCATGAAGCGACACATCCACAGGTTCGAAGGGATCGAGAGCCTTCTGAATGTCGGATTCGGGGCGGCTAGTGAGACAAATATGTAAATTTTGAAGCTTTAACCCAATCAACTCCTTCAAGATCTTGAGTACCGATTGACGTGGAGTGGGAACCCCCAGGAGGGAATCCGGGCTTGGGGAATCCGGGCATTCATCCAACGCGTCTATCACAATGAAGACTGGCGCTTGCTTTGGATATTCGAGCATTTCCCTTAAGCACATTGCGAGCGCATCTTCGCTGGGCTGCTCCCCGCTATCATTATGCTTCGTATGAAGCCTTAAGAGAATGTCAAAAAAAGGGTCTGATTGGGTGCAAAGTTGGGCGAGGAGTGAGGATAGCAAACCGCGAGCGTCCTGCTTAGTGCGTTCTTGGAGGTCGACATAAAAATATCCAACGGCGACTAAACCCAGAGCACGCATGAATCGAGCACCTTTGATAATCGTTGAGCTAGTTAATGAGATAATGAGTACACACAATTGAGAATAGTTGAGGCATTGCATACCACAAGATAGTCTTTCCTGAACCAGCTGTAGGACCAGACCTTGTCAGCTGTGGCAACGACGGGAAGCCGATACACATACGGTTGCCATGAACCCAAAGCAACTGACCGCCGGTAGTCTTCCATCGTTTAAAAGTCTTGTCTCCAATAAACCAAGTGGCGGTACCATCGCGATGCCCTTTGCGAGCAATGTTATGGTTTGTCGATGGGTCTGGCGGTGAGAGCCAACGTCTAAGCTCCTCTTGTAGTTTATGGCCTGCGATAAAGATTCAGCTTGGAGCTGCCAATGTCCGCTACGTGAGGGAACTACGAACGTTCTCCCCCGACGTTTTCGGTGACCGCCTGCTGTATGTCAACTGGTATCGACAGTTAACTTATTGTCTATGCATGGCATTCGGTAGACATACCCAGGGCTTGATCGATGCCCTCTGTCGGTACATTTTCATCTGCCAACACCCAGAAACATGTTTAGTATCGTGCACATAATGATACGAGTCGAAATTAGTAGATTACATACATTCCATGACCCGAGTCATGTTATGGACCAGGTGATAGATGATCTCAAGAGTAGGCGCGACTGTCTTCTGAGCCTCCTCCGGAGTGAGCCGATCTAACCTGCATAGGATCTTCTCGACGTCGATCTCCCCCCGTAGTATTTTTACATAATTCCCTAAGAGCTACGTTAGAAAGCGATTTGCTGATAAAGACCGACTCACTAAGTGGCCCGTCCTTGACGTCATTCGTCGCGATGGCAAAAACGAATACCAATTCAGCCATTATCTTGACGAGTATCTGAGTCACTCCTGGAATGACGGTGACCTCGGGATTAATCTTCAGTCGTTTAAGGACATCTTCGACGTAACCGAAAAGGTCCACAAGAGGGTCGCGGTTTGCAGAGTCACTTTTGGCCACCTGGAGGACCCAAATTTCCTTACTTGAGTGAGCCAGTTGCAGGTGGAAGGGAAGATACACACCGCAAGAAGTATAATGATTGACGAAAAGACAAGTTGTATAGGTGGTGATGTCTAGAGGGCAGAACATTTCAGGATGGTGATGTAGACAATATACTTTTAAAGACATACGGCTTGGCGACCAGCAACCCCGCCAAGAGCAGGGGTGGTAGAGAGATCTTGCAAGTGATCGACGATCACTTTAAGGCATGTCGTCAACTTGGAGTGATCACGAAATGTCCGGGCATGCTGCTGGAGTATAGGACAGATATCCGAGTCATGGGTGTAACAAGATTTGATCTTGGCAACAAGTGGATCATTGACAGGATCTTTGTCTGTCAACGCGGTGTACTTGGCCAGGGTAGCATCAATGATATCTCTAGGAGACAGAGAAGGGACAGGAGACATATCAAAACAGTGAATACGGTGGGGGGAACTTGAATGGAGGGAAGAGTAGAGAAGCAGTACAACCCTTTCCGTAACTTGAAAGTGTGTTGATATATCCGGTATAAGCAGATGCCAGGGGGGTTTTGGAAAGTGATTATGAACCAGATGAATGAGACCAACGTATGAGCTAAGGCTAAGCACCGTCATCAGCAAAAGTTCCAAAATGCAGCAATGGATATATAGCTTATGTAAGCAATCTGTTGCAATACAAGATTTCCAAGTTCTCCTTTAGAGAACAAGGTATTTAAGCCAAATTTTCAACCTGCAAAATCATGGGAATATTTCTGCAATTTCATTGCAGTCATGTGAATATTTCTGTGTGATTCACATCTAGGGATGCCACAGTTTGGTTCTGAACTTTGGTCTGGACCTGAACCTTCAGTAAACCGGACCCAGGTCCAGTCCAAGATTTGGCACTGGGGCCGAACCAGACCCAAAGTCCAGTTCCAGGTTTGGGGGTGGGCCCAAACCTGGTGAACCCGTCCGGACCCAGTCCGAACCTCTGAACTGTGAGGCCAGTGTGCAGCTGCCAGCAGTGAGCCCCACATGCGCTTCCTAACTTCTGCACTGGACCTCATGTTTACCCATGTTGCCTCAAATGTGCATTTCAAGGTTCAACACCCCTCAACCCTTCTGGTAACCTCCGCCCCCACCTGACACAACCCTCTGCACCTGACTTCCTTCCCCTGAGTCCCCTCCTCTTACCTCCCTTGCACGTCCTGCTGAATTCCGCACCAATTGGGGGCACTGGCACACTGCACACATTCCCGATGGAATGAGATTGGATGAAGAAAGTGAACGGTAGATGGCAAAGGCCAATGTTAAGGTCCAAGGGCCTTAAAGATGCAACGTGCGTGGGTTGGTTTGGCGACGACTAGGATTGCTCAGTGGGTTGTCCTCCTGAGGCAATGATCATATGAGTAGCACGGTACCGGTTGGCTACACAGTATAACAAGTAAGTTCCCAATGATAAGGGCAACTTCTGAGTGTTCTGATAGATGATGAAAAGGGGAGAGCTTCAAGAGGGGATTGAAGCGACTGAGGGTTTGGGCTGTTTGACTCTGAGAGTCCTAGTGGAAGCTACAAGTCTTGGATTGAAAACCAAGTTAGGCTTAGGGCCTAACTGCTAAAAGTACAAGCACTTATATACAAGTGAGAAGTAATGGGTCACAGGAGTCACAGAATAATACTGTCACATATAATAGGGTTCATCATGAGTTGGCAGTTCTAAGTATAGCTTCATCATGAGCTGGCGGTCTTATCATGACATGGCAATGAGCTGGCAATCCATAAAGGGTTAAATGGTGATACTGCGGAATGCTGTGGACTGCGGAGTGATGGCATGTGATATCTGACTGCGGAATGGTCAGGTGATCCATCAGGTGATTTGTCAGGTGATTTGGTGGCGGTCCAAGCGGCGCATGAGGGAATGAGTGGGGAACGAGTGACCGAGAGCGCAGAATAAATGGGTAAAATGGTGGAAAAATGAAAATAGGGCCCAGGATCATAACAGCCAAGGTGGGTCCTTTGAAAATGTCTCTGCACCTCCTTCATCCCCCCTCATCATCCCCAAAAGCCACTGCCACTCAGAAAGCCTGCGCTTGTCGTGGCAACAAAGCAGCTGCCAACACCACTGCCACCCTCAGCACATCCGCCCGAGCTTCCCCAGCATCCAGTTTCCCAGCCCCAAAGCTCCACGGGCAGTGTTGCCTCACAGGCCTCTATACCCCATCGCCTCCAGCGTAAGCTCCCTGGTCCTCACATGCACACCCTCTGCAAGCAGCTCTTGCCTCTTGCTCACAAGCACACAGTGTGTGCCTCCACCACCACCCATCTGACCCTCCGCCGCTACCATCACCACCCTGCACCCATACCCACTGTGAGCGCGACTGCACTTGCGCCCTCCCTCACCACATACTTCTATCTCAGACCAGTCTTCCATCCTTTCACATGGCACAATGACCTCCCATACATCCACATCTTCCCACACCTCCCTCTTGGTTCTCTATTGGGTTCGGAAGTGATAATCTTGTCGAAAAGAGCCATCACCTCCTCATAATCATCTGGTGAACCCGTTTCTTCCAAGTGACAGGCAAGATATATGGCAAGCTGCAAGGCCACATCAACATCTTGAGAGCCAAGGCATCTACTTGCCTCCCTGAGGTAATTAATCAACATCTCCTGATATTCCCATGTGAGTGAGTGAGCTGAATAGGCACAATTGGCCATAATCAAGGCTGTAACAGCTAGTTTTAAGGGTGGCTGTGGGATATTGGAGGCAAGGAGGTCACGGTAGTGGGACATCATCTCATCCATATTCCGTGCTGCACCACCAACACCTAGAACAACTTGAGAGGCCAGGGCCACCAACAAGGATATCTTGATTCCCTCTGATGGGACACCAAATGCTTCCAGTGGCTGGGATTCGAGATAACGAGAGTACAACTAAATCCACCCTTGCCCAGGCCCTTCGCACCATCACTGCAGCATGCACAGAGCTCGTCAGCCCCTCACAAGAGGGTCTCAGGGATGACTTGTCACCTGTGCATGAAGATGTGAAATATTTGTGTGAGTATTTTTTCTAGGTGACTAACAACTTCTACATAGCTCAAAGTTTTTGGTGTGTTCCTCCCTCTCCTCACAGATGTTTCAATGCAAGGCAGCACTCTATCATGCAACTACTTAGTGCAGCGCTCTGCACCCCTCACTTGTCGCTTTCTTTCGTGTCCTGGAAGACCTTCACTCTGTGGTCTCCAGGGGGTGAGTGCCCCTCATTCACTTGCTTTCGTCCCACGTCCTGACTGTCCCTCCCCCCTCGCTCACTCACAGTGGTGTCTCAACACCATGGCTGGCCTCGCCTTGCAGCAGCCTTCATGCCTGCTCCCTGCCTTGCCATATGCCCTGGGCTCAGATGCCTCAAGCTTTGCAGCAGTGGCTTTTTCAGCCCTGCCAGCAGGCTTGACGCTGACAGTGCCCTCAGCCATGGCAAGTACAGCGCCCACAACCAGAAGTGCCCGCCCCCTTGTTCATGCATACCAACAACACCCGAGGATTCTACTTCCCTCACATCCATGTCAGCATTCAGAATCATGCGAGCAAGCCTGAGAGGGTCAGGGGACTCAGACACAGCAGCAACAAGACCAGGGGCTCAATGTGTGACAACAGTGTTACAGCAATACCAGGCATAGTGGCGATGGCAATAGCACCTGCAATTACCACAACAGTGACGGCAGCAGACCCAGCAAGTTGAATGACGGCTGCAGCAGTGGCAATGGCAAGGGCAGCAGCAGCAGCAACGAAGTGTCCTGCACCGCCAACAGCCACGACTGCAACCACAATGTGATTGCCTTCACTACATACTTTCAGGTCCAGTCCAGGTTCAAACCCTTGAAGAACCTGAACTGGACCCAAAGTCTAGTTCTCTTAGGTTCAGGTTTGGGTTCATGAAAATCTGTGAACCAGACCCAAAGTCCAGTTCCAGGTTTGGGGAAATCTACCCCTGAACCAGACTTAACCAGACCACAGCATCCCTATTCACATCATTGCTTACAAACCATGAACCAACAACCAGGCAAAATCATAACATGTTCAAGTTTGATTGCTGTTGTGGACGAAGATGAGGATGCGTCTCAAGCCATGGGACACTCTCACCTTGATAGCTCTTGAGCAGTACAATTCTCTCACTTCTCTGTGAAAGAGTTCCTGACTTCACCACAGCTATCCACCTCCAATGCAGACGTCTCACATTTCCAGATTCTCCAGCCTGTGCATACAATCATGGCAAGGGCTTGCCTTAGCACCCTACTGTGATTGGATGATACTTGTGGTCACAACAATGTCAGGAAGAAATTTCCTCTCACTCGATATGCTGCGGAACATTGGGTGACCCATGCCCAATTCGAGGACATTTCAGCGCATTTTTGGGAAGGGATGCAACTTCTCTTTGACCCAGATAAACCATATTTTGCTGTGTGGATCAGGATCTACAATATTGACGTCATCCCCGCTGAGACTTCGACGTTTTGGTACTTCTCCCACAAGATGTCAGACGCAGCTCCCTTATACTATGCCACGCTGTGCGGGTTTCACGACCTTGTAGAACACCTTATCAATAAGTACTCACAAGAAGTGAATGCTATTGGTGGCTTCTATGTGTCACCACTTGTAGCAGCGTTGGAAATAGAACAATTCAAGGTTGCAGAGTTACTCTATTAGCACGGTGCACACGTAGATGTCTGGGGATATAACAACTCTACTCCACTGTATAGTGCTTCATTCAGGGGATGTCTTGAACTTGTTCAGTGGCTACTCCTCCACAGTGCAGATCCGGATGCCCAGTGTTCTGATGGCTTGTCTGCACTGTATGGCGCAGCATGTTATGGCTGCCTTGAGGTTGCACAGACACTCCAGCACAATGCAGACCCCAATATCCAGGATGATGATGGCAAGACCCCATTACACAGAGCATCGTGAAACGGGAGCACTAATGTCGCTTGATTATTACTTGAACAAGGTGTCGATGTGAATACTCAGAGCAAGTACAGCTCCACATTGTTGCATTTCGCTTCAAAGAGCAGATGGCTCGAGGTCACATGTGTGCTAATTGAGCATGGTATGGATAGAGATGCGGAAGACAACAAAGGGAGGACCCCATTTCAGGTTGCGATGAATAGGGATATGGTGGAGTTGTTGTCAGACCACGGTTCTAAATGAGGGCCAGGAATGTCACAGTAGCATTTTTTTTCATAGATGATGCATTGCCGAAATACTGTACATAGCTACACATCATTGAACCTCCTTATGTCCCTTTGGCTGTCACTGTAGTTTCTGAGGTGCTCCATACTGTACCCTTGGACTTGTGGCCCAAGAATATTATTACCTTGATTAGTGCCTGGTGTGCCTGCCTGACTACAGTGTGGGACAGCAAAAGACAACAATTTTTTTTTAAAGATGTATTTTCATTAGAAAAGCCCAAAAAACACATTTAAAAATTATGCCAAAAAAAAGTTACGTCCAAACTCAAATTTAATGCCCATGCTTTAGAAATATCAGCAATCAACATATTGTAATTGCCTGAGTCCAATCCCGGTCTCCGATTGGGCTGAAAAAAATTGTGAGGGGTGTGAAAAATAAGGAAATGTTTTGCACTATCCAGGAATTGAACCTGCAGACCTGTGGTGCTTACTCATGTAAACAAAACACCATTACCACTACACCATTCAACCTTGTATTACTGTCACCCTCAATGATATATGACTAGCTACCAATAAGTAAAACATTCAAAATATAGTGAGCAGTACCAAACCAAGTTATTTTTATAACCCAAACACACCCTCAAGTAATATTATGTACTACATCACACAAATCCTATTTCTGCTCACCTGCCTGAGTTTAAATATGGCACTGTGACAACATGTGATAATTTGTGTGATGGATGTGACCACTAAACTACTGATTTAGTAGGCATAATATAACAAATTTCCAAAAAAAATGTACATCCAAACACAAAAAGTGTGGGAAAAATACAACAAGGGTGTTTTTCAATGTATTCAGCCCCCCTGATCACGATCCCAATGTCCAATTTCCCCCCAAAAATCAGGTTCCAGTGCTAGCACATTTGTTGTCTTTTGCTGTCCCGCACTGTACAGAGAAAAAGCACCCGCTAACCCACAGGCCAAGTTTTTCCGCCTGAACTGGGGCTGTATTTGTTTCTTTGTTTTCTTGGCATGAACGGTCGGAATGACCAAGTCGGGGGATACCTTCTGTTGTATTGCTGCAAGTTATCATTCTACTGCAACTATCATGGCATAGTAAGCTTTGGCGTATGGATCACACAGTGCGACACAGTGTTCACTTCCCTTCCCCGCCAATTGACCTGCCGTCCTTCCTTAGCCGCGAAAGTGACCACAGCCATTCCACAGGATTAGTGGAGAGTCAGCGAATGGGCTGCTTTCATCTATTGAGTGGCTGTGGATTTGCCAGTCACGTTTGTGGCAATTGTTTTTTCGTTTTGCCTACATCACGATTGCTCATCGTATCGCATGATCACAGATCCACTCCGAGTTGCCACTGCCATCAGCTGGTTGAGCCCATCAGTGTTGTACTGTACAGTAAGCTCACCGGACGCCCTACTGTTATTGTACTGGCGTACTGTACAGTTCCTGTCACACTATCTGGAAAGTTGGACCCTTTCCTGACATCGTGCCCAACGGGGCACATGATCTCCCCCACATTACCCCATCCCGTAATAATGAGGAACTCGAAAGCGAAATGGGTGTTTCTTGTCAAAAGGTGAGCATCATGTGGTTCGTCATGCCTGTATGTGCGAATTGATGAATTTCAAATACAACAGCGCTAATTCGCCTCCATAGCGTGCTGAATGGACTGGTTCTCTTACGAGAGCACAGCCCCCACTGTTCTACTTCGGAAGGGCGCAGTCCTCATTTGGTTAATAGGGGTCGAGATCTATGTACTATGCGGAGTTGCTGGTATGAATGGTATATGCAGGTGCCAAGGCACCATTGTGGACTGGGGATATGAACCCATGCATGCACGCGAATCATGGCGTATCCCTCGTACTTATAATCTTTGTAAAGACTTTTCATTTCCCGAGATATGATACATGCATGCGTAGTTCGATACAACGACACAGATTAAACGGGGGTACGTGCTTGTAAAGTAAAGGACTGTAAGGAATGATCAAGGAGATATGCGGGTTCCATGGACAAGGACAGCATATTAAATATGATGCTGTCCGCGCCTGAGGGACAAATAAGGTAATTGGACGGTTGATGGTATCAGGGTCCTTGGTTGAATGAAAAATGAGGCGGAACTATAAGCACAGCATGGCATGACAGCATTGAACCTTGGATGCGAGAATGAAAGCAAGAGACCAAGAGACCAAGAGAGGTAAGGAGAGAGAGAGACAAAGGAGAGACTTTTAGATGCGATAAATGAACAATAACTTGAGCAGAAATAGAGAGACCAGGAGAGGAAGGGCCGACGCGCAGCATCGGAACTCCGACCTAGGAATGCAGAAAGACAGTTGATCGGGGTCGATCAGTCCTTGCAAGTTTACAAGAAATAGAGTGGGGTCTCGCTCAGAGTCCGTGCCACAGGCATGCCGTGCGATCCAGGGGGGAACACGCAACAGAGGGCATCCTGTATGCATGTACAGAGCTGCTGCTTCTGCGGGGGCTGATACCTGGTATAGCCCATCGGCCAACAACGCTCCATGATCCACTGCTCGAGGCCAGCGAGTGTCCAGTGGATGCCGCGTTGCGCGACACCGAGACGGAGAACAGCGGCACAATCAGTTGGGTTTTGCTTTGCATAGTGCACCAGTTTGAGCGCGATGGCCCATGGCCAGGGAACGGCAACAAGGGCAAGGCCGCGCTCATTGAAGATGGTCTGTTGCACCGCATTCTGGTGCTGGGTCGAGGCGTAGTAGATAGGATTGTATTTGAGTCCTTGTTGGCTGCAAAAAGGTAAAAAATAAAAATAAAATAAAAAAGTAAGGTTAGAGAAGGAAGGCAAGTCAGAGGTTTTGGGGAGTCATGGACGTGCTCGAGTGCCCAAGGAAGTGCCACATCTGCGTGGTCGTTCATCCAATCCGCACCCAGACTGAACTTGCAAGCGGTTTCCATGATGCAGGTTCGGAGCCGTTGCTCCACGTCGGGAAAACCAAGCGCCTTGTACTCAGAGACGAAGGACCAGTGGATGTAGTCGACATCTTGGGTGCTCTCACAGTAGGAGGATGAGGGGTGGAGGACCATGACGGTGCCACTGTGCACGACAAGGCGGACTTGGTGGCGGAAGGAGCAGTACAGCCTCTCAGAGAGATCGGAGAGTGCTTGCATCTGGGAAACCCTCATGTATTAAAATTGTTAAATTAACTCTTGCTAGTGGAGATTATTAGAGTTAACAGTATTGACACAATTATTTTCCCCCCCTCTAATTTAGCATTAATTTAATGATAATTT
>Ga0307509_10012328_pt1 | contig 10236 bp, 15 predicted proteins | sample 10_EM_MG_FD_202245 | JGI IMG/M metagenome (GOLD analysis project Ga0307509, IMG submission 202245) | Populus trichocarpa ectomycorrhiza microbial communities from riparian zone in the Pacific Northwest, United States - 10_EM | ecosystem: Host-associated > Plants > Roots > Unclassified | place...
TTGAATTTCTCCTCCCAAACTAAATATTAAAAAAAATGGCTTGCACTCATAATTGAACCATTACATTTAAGTCATTTAAGCACAAGCACATTTTAAATATACATTGTTGCTAGAAAGGAATTCAAAAAATTGTGTTTGTCACACATTTTGTCACTTTTATCACGTGGCATTCATTGAAACTAAAATGACCCTACCTTACCTAGCTAGTCCAAGCCCACATGTCACTTCAAAAAAAAATTGACCCCTGGTCTTTTTTTTTTGGGTAGCACCCCCCTTGGTTACATCTACCAAGCAACCATAGATATTGAATTGGGAACTGGGGATGATGATCTTATCAACAACATCAGGACTCCTGTCCCCAATCCAATCCCTGTAGCATTGCAAGCTATGGCAATAGGATTGCTGAGCAATCAGCCACCTGTGCTAGTACCAGCACCAGTACCAGCCCCTCAGAACATCCTAGTGCCTGCAGCACTGCAAGCTGTGGTGGCAGCACCACTTATCATGAAAGGAGGGGGGTCTAGAATAACCAAAATTGAAGAGACTTTGGAAAAAACAAAATAAACAATTGGATGACATGGTCTGAGTTGATGATAACACTGTTTGACTTGAATGATATAGTTGACTTTGTCAAGAGCTAAGTTCCACACCCCAACAAAGTATACAATCCCACTGGAGCAAAAAATTGGTGCTTCAACAACATATATGCAAAACTCTGCATTGACAATAATACAGCTCTGTCTGAGAAAGTCCACATACAAGGATGTGCAGTGGCCCACAAGATGTGGGAGAACCTAAAGTCAATGTACAAGAGCATAGACTATATGGTCTATACAGACCAACTTAAGGCCACTCTGGAGATTAGAGTGACTGAGGGCATGAATATCCCAGAGCATTTGTTGAAGCTCAAGAAAAGCTGGGATAAGTTGACCCTATTTAGCAACCATAACAAGCTGATGGGCAACATGTTTTTCAAATATGTTATTGCACAATCTCTCCCTAGGTCCTGGAACATATTTACCAACCCCTTTGTCTGAGGGCACATGGATGAGGTGGACAAGGACCCAAAGAAGTGCATTGATTCCCAGAAGCTTATCAGGATGATCAGACAAGAGTATGATCTGATAGAGTCCCAAAAGAAACAAGAAATGAAGGCCCAGAAGCAGAGCAAGAAGTCAAACTTATCACTTGCTAACTGCCTATGTTAAGGCCTATTGAACCTTAAGGTGCAACATGCGCAAAGGTAGAGTGTGCAACAGTAACAAAGTTACAAGGGTTATAATTCCCTTAGTAACCTAAAGTGAGTTTGAAGATAATAAAGGCAAAAGGGTTGCTAAGACCAATGTCTGGGGAGTGATAAAGAGGAAGGGGAAGAGTCTTCAAGAGATTGAAGACAACTTCAAAGAAAATAAAAGGGGAAATGGTACTTTGCAAGCAACAAGGACTCAGAATGGCAATAGATTGCAAACTAAGTTAGGCTTGAGGCCCAACTCTAGGATATAAGCCTAGCTTATATACAAAAGGGCAGCTACCTGACTAAGTGTACAAATGAGAAGAACAATAGAGTCATAGACAATAGGTGTCATAGAACAATGGTGTCACAAACAAGGTGGTCACAGACTACCATAAGTAGAGAACAATGGAAAGTGGACAAAAGAAGGGAACAATGAAAGTTCTGAAAGAATGGCTCTGTTGTATAGGTAAGCAGTCATGTGAAGGTAGGTCAGGTGATTGGATAAGTACATATTGGGCAAGAAAAGAAAGAAAAAGTGGGCCAAGTGCCCAGGAATGTAACACCAATGCATGCCTGGAACTCCCTTTCTAGACTCTATATTTATGACAGGTTATATGCCCTGCCCTAGCCCAAGAAATCCACTATATTGCTGCCACATGTCTGACTACAGTGCTATGTCTCTTCCAGCACTTCTCACCACCATCCCACCTCTCCATGATGATACCTCCAACTGGGCCATCTTTGCCATGTGTTTCCAAGAAGCCATGGAGGCCATGAACCAATGGGGCCACTTTGATGGAACAACCATGCATCCCATTCTGAAGAATGCCACCCACCCCACAAACATGGAAAAACAGGCCATTAAGGAGTGGGAGCAGGAAGACCATGCTGTGCAATACCACCTGTCCAGGCAGCTCCCAGACTATATCTTCATTGGCTTGACCAACCACAAAACAGCAAAGGGTCAATAGGACTAACTTATTGAAGAGCTTGGTCAGCCAGCACAAGAAGTGAACAGAATGGAAGGACTCACCAGAGAACCCCCTGCAGCCAAAGTAGGGGGGAGCAGTTGAAGAAAGTGCAGGTGCAGGGTAAAATGCTGCCCTGCAGATGCCACTTATGCTGCTGATATTGAGGGGGAGGGTTGCTTGCTGGCCAAGGAAGGGGATACTTACATGCAAATAATCAGTGTGGAGGTGGTCCTGTCCTGGCAGCACCTACAAAGCCCAGACCCCAATGTTCATGTGCAAACTATCAGCACAGAACCAGAGGTGATATTGGGCAAGCCTGGAGCCATTGAAGAAGGTGCTCATATACACAATGACTGTGTGGAGCTGGACCTGATAGAGGGGCAGCCAGGCAATCTGAACACAAATACCCTGGAAGAAGTTGCTCACTTGGAGCTGGACTTAATACAGGAAGAAACCTCAAATGCACCCATACACCTTGAAGGCATAGGGCCAGAAGTCTTGATGGATGCAGAGGAGGATCGCTTGCTTGAGTTGGAGGAGGATGGGGCCACTAGGAAAGTTGCCAGTATTGAGGGGGACATCAGTTCTCATGTCAAACTGCAAGATCCTGGGGTCAGCTGCCTTGCCATGCAAGAGGACACCAAATCACTTACCTTGCCATTACCACCACCACCCACCACCTCAGAGGCTGCTAGTACACAGCACTCACCAGCCATCAATGCAGGATCACAGGCCATCCCAGTACCAGACCACAGTGCAGACTTGGAGCTGCAGTTACAGTACATGACTTGCCAGCCACCAATGCAGGGACAGTGACAACCCCAGAGCCAGAAGACCACAGCATAGCTTCAGAGCTGCTGCTGTATGTCCCACTGCTACCAAACAAGGCAGTGGAACCCACTGACCATCTGCCTCAGCAGATCCAGGCCCCAACCAAAGTTGAAGGGCCATTGGAGTCACTTTGGAGCAAGGAACCACAGTGCATGAAGGGCCAGATGGGCCTGACATTGGTGCAGACACATAAGGGCAAGATACCTATTGGAGATGCACACAGCCATCCTTCTAACATCTCTGACCCACAAAGGCAGGGCTCTACCATTTGGGAGCCAGCTTTTGTTGTTCTGAAGGCCCATGTCTGCATGCATAAGGTATAGAGGCCTGTCCCCAATGAGGGTGCTCATGCATACCCCAATCTGTGGCCCAACCTTGGCATTGTCACCATCAATCCAGACATCTATTTCAGGTCAGCATCACAGCTCAAGGGAAGGCAGGGCATTCACTTACAATATATGGGGAGCAAGCTGCATGCTGCCCTATCAGCCCCTCAAAAATCTTTATCTTTACTTTCACCCTCACCCCCCATTCTGTCACCACTTGACACCCTTACATGCAAGAACTATCATATGGAGAAGGTACTGCCACTGAGTGGTGTGCCATTGAAGACCATCCCCATCCTGAACCCTTGAAGCAGCTGAACCTATATAAAGTTGTGTAGGAAGCAGAGGGAGCATTGCTGAAATCAGGCAACATACTTATGCTCCCTAAAGTTATTGACCCTGTTGAAGTTGCCTGCATGGCCAAGAATGCAGATATGGGGGGAGTTGAACCCTTGTGCATCAACACATACAAACAAGGGGGAGCACTGCTAATTGCAGGTGCTACACCAGCCATGGCTGAGGGAATCACCAGCATTGAACCTGCTAGTAAGGCTGAGAAAGCCATTATCACTAGGTCCAAGGTATTTGGTGCCCTGGGCACAAGATAAAGCTGGGCACAGATGTGAAGTCAATGTGCCACCACACAAGGTGCTGCTGCAGAAGGGTGAGGGCAATGCAGACATACCACCATGAAAGTGCAAGCAATGCCCAAACAAGGGTAAACATGACCCTGCTGCACATAATTCAGCAACAGGTAGACAATATACTGTATACATGTAATCCCATGTGCAATTTTGCCTATGCCTTTGTGAAAGCCCACATGGGCCAACCTGAATACAACTTGACATGGTCTTTGAGTAGGCCCTGTTTTGCTTATAGAAGTAAGGGAGGAATAGAACACTTAAGTGGCAAGGAAGAGTGGTTCCGGAAGTGCACATGGAAGTAATGGAGCAGGATGTGCCCACTCGCAGATGGATAATTGTATTCTCTACCCTACACTGTATCTTATATACTCTAGCTTGTGTAATGATATGTCATATATTCACGTGATAGCAGCATGCATAAGTGTGATGTTATCGTATATGTGTGGAGCACTGGTGTGGAGTACTTGCTCCCACTTGCTTATCTGATGTGGCAATCTCCACCGATCTCAACACTCCCCCTCAAACAGGTGCAAGTCCCATGCCCTCTATGTGTTTCTTATGTTTAGGACGTGGTAGCACTTTGGTTAAGATATTGGCTGTTTGTTCTGGATCTCAGCAACTCTCAATGTTTATGGTACCTTGCTATACTTGTTCTTATACCCAGTGCCAACGGATTTCTATGTGCTTTGACCTTTTATGGAACTGGGGGTTTTTCATCAAAGCGATTGCTCCCTCATTGTTCCCAAGCACAAGCATTGGTGATTCTTTGGGCAGGAGTCCAAGCTCATCGTACAAGCTCCATAACTAGCAGGCTTCCCATACAGATTCTGAAAGCGTGACATATTCAGCTTCTGTCAAAGATAATCCCATAGTGATCTGCTTCTTTGAGCTCCATGTTATCACTCCATTGGCAACGAGGAAAACATATCCTGTAGTCGACCTCTTATTGTCTGCATTGCCATATGCAGCATCCACATATCCGTATAGGTTCTTCTGTTGGGGGTGTGCCTTGTATGCTATTCCATGGGATCATGTCCCAGCTAGGTATCTCAGGATTCGTTTTACTGCTATGTTGTGCTGTAAGCTTGGTTTTGCCATGTAGGATGCAAGTCTGTTTACTGCGTAGGTGATATCGGGGCATGTTGCATTCACAATGTATTGTAGTTCTCTGAGCAGTCTTGTGAATGAGTTGCTATGGCTTCCGTTCTCTCCTTTGGGATTTGGAACTAGTGCGATGTTTGGGTCTAGTGGTGTGCTCACAGAATCAGAGCTATCCATTCCTTCCTTCCACAAAATCGACTCCATATATTGCCTGGACAAAATAGCAATTGAGTCTGGGGTCGTGGTAATTTCAATTCTGACGATCTTTGTGGGTTTGCCAATATTGGTGACTTCCCATTCTGCTTCTATATCTGCTATTGTTTTGTCTCTTAGGTCTATAGTCGTCACGAATATGAGGATGTCATCTACCCAAACTGTCACAATCAAGAAGTCTTCCCTGGTGTGCACTATATACACACAGGGATTGGAGAGCAGTCGCTGGTATCCCCTCTTTCTTAATTTGGAATTGAACTCTATCTTCCACTTCCGCCCAGCCTGCTTGAGGCTGTATAGGGTCTTTATCAATAGGCATACACACCCTGTTCCATCGTCATATCCTTCAGGCTGCTTTATGTAGACCTATTCTTTTAGCATGCCATTTAGGTATGCGCCTTTTACGTCCATCTGGTGCATGTGGAGTTTGCACATTGCAGCTATCGCAAGGATTGCACGTATGGAATCCAACCTTACAACTGGGGAATGTGTTTCTAGGTAATCATGCCCAGGTTGCTGGGTGCAGCCTTTGGCTACCAATCTGGCTTTGTACTTGGTCACTATGCCTTCTTTGTCTTGCTTTTTTGTGTAGACCCACTTGTTTGCTATTGGGACCACTCCTGGGGGTTTTTCAACAAGCTTCCATGTTCCCACTCTTCCCAGTCTTCGGATCCCTTCGCTTGGCGAAGGCTTCGACACTTGTCATCTGGTACAACAACATATGCTTCATCTTTATCAATGCATGCGATTCCTGCTTCCTCTTCATCTGGGAAGGGGTTGTGCAAATATCGGTAGTCCTTCTTAATACCTCTGGTTCTTTGCAGCTCACATGGATTGATGTCCATGTCTGCAGATCTCTTTTTTGTGTTCATTTCCTTATTCGGTTTGTCAGCTCCTTTCTGGGTGGCACTCCAAGTGTCTCCTCCTCTTCCCTCCTCTCCCTTGCTTGGGGCATCCTCCCCCTTATCATTGGAAAGGTTGGTCTCCCCCTTGTTACCAGAAGGCTTGATGGCTACTTCCTCTGGCAGGGATGGGTCAGATAGGGTGAGGAACTTGTAGTTTCGCAAGGTGAGTATACTCCTTGTTGGGGCGTTGTAAAATTTTACTGATTTAGAGCCATCGTCGAACCTGACTAGAACTCTTCGCTGCAACTTGGGCAGCATTTTGTGTTGGATTTGTTGCCCTTGGAGTAGTATCCATACCGGTGTGCCAAATTCTCTTAGGTGTGACACCTTTGGCTTACTCCCATTCCATGACTCATACAGTGTTTTATCTGGTCACGCAGAGGTATATGAATGATTGCAAATATATGTGGAATGAACTATTGCAGGTTCCCATAGGAATTGTGGCAACTTCGAGGCCATCAACATCGTCCGCATGAGCTCTGTTAGCATCCGGTTCATATGCTTAGTGACTCTGTTTTGGGAAGGCGAGTAGGGGGCTGTCATTTGGAAACGTATGCCTTGTGAGTGACATCTCTTTGTCAATTCTTCATTTACGAATTCACTGCCTCTGTCCATTTTAATGGCACATGGGCTTCTGCCTTTAGCAATTTGGTGAGTCATATACTCACTTATTTTTGCACTAGCATGACATTTCTTTTTCAAGAACTTGACAGTGATGTATCGCAAAGCGTCGTCAATCATAATCAAGTAATATTGGCTTCTGTGGATGGAGGCAATTTCATATTTCCCCCATAGGTCGACATGCGTGAGTTCACCAAGCTTTGTCACCCTTTTTTCCACTAATCCAAATGGTTTTTTGGAATGTTTCACTTTGGTACACGCCATGCAATCAGATCTCAGGGAGCGCATATCCACATGAAATCCATCAACCATTGACTTATCCATTAGCTTTTGCAAGCCTGAATATCTGACGTGGCTGAATTGTCTGTGCCATATTTCCCAAGACAACGCAGATGTATTCGTGTTAAAGGAGAACTTGTAGTTATTGGGTGGAGGCTTAGGAACAAGTTTGAAGCTCATCTTGTATAGTTTGTTACTTAGTTTATCGCCTCTAGCAATTGCAACATCCTTATTCATGTGCAATGTAAACTTTGAGTGTCGTCTGAGAAAGTATCATCCACACTCCTCCCAGTTTCCTGCTGCAAGCAGGTTATTCCTGTTACTGGGGACATGTAAAACATCTCTTAATTTGATCATGTGGACTTTTCCATTACATTCAGAACTGAGGAATATTGTTCCTTTTCCTATGGCAAATGTTTTTACACTGCCAACACCTTTGATTGGTATCTGTTTGATGGGTTCATATGTGGCATATGCATCACGTTGATATGTGATGTGTAAGGTCGTTCCCAAATCCGCAAGCCAATCATAAGCTAAAACACCATCTTCATTGAAAAGGGGAGTCTTATCAAAGTACTTGCTATTACTATCGTCTGCCTGCCCATTGGGGGTGTTTACTATCTTTTCTTCCTCTGCGATCATTGCATGGATCTTACCTGGAATAACTATCTTGTCGTCGGCTGTCTTGTTGGCACCATGTACAACTACATTCGTCTCAGCGGTGGAATCCACATCCTTGGCATTATTGGCGTTATTGGCCTCCAAGTTGTTGGCCTCATACTTGTATCGTTTGTTGGAGCCTTCCTTCTCCTTTCTGCTATTGGGCTGCTTGTTGCCTGGCTTTGAATAACAGTCCTTTTTAGAGTGGCCCCATTTACCACACTCTTCACACTTGGGTTTGTCAAGGAAGTGACAGTCACGGGTTTTGTGCCCGTCTTTCCCACAGTGATTACAATGATCACGCAGGTTCCAATTGCAGCTGTTAGAAGACCCAGAGTTGCAGTTCTCATGTCTGTTGCAAGAGCCGTCCTTCTCCTTCGTGTTGGACGCCTCCTTGGTTTTGTGTGACTTGTTAGACTCATACTCACGTTTGATAAGCCCTATGAGGCTCTGACTGTCAACATGCTTGTGCGGATCTCTGTCCATCTTGTTAATACTCCCTTGAACGTAGAGCTTCATGAAGTGATCCCATGATCAGGGAAGTGTAGCTGCGATCATGCATTTGAACAGCATGTCGGCCTCCAGAGATCGAGGATTGGAATGAATATGTATCTTGTGCCAAGTACTCTTCAGCTTCATCAGATGATCGATGATGTTGGTGTTCTCCAAGGCTCTGTTCTTGAAGACATTCCTAAGTTGCTCAGTATACTCAAGATCAGCTGTCGCCTTGAACATGGACCTAAGTGTCTGCCACATATTGTTTGCGGTTGGACATCCTTTGGTGTGTACCATAAGATTCTCAGATATGTTGGTCGTGATGAGCATTTGAGCATAGTTGTCATTGTAAATCCAGTTTCTGGTGCCATCTAGATTGCGAAGTGGGTCCAGACAGACAACTTGCCCATAGATGATGTGTTTGACCTCAACAGCAGCAAAGAGGTAGTTCATCAGCCTAGACCAACAAGCCCAGTTGCCAGCTTTAGTGTCCAACATGACTTCTATCTTGGTACCTACAGAGCCTCCAGGAATGACGATGTGTTTTACTGAAGGAAGATCCGGAGATGGGGTACTGTCATGAGGGGTGTCAGCACAAGTATTGTTGGATGTGGTACTGTTGTACGTTGAGTTGGGGGTGTTGGCATGACTGTTGTCGGTGGGTAGAGTTGTTTGATTTCTACCATTGCCAGCATCCGGAGTATTTGGTGCCCAGGGTGCCATAGGGGTAGATGATAGGGGTAAATAGTATCAATGTGAATGTGGAATTGTTTTTCGCCTAGGTGTTCTGGAAAGCAGTATAGCGCAAGGAAAGTTTAAGCTACAGGGCCTATAACCTGTTTTGCTTATAGAAGTAAGGGAGGAATAGAACACTTAAGTGGCAAGGAAGAGTGGTTCCAGAAGTGCACGTGGAAGTGATGGAGCAGGATGTGCCCACTCGCAGATGGATAATTGTATTCTCTACCCTACGCTGTATCTTATATACTCTAGCTTGTGTAATGATATGTCATATATTCACACGATAGCAGCGTGCGTGAGTGTGATATTATCGTATGTGTGTGGAGCACTGGTGTGGAGTACTTGCTCCTGCTTGCTTATCTGATGTGGCAATCTCCACCGATCTCAACAGGCCCACTGAATCAAACCTAACATTGTTTATAGGTGGGCCCACCATAAAACTTCTGGTGGCATGGACTGTGATATTTGGACTATTAGCTCAAGTTGGCCCATAGCAGCCTGAAAGCAATTCCATGCAAGCACTTGCATGGGCCCTTTTATATACCATAATATTCAGACAAGCAGCTTGGATTGGCCTATCAAGCACACAATAGGCTGCCACATGAGACTGCCACATAGGCCTTTGTTGTTTCTAGTTGGCGGGATAGCTGCCAGAAGGGGTACTCACATTGGCCCATGGTGAGAATACCTTGGCCATCCTGACAAGATTGAGTTGGCCCACAACAGCCTAAAAGCTCTCATTCTCACACCCTCAAATGGGCCCATTTCATGCACTGTGATATTTGGACTATTAGCTTGAGTTGGCCCAAAGCAGCCTGAAAGCAATTGTATGCAACCACTTGCTTGCATGGCCCTTTCATACACCATACTATTTGGGCAAGTAGCTTAGATTGGCCCATCAAGCATACAACAGGCAGGCTCCAGTTGGCCCACAACAGCTTCAAAGCAATCACCTGCAAGCACTCTCATGGGCCTGTTTCATGCATTGTGATATTTGGACTATTAACTCAGGTTGGCCTATCAGGCATGTGATGGGCTGCCATATGATACTGCCATGTGGGTTTGCATAATTGGCATCCAGCAGGATATGATACAAGTGCAGTGACCTTACCAATAAGCTCAAGTTGACCCACAGCAGCTTGAAAGTGATTGCACACAGACACTCACATAGGCCCTGTCATACATCATAAAATTTGGAAAAGTAGGTCGCATTGGTCT
>Ga0307509_10012329_pt1 | contig 10235 bp, 13 predicted proteins | sample 10_EM_MG_FD_202245 | JGI IMG/M metagenome (GOLD analysis project Ga0307509, IMG submission 202245) | Populus trichocarpa ectomycorrhiza microbial communities from riparian zone in the Pacific Northwest, United States - 10_EM | ecosystem: Host-associated > Plants > Roots > Unclassified | place...
TGCCCTTAACCCGCTCCAGAATGCACAGCTTGCCACCAAATTGCATCAAATCTGGTCTGTTTGGCCGTGTTTGACTTACCAATCTGAGCAAAACGCCATCGTCCAACATTTTGTTGAAAGGTTTGAAAACCACAGGGATGTTCTCCTCGAGATTTTATCTTTTCCGAGTGTTCTGTCTCGTCGATCGAATGCTGAAGTGAATCAAGTGATTACGCTCAAAATTCTTGAATTGTGCGGCGGCCGCACTCATGGCCCATGGGATGAGGTAGTGGACCAGCAGTCTGCAGATCAGAGGTATCGTGTATCAAAAGCTAAATATGTGTAAGTGCGTACGAACTTTTGCGCTTGTTGGTCCTGCTTCATAACCAAACAGAGTTCTCGTCCCGAAATGCGCAGGCTAATTCACTTACCTGTTTTAGATACCTTTAGTCTTTGTTTAGCAACCCAAAAAACATAAGCAATAGAGCATCACCATAATTGGCTCTTGCTTGAAACTTATGGACCTTCTGCTGTACAAGTAGTCTGGTACCGGCGCGTGAATCTTTAATACTGCAACTCTATCCGTGATATCCCTGAAGTCTCGACGTTGGTCAACTTTCCTACACAACTCCGGAGAAACTACCTTTAAAATTCGAAACGAGCTGATATGTCTTATCTCGCAAGAGCCGATATTAAAGTGAGATAACCGCTACAAGCCCTTGAACCTCCGTAATCTGGGTGTGACTCGAACTGAGGTACTGGACCGTGGGCCGTCAATTTGAAAAAAAAATTGATTCGCGTTTTTTTAAAATAAATAAAAAGGCGAAATAAATATTACAACTTCACAACATCGGGTCTAACTGCACCCCCCCGAATTTGATCACGAGAAGAATGTTCATCTATGGACCTGCAGACCAGAGGAAGTGGCAACAGAAGCCAAAAGTTCAAATTTTTGGCGATTGGCTTTTGAATGAGCCCACTATAACCCACTTCGTGGAAGTAGAACCTATGGCGTAAAGAACAGCCTCAAACCGGAGGTTTCAAGATGTGGAAATGATGGTTTTCAAGAGCCTCGTTGCAGAACTTGATCATGATCCATAAATGTCCGATCAGGCCTGATCGACCTCCACGTCTAGATCGGGACCCAGATTTCACGGTCTCTTTCGAAATTTGCAAGCCCAATGCATGCGTTGTTGGACAGATAATAGCTCAAAATCCACACGCAGTGCACTGTAGTTGACCTTTGGGCAGTGCTAGCGATGGCCACAAGTAGGTGTTGGGCGGCGCTGCCATGCTCCTCGTGTGCAGAGATACCCAGAGTTGATTGGGTACTTTCTTGCAAAGCCAAACGTTATTCCCGTAAATTCGAGTGACAACGAAACTTTTCTTTTCCACGCAAGATAAGCGCGCAGGCCATTGAGCATTCAGATCTACAGAAAAGAACCACTATACATCCCTTTTTCGTTTCCAATGACGGCTCTATGACGAACCTGTGTTCATACAAAGGGGAGGACCCCGAAACCAAGATCTGGTGCAGAAGATGTCATTGACATATAGCCCCGGCCGTGGTGAGCATACCCCCTAGTTAAAGGCGTTGTTAGAATATGAAAATTTCACCCTGCAAAATTTCACGGTATCTAAATTCTGTTGCAGTCACACGACCACCACTTGCGTTGTGCCTCGAACTTGTACGTAATTGTTACGTCCGAAGATCCGCAAGGAATGGACGCAAATTGTGTTAATGAATGAAGACTCGATGTACCTGAGTAGCAAATATTGCTTGAGGACTTAATCTGTGGCTAAAAGTTGGGAGCTCGTGAACGGCGAAATCACCAGGAGGCTCGGCGCTGTTGGTCAAGGGAGAATGTTCCAACAAAACGACCCAGCTTTTGAGAATGTTAACGATCTCCGTCGGCAATTCGCACCGACCTATTCAGTTATCTGTGTAAACCCAATCATGCTCTGGATGAAGTTTCTATCCTCACTTTATCAGAAATCTACAACGAGAGAGTCAGCTGCTATCTGTGCTCGAGACCGACGTATGGATAATCTAGGACAATGGCGGTCTATGTACGGACTCGGTGGCCAGTATGCTCTGTTATAGACCTTGGGCTTCACTGAAGGACCAAGTTTAAAGTGGATGTCTAGACACATGTCGCTACCAGCCTGACTTCAGGGACAAGCCAAATGCTGATTTCGGTACTCAGCGACCATTTATTGTATTTGGGGAGCAAAGCTGAGCGCGCATTCCATGCGTGATTGATAAAAATCACATACGACCTGAAAGAGAAGGGAATAAGTGTGCCGGCCGCCCGGCTAGTTGAACTCAAAGCCTTGGGAATAGGCATTACATTGGTGGAGGTTCTACCCAAATCTGGAAAGCGAGCAGGGACCCCGATCTCGACTCATGCCATCAGATTCAGATCAAACACGCAAGCAATTCGGCTTTCGGGGCATTTAAAAGCCTTTCACCACCATTTTATCTGACTATCTTATTGTGCACCTTTTCGCCGAACTGTCATCCTCCGCACCCTCCTTTTCAATAACGAATCATACTGAGGTAAGCCTTGATATTAATGGTGCTTCGCTATCGCTGAGCACATGGTTCGTAGAAATTTGCATAGACATGACGAATCCTCAAATGTACAGGACAAATGACGTCGAGGTACCTGGCACCTCACTTAAGCCGTATTCCCTCAGACTAACCCTTTCTGTGCTCTTCCATTGTATATAGTCATTTGCAGACCATCTAATCCGTCCACGACATAGAGCTCGGACAGTCTCGTTATTGACCGTATCCTCTTCGACCACCATCAGATCGAGGCTAGAAATGACCAAAACACTTTCCGCTTCACCTACTGTCTGTTCTCGGCCAGACAACGAAGAGGCATACGGCTCTTTTATTCCAGTTCGATCTGCCGCCAAGTCCCTTCGCGACTTCGCCAGTGGTCACACGACCATTATTTCTCGCCCAACCCCAAAACGTAGACGGGTTACATTCAAAGAAGTGGACTCTCCCCTGTCTTCTGACGATGACAACGACGAAGCGTCACTCCCCATATCTTATATCAATCGTCCTTTCCCTCCAAAAAAACTCTATCAGTGTCCTTCACTGTTGCCATCGTCTGGAATCAACGCTACTCATGACAGAATTCCTTCATCCGGTATTCACCCTATCCTCTCTAAAATGGAGCGCGAGTCCAAAATTTGCACCCAAATGGTATATTGTTCGACTTGTGGGAAGTCTGGTCAAGACTATCCGCGATGCGGGAAGTGCGGTGTATTGTGGTGTTCTCGAACATGCCGTTTAATGGCCGGAAAACGACATGTGTGTCCACCTGTACTGTAATTCTATCTTGGGTGACGGTTTGAAGCTTTCTTTGAATACCTTTTTGCACTATCTTGCCTTCTTCCTGCAACCAGACTACTTCTGGAATTTAGTATTTTTCACATCTCATGATGTTCTTTTTCTTCTGTCTAGATCAAGTGCGCCCTTCTCGTACTTCGATTTTTGCTGTCCTATGTTTGTGTCGCTTATAGATTGGCTTGTTTGCCAAAATGTATATATACACTCGCTCTGACACATTTAGAACATAATCTTCTTTCCTTGGCTGGGAACAATGGCTGCCCGATCTTTCTCTTTCAGCTTCCGCTTTGCTTCCCATGAAGGATGAAGTTTGACATCCTTCACGCCGGCGTCTCGCTTACTATCATGCGAAGAAGAGACTTCAACGTGACCATATGCTCCCTGAGCATTGCTTGGCCATCGGTGAGGGATAAAGTTGTTCGTAGTAGGTTTGATGACGTTTGCTCCTGTCGCGAGGTGTAATTTTTTGGTCGTCTTGAGCATTTTCTTGGCAAGAAATGCGGCTCGTTCCAGCGCCTCTTTCTTCTTATGATTTGCATTTCGACCATATTTCTTCTCCCAGATACTATCACGAGGAGGTGAGGTAAAAAAAATAAGTCAGGGAAAACGGGACTTACAGACGTCGAGCCCTCTGGCCACGTCTGTTCTTCCTTGGCATATCTGCAGCGCGTCCGTCTCCCTCGTCAACGGAATCATCTGATCCCTTGACGAAACCAACAGATAAAGAGGGAAGGAATGTTGATTGTGAAATGGAAGTGCTTTTCTTGTCTGCAGCATTTGCACTTTGGGCGTCTCGGGGATTGTTCCCGGTTAACAGTCCATCATCGTCCTGCCCATCCCATTCATCCGAGTCAGATTCGTCAATTGGTTGACGCGGGCTGTCTGGAGAATCTGGAGAGGAACCACTGCTGGATTCTCCTCCAATTTCATCATCGCCAATCGTTCCGGATGACCAACTAGCGTTGTCAGCACCTAATTCTGATTCCAGGTCGTCTTCGTCCACACGTGTGGCAATATCCTTCGCCTTATTCAATGGCAAGGTGTCTGATTCAACTCTCGACAATTCGACCTTCCGGCGTTTGGCATCAGGATCAAGCAGTATTTTCAGGGAGCTGATGCTCGCAGCGACCTGAGCCGATAAAATCTTTGAACTAAGCAGCCTGTTCTGAATTCTGGCAGCGGCTGTCCCTGGCTCAGCGGGAACCAGTGGGTGTAACTCTAGTTCCTGCTTCGCGATGGCAACAACAGTTTTATGGTGGCGTAATGTAGAATCCTTGAGGATCTTAGATTTGAAAGCGGAATCTCCAATTGCGTCGCAGTTGACAATCTTATAGCAATATAATGTTTCATTGGTGACAAACCACGAAGGAATGAAGAGCGTACTTTGAGGGAAACCAGTTCAGCTTCAAACTTGTTAATGGCACTGTGATCAGCACTTTTTGTCCTTGAAAACCTCAAAGATTAGAAACCATTGCTAAACGCATGATGATCCAACACAAGTACCGTAGATCTTTTAGTCGCTTCACGACTTTTTGCGTCTCAAAGGTTTTGGTTTTTTTGGATGCTTTGCGAACCTCCTTCTTTTCATGATGCTTTAAAGGCAAGATATGTCAGGCTACGCAATAAGGGAGGACATGGGCAATTACGTGCAATCTTGCCACCAATTCGGGTTTCGAGGTCCTTCAAATAATTATTCATTAGCTTTCGAAATCACAAAAAGTTATCTCGGACAACGCACTTCTTCTCCTGAAATAGGAGGTCTCTTCCTTTTCTGTACACCCTGTCTGCCTTCCATGACCCTAATACAAAGAACTGGTAAATGTATACGAAAGAAAGACTAAGCAAAACGGAGTTCAGAAGTTGCAGGGTTAGCGGGCCGGGGTGGATTAATTCCGTCACTTGGATCCTATAATATTCCTTCATTTCTTTGCTCAGGTGTCGCAACATTATGGATTATCCTGCAGAAGAACCAACATACGCGACTTTTGAACGGCTTGCAGACCTGAAAAATTGGCAAGGAACTCTTCTCAGCTTAGATCTATTCCGCGAACCAAATGATGAAGAGCAAACGCATGAGGCTTGGCTTGAACAGAAATTCTCATCTACGGTAATTAGCCAGAAGGAACTGTTACATATCTTTCTGTTGAATTTTGCTCCATCAGCTTAGTGAATACCAGGAGCAATCCTATCTACTAGATCCATTTCTGGAAGAACTTGTGACTCCCATAGTCGAATCCCTGAAGGCTTACGCGGTATCAATGATCGAAGATCCAACGAAAAGCAGCTCGGCTATACGTGTTTCTCGGGTCTCTGTCTTGCTTTATCACTACGTCAAGCTCAGGGGTTATAAAACTATCAGTCAGTCAGCTTCAGAATGGCATGTGCCAGTGAACACTGCCAGTTGAGACCGCAAAAGTTAGATTTTTTCCCCATGAAGTTCCCGATCTGTCCATTGTCTTGGACTTCGTGCAGGTCCCTGGTGGTCTCATGAACTCTCCAGAACAATGGGCTTTGCGATATGTGATTTTGCTTTGGTTGTATATCATTTGCATCATCCCCTTCGATTTAGCACAATTCGATGATCCGACACAATCTGGACATACCGCTCGTTCTCTGCAAGAGCTGGCAAAGAGGTATCTCAATAACGCTGGTCTCGAACGAGAAGGCGCTGCTCTACTGCTTTCACGGTTGTATATTAGGTATGCGACCCTGATATCCTTTCTTGAACGTTGCCTACTTGAATAGGAAGGACACTGGCATAGGTTTTCATGACTTTGTCATATGGACCCGCGATCTCTTGAAGGACAGCAATGACGTTATGCTGGTAAGTTACTTACATGCATCGATTTTACTTGAAACCCGTGAAGATATATTCTTTAGGCAGTCGGAGTCCTGCAAGCGTTATGTGAGGTTGTCAAATCAGGTTCCGCAACACAAGTTCAATCCGAGATCGCTGCATTGATGTCAGTTGCTCGTATCCTTCAAGAGGATACAACAGTGTCCGTCAACACGATTGTCAGGAAGTACAAATCCAAGTTAGTGTCACGGATTGGCTTGAGGTTGCTGCCTGGAAGGGTTAACGCGCGACGAAGAGATGGTTGGCCAGAATTTATCTTTATTTGCGAGCGAGCTAAATCGTTTCCCATAGTCCGAACACTTGCTGCGGGAGAGGAATCAACAAATGCAGAGGAACTGCATGACTTCGACGTCCCCACTGAAGTAGAAGAGATACTAGAACAGCTTTTGGGGGCTTTGCAGGACAAGGTTGAATCCAGTTAATTACACTACCTACGTTTGCTAAATAACATCCAGGACACCATCGTCCGATGGTCGGCAGCAAAAGGCGTTGCGAGAATTGCCGAACGTCTTCCCAAGGACTTCGCCAATCAAATTCTCGAAACCGTATTGGGCTTATTTGAAATCCATTCCATTGCCGCAGCAACGCTCTACGACCTTCCTGCTATTGCAGAGGGCACATGGCACGGCGCGTGTCTGGCATGTGCCGAAATAGCTCGCCGGAGTCTCATTGAACCCCAATATCTACCGAAGCTGGTCGAGTGGTTATCGAAGGTTCGTTGATGACATGAGTGTTATCACATTATCAAAGTGGTGACTTTGCCCCTACTTTTTTATCTGCAGGCCTTGTACTTCGACCTCCGGAAAGGCGCTCACTCAATTGGGTCAAATGTTCGCGATGCTGCTGCTTATGTCCTATGGGCGCTAGCAAGAACGCAGAACAAGAGTGCATTGGTGCCCCATGCAGAAGAACTTGCGCAACGACTCACAGCTGTTGCTCTATTCGATCGGGAAGTTCATATCCGCCGTGCGGCGAGTGCAGCCTTCCAGGAACATGTTGGTAGGACAGTGAGTTTGAACCTTTGCCACCCTCTTCTTGAGGGTTCTGTCGTTTCCCCTTATGAAGACCTTTGGCATAGAGTTTGTTTCCGCATGGCATCGACGTGTTGGGGAAAACAGACTTTTATGTAGTTAGCATTCGGAGGCATGCCTTTTTAATCGCTGCACCCTATGTTGCACGGTAAGCGAGGGTTTTACCCTACGTACCAATTTAGTAGTACGAAAGCACTCACCTTCTATTATCAGGCATGAAGAATACAGGCGGTTCCTTGTCGACCACCTTTTGGATGTAGTCATACGACATTGGGATGTGACCATGAGAGAACTTGCGGCGCACTCATTACGGTTAATATGTCTTCACGATCTCGTTGGCCTCTCTCGCGTAGTTATCAAGAAGTCGGTACGTATCTATTGCCATTCCAAGACTTCAAACTCTTGTCTTGACAAACTATAGACACCCCTCTTGGATTCACTCGACACGACCGATGTGCATGGTGGCCTCTCCGCATTGTCAGAGATAGCGATTGCATATAAAGAAGGAATCGAGGAGCCTTCCGAGTTGGATCAGTGCTTGCACGATGTCAGTGGAAATAATACGATTTTATCTCACCTGATTTCACAACTTTACAGGTCTTCACGCAGCTCACTCGTGTTCCGGAAAAAACTTTTACGACTACACGGAATGAAATTATCGCTGCTGCTGCCTGTCGCCTAATAGCCAACTCTATAACACGAAAGGAAATAAATTTGACGGGAGCGGTTGCTTTGCCAAAATGGAAAAGGATAGTGGATGTCGGGTTGAAGCATCGGCACACGTCCGTTCAAGAATCTGCTGCCGACGCAATGGCCCAAATTTCACGTTTAACAGATTGTTCTGCATACATTTCCAGATGAGTATATGTTTCTCTGTTTACATTTGGGTTTTAAGTTCCGTCTCATGCTTTATGGATTCTTCACGTTGATTGCAGAAATGAAGCACGGCACTCCAACGCTACAGCGGAGCCTTGCGAGGTTGCTCGGCGTAGTCGATTGGACAACCCATATATCCGTCCTTCCAGATGCTATTAATTACCTTCTCGATAGGGTACACTCTGCAGTGAGTTATGTGGCCTAGGCCTATTCCTCTTGGCGTGATGGCTGTTGCCAGCCTTCCGTATGACAATTGATGCTAAACTAATTTTCCTTAAGGGTGACGTCGAAACGCGGCGCAGTTGCTTTCAGGCGATACCTCGTATCCTTACAACTGTCTCTGATAGCCTCACCTCCAGTGAGTTTATCTTTGTGTCTTCCAAATCCGGTGACGAAACATAGCTCTGCGCTTTTAATCACAAGTCATATCAAGTGATATTGCAAACTCGTTGTTGGATGCACTCATCAATGGACTAAATGACTACACCATCGATGAAAGAGGGGACGTCGGATCGTGGATCCGAGTCGCGTGTATCCAGGGCCTCACTGATATTGCCGATTTATTTTTTCGTGTCCTTGTCCTGGGATCGCAATCGCAAAGGAGTAACCAATTGAATACGGTGAAATTGGAGACTTACTTACCAGTTGAGAAGTTCCACACAATTGTGGCTGGCGTGCTTAAGCAGGGGGTGGAGAAGCTGGATAATGTCAGGCAGGAAGCCGGAATTTGCTTCATGAAACTATTGAATCTGGGTTTGCCTGGTGACAATGAACTCGATCGGTGGCGTTTGCACGGAGTCAAGTTACTAACAGAGCAGTTCCCGAGGTGGGTCATAGATTACTCCATGGTATACAAAATTAAGTGTGCTATTTTCCTTTAGAGCGTCGGAACAACAGCATGGCTGGAATGATGCAAACTGGCTGTTCCCTCGTGCAGTCCGTCTTTTGGAGATCGGGAGTTATCGCAAACATTTACTTTCGGGTATTGTCATGAGCATAGGAAGTAGAACGGACAGTACGGTGAGTGAAACATATTATGTCGTGCTCTGGTGCCGTAACAGGGTTACTTCTCTAGCAAAAGGCAGCTGCAAACAGCTTTGTTGAATTTGCTCAGGCTTTACCTTTAGTCCAATCTACGGGAACTGCGTACAGTCTTTTGGAGCTCGTGTCGGATTTGATCAATCACGCGAAGAGTAACCTAAGTTCAAATGCCATCGTTGTCCCTACTTTGCAGGCCTTCGTGCTGCTTTTTGAGGCGGATTCCTTGAGGCAGCTCCCTACCGAGAGTCTCGGAATGGAAAGGTCTGCTCACGTACACACTGGTTTGTCCCCGCTAATTGATTTGTCCACCCAATTGTTGCAGTTTAAGGACTTTAATAAAAATTACCTCAAAGAACGTCGACAAGATGAAAAGTATTCAAAGGATTCACGAATCTATGAAGATGTATGTTCATCGTTGTTCTTTTATGAATATGGAAGTCAAGAGCTGCCTATTTATAAATTCAATAGTGTCGTAAACCTTCTGATCTTTGAAGAAACGAGAAGCGACATGGCACCGTTGCTACCTAACTTCCTGGCACATATGTTTCCGAAGGTTTGTCCCAGAATGAATTTATTTACGTTCGCTGAGCTTATCATTCGTTAGGTCCGGGCAGACACGGCGGAATATCTCTATGTTCTCCTGCAAAGTACGGATCTTGGATATGAAACGGAAAGGCTAGAAGAGATTCTATTAGAGACCGAATGGCATGTGCTCGTTTTCCTACATTGTCTCTTTTGCTGATCCACTATCAAGGTCTGCGGATATCACAATTGCCTGTGAAGCGGCAAATAATGTAGTTGGCCTTTTTGCTCATTCTGCCTGAATTTTTGTTTATACTTTGACGGAAATACTGTAATTTACGCCGTATATTAACTGGGCTGCGAAGTTCAACAGAGTGTATATTAACTTCATGTGGCACATGGGAGGGGTGAGCCGTGAGAAATACATCTGACCTCTGCCCGATTCAGGTCTTCTCCTGTCTTTGCGCTCGGCTTCAATTTTGAGAGGACAAGATCTTCGCTTTCAAGTACCCTGCAAACCCACAAGGTGTTCTTCTTATTCAACTAGGGGACGCGATCGTCC
>Ga0307509_10012331_pt1 | contig 10235 bp, 6 predicted proteins | sample 10_EM_MG_FD_202245 | JGI IMG/M metagenome (GOLD analysis project Ga0307509, IMG submission 202245) | Populus trichocarpa ectomycorrhiza microbial communities from riparian zone in the Pacific Northwest, United States - 10_EM | ecosystem: Host-associated > Plants > Roots > Unclassified | place...
TAACTCGGGATGACCCAAAACAATGTAAAAATAAAAATGGTTATTATCATAGTTTTAAAACCCAACTCAGGGGTCAATCTTAGGTATGGCCCAAGTCACGACTTGGGAGGGTCAACCCAGGTTGACCAAAATTAAAAAAAATCAAAGAAACCTCGTTTTGACCTATATATATATATATATATAAAGTCAATGGATTTTTTACTAATGTTTTATTTGGGGTCGACTGGATAATAAGTTGACTTGAGTTTTTGAATAGGTCAGGTTGGTTTAATCATTTCTCTATTTTTTTTAACTTGGAAAGCTCTAAAAATTGGGTAGGCTGAGTCTCGTCTAGTGTCAAGCAAACACAAAAATAAAGCAAATTATCCAGTCCAATCCAAAGCACACCAAACACAAGACAACAAAAAATTATTTGTCTAGTCTTGTCCAGTTCAATCCAATCAATATTGTTTAGCATACCAAACACTACTTAAATGTGTGTTTTATACACTCTGATGCTAGATGGATATTTTTTCCAATAAAAAAAAAGTAAGATTTTTTTGACATGTTTTTTTACATAAAAATTATATAGTGTAAATAAAAAATCTTATGCACACATCTAATTAAATAAATTAAGAACCATTTGTGTAAATAAATTAAAAAAAGAAGTCATTAATGATAATTAAATATGTATATGAAAAAGTCAAAAAGTGGATATAAATCAAGATATTTGATATCGCAACACGGTCCATCTACACAATTGCATTCAATGACCATCTTCATTAAGATTATTTTTTTATTTAATCAAATGATAGTAGAAATAGACACACATATAAAATTGATTGAATAAAATCAAAGAGAAAAAAATATCTCGCAAGGTTGAACATATTAGAGATAATATCCAGAAATAAATATTTTTTATTTTTAAAAATAAATTTTAATTATATAAAACATAAAAAAATTATAAGTGAAATAGAAAAATCTATTAAAAATTAAATATATACAAAATACTTAATAAAACCACTATTTAAAAAAATATTAAATACAAAAATAAAAAAACCAAAGAGAAGAGGTATTAATAAAAAACCATTTAGGAGGGTCGGAGCACGAGCCCATTTATTTTTAAAATGTAAGTAGGGTGGATAACATGTTGTTTGCCCTAATGTTTTTTGATAAAAAAAAAAAGTCATACGAAACGTCCCCTGACTTAGGCTCTTCTAGCCATTGTAGTGGCTGGAAAATCAAGCAAAATATTATTCGATCCAAAAACCTATTTTCAACTTATTCTTGACCTAAAACACCTAGAAAACACCTTAGAAACCTTGATAAATTCATCTATGACCTCAAAAAACTATTCCAAAACCTGAAATCAACCCGAAACCAAAAATCTTCCCAAGCTTATATATGTTTTTTTAGGCACTCTCAATATAAAAAAAAAAGAAAAAGAAAAAAACATCTAAGTTAAGCTTCTCTCATCAAATGAAATAATTTGACATAAGATCGACTCTTTTGGTGGTTTAAATTAGTGTCAACAATATTTGTTTCTCTCTACCGCCAAAATCCGACGATCTCTCTGCTATTTCTCAAACCAGGGACTAAAAACAGCAAAAATAAACTTTTTGTATCAAAATTGAATTTAAAAAAATATTAAGGGACCAAATAAGAATAAATTGTTAAGTTTAAGGACTAAATTAAACTTTATGTCTGAACTTTAAAACCATAACCCATTTATGATACCTTTTTTACTTTGGCTCATGTTTTTCAATTTTCTTCTTAGTTCAATTGTCTTGGAATTTGGCTTGGAAAAAATGCAATTGCGCACAAAAAAATTTGAAAAAAAAGAAGAATTTTGAATAATGGATCAACAATAAAATATGAAAGGGTCAAAGACACGTGTGTATAGTGTTTTGGCCACATCTTTTTGATAATAATGTGCAGCTTAGCTTTTGTAAAATTGTTTTTTTAATTAATAATATATAAAAATAGTTTTTTAGATTTTTTTTATTTTCAATATAAACACATTAAAATCATTAAAAGCACATAAAAATTAATGTGATATTTTTTAAGCTAAAAACAGTTAAAAAGCATTTTGAAATACATGTTAAATTACAAAAACAAACATACTTTAAATAACTTTAGGTGTGTTGAGAAATGGAGTAATAGATTGTTTTAGGAATTATGCTTTGTGATTTTTATTTTATTTTATTTTTGATAGGTTATATATCAATCTTATAGATTTAATTTTTTTTCTATTTCAATCCTCAACATTAGATATGTTAGAAGTGGAGCTTCGTAACTTTTTTTATTTACTTTCTATGAATTTATCTGAATCTCATGACTCAGGCCACCAGTTTCACATGTTACCTGGATTGACTCGAGTTATTTTTTTAGCCATTTTTTTATTGATTTGTTTTCAATTTCATCATTCAACATTGAGTTGCTTGGAATTGAGTTTTATAATTTTTTTTACTTGCTTTCAAATAGGTTATTCGGATCTCATGACCCGAATTACGGGTTTGGCAAGTTGACCTAGGTTGTCTCTATTTTTTTTTATCCTTTTTAAATTGAATATTTTTTTAATTAGGCTTCACAATTTTTTTTGTTATTTATTAAGTTATCCCAATCTCATAACCCAAACCACGAGTTTGACAAGTTGACTCGGTTTATTATTGTTTTCTTTTTTAATTTTATTTGTTTATTAATTTCACCCCATAATAACTGATGCAATCATATTATTCGATAGTTTCACCCACATTTAAATAGAGTTTTGCCTATGTTCTATATATAAAATGCCTTGATATTTTTTATTTTATGTTTTGAAGGCACTTTTAGATGAATGATACAAAAAGGAGTAAATTGGAGGTAATTGACAGATTTGACCTTCAGTCGATGTTTTGTGCAGAGCGCAAGCTCTAGAGGTCGAAATGACGTGATTTTGGTGAAATTAAAAAGCTAACATCCATACCTTTTTGAACATCTAAGGCAAGAAAATAAAATAAGGAAGGGCATGAAAATCGCAGCCTTCAAAGTCAAATCTCGCAATCTGCCAGTGTTGCCCTTCGGCCATTACGACTTGAATATCCAGAGCTACAGAAGTCCAATTGATGCAAACTCAATGTTTTTGGATTCCTGACTCAAACACCTTTGGATTCCTGACTCAACGCTCCAAATTTCAGCAAACAATGATGTCATATGAGGGAGATATGATTTTGCAAAGATGACAACTGAATTCTGCCAACAAACAGGTTTCGTGAAGAAATGAGTTCAAATTACGTTCCGAAGCATCTAAACCGACATCCAAGTTTTTATTTCAGCACTTTAGCTCCTTTAAGTCAAATTTTGAAGATTTCATGCAAGGGTATTTCTCATTTTTTAGGAAAATAGTTATTGAAGTACATAAATGTAAACTGTCTACTTAAGGGAGGACTATTTTGTCAAATAAAGACTAGGGTTTCCTAGGATATAAAAAGAATGAGAGAAGAGAAGGGGGGCACCCAGCCAAGAAGAGAAAAACACCTCCTTCCTCTAAGAAACCCGAAATCATGCATTCTTCCTTCTTTTTTATTAGTTGTTCAACAAACATGCAAGGCTAAACTATTTTTCTTGGTTGCAAGGACACGGAAACCTTCGGATTTCAAGAACTGTGAGATTTATTTTACCTTTTCTTTTTAGTTTATATGATGAATATGAATGTTCTCCTATGCTTATTTTTTCAATGATTGTTTATTTTAATTGCTAGAGCGGATTCTAAGTTATTATTGTAGACAATCTATTGCTAAGTTTGATATCAAAATCGGAGTTGTAGTATATAAACTTGTGAAGCAACTGAGTTTAATAATTGTGGCGGATCTACGTTATTAATCTTAGGGAGAACATTCAATCAAATTAAACATAAACTGCGAACACTTATGTTTTCTTTATTAATCAACTTATCTAGTTCTTAAGGCTGCCATTGAATTAAATTGCTAGTGCGGACACTGTGGTTGTTTGATGGTTAGGGTTAGTTATACGGTGGATCCGTTAAGCAACCAATGTTAAGAAGAGATAAATATTCAGAATATAAATCAATGTCTCGTTTCCATGATCAGTTTTGATTTCTGTAGGTGGACGTTTACTTATGACCAAAGTTTGTTCTCTTGATAATTTTCTAATTTTATTACTTTCGCTTGATAGTTTTCTGTTTTCTTTTACTTTAGCTTAGATAACGTTCACCCTCCACCCCAAAATTGCATATCATCTAGCATAAAAATCTGAATTGAACCTTCCTCGTGGGATCGACCCCTTGCTTGCTCTATATTATCTTGTGTGTTGTGTTTTTTGTCCTAACAAAGAAGAAGAAGAAGTTTACTCAAGCAAAACTGAATTTCATTAATGTCTAAAGGCTACCCCTAAAGTTGCGACAAAATAAAACATAATATAGTCCTAAGATAATAACCCTAATGGTCCCATATTGCACTGCAAACCGATAGGCCTTAACTAAAACTTAGCCAAACACAAGACTAATGCCTAAAACAAACCTAAACATTGATTTTAGGTCAAAATTTGGATCTAGACTTGCTTGGATCGTATCAAGGTAAGCCAATATCTTCCACACATGCTTCCAAGAGTATTAAGAAATCCTTGTATTAACTAAAATCCATAATACACAAGGAAACAATGTTTCTCCAATTTTTGCACATTTTTGACATATTTCAGTTATGGCTTCAAACATGTCATTCTCCTTTGTCTGAATGAATTAGCAGGCTTACCATATATCTCCGAAAAAGTATGAATGTCTACTTTCCAACCCAATTAGAATATTAACATAATTCCTTCTTTATCTAAAGATATATTCCAAATAGTAAATGAAGGTCCAGATAGATAAATTTGACAAGATTTATCTAGCAACTTTAACCCTCTAAAATAATCCCTTACCAAACTCCGATTTACTTGAACTTTTAACCCATTGTATAACATGTCTAGAAGCTCCTGTAAAATGTTTAGCTTGATCCAACAATCTAATTGAAAGTTATGCTCGATAATGTAAAACTAATAGGAGGAAATTTTACACCAAAATCCAAATCTAACCTTGCTTGGATCTTTTTTTTTCTTTTTATATTATGTATTACCATAAATAAGGATATTAATGTCTTCTTCAAACAAACCATAATCCAAAAAGTCATCAACATCGACAATCATATCATCTTTTTCTTTGAACTATTCCTCTAATTTGATCAAAGCATTTATTGAAGCCATGTTACAACTTGTAAGATTAGTTTGTTTTGAAGTATAGATGTTGTTGTTATCCTTAGTCTTTACCACTATTTGTTTCTTTATAAAAGGTAATGGTTTTCCCCTATTAGAGTGCTATTAATTAACACCATTTTTTTGTTTTTTTCTTTCTTATTGTAGGATTGACAAAGACTTAGGTTAGTGTTATGTTACTTATTTATTTTGTTCAAGCACCTTAGATGTTGACCAAGCATATGGGACAACATTTTCTTGTTGTTATTTGACATCTAGTCTTACTTTAGCATTAGGTGTACTCTTTACTTTTTCAACTTATAAATAGGTTTTTTTCACAAACTTTTTAACTATCTTTATGATATCCTTATCTACCTTTCTAGAGGTTTATTCAGTAATATATTTCTTTAGTAGGTCATGGTCTAATGTAACCTCTTGAGATGAAGATGTTGTTGGGGTAGGAACCCTCTCCACTCTTTCTACAAATGTTTTTTTTATTATTGTATGATTTTTTTAGTAGAAATTAATCGTCAATCATCATTATTGATTTGTACATGATTGGGAGCAATCTTGTCTAACATAGATCGATCTTAGGTGCCTCTTGTTACAAACCTAAATAGTGATTGGGGTTGTTTGTTATTAACCATTTTATTGATATCTTCAGCATTCAAAACCTCTCTTTTTGATGAGGTGTATGATTGTTTATCATCTTCTTTTGCCAAGATTTTTAGGCATTATATTCTCCTAAACTGAACTTTGGATAAGTGTCCTTGTTTTCATCTCCTTTTCATATCTAGGAGATACTAGTGGTTGATGACAATATCATCACCCTCTTCATTGCTAAGTTAAGATGATTTATATTGTTGCTAGTGTTTATGTTAGTCATTGTTAACTAATCTTTTAGGCCTAAATATTTTGGCATGTCGCTGAGTTAATACTTGTTTAGATTTGTCATCTAGGTCTTTGGAGTGATAATATAACAAGTATGACACCTATATACCTCATAAAGAAGTATGTTCTGCACTTTTGTCACCATTTTTTTTTGTTTGCCATTATTTATATATTTTCTCCTAGTATTATTATCCATGAATAATTCTAGCCTCTATCATGGTCCATTATGTTTTACCTCTTACAATTCTCTTTAACCAATAATCCCTTTTAGCTTAGGGGTAACCACTATTGTTATTACTTTGGAGAATGAGTTGTTATTTACTTTCATCTTTTTGTTTAGAAAATGAATACGACAAGTTTTTAAGGCCTTTTGAATCTAGTTTATAAAGATAACAAAATTGTTAGTGTCATGCCACTTTTAATACTTCTTCCTTTTAATTTAGTAAAAAAAGGAGGGGGATGTAATAATTGTTAGGGAGCTTAATTTTTCCCCATCAATTGATCAAATATTTTCTCAACTTTTTTTATGTCAAAAGAGTATTCCTTATTTTCTTCAACCAATTGGGTAGCTTTTGTTTCTTTGCTACTAGGTTTAATAGCCTTTCTAGACTTTCTTAATGTTGTTATCTCAAATAGTCTTCCCTCTTTTATTTGTGTGATTGATATTAACTGTTGGATTTCCTCAAACTCTTCATCTAAGTCTAAATTAGTTAGGGAATGTAGATTCACGACATCGTTTGAATAGTCAACTAAGTATGTTTCCCTTAGTGGCTTCTTTTCTACTTGTTTTGCTAACATTTTCTTATAATGAGCAACATCGTCTGTTAGGGTGTAGATGTTTAATTATTTATTTCCTATGAATCGCTTCCTTATGTTCTACTACAGCCCTTTTAGAATGAGTATAATTCACTTCTACTTTATTATAGCTATAATGAACTTAATTTTTAATGTCTTGAATTAAAAAGCACAACCCTCAGTTGATTCCATAAGTTCTAGACAATTTTGGCTAAGTCAGCAATATTACCTCTGATTCTGTTATGTAAAAGTGCTCATGGAAACGAGTCTCTATCTTTTACTGACCGTTGATGGAGTTGGGTGGTAGCATCAAGAATTAATGGAAAGTTGTCTTAGTTAATGATAAGCCAAACAACTTTAACTCCACAAAGGGGTTCACTGCACTATCTTCACTTTAGTTTATAAACTTGATGATGTGTTCCCTCATAGATCAATTTTCATCCTCAAAGAATTATTTGAAATATACAATATTTATTCCTCTATAAATTAGGTACAACCTATTAACTCATTCAGGATACGTACGATTGTATATAGGTATTGTTGTCTATTCTATTCTAGCCTTATCTAACTCAAGTATTGGTCTAGTTTAGTACCATCTATCATTTTCTTGCTTGATTGACAATAGGGGTTTGTTGTGCAAGGTGGTTGAGATTCCTTTATTGTGAAGTAGCCTATAAGGCATTAAACTACCCATTTATAGGTTGTTGCTTAGGAAAATAGGATTATGAGACCATATAATTGGCACATGGTTGCTTGTATATTTGCAAAGCAACTAGTATATTAGTGGTTATCATGTCTAAGTTGTGGTCTTTTTATGTTTAATAAATTGCGTATAACCTATAACATGAGGCATAATAGTTTTCAAAACCCATACTAGAGTGCTTATGACTATAGAATTTCCTAGGACTTGCCTTCTAGGTATATAGGCCAACAAATTTCCAAACCTGCTCTATCATGATTTATTATAGATCTAATTCAATTGATTATGGCCTGCATAGATCTATTACCCATCATGATAAAGCCCTATTTAGGAGCAGCCATGATTTAATGGTACTGTTCATAATGTAGCTCTCTGTTGTAGTGATAATTTAGATGATGACGATCCTTTTGTATCAAATCTAACACTTGTGTATTCATAGAGATTTATGGTGATGAAGGAATATCATGTTTTTCACAACCAATAAATTTATCTCTTTGTTACTTGTGCTAATTGTTCATTAAATGTAGTAGTAACAACAAGTTTACTTGTATTTGTTTTTTTGTGACTTTTTTGTTAGTTAATGGAACAAATATTGAATTTTGTCTTACTAGGTGTACTAATCTATTTAATCAATTTAGATATTTCAAAATTAATTAAGCTACTTGTTCTTTGTTTTTTTCTTTCAAAGAAGATAAACTACAACTTGAAATTTAATCCTAAAAAGAGACAAGTAAGAGCCTCATAAAATCAAGTGGAGAGTTGGAATACCAAGACCCCAAACCTTAAGAAAAGGTTATCTATTTCGTGGGAATACCAAGACTTTAAACTTTAAAAAAATATTATCTATTCTGTTTACCACCATACATGAAAAAAGACAGATGTTTATGAAGGAAAATTACAGGGAACTAAAAGATAATGGAAATTAAAGAAGACAACAAAACAAGTAAATACTAGAAAAAAAAGATAAATTGAATTGAATAAATTAGAATATAATTGGTTTTAACTTTGTTTTCTATGTATGACAATAAACAAGTATTGTTCTTATCTATTGATATATAAATGTTTTTTTTATGTAAATACACACCATATGCAAAAACACTTGTTTAATGTTATCTTGGACAACACAAGCTGTAAAAGCAATTAGACATCCCCTAAACTGGGGCAAAAATTAGGTTTGGCAAAACAACTAACTTTCATTCTAAATCTTTTAGACAATTCCAAACTTCTATAGCTCATGCCTATATTAGGCTTTCATTAAGAAATATTCTAAAAGGCATGAGGAAAATATTGTTTCCACGCCACTGTTTACTAAGGAACAGATCATTACGGATTGCCAAAATGATTTGTCTATTGTTTTAATCTCGTTTTTTTTATTGTACCCTTATAGGCCCAAATTAATAGTCAATTAAAGAACATTTATTAAGGAAGGAATAGATTCAAAGATAGGGGACTAAGATGAAAAAAGTGACAAAGGAGATGATATTTCTAAACTTGGAGCTAAACATACACTTTGGTCCTCTAACTTTACGAATTATAAACTTTTAGACCTTAATAACTTATGAAATTTAATTTTGGTTCCAAACTTTATTCTTCTTATTTTTTGGTCTCTTGTTTGAGAAAGGAGAGAAGAAATAGTTGAATTCCAGTGATAGAGAGAGAAAGTCTCAATTGAGAGCGATTTCAACCACAAAAACGAATAGTTTTGGTGTTAATGGGTTCCAATTGATAGAAAAAGTTTATACAAGGTATGTTTTTTCCTTAAACATGCCTGAAATGATAGATCTGAATCCAAATAATTTTTATTTCAAGTTGATTGTAAGCTATAGAGCAAATTTATGGTTATTAGAGGCTATAGATATGTTTTAGAAAGTCTTTAGAGTGTTTGTTTTTCCAGATCAAAATATGATTGAAAATAAGCTTCTCTTAATCTGAAACAGTCTAGCCCGATTTTCTAGCAACTAGAGGTTGCCGGAATCGAGGCAATACAAGCGATACATTGTCTATTTTTTTAAAAGCATTAATCATCTACCCCTTAAGAAAAAAAAAATAAGACCTAGACGGGTAGGTTACTCCATACCCGCGCACTTGAGCCTTTTTCTAAAGACCTAAGGACTCTGGGCCTTCCTAGCAGGCAAGGCCTTCTTGCTTTTTTTTTTTTTTTTTCATTTTTACCCATTACATTTCATTTTTTTTCTCCCTCTTGTTTTTTTTTCAATTTCATCACTTAATATTTAGTTGATTATTAATTAAGTATTGTAATTTTTTTCAATTTGATTTTTTTCCAATCACTTTGATAATTTATTGGTTATTGATTTTATAAGTGTTTATTTTTTATATAAAAAAATTATTAAACCCAATTAAATCCAAGATTCGGATCACAAGTTTGACTGATTAACTTTGGCTAGGTAGGGTTCGGACTAAATAAAAGAAAAAATGTTGCATAAATAGTTATTGATTTATTTAATTAGATGTATGCATGAACTTTTTAAATTTCATTTGGGATTTTATTATATACAAAACCATGTAAAAATCTACATATACATATTTTTTTAAGAAAGAAAAATATTTGACATTTGGACATAAAGCGAAGGACGGATCAAATAGTAAGTTATAAAGAAACCTTGTCTTTTATAAAAACAAATAAACC
>Ga0307509_10012332_pt1 | contig 10235 bp, 11 predicted proteins | sample 10_EM_MG_FD_202245 | JGI IMG/M metagenome (GOLD analysis project Ga0307509, IMG submission 202245) | Populus trichocarpa ectomycorrhiza microbial communities from riparian zone in the Pacific Northwest, United States - 10_EM | ecosystem: Host-associated > Plants > Roots > Unclassified | place...
CAATGTTACTTATCGGTCATGATAATGGCCTCTCCGTTCTCGATATGTTCCCTCAAGAAAGGACTGAAAGTGGCGAAATCGTCACCAAAAGGCCCGATGAAGCTCAGTGCCGGGAAATCTGGAGGGGCGAAACGTAAGTCATAATGAATAATAATCTCCGAAGTCTGCACCTAATCGTTTGCGATTGTAGGATTTTCCAAATGAGTATCCTTGAATCCGAAGACCACGGCACTGGCACCCCCCAAGGAGTCGTTCTAGCAATTGTTGGTCCTGTTCAAGAGTCACCGGCAACAAGCAGAGATTCGGAACAGCTCCGGGTCGCTCGTATGTACAGTCTCTCTAGTTTGATCAGCTTGGCCAGATGGACGGTCGCACAGAAGGTATATTTATTTATTTATTGGGTGTTTAAGTGTTTAATATGTATTGATGCGCTCCCAGGGTACACCGAAACCCTTGGATCTGTATCAGACTCCACCGACACCATCAAAAAAGCACAGACCCCAAGGGAGCATTGCTCGCGGATTGAAATCCCTCATTGAATCACCCCCGAATCATGTCCCTCCAGAACCCTCTTCATCCTATCACACTTTCTTGACTCCGTCCTCATCTACCGGCCCGAACTTTGCCAAATCACCACATCTATCAGAATTTGGAAGCCCTCCTGCAAGGCAAAATTCAAGTTGGGATATGGTCGAAGATTTACCCCTTAGATGGGCCACGGACTTCGTTCCACTGGCCGTCCCCGGTTCTCGGTTAGTAGGGACGTCAGTGATAGGATTTGCAACATGGAGCGATGAAAACCGTAAAGGTAAAGCAGGCAGACAATTGCTTGCGATCACTACCAAGTCCAATATTCTTCTGTATGAAACTCCGAAGGGAGAGAGGGCTTATCGATTTGTCAAGGTAGAGGGTGGTTCCTCATTATATATTTATACACTAATTTGATTCAATTGTAGGAATTTTATACCCCAATGCCTCCCCGAAACTTGACATTCATTCAACAACCTGTGGCTGATAAAATACGAAATCCACTGGAAGGGGAGAGCATCCACTTAAGTCTTTTTGTTGTCTTCGACAAGAAAGCTGGCTGGATCCGCCTTGCAGATTCTGTTGTTGGAAAAGTGGAACTGGGGAAAGACGGAGGTCCTCAACCTCCTGGCTTGCTCTACTCTCGTGACGCCTTTTCTTCGACAATTAGCTCAGGAAGCATACGACGGCGATCCAAATTATCATTCGAGATTCGAGATTCTATGGCGACGTGGATCGCGCCTGTGCGCTGCGAGTTGCCTGTTTTAGGCCAACCAGGTTTAACTCAACCAGTGTATATCCTGACGTGCGGAAAGCGCACTCATGTTGTTCCGTGTCCACTCCCTATTGAGACTTCAGCTTCACCTCCCCTTCATGCTGTTTTCTGGAAATCACATCCCAAATTCGTTTCTCCGCGTGTAATTCTGTCGGAAAATGACCACCAACTGCTTCAACTCATTGCATTCGGTGAGAACGGGATCGAAATCCAGGAAATGGGTGTGTCATTCATGAGTATTAAGGGTAAAGGTCAAGCATTTCCAGACGAACTTATTCGTGCAGAGGAGAATCTCGGAGGTGATACTGGCTTTTTGTCACTGGGTGGCAATTGGGATAGGTTGTACCAGATCCTTAGCTGGAAGCGGGAGCCGATGCCCAGTGCTGCTTCCATCTTCTCTGCAGACTCGGATATGGACACCCCGGATATCTTGGAGCGTTTGAAGAGGGAGGAGGGAATCTATGGGTGGTGTCGTAAAGGCCTGCAGGACTGGAGAATCTTCTGGATTGGTGGCAACCAGTGGGTGAATAATTCAGGAGAAGAGAGCGTCTGTTCTGGGGATATTTATGGTTGATTTTGGATGCATGAACATTGATACACGAACACTAAGTATTGGATAAAGCAAATATGGGTTTTAAATAGGTTCTGGATTTCCTTCTTGGAAACAAGCAAAAATTATTCAAGTTCAACTCTCCCAAACCTTTGAATGAAACCTGAGCATCTTTTTGAATGTATCTTGTTAGAAAGGGTAGAAATTTATTTAAACCCTGCATTTATATTTATTATATCTCATCTGACCCTGCTACAACTTAATCTCTCAACCAATGCTTCCCCCCCAATCTTGAGGCCTCATTATGGATGGCCACACCTCTTGTCAATGAATATGGTGGACTCTGAATCGTTTCTTCCAATGTACCGCTGTTGCGCCTTGATCCAGGCATTCCATACCCCTGATCCTCCAGAACTCCGCATTTGTCGAAGGATCTTTTCACGATCGGCGGAATCCAGAGCAAGGTAGCGAGCCTTGTTCTTCAACAAAGGGGTTCGATGGATTCAACTCCCAAATTCAATGGTTGAACTCATGACACTTACCGCTGTTGGAAGAATACTGCCTGCCATCGAGGACCCCAAGTCGAAATGAGTTTTGCCTGTGCGGTTCGAGGTTCCTATTACTGGTCAAATGAACGAGAAGCGGTTTGTATACATGTTAACTGGAGGTTTCCGTACCCACATTGTCTCTTACCCTTCACACCCCTCATGGGCTCTCGGTGCCATCTTCTGGAATTCTGCTCCCACTTTTGTCAGCCCACGGCTCCTCTGGCCGAAGGCCAATTCACCAAATGCTCCACCCTTGCTCCAGCTAATTGCATCTTCTTCATCTGGCATTGAAGTTCAAGAAATGGGTTTATCGTCCCTGGAGGGCACTCGCCATGGGAGTGTATTCCCCAGAGATATAAAGCAGACCAGTGATATTCAAAGTTGAGTTCCTGGCTGCTGTCATTGGCCATGGGAGACGCGGGGAAAGAAACCTTCCCAATAGTCGTCTTCTAAATCATCTTGCAAACCTGTGAGCGACAGTGACACCGATACAGGCAGCCAAGGATCCATGGGCATTTATGGGTGGTGTCGTTGCAGTCTCAATGATTGGCAACTGTTCTGGATTGATGGTGATGCATGGGACAACTGGTCTGGTCAATTGTCGAGTACTATGATTGTAATACAAGAAATGATAAAGAGACATCAAGAGTCATCCAGTCCGTGAACTCATGAGTTCACAATGAGCATCCAAAAAGCTCGTACATACTGTAAAGATACATCTTAACAAACGAGAGGAATCCAAAGAGTGTCCGTGATCCAAAAGGCTCATGGCAAATGCAAGATAACAAAGTGATAACAGGATATGGTGGAACGTCGGAGTGTCGATATTTATTGTCGACGATCGACGATGGTTGATTCACCGAGTTGGAGGCCTGGAGGAAGCTCTCGGGTACGTCCCGCCAGGTGAGGCACCGGCACTACTGCTCGCTCCTGCTTGGTTCAAGCGACCCATTGAACCCGGAGGTTTTCTAATGACCACGAAGGACCTTTGCGGCTGAGGCGCACCAGAGTTTGAAATCAGGCCACCCAGCTCCTCATCTACAGGCCCACCTCCCAGATCAGCAGTCGAGGCAGCCGTAGATGTCCGGCCTTCAGCGCTGTGCGGCCGGTTTCGTCGTATATGATACCACGGCTTCTTCTTTTTCTGCTGGTCCGCCTCGTCTCCTGAATCGTCGTCGTCTGCCTCGAGAGTAAATTTGGTCGCATTCCTAGCATCCGGCGGCCGCAGGAAAGTGCTTTCGGAAAGATGCCGGGTAGAGCTCGGTTGTCCTAGGGGTATTTGCGACTGCTGTCGCTGGGACTTCGTCATTGAGGACGACGACGCCGGCACGCTCGGCAGGTAATCTTCGACTATGGCAGTTTGCGATTTTGTACGTATATGCGCTGGCTGCATGGCTCCTGGAGGAAGCCCGTTATCGCCAATGGCCAGACCCATCTCAAGCGGTATTTCGTCATTTGTTTCGTTGATATCCTGCTCATAGAACAAAGGCTGACCTGCGAGCGCAGACGTGCTGTGATTGGCGCTGTGCTGTGTTTGGCTTTGCTGGCCGATTGAGGGGAATGTGTGGGTTGAGCCTGTGGCGATGGCATACGGGGTATCAATATGTGCTCTTCCGCCTCCAACGCGAGAGAAGCCACTCGGGGGTGCGGTATTCGTTGAGGAGCCTGTGGATTGTTTTGCCTTCTGCTGGCCAAAGATACTTGATGGGGGGATCTGGCTTCCGTCACCAACGGGAGCGTGACCTACTGACAGTCTCGGGAAAGGTTGCCAAGCACCCATAATATAACCCTCATCGTCATTATCCATAAGTTCTTCCTTGTAAGGTTTGTTGGCTTGTTCAGGTTTGAGCACCGAAGGCGGATGCGAATGGGTAGAACCCTTCCTTGATCCAGGGTTTAAGAACCGAGGAGGGGTTGCTGTTCCATCAGCGGGCATGACTCCACCAGCTGGAGGCATGTACGACGATAGGTCTGAATCTCGGGTTTGTAACTGCGAAGCGTTGACCATGGGAGCTTTGCGCTTGTGTGAACGTCGACGATGTCTCTTTCGCGGCCCGCCGAAGCATCCTAGGAGACCGCAAGTACCCAAAAGACCGCTATCCACCACATGTCGACTACGGTTGAAACCAATGCCTCCAAAAATGCGAATCATCCCTTCCACAACCTTGACAAGGAGCATAAGGAGAAGAGAAAGATAAACGAGGGCGAGGATTATTAGAATCCCATATGCCACCCAACCTCCTGGACCAGGACCTATTGAAATCTATGAAAAAAAGGAGAACCGTTCAAGCCTTAATTGAAAAAAGATTCGACCACGACTGACCGCCTGGGTTAGAATGACCAGTAGTACAGCAATCACAATCCTTGCTACACAAAACAAGAAGCTGATCAAGCCCATGCTCGCACCACTTCCCCATGGAAGCCATATACTGGTCACGAGCGCCGAAGCTACCTCGATGACCAAGATGACAATAGCTTGCGCAGTACCACTTTTCTGACCAGCACCGACGGTAACACCAAATGCAATATTGGTTGCAAAGAACAAGCTTGCAAATAATTGTGATCCATGTCGGTAGTGGTTATATAAAGGGCCAAGGGATAGAAGGGTCTTCGTCTCATCATAAAGCTTGTTCGTTGTCGTAAATGTTACTCGGATGACGAGGTGTGCTGGTATGAGAATGGAGAACACGACAAACGACAAGGCTGCGAGAACCACTGAACCTGTGCCCACCACCGATCTCGAAGATGTCATCTCATAGCACGAAAATACCGTCACGGGTAAATGGAACAAGACAAGGATCCTGACCAAGTTACCGTGCAGCACACTTCCATGGAATGCACCAATGTCAGACCGCAGTCTCCACCACGAACGATGCGAATTTATGCCACGTTCAGAGGAGACACCGGTGTTGGTCAATGGGAACGAAAACCTGGCATTTGCAAATTTGCCGCCAGCGGGGGTCGGTCCTGGACCTGGTTCCGCTAATGATTTATTTTCTTCCAAAAGCGCTAGAGGACTATCCCCCAATTCTTTACTGGAACCAAACACAGGACTGCGTGTCCTAGCCGAGCGATTTACGACGCCGGTGTGCCCATGGCCGCCGCCGCCCGAGTCTCCCAGGACACCAATAGTGTAGTCAACGGCCCAAATGAAAACCGAAATGATGATGGTCGCGGCCATGATGCTTAGGAAGAGGATCATGCATGTTGGAAAGAGGTCGTGTGGGTGTATTCCGATAGTATAAGCAAACGATGAGATTCCTTGGGTGGCGTTGGTTGGCAGAGAAAAAAGAATGTTGGGTGCAGTTGTGTCAATAAAGATCGGTGAAGTAGGATCTGCGAATTGAGCAGTAAATGGAGACGGAGGTGAATATGGCGTGGAATTGAAGGCGCTCCAATGGGTTGATTGCGAGGACTTTGTCAATGAAATGTCTGTCGACTGATCAGGCCAGAGGTTGGATGAAGGACAAGGATTAGCTCACTATAAGAAAGAGTAGACCACGCAGTCTGCGTCAATAAAGGATCTGAGCGGGAGGAATCACTAAAAATAAACGCGGGAATAAGGAGGATACATACAAACAAATTGAGGCCACTCAACCGCCACCATAGCAAGCACTGCGCACCACTGGGTATGAAAAATTACATCCCTCATAGAAGGAGTGCCTGAGGAGAATAAAAATAATGTTTGCAAACGACCATGGAAAACTTACAAAAACGCAAAAGAGCAGGGGCATTCGCAAGGCGTTCACCACTGATAGCACTCGCCAGTATATATCCGGCACTTTGTGCACGAGACCATAGCCCACGCCCAGGACGTGTTATTCCACGGCCCCAGGCTGACGATATCCGTGCGATGCCGACCACAACCCAGTAGGCTATTGTAAGAGCAACTGTTGACCAGAAAATTATTTCGGCCTTCCCATACGGCGACTTCGGCCTTGGATCAAGTGGAGTAGTAAACATGTCGAGACAGACAAGTTGTTTTCCAAAGGGGTCAACTGCCCGAAGACGAGTAATCAAGGTGGTGAGCTCGCGGTTTCTACCCCAAGGCACCGTGGACGAAAATGCGAATGGACCAGCCGTGATTGGACAGTACGTGCCGTCGGTTGAGTTCACACGTGGAAGTGGACTTTGCGGTCGCATGTTTTGACATAGATATGAACTGCTTGACCATGTACTGAGTGTAAGGACGGAGGAGGTGGTGAAGAGAGTCGCTGAAGTCACGTCAGTGAGAAGTTTCTAGGGTTCAATGGTGGACTTACACAAACTGGAGCTCCCATTTCCAAGACCTAGAATCTCCTGTGGACTTGTCCCAACTACTGTAAGATTCAGGTATCTCCCCCACTCGTCGTTGTGAAGGACCTGGGCATAAACGGTGTTAACATCGAATTTTTGACTGATGCTCTCGGGCTCGTCGAAACAGTCCTGAAAAGGGATGGTGGCAGGATCGGCAAGCGTGCAGGGTATAAATAAGGCTATGAGAAAGAGAAGAGAAGAGGGCAATGAGGTCCTCATGGTTCGCGACGACGAGCACCGTCCAACATTTGTCCGGAGGAGTGAGCCCGCGACGACAACCTTTGATTGATTATGTCATAGTACGTTTGTTCCGTTTCGGACCTGGTCTGTTTATTGCATGTTCGTTCGCCGTGTCGTCGTACACTCCTGCAATTGCCGTCACTTTCATGACTTGCGCACCTACAAGGAGGACCCTCGCTGGCCGGGGTGGCAGGTTATAGTCGGAATCGAAACACACGCGCAGATCAAGTCGCGTCGGAAGCTCTTTTCAGGTGGATACAAAATCAGTTTGACCTTTAAACACTTCTCAAGCTTTTCTAGACTCCCTTACATCTCGCCCTGACGATGCTCCAAATACAAACGTGTCACCATTTGACGCAGCCTTTCCTGGAACACTTCCTGTCAGTTCTTGTGCAAGAGCTCGGAATGAACTTCAATTAAAAAACTGATTCTAGAAACTCAATTCAAAATGTGTGGACCTGGCCCTTCGCACCGCAATCGCACTAAAATGCCATGTTGCATCAAGGTCATCGTTCGATCGTAAACATTATTTTTATTCGGATTTACCCTCTGGCTATCAAATCACACAACAGTATGGTGCGCCTGTATATTTTTCTGTTTAAATGCTGACACCACCAGAAATTAGCCCCACTAGCAAGCAATGGAGAGCTTGAAATAAAAATGCCGAACACCGCTTCATTTAAAGTGCGAATAAAACAAATTCAACTTGAACAGGTTCGTGGTCAGGCCCATGGAATTTATCGTACTGACTTTGACAATAGGATACGGCAAAGTCGACATTCCATCCACGGACATCGATTTCAAAAATCGACCTCAATAGGGCGGGAACAGGACTAATGGAAATCGTGTCAGAACCGGACTTGCGGTTGGTGTTGTTGAACTCCCTCATTCTGTGATGCTCATTCATTATCTGGCAGTTCTCCTGAAGAAGCCGGTGCTTATGTTCGCACTCTACAATCGATCCTGCGTGCTATGGGCTCAAGTGATGGAAATATGGAGCAGGTAATCACCTCGTTTTTTTTTTCCTTACAGTTGCTCATTTTAAATCTAGGGTTCACTACGTTGCGACGTGAATGTTTCCGTGAACAAGAAGGGTGATCCACCTGGAACGCGATGCGAAATTAAAAACCTCAACAGCGTGAGATTTATGATGGCAGCTATAAGTACGTCGGATTCTCTCTCCTCCATAGCTAAGGAACGATTGTTTTGGTTTAGTTCATGAGATCAAGCGCCAATCCGAATTTCTCCTCGCCAACCCAACTAAATCTGTCCCTCAAGAAACGCGTGGTTTCGATGAGAACACGTTCGAGACATTTCGACTTAGGTCCAAAGAAGATGCCCCAGACTACAGATATATGCCAGATCCAAACCTTGGTATTTTGGTGCTCAGTAAGGTAAGATAATAGTTTCTCCATCCCTTTTCCAAAATTCAAACCATTTCGCAGGCAAGGGTCGAAGGTATCCAAAAAGATCTTCCTGCACTCCCTTGGGAAACTTGTTCGCGCCTCCTCAAAAAGTATCCCAAACTTACCTCAAAAGAAAAGAGTTTGGATGTTCTACTCAATGTTGATAATGGACGAGAGATTGGATATGACGGCGAGGATTCTCGTGGAGCTGTCGATTACTTTGAGAAACTTTGCCAAGGTACCAGTGAGAAGCAAGGTGAAAAAACCACTCGAGATGCCAGTGTTGTCCTCAATTGGTCCGTGATCTCTCTTTCCGTTGACTATTTGATTTCTCATACCATTTTACAAAGGTTAACCCATGAGCTGCTGGGGCAACTGGCAGCACGAAAGGAGACATTCAGTGCTAACCCTCTGACCTCAGAACAATTCGGAGAACTCATCGATCTGGTTCAAAATGGGACAATTACCGGTTCGTGGTCATTCCATGTCCTTTTATGACCCCAAGTTCGTAAACATGTCTTCAGGTACCTCTGGGAAATTTCTTCTCCGCCACATGCTTTCCAACCCGTCATCCCGTCGTCCACAAAGAATAGCGACAGAGCTTCAGCTTGTGGCGTTATCATCCACTCCCTCGCTTGCACTAACGTCCGGTTCCTCGCCTACATCGGAGCTCCAGGCTCTCTGTGAGAGCGCGATCACGGATCTACCGAGCGAGGTGGCTGCTCTTCGTGCCGGCAATCAGAATGTGCTCAACAAGATTGTGGGGCATGTCATGAGGAAGAGCAGAGGGAGGGCAGATGCAGTGGCGGTCAAGGAATTGGTGGAGAAGCTAGTCAAAGGAGAATGAGGTCATCTTATTGGGAACATGTAATGTGGTCTGAGTATTTGGTTTTATCGACTTTACATACCTTTACCTTTTGATAGTATGACAGATTCTGCAATCGTTTCGGATCATCATCACTAAGCCTGAGGGGTAAGTAAACGCCGATTATTTCGGGGCAGCTTGATGTGATGCTAGGATAAGGTAGATGACATCCACATACGGGGAGGTCATGTGCCGTGACTCCTTGTGACATGAGACTTTGGATATATCAGGAGATTTTTATTAGATCCTTGTTATCTCAGGTTCATGAGTAAAATCGGGGAATCGGTTTAATAGGAACTCTTCGAATAAACATCCTTAACATTCCTGTGAAGTTTTGGGCTTATCGGAGTGCTCAATTTTGAGGAGTTTCCCTCGGAAGCTACAGAGCTTGATAACAGTAAATTTCTTGTACTTAGTGAATAGATCCATCAAACCAATGCCTTTCAAAGCTCTATATGATATGGGAATCTTTCTTTAGGATGTTAATTGCCTTGTTGGATGGTTTCATTGGAGGAAGGACTCTTTTGCGGTTTTTTTCCTGATAAAAGCACATCAAATCAGGCATTGTCCAAGATAACTGACAAACAAACCATCGTAAAACTCCCCTGAGACAAAATCGGACACCATTAATAATACCCCTGAAGTTATCCCATTGAATTTCACGCTGGTGTCATTGTGGTACCACCTATCATAGGCATCATCCTGGCTTGATGGCAGCCGCCTGTTTGGCCGTCGCATTGCTGTTTGCATTTCTATATCTGGGAAAATGCATCTGCTATACTATGTCACTAATAAGATTTTACTGGAGCTCAATAGTTACATACATTATGCCGAGGAATGTTGTTGGAGCAGTATTGGGGCAATCTTTGTGTATGAAGCCTTATTTTGGAAACTACATTTTTTCCTCTTGAATAAAAATAAAACTACAGATGAATCCGGGTACATCATTCTATTTTCTACAAGTCCTATTGACCCGATCTTTAATAATCCATTGACGAACAGTTTAAATAGGCACTGCCGGGGCCGG